>Ga0134093_1001071_pt1 | contig 28902 bp, 27 predicted proteins | sample 4_1taG_FD_94452 | JGI IMG/M metagenome (GOLD analysis project Ga0134093, IMG submission 94452) | Switchgrass degrading microbial communities from high solid loading bioreactors in New Hampshire, USA - 4_13_20_68_A1 metaG | ecosystem: Engineered > Bioreactor > Semi-continuous > Anaerobic >...
TACTGGAGAAAACATGTCGAACAGCCTGGGCGAAACGAGGCCGAATCAGATCAAGCCGGACAGGTGAGGTTGACTGATCTACCCTAATAATCAGAAGCTATTTATCCCTCGGGATTTATCTCTCGTGATACAATATATGTGATGCGGTCAACGTCAATCACCCCGCATCAACCCCTTCCATTTCCTCTCCACCAGGAGTCCTCATGTCTATCTCTGACGACAGTCACCTGACGCCTGTCATTCCCATTGACAATGCCATAGCGCATGCCGGACGGGTCGCTAACGCACATGCTGCCCGCAACGTCTTCATCGACTACCTCTCACGCAAAGCCGACAACACCATCCGCCGTCAAGCCGCCGACCTCGCGCGCTTCGTCGAGTTCCTGAAGCAGGTCGGGGAGCAGGCTGGCGTGGAGCTCGGCACAGCGCTGGATCGGTTTGCGCATGCCGTCGGAACGTTCCCGGAGGGTCCCGCTCCGGATGCTGAGGCATGGCGCGGGGTGACCTGGGGATTGGTCGAAGCCTTCCGCAACTGGATGGTCGGGCAGGGTGATGCGGTCGGGAGCATCAACGTGCGCCTCTCGACGGTCAAGGCGTATGCCAGGCTGGCGACGAAGGCCGGTGCGCTGTCGCCCGAAGAGCTGGCCATGATCCGCACCGTGGCGGGCTATGCCCACAAGGAGGCGCGGCGGATTGACGAACGGCGCGAGGTTGCCCGGCGTGGCAGCAAGAAGCCCGCTGCAGTCCACATCTCGCAGAAGCAGGCGAAAAAGCTCAAGGTGCAGCCCGACACACCGCAGGGTCGCCGCGATGCACTGCTGATGTGCCTGCTGCTCGACCATGGGCTGCGGGTGGGGGAAGTGGCCCGGCTGCAGGTGTCGGATATCGACCTGAAGGCAGGGGAGATGCGCTTTCTGCGTCCGAAGGTGGACAAGGTGCAGACGCACAAGCTGAGCGCCGACACGCTGCGGGCACTGCACGCCTGGTTCGACAGCGGCGACGCGCCGGGAACCGGTCTCCTGCTGCGGGGCAGTCGCAAGGGCGGGGCCCTGACCAACAGCGGCATGAGCGAGCGCTCGATCACCGAGCGAGTGCGCGTCCTGGGCGAAGAGGTTGGTCTGGAAGGATTGAGCGCGCATGACTGCCGGCACTACTGGGCGACGTACTGGGCGCGGAAGGTGGACGTGCTGCGTTTGCAGGAAGCTGGCGGCTGGAGCAGCCTGGCGATGCCGCGGCGGTATGTCGAGGACAGCGAGATCGCCAACGAGGGCATGGCGTGATAACCAGCTAACGCTATTTTACTTATCGGTTGGAATGCCTGAGGGGCGGATGAGAGCTAGTTCCAATAATGCCTCTGGCGGCACATCAGACGCGCAGACCCATTGTTCAGCAAGAACCAGTCAAGGGATGCGAAATCCTGTAACTGGCTGACAAACGCCTCAGCTTCCTCTGGAACCTCGTCTTCATCGTCGTCTTCCAGGGCATAGCGCTCGCGCAGTTCGGCGAGCGTTGGCTTGCTGTTCTCATCCAAGTCGAATGGTGCGCGCCCGTGTAGCAAGCGCCAGACGACGTGCACGGTTGCGAGCGCTACGGGCCACATGGCGAGGTTGAGCCACTTGGTGATGGGCACGTCGACCATCAGCCAGAGCGGGAGTGCGATGAATGTGATAAAGAGCCAGAAGAGCACAAACGCTTGAAAGTAGTAGCCGATTCCCATACGCGCAGCTCCGATAGCGATTGAATACAGTGACTCTTTAGGTGTTGCTGGACTGTTCTCAGACGAGGGGATAGAAGTGTCAGCGGTGCGCCTCTTCCCTCATTTTACCTCGCGGCAACCGGTTATGGGGTGAAAACAGTGCTGGATAGGAAAAGGAGGGACATCGCCGGAACGGTTCCGGGTCGGCTATCAGTAGTCATCAGGTGCTCGATGTGCTGGCGCAGCATGCCGCGGATGTGCGAGTGGTGGGAAGAGATAAGCGCCGAAGTTGATAACTGATTTCAGTCGTTTCGCGCAAATACTCCAGAACCGTTCTGAAGTGACTTGGGCTAGCTCGTTTAGAACAACTAGAGAAGACCTAGAGAAGACAAGGTGAGACGCAAGCGTCACCGACTTGACGATGTTGTTGCTACGAAGTTGTGCCAGGCGCGATAGGAAAGCTTTACGTCCCAAGACAGACAAGTTGATATCGGTTTGTGCGGTGTTCCTCTTACCTGATTTAACTGCTTGACTCTTCGTCACTCATCCTATCGCAAGACGAATGGACCATCGCTAGTGCATGTGCCTGCGGAGTTGAAGTCTTTCTCACGTGCTGTCACTTACCTGGGTTCCCCAAACCCTGAGTCTGCGCCGGTTACCTTCTTCATCACGGAGCAACGAGAAACCGATTCTTTGATAAAAAGAATTCGCAGCCAGATCTACAGGACACTTGAGTAGAATCTGTCGTTTGCCATGTCGCTTCGCTTCGAGAGTGAGGGCATCAACCAACGCTTTTCCAATTCCCTGGCTACGAAAATTCGTATCCACCACTATGTGATATAGTGTTGTCTGGCCGTCTCGCCTATGATGGTAATGGACAAATCCAACGACTTGGTCTTCAACCTGGGCTACAAGCAATTCTTGGTCAGTGATAGCTTTCTCAAGCGCTGGGCGCAGGACAAACCCCAATTCCTTCTTATGTTGATCAGCAAGGTGCTTGATTACACCTAGGTCCTCCGGAGTCGCCTGCCTAATTATGAAATGCTCACTACTTCCAGATGTCATAATTTTCCTCAACGTCTGCCGCACGAGTGCCGCCGCCATGTTGACTCTGGCGAGGACGAATCTGCATCATACTCACTTCTTCACGCTCATCATCAACCAGAACTGCTTGACCGACACGATCGAGTTGCGTGATGTACGCGCGTAACTCACTCCCCATATAGTCTTGGCTTAGGCTATTCAGAGCCGACACATCATCCCGGGCCGTCAGTTTATGACTCAAAATAACATCACACTGCGACAGCACTTCCCGATCAATCGCAGATGGCTGCTGTGATGCCACTACTAGCGACAATCCGGGTTGTCTGCCCTCTTTGGCCCATCGAATTAATTGTTCTTTTGCTAACGAGCTCCCTGAACTGGGAATGAACTGGTGTGCTTCGTCAATTGCCAACCAGATTCGAGGTAATGCTCCGGCTAGCCCAAACTCTTCTCTTAACCGGGCATCTGAGCGCGCACGGAACAGATTTCGACCAATTACAGATAGTACCAAATTGCGACGACCTCTCGGGCCGCTTTCGAGCCGGCTGAGATCGACGACGTTCACAACGCCGGGTTTGAAGATCCTATCCATTGGCTGGTAAGCGCCCTCGCTAAAAAGATGCCATGCTCGAGCAGCATCTAAGCGGTTCAGGAGAGCTTCTTTTGTCGCATCTTGGGCTCTCACATCTGTCTGAATGGCGTTCATTAAATCCGGTACAGTGAAATCCCCCCTTTGTTCTTCGAGCTTCTGTACCGCGCGAAAGAGAGCGATTCCTAGAGGCTGATTGATGTTCGCATTGAAGAGATCGCACCACCCGTCCGGACTCAGATCAGAAGGGTTCAAGCGCAGCGGCTCGTACTCGACATTACGAGCTGTCAAGACGCTTAAGATTTCGGGATCATATAGCTCCTCGGGTTCTCCAGGAATCAACAGCCGAACAGGAAAGCTGCGTGCGGTGAGCCCCCACTGAAACAACTGGGTGTTTTCACGCTCATTCCGTCTCACCATCGTATGGTAGATACCCATTGGATCAACGATGATCGGAATAATGTTGTTGCCGCCAACCGCTATTAACTCTTCTAGGAGAACGCCGAGCGTATACGATTTGCCGCTCCCACGCTTCCCGCACACGAGTACTGCGCGCGATCCGGTGGCATCCAGGTATACATTGCGCTGAGTTGACATATCCCGACCAAGCATTAATTCCATTTTGGTTTCACCTCGAACTTCGCGAATGGGACGATTGACTCTTGATATGAAAGGCCACCGTGCACACCGCTATCGTTTGCTCTGATCGCTGTACCAAGAAATGGATACTTGTACAGGTGGTAAACAACCCCATCTTGATTGAAGGGGATCGTGAAGGCGTCGCTTACCCCGGCGGCATCGATCTCACTTGAGTATCGAGGGTGACGGCTAGGTGCTGTGGGAGTAATTCGAAAGGCATGTTCAGTTTTCCACAGAATTCCGTGATCGGCAGTGACATAAATGACCGCGTGACATTGGCGCTCTTGGAGCAGTGCTTGCAGCAAATCTACATCACGCAAGATTCCGCGGATAGAAGCGTCGATTTCTACTCGCCGTAGCTCGCGCTTGCTGTGAGCCAAACCGTCTAGACCTTCGCGCATGATTTGCACATATGTATGTTTTAAGGTTGGCTCCTCGGTGAGCAGTTCAAGAACGGACTCAAAGTTTTGCACACGGTCATATGGAATTCCTTCAAACATATAGTCCGCAACCACATTGTCTCGATCCCAGTACGTATATCCGCGTGCATTTCGAAAACCTTGCTGATATAGACGTGTATAAATTGTCGGTTTTCCGACAATGGCTGGAAATCCGACTGATTCCATCAGCTTCTTGGGCACGTCAGTGGCGAAGCGATATGTCACAGAAGGCCCGTCTACAAAGCACGGCTGGAGTTCACATGGCCAGTCTTGAACATCTTGGTAGCTGAGGCCATCCACAAAAAGCACAACGACGGTGTCGAAGTGATTCTGTGCCACATCGAATGCGATGTGCTCGGCTACCTTTCGCGTTGTCAGCAGATGTGTTCGTGCGTAGGTGAGATTATCCGCGAGTCCGTGATTGATTTCGTCGGGCGTTGGACAAGCTGGAACCGTCACACGTGGAAACCGCAAACTACGAGGTGGAGTTTCTCCCAGGATCAGCACTGGTTCGCTGAAACGGTTCGACAGGTCATCCGCAATCCGTTGGATTTCGCGTAATTGCGTCACAATACGCGCTTTAGATCCTAAGCAGAGTGGCACTAGAGGGTGCACGGTCGCGAAGACCGGCACCCTTTGCAACCACTGTTCCAACTCTTCAAGAGTTAGCTCAACCAGATCCCGAAGCATACCGCGGCCCTAGTACCGTACACGGCTAACCGACAAGCGTATCCGCCGTTTTTCATAGAGACCACGTATATTCGTCCAGAACTCGTCATCGGAGCAGTTCACACGGCCGCGCCATTCGATCAAGTCTTCAGACTCTTCCAGATCCTCGACGTTGAGGTGTGCAAGCAACTGCTCCTGTTCCGGTGTGAGTTCAAACTCCGTCAGCCAACTTCCGAGTTGGCGGGCGCGGCGTTCAAGATCCCGGAGGCAGCTCATTCCTTCGGTCAATGCTTGGATTAGCTTCCCAAAGCTGCCTTCATTATGCGCAGGATAGTCACGGATCGTTTGAATATCCTGCGCTGCTTTATAGCAGTCTTCCAAATGGTTGAGAAGTTGCTGTGCAGATTCTTGGAGTTCTGTGCCTTGTTGCTTGATATTCGAGCGATCCTCTTCAGGGATGTCGTTTAGATAGGGAGTACTGAGAGTACTCTTAATGTTCTGGAGCTCCCGTGTGGTGAGCTGTTGCATTCTCTCACAGGCTAATTTGACTTTCTCCTGGATATCCTGTTCGAGCAAGCGATTTGACTCGCCTGGGTTCGAGAAGTTGTACTCGAACGGCTGGTTGAGTGCGTCACGTCGGTAAAGGCCGGAGTCTGTTAGAGCGGACCGATAGCGCTGCTGGCGCTCGTTGAACTCGTTAAGCGCGTTGTCACGCTTTTCCCTCACTCGCCGTGCGATCTCAATCAACTGCGTTTCATAGATGCTGTGATTAGGCAGAATGTCGAGCTTGTTATTCTGGCTGCTGATTGCTCCCCGTATTTGGCGGCTAAGGGCATCGAAGTCCTCGGCTTCTCCACGCGCCACATTTTCCATTTCTGCCAGATCGGAATAGAGCCTAGAACCTTGATCGACTAGTCGGTTCCAGGCTGTTAAGTGCTCGTAGTTTTGCTCGAAGGCTTGAACGACTTTGTTGGTTGTTTCCAGCCGGGTCGTGAGGCGTTCAAGCTCCTGCATATTGGACACGAGATCCTCGTATCGCAGATCCTCGCGGCTTAGCGCTGAAACGGATTGCTCTAGCTCTCGCCGCAGGTTTTCGACTTCACCGCGGACAGAAAAAGCTTGCCGAAGTAGTGCTCCACGTAGCACGTTAACTTGGTCAACATAGCTAACGCTTCCTGCGATGGGGCGATCAAGCGAATCGAGATGGTGTTGATTCACCGGCCGCTGGCTGCGTTGGAGCGTTTCAGCTTGCTTTAGCGCGTTCTTTCGCGCATCTTCAGCGAAGTTCCGCAAATCTGTCTGGCGGAGTTTGATATTCCGTCCCAATCGATAGATAAACTCTGGATCGGCTGTGCCTGATTGCAGTCGTTCATTGATGGTTTTACGCCAAGTTTCGGCGTGTGTCTGGATTCCGATTAAGGTGCTGTTGCCAGGAAAACCATCGAGTAGCACTGATAAATCCTGTTCCAGTGCAGCAAGTTGACTCGATACACCCTCGACGTCCGGAGCTTCAGACGGAACTTCACGTAACAGATGTTGCTGATAGATTTCAGCAAGCTCTCGTTTCTCGAGTAGCGTGATAAGCTGAGCGGTTTCGTCGTCCTGGTAGCCCAAGTCCCGCGACCGCTGGTAAACCTCCCCAAGCTCAATGCATTTGAGTTGATGCTGCTTTCGACCGATTGTGACTTCTCTCGTGTCCGAGGACTCGCGCAACCAGGTCATAATCTGCTGCTCTTGCGGGTGCAGCGTAAACTTGACGGCGCCCCGTTCACCTTGGGCCTCTTGCCGTTGAGTGGGCCAATCACGGTCCAACTTAAGCAACGTTCCGAAGACGCGCATGAAGCTGTCTAGCCCGGTGTGGCTGACCACCATCAGATCAGCGATTTCGCCCTTGGTTCCTTCGACTTCGATCTCGCCTCTTCGCTGGTAGCGGTTTTCAAGCCGCTCCAACGCCGCACCATACTTTTGCAGGGAATTGCGCCAGTTGCCTACTGCCATGAGCGTGACATATGTGTTCCCATACCGCTCATCGAGCAGTCTCTCAACCACAACTTCTGTGATTCGTTCACCGGCTGCGCCCAGTCCTGCACCGACTTCGGCGTTAAAGAGATCTCGCATGATAGTGTCGAGGAGATCCGGCTGGAATCCGGGCTTGATGTACTGGTCATCCTGCTTCGGAATCAATCCGTCCGCTCGCTTTTCCTCGAGCATCTGATAGATGTTCATTAGAACCAGCGGCGATAGGTCGTACGGAGACCATACTCCCTGCAACCCCTGCTGAATTTGTTGCGGAATCCCTTCCGGCCGGACATACATCAGATTGATCGGCACGATCGCGATGTGGTTCTCGTAATCGAACGTTACTTCCTGCGCCATGCGCCGGCGTTGCTCGTGTTCGAGATCGCGATGGATGCTCAGACGATACTCAATCGCCACATCGCCCTCGACAAATGCATCTTTGCGTTCCTCATCTTCCCAGAGGATTCGGACCTGCACGCGCCGGTTCGGGAAGCGTGAGGAGAACGCCTGGAACTCTCCTTCGAACACGATCGAGCGGTTGGCGGTAAAGGTGCTGGGCTGTCTCTTGACGACCTTCCACCCTTTGAAGACACGTGTCTCGAGAAGCGTTTCGAAGACCTCGATTGCGCGATCGCGTGTGTCGTTATGGGTTTCGGAATACGCGCGGCGGAAATCGCGAATGGTCTGCGGCAGCCACTCCCTCTGCACCTGGACTCGGTCCAGGCCGACAAGTGTCACCCCGTGCTGGTCAATTGGGCCAACCGCGATCACGAGGTCGCCAAGGGACGTTCGCATCAGCTCATCCAGCGCTGCATCGACTCCATAGAGTCGCTGTACTGTGAGCGGGACGCCGTTATTCGGATAGGCAGCGGCTAGTTTCAGAGCAGGCTCATACCGCTCCGGATCAGCTCGCACGATTCCGCTTTGCAGGGCCGTACGGGTGACGTTTTGAATTTGGTTGTTACCTGAGAACTGGATACCCCCGCTGAGCAGGTCATCCACTAGATCGATTGGCGTATACGCGGCAGTCTGCGCGTACCCCTGGCTCTGATACCGCTGGACCATGCGGCGGAAGGTGTTAATGACGGTGCGTGGTCCGTTCGACAGGTCGTCGCGGGAAGCTATTTCGCCGAGCGCATCCAGTGTTTCCGGACGCACGATGTCCGAGGCAATATCCGAGAAACCGAACTCGTCCGCGAGCTTATTCCACAAGCGTTTGGCGAAATCTTGATCGTAGACCGTCGATAGGTCCAGGCTCAACTCGCGCATGCGGTCGAGTAGGTCACCTCGGCCGCGCGCATCACGGATAATGCCGATTTCCTTCAGCGGGATAACCAGGATGAAGCCGAAGCAAAGGTAACCTTCGCGAGTGGCTAGCCCCTGAATAAGGTTGAAGAATGGCGCAATGGGATCGCCGGCGCCCGACCGCATCTGCGGCTCGATGTATTGCTGGATTTCGTCGGGAAGGATGATGAGTCCATCGAAGCCCGCTTCTTGTACGAGTTTCGTCGCTGAATCAAAGTAGCTTAAGTAGTCAGAAGTCTGCAAGTCGAGCAGAAAGCGGCCCTGCTTTACCCACTGTCGCAGCGTCGTTTCGCTGGCGTTGCTCTCTTGTGCAGCCTTCTTGAGACTCATGCTGGTTGTATCTTCGTACAACCGGTCGGCGCGGTCTACAAGGTCCGGACGTGTCGTCCCCAGCCGATAGCGGATCCAGCCGTGAGTCGCCATGATCAGGTCGGGTAGATGGAGCATCTGGAATGGTGGGACGACCACCAGATTTTCCTTCTCGGCGCGATCCCAAAGATAGAGCGCCGTGCTGGTCTTACCGTAGCCATACTCAGCAGTCAGGTAACCGCGGGGAGCACGAGCTTCTTTGACGTGCTTAATAACGCGGCGCTCGAATCGTTCAACGCTAAGCTGGTCACCACTACCTTCGGCAACACGACTAATTGGCACGTATGTACGGACGTGCCGCCGATAGTCAGCCTCGACCTGCTCGGCGCGTTCCAGTAAATCGCGCGCGCTAACAGTCGGCACAACTTCCCGCTTTTCCAGAATAAAATTCAGACCATCCAAGCTCATTCTAGTTCTCCGTTGCCTTTATACGGCTGCTAGCATAAGGTCCCACAGGGTGGGCGCTTCTGGTATCGATTCGCTTTTCACAGGGAAGCCCAAGCGTGTAAACACCTGACCGATCCGTTCAAGTTCCTCGGAAGACGGTGCCGGCAAAGAAACAGTCGGCATAGGCAGTTGCACTGGCTCGCACGTGACCAGCAGAACGGTCTTTGCGCCAAGAAGCTCGCATCGTGACAAGAGGCGCCGGACTTCGGCTTCTGAGTAGGGCGCGTTATCGACAATGAGCGTGTGCTGTGGTGGAAGCTCGTCGAGATCTTCCGGCATGGGGACATACAACCCTCCCGTTGCGCGGGATAATGCCCAAGCGAGAAACGTCTTGCCGGAACCGTGCGGCCCGGAGAGATTGAGCCATTCCGGCATCAGCATGAGCCGGCAAAGCTCGTTAAATGCTGTTGCCTGCGCAGGCGTTAACATCTCGGCCGAGCAGCGGCGCTTAAGCTGATTGAGTAACTCGAACCACGTACTCATCGCACCACATCAGCGAGTGTTGGGATTTTCATCAGCCGTACGAATCGCCCATAATATCCGGCCGATGTGCCAGGCTTGATCACGTTGGGGTAGATCGGGATCATCCAGTCCAGGGCCCGGTCAAGGGCTTCCGGCTCCAGCAGGCACAGACGGCAAATGGCATCCCGCTTCTCACGAGACAGCAGAATGTCCGTATCAGTAGCGCCATCGACATCCTTCATCACGTAGCCAATGGCCAAGAGGAGTAATTCTGGCGAGCAGAACGCTCGGCGGCTAAATTGTTTATCCTCAATGACTGTTGGGTTCAGTGCGCTAAGCCAGTTGTGCACGCCGCTCAAGCTTTTTCTGCTGAAAGATGGCGTGCCTATTTCAGTAAACCCTAGGCGGTGAAACGTGATTTCAGCCTCGTTTATTACTTCTTCAACGAGCTGATCAAGGAAGTTGTCGGTAAGGTGAACTTCTGGTGTTCGCCAGTACAAATCGCAGCAGGTGCGATATGACCATGATGGCAGAAATTCCAGCGGATTGCCTTCGCTCCAAGATGAGTACATAAGGAAGTGAAGGATATCACCGCGCGCATCTTCTTTTATGGAAGCAAAGGCTAGCCCATCCGGGGAAATACGAATCATCCCATCGGCACGGTGGATGAGGCCAAGTTTTGTCGCTGTGTGCTGCATTTCCGTGCGCATGCCGATATTTTGTTCGTTCGCGAACTCCAGTAGTTCCTGAACGCTTGTATACGTTCGCTCTGGTTCGCGCGCAAGCGCACATACTAGTGCCGCTACGTTAGTAGGATTTGCTTCCGGCGGAACGTGAATAGCTAAACTGGTTGCAGCCACTTTTCGAACTCCTGGCGATATCGGGGAGAACCACTTTCGTAAATCGCGCGAATGAGGTCATACTCTCCGTGGTTTAGCATGTCCACGGTTTCCATAAGGGCGATAAGGTTGTGTACAGCGCGATGCATCTTGCTTTCTTGAAGCTCGACCGCTGATTCGCACAATTTACATTGGTGCCTCGTTAGTTCTCTCCACTGCTGAAACTGTTCGAATGTGATCCCGCGCTGTAACTCGGAAACAGTGCTGTTATGGGAGATGTTGTACGCGCGCATGAAAGGTAGGAATATTTGCCCGAACCCGGCAGCTTTTAGCCAGGACGACGAGTCGAACGAATCTGCGCCGATCCCCGCTAGCATTGCTGTGAGTGCCGGTGTTCCGATGCCAAAAATGTGCACCTTCATCCCATGCGCGTGTGCGACATCAATTACATGTTTCGCGAGTTGTACTGCACTCGTAGTTGCTACGTTGATCTCCTGCTTTGCTCCGGAAGTTCCAAAACTACCGAAACCGACGCGTTGCACGCCTAAGTCAATGTATGCTTGCAGGCACTGTTCAACCTGTTCAAGCGTATGCCCCTGGACTACCGGCATCGCGCGCGGCTTTAGCTCATCCGGTAGTTCGTGAAAGAAAAGTGTGCTGAACGTGATCGTGTCGCGAATCTTCTGCTCTACTTCGGCAGGAGAGTCCTGCGACGTTGGGACATGATCGGGAAGAGTGTAGACATCGGCCCAGGGATTTTCCTTGTACGCGTTCAGCAATGGCATGTATAGCTCTTCGTATTTGAGCCGGCCAATCTGCACATAATAACCACCGCTGTCAAAATAAACGGAAACACCTTGTTCAGACATCCGTCTGACCCTGTCGAGGGAGCCGTTATACAGGAACAGCGGCGTGACTAGCACATTTCGTAATGGATTTCGGGCAGGCTCTGCGATAGCTATATGTTGCTGAACCTTATCGATATCACTCGGACATACCGTCATCGATACAATGAATTCCAATGAATTCCGCCGCTTATGATTGTTATTGCTCACAGCGTCATCAGTTCCTTTTGCAAGTTAAGTAACCTTGCGCAAAGTGCAGCCCATACAAGAGTTGGCTGGGATAGAAATTCGTCTACCGTATTCACGACACAGGCATGAAGTCGTCGCTCACTTAGTCTTCTCGGTATAAATCCCTCCCAAAGGATGATCGCCTCTGTGTCAACAGGAAATCCAAGCACAAACATCACAACATATGGTGTGTTTCCCGAAATTCTTCTTGCAAACTCTTGCCCGAACAGCGCTAACTTCGCTTCTTCCGAGAGCGAATTCTCAACTTGATCAATGTATAGGGTCGAATATCGAGGATGGAAGGTTTGCAGGTTTGCGCTCCAGCCCTTCCATGCCGCAATACGACCACAGTGCTCCCCTACATATCGTTTGTTGCGCCACACATGCGGAATAATGACGTCGTCTGGCTCGACACTGAGCGGAAACAGGATCTTGATTGTCTCCCGGAGCACCGCTCGCATGGCGTCCATATCTGGTGAAGTGGTCATCAGTCCCACCCGTCGAGATCAAGTAAGCCGAGATGCTCATCGTCCCACTGGAGTTGCGAGGCGAGGGCCTCAGTTTCGGGACTTTCCAGCCGACGAAGATCGGGTAGTTCTCGGGGCGGATTAGCTTCCAGTGCGGCGTGACCGGTTCTGGTCAAGCGCCACTCCGCTCCGACCTCGTGAACTGCCCCAAGGGATGTAAGGATGGTCATGCGTCGGGGCAGGTCAAACCCATCTTTTTCGTTCCCGAAAAGCAGCGTACTAATGGATGAGGCGGTAGGGTGCGCTAAGCGTGCCAGGCTCCATAGCAGTTCAGGCATGAGCTGCACCCGCTGGCAAAGAACATTCAAGCAGTGTGCCCGCGTCTCCTCAAGCGGCAGATCGGTGGGGAGCGTCAGCGTTAAGGGTTTGTTGCTATGCCGCCGGAACTGAACACGTTCGACTAACCCGACGGCATACCACGCATCGAATGCTTCTTGTGCATCGGCTGCCGTCGTGTTATTCGTGCGACGTGCCCAGGTTTGCATTTGATGCCAAAACTCCATGACGGTAAGCGATTGTTCCGCAAGGAGATTGCGCCCCAGGACGACCGAGTCGAAGAATGCGTTCGGGAAAGGCTTCTTCGGAAGCAGCGGCATAGGACAATAGCGGAGTATTCCGGCTCCAGAGTCGGTAATGGACGTGTGGCTCCACTCCGCTAGCCCAAAGAAGCCGTCTCCATGCGACTTGAACGTATCACTGTATGCCATCGTACTATAGACGGCGGCTTTGGAAAAATCGTCTCCCTCTGGCAGCCGCGCCTTCGCCTTCTCATGGAGAATCGAGTAATGTGTCGGGCGCCCAATTTCCGCGAGTATCTCCTGTAGCAAGGCGCGTCGAGTTTTCGGGGCCGGCTTTGCTGCCGGTAGGTCCGCGCTCGGTATAGAAAGTTGCACTGGGGCAGTCGGCTCATCACGTGGGATAGAGGCTGCTTCTGCTTTCGTAGGTGCCTCAACTGCGATACGTGGCGGAGGCGCGGCAGTTTTTGACTTCAAGCGGTAAACATAGAGCGGCGCGCGCACAGTGTGCGTGGGATGCTCCTCAGGCTCCGCCACGATACCCTGTTTGCGCAGTTGCTTCAGCGCTTCATGGATCGTCAGCCGCTCAACGCTGATCCCGAACTTCCGTTTCAACTCACCTTGTATTTCACCGATAGTCACCGTGCTGAATACCTCGAGTACCGCGACAATGGCAGCATCGAGCGTCACTGGCGCCAGGTTGGCTGGTTGAGATGCGGGCGTTGTTGGTTTTTCTTGCCGCAGGCTGAAATAGTAGACTAGTCGCGCTTCCGCGGTAGCGCGCCGTCTTTCAGGCTCTGCCAAGATGCCTTCCTGATGGAGCGTCTTTAGGACATCGACGATATCAGCCTGCCTGCCTGGAGTAGCGCCAGTCTGCTGCAACTGTGCGAGCAAATCATCGAAAGTAATCGGACCGCTTTCAGCCAGAATCCGAATTACTGCCTGCTTGAGGTCGCTAGGGGCTGATTGCGTTTCTATGGGCGTCTCTTCAGGCGTTTCTTCAGGCGCAGGCTGGCTGATTAGGTCCGGTCGTGCAAGTTCATACACAAACACTGGTTGGCTTACGGTGCTGCTCTCATGCGTACGAGGGTCTGAAACGTAGCCCTCTTCTCGGAGCTGTTTCATTAGCCGCCAGAGGTCGAGTCCGGTAAATCGTAGGCTTTGTTGCTTCAACCCCGCGATGATTTGGTTAATGGTTGCAGGCCCATGTTTCGCTAGGAACGCGAGAATATGCGCCTTGGCGTCTTGATCCGACAAGAAGGCTGAGGGTGCCGGGAAATCTGATTGGTTGTCTGTTTGGTGAGAAGTGTTCTCTTCTGCTTGGGCATGAGTGGCTTCGGGTGATGTTGTGCTGCCATTGTGGCGTGGTTTTGCAGCACTCTCTTTAAGACCGTAGGTGAATGTGGTGCGATCGTACTGCACGTAGGGGCGTCCTTCGCGGAACAAGACGCTGTTGACCAGGGATTTGCTGACACGCACCCCTTTACTATTGAGTACTGAGGCGATCTGCTGTCCCGTGCGGCGTTTTCCGTCCGCGAGGACTTCACGCGCACGCGAGAGCACTTCTGCCCGAATGGATTTGTCCCTGTCCAGCCAGCGTTTCATTGTTACTTGTTCTCGCGTTTCCTCAATACCTCTCGACTTAGGCGTAGTGCCATAACCTTACACTAAGCTGTCTACTCGACAAGTTTGGCTTAGAATTCCAATAATCCGAGGTCAGCATAATCCGCCTCAAGCTCGGCTTCCTGCTCTCTTTCTCTGTCGAGTACCTCGATTTCTCCAAAATCTGGCAGATCTTGTGCAGGACAAGCGTCAAGAATTGCTCGACCTAACGGCGTGATCCGCCATTCATCCCCGACCTGCTGAACTGCTCCAAAAGACGCGAGCATGAGCAGGCGTGTGGGCACGTCCCAGCCCGCCACTTCACTTCCAAACAACACTTTCTGGAGCAGCGGCTTTGTTGGCCGAGGGATCCTGATCAAGGCAAGGAGCAGTTCGGGCATTTTGGCGACACGCTGGCACAATGAGGTCAAGCAGTATCGGCGCATGTCATCCAAACTGAGCCCGGATGGGAAGGTTAGCGTTAGGGGAGCGCTTCTTTCTGACAGGTAGTCGATCCGATCGACCAAGCCAACAGCATACCACGCATCGAAAGCACTTTGAGCGTCCCTGTGATTTGTATCATTTCTTTGTGCCCACGCTTGTAGCTCTGCCCAGAAGGCTTCTGCGGTACATGCGTTATGTTCCAATAGATGCCGTCCTAGTATCACCGAGTCGAAGAACGCAGTTGTACTCGGTTCCTCGGGTAGTAGAGGGGCCGGACAATGTGAAAGGGGCCGGTTGTCTGATGCTAATGCGCTGACTCTGGACCATTCCGCCAATCCAAAGACGCCTCTTCCATATGCTTCAAATAGATCGCTATAGAAAAGGGTCGCGTAAGTTCGCTCTTTGGGGTAGTGGTGCTCAGGCGGAAGCTCCCGCATGATGCGGTTGTGAATTTCCGAGTAATGCAGTGGTTCGTTTGCCTGTTGCAGGACCTCTTTCACACGCTTAGCTCGCGACGCATACGGAGTCCTAGATGACGCCCGCTTGCGCCCTTGCATGATGTACTTTTCAAGCAAAGCTTCAATGTGCGCTCTTTCTTCAGCGATATTTCCGCTGGAAGAAGCGCTTGTCGTCTCTACGTCATTGAGCGCTTGGAGTAATCGCAGGTGCAGCGAACCAGCGATTGATTCATGCAATCTTGGATCTGCTTCCAGAAAGTCAATTAGTAATGCGGCTCGATGTGGTCTGCGCAATTTCCCGAGAGCTCGTGCTTCAATCTGCCTAATTCGTTCTCGTGTTACTCTCAAGCGCTTGCCGACTTCTTCAAGTGTTTTTTCTTCACCGTCGCATATACCGAAGCGCAGGAGCAGTACCTCTGTTTCCCGCTCAGTGAGTAACGACATAGCCTCGCGAATGGTGCCGCGAAGCGCTTCTCGATCGCCAAGAGTCTCTGTACTGAGTGGAGAAACAAGATAATCTTCGATGAATGCTGATTCTGATTCTGAATCTGAATCGAAGTCATAGTCCAGTGAATAGTGTTTAGCCGAGGCTATACGGTGTTTCCTTAGCCGGGCGCGAGCGCGCTTGAGGCGAGACAGGGCACCCGCTGCCTCTGAATTAGCTGGAAAGCTCTCTATGGGGGCTCGCAGTAAGTCTGCTTCTTCTTTAGAAAACCATCCTGCGTTGACAAGCACAGAGAGCTTGTCCTGTACTAAGTCGTTTTTGGAATATTCTGTTTGTGCTTTTGCCAGCGCCTTGACCGCTGCCTGAGCATGTTGTGGAACTGCGGAAATAGGCTGTTCAAGGTAGTCAAAATACTGCTGACAACTATGAAAGCGCTCGAGCAAACGCTGACGGCGTTGCTTTGCTTGATATCTTTCAAGGATGACGACATCGGCGTCAGTGAGCCATTCTAAGGCAACAAACAACTGGAGATCCGTCGGCGGTGACCCGGTTTCACTTTCTAGCGCACGACGCGTCCGTTCAACCTGCCGTACTTCCTCATGGAAGTGCACCGGAACGCGGATGAGACGTGAATGATCCGCAATATATCGACGAATTCGTTGCTTTATCCAATACGCGGCGTAACTTTGGAAGTGCCCACCTTTTGCTTCCCTAAACTTGTCGATTGCACGGATTAGGCCAATGTAACCTTCTTGGACCAGGTCCAAATACGGTATCCCACTATGAACATAGCCTAATGCAATCCGTAGAACGTAGCGGGCAGTGCCTTCGATTAATGCTGACTTGCTAGCATCATATTCATTGAGCACCGTTTCAAAGTGAGTGGCGATTTCGTCGGTGTCCGTTGTTTCTGACCAAGTATTTCGCATTGTGCTGGGAAGCAATCCCAGAAGATAGAAGCCGCGCCAAGCGGTTGTTTCAAGTTCTGCCTTTCGTTTCGAGGATGCACTTTCGGCAAGTCTTGTCACGCACGGTGGGGCAACAAGTTGTGGATTATCTAGGAACTCTTCGAATTCCTCGGCACTTGCACTGACGAACTGAACCGTCGCTTCAGCACTGGACAAGTAGGTGAGCCGGTCGAGCGTCGCTGAAAGCTGCTCACGAAGCCTGAATATGGTTGTGGCCATCTCATCGGCTATCAGTTCCTTTAACTGCTGCCCGCGCTCTACCCGGCGGGCAAGCGGCAGATAGTCACTACGACCCCCTACAATCGGAAGCCGCGCAACGTCCTGCATGAAGAGGGCAGTGATATCAATTTGAGCGGATTCAAAGGAATCTCCTTCGAAACCGTTTCCCTGGTACATATCATTCTGTACTATAAACATAATCTGTCAGGAATCCGGAACGGGTTAGATCTCGTCTATGATTTACGAAGTTGATATGCTCCACCATGGTTTTTTACGAGCCGAAGACTGTTCTTTGCAGAATTATTTTCTCTAATTTACCTTATCACTGTAAACGCTTTATAAAATTGCTATGAATTTCCTTATAAGATTTCCATGCACAAATAATTAGGTTTTTCTGATAGATTAACAGAACTCAAGCGTTCGGTTGCAATCATCAATGCGTTTATAAATATCCACTTTTATCCATTGCGAAAATCGTTCTCGCCCGTTGCTAACTACGCGCTGAGACTCCAATTCACGAGGATTTTGAGATATACTTATCATAGTGAGCAGCCGCTCACGCGTCCCCTGAATGACTGAAGATAGCCGAAACGAACGAGCGCCCGGGAACGGGCTTTTCGCGTTTTGGCTGCTTGCTCCGCTAAACCTCCTCGTCCGTGTTTTTCAATAGTCTTTTGGAGTATCCCCTCGTATGGTCCAGCAAATCCCGCTTGGCAAGGAGCGCTTTGCGCTGGTCGATGACGTCGACTTCGACCGCTTCAAAGACACTCAGTGGTTTTTGTCCCGCACGGGCTACGCCGTCGGACTTATCCCACAGGATGGCCGCTTCCGGCTGGTGTACATGCATCGCCTGGTGATCGGCGCGGAGCCCGACGCGCTCGTTGACCACATCAACGCGGACACGCTTGACAACCGCCGCAGCAACCTGCGGCTGGCCACCCCGGAACAGAACGGCCAGAACAAACAGCTCAACCCATTGTCCAAGACGCAGCTCAAAGGTGTCGGCTGGCACAAACGGCGCCGCAAGTATCACGCGCGCATCCAACTGCAGGGCATGCGCTATCACCTGGGCTTCTTTGTTGACGCCGAGACGGCCGCGCTGACCTACGATGCCGCGGCGCGTCTGCTGTTCGGCGCGTACGCGCGGTGCAACTACCCCGACCGCGAGACACCGACTGCGGTCCAGCAGCGGGTGATTGAGCGTCTGGCTAAGCGCGGGCTGAAAGTGGGCTGACGCCGGAACCGTTCCGAGAGAAGACCGCGCTGTGTGGGCTCATGCCTCGCTGGCGCTACTACGCCCGCGCTGGTGTGTGAGTGCAGAGGGTCTCAGGACGTCTTGCATTGCAGAAGGACTTCTGTGCACTCTACAAGGCCACAGAGTGCTGTGCAGCGGCAGCGTGGCACCCAAGCATAAGCATCCACGCAAGCATCCACGCGGAAGGACTCCACGATTTCGGGCCATTCTTGCAGCGCAGATGGACAAAGCGCTGGTAGTTCTTATGCAGGGCGAAGGCGGAACGCAGTGACCGCAAGGCGCGGGCTCTGCCCTACGAATGGCCAGCTTTGCAGGCGCACTACAAGGGCCACCATCGTGGAGTCTTCTCGCGGAGAAGCAAGGAGAGCCATCGCGGCATGGCGCAGTGTGACGGGGCTTGTAGTGCGTGTCAGAAGGCTGCCTGGCAGAGAAGTCAACGGCTGATGGCATGGATTACAGAATGGCTGAATTTTGAGGCGTCTCTCGACCCAATCAGCTTTTAGAATCCGATCCGTACACGTCATCCCTCCACCCCAACAACTTGCTGCCTGTTCCACTTGGGGAACTGGGTGGCCCTTGCCTGGGTGTATTTCGTCCGCCTTTGGTCGCGCATGCAGCCCATCCCGATGCAGTTCCACGCGCCATCGGGCGAGAAGCCGGCCTGAGCGATATGAGTGTGGGTGACGACGATGTTGCACTTTTGCCGGTTGGGACCATGAACCACTGGGTCATAGTCGGGGATTCGCTCGCCGGTCTCGTTGCTATATCCATCGGGCGCGGTGACGACGGTCCAGACATCCTGCGCCAGCGTGACCGATGTTTTCGAGTAGTTGAACTGGTGGCAGACATAGATCCACTCCTTGTTGCTCGGGTTCCAGAGGTAGAGGTAGCTGTACTGGCCGAGCTGTAGGGGCGTGTCCTCGATCAGCATGTCGATGGTGATCTGCCCCTGTGTAGCCTTGGCAATTCGCAGGTCGTGATTGCCCACGATGGCGTCCATTTCCGTGAACCACTCCCCGAGCCGCCACAGGATCTGCTTCAGCTCGTGCAGGTCGGCCTCGAAGGTTCGGTCGCAGCCATCGTGCCACGGGGTGATCCAGGTGTTGGGCGCGCTCCAGTCGGGCAGCAAGAGCGCCCGTACAAGGGAGGTGACTGTATGCCTGAACAGTTGCTTCCTTTGCTGCGTGGCTGCTGCATGGCCTGAACAGGCGGTGGGGGGCATCCAAGAACCCGCGTTCCTGCAGCGCGTTCCAGAGAAGAAACCAGCCGGAGAATATTTTGTACGGACAAGTTAATTCTGGCGGATTAGTTTCGTCCGTACAACCCAAATTCTCGGCTAAAACTGGCCTCAAGTGGGAATCAATTCATGGCAATAGCCGTCGAACGTCATCAATCCCCGAACGCACCTCAGCACCCCTATGACGGAAACCTCCAGCGACCCGCCAGAGTGGTAGGGGACCAGACCTCCGGCAAGCTGCCGCTGCTGGCTCCGGAACCGTTCCGAAGCTCCCTGACAACTTCTACCCCCTTGAAACGTCGAAACAGGGTAAACTGGGCAATGACCGTGCTTGTACAGACGGTTGTCTCCAATGCGCTCTGCCCAGGGTTTGGCTGGCCCGTTACAACGGCAGAGCATCCTGATAGAAGGTGGGCGCAGATGCCGCCTTCTTTCTTGTCGGGGGGGAACCCGCGCAGACTACGCAATGGACAGATGACGGCCGACCTCAGCGATGTCGTCAAGGGGGGCAGCACTCTTTGGCCAGGACTCAGCAAGCGTTGGTCTGGTAAGGGCTGGGCTCTGTTGGCTGCTGCTTCTCCAGACCAGGAAGACCATAAGCACCTCAGCCTGCACTGATGATGTCCGGGTTCCGCTTCACCGTCCAGCTATTTGCTGGACGGCTTATGCTCTTGCGGTGGGAGGACAGAGCGGACAAAGGCCCTCCACACCGATACACCGACCGGACAGCGACGGGTTCGGGCCTTCCGACCACTAGGGTAGGGGAGATGATGTAATGACCATGCCCCCGGCCCGGAACGAATGGCCTTCGAGTGTGATGCCCTTGCAGCCGGAACATACCAGAGCTGCACACTTGGTTGGAGCCCCTTGGCTGGAACCTTTCGGTAGCTATGGCGGTCGGTGATACGCTCTCGTGAGCTCTCCTTGCTGGTGGACCCAGATGCTGCGCCATGATGGGGCAGCATCAGGTTCTGGCGCGACTCGTGCGTCGCAGTTGCCTTGGCACCCTCGCCGTCAGAGGACTGACCAAAGGCCGCAAAATGGGTCGGCAATGTACAGTATTGTATAGTGCTGCTTCCCGTGGAGGATCGCTTTTTACGCTCGACTTTTACTGTACACTGTCTAGTCGTGTCCAGTGATTTGTCTACAGTGCTCTTCCCTTCGAGGATGTTAGACGATAGACATGACGGCCCTCTGGACGGAGAGGAACGGTATTCAGGCTGCTCGTCTGTGGCGGAGACTGCATGCTTGCCAGAGCATAACAAGACGAAGGCTGGCAACAGGTCAAGAATGTCAAGTTATGTACAGTGGGTCTTCCCGTGCAGAGATTTCTTTCAGGCGAGACACTGACTGGACACTCTGCGGCGCTGTCCACTGTGATGTCAACTCTTGGCGCACCTGGACTGTGCGTGGCACAGCAGTACAGAAAACGAGGAACCAGCCTCTACAGGTGTAGGTGGTGGTAGCTTCTGGATAGGGCATTGTGTCGCTGCCTGAACAGGCAGGTGGCGCAGTAATTATACGGGCTAGCCTCCAATTGCTTCGCATGCTGGCAATCATCGACATCGTTAAGGGTTCGGGGATGTGGCGAACGCCGCCAATTACCGTGTTCCCGTGTGATTGCCTATACGATGCCCTGATCTCGGAACCGTTCCCTACCTGCCATATTTTTTCTTGGCGCGTCGCTCTTTCCCTTCACACCACCATTTTGGCTGCTGGTCTAGGTTCAATAATGAAAAATCAGCCGCGTTGTAACGGGCCCATCCATAAGAAGCGTGCGTCTCCACGAGGCGAAACCAGCCATTTCGGAAGCCCGTAGAGTAAGGAGTTTTTTCTCCCTCAGCTCGTCTACGATGATTTCCTTGACACATTGCCGAAAGTCTGGGTTTGTGTCCCATGTTCATTGACCGAATGGCTTTCGTGCTCATTGTTATATCGATCGAGGCATTTCACTCGTTCGTTGAAATAGGTCGGCACCTTTTCGGGCATGACTTTGACTCGTGGACAGGCTGTCAGGACATGATTCTCAGAGGCTGTCAGGGGCGCCACGACAGGTTTATCGGGAGCATCAACCATTTTCTCTTGGTCGCTGTCTACATGGTCCCGTACAGGGTCGGTGGACAGCACTGGATTGTAGGGGTCCTCGCCCTCCTCATTGCGAGCATCGCGCGATTGCCCCGCAATCGTGCGATTGTGTTTTAGATGGACTACCTTTCTAGAATCTGTATTAACTTCAGGGTAAAGTTTTGATCGATCCAACTTTTGACCCTTGGCCGAGAGCGTCATCATCTTTCTCTGAAGGGTCAACTTTTGACCCTTGAGTGAGGAATTTGACCATCTGCTCGCCGCCGATTTCTTCCAGGTCGCGCAGCCCACGCTCGAAATTCGAGATGTTCGATGTGCCCTCGACCTGCTGGCCAAAACCGTATGGGCTGAGCTTGCGGATACCCGGTCAGTGGGTTTCTGTTCCTCAACTTAGGATGAGCACTGCCAGGTGCAGCCTCGGCATACGCGCGGATAGACTTTTTCGAACCTCCTCGGGTGATGAAGCGAGAATCGGGTCCACGAATTCCGGCGAAAGTGAACACCGGGGGCCCTAATAGGTCAACGGTGATTGTTCAGCCGACGGGCGCAAGGGCGCCCTAGTGCAGCGGGACAGACTAGCCCTTCTCTGCGGACTTCGACCGGGCACTGCCGGTCCCTCGATAGCCTGGGGTGCTCAAGTGGCAAGTGCTACGGCGACCCCAATAGGAATGGTTTGGGACGCTGCCCCGTATCGCGGGCACTCGCTGTCGTGGGCTGGACTGCAAGGCGCCCCTACAAGAGAGTGGGGGGCGTTCACCGCAGTGCGACCACTCGGGGTCGACGGGCGGGGGCGTGCAACAAAGCATATCAGCCTGCTTGCACGGCTCACTGTCGGGTACATGGTACGCGAGCTGCTCATGGATTGCTTCTTGACTTGCCGGAACGGTTCCCAAAACAAGCCGGTATGCACCGCGAGTAGACCAAAGCCTGAACCGGCAGCCCGACATGGGGAGCCCTGCTTGACGGGTTGCAGTCAGACAAGCCGGTGATCATACCGACAGGGCGTAGGATAACCAGTAGCGTGCGAGTATCGGCCGAGTTGCTATCGGCAGTTCATTGAGGCGTTCCAACCAGGATGGATGCATTGCTGGGGCATTAATTGGTTGAGAGGTATGAGGTTAAGCAGGCCCTGCGGTATTTGGCAATCCAAGCAAGGGATCGCCCACGGTGATACTGCGACTTTCTCAGCGCGTCGCATGTCCTGCCTTTCTCGGAACGGTTCCGAAGTGCAGTTGATAGCCTCTCTCGGGGAGAGGATGCCGGAAGGTATTGGCGCATGTGTACGCGGCACGGGCTGCCCCTCTGCTTTGGAGTGGACCAAACGATCTGTAGGCACATCCACACTGGCGTAGTGACTTCGGGGGCTGCATTTGTCTGACGAACCTGGTCGAAGACGTGGGCGGGATAGGTGTTGCGGAGTCGGCACGAGGAGACATGGGGGTAACGCCTGATCTGTTTACATTACGGTCTAGTGGTCAGGAGAGGGACTCTGTCCCACCAACTGATTGGTATGGGACGTCTCTGCAAAGCAGCTTGGCTCGCTGTGAGCGTGAGTGAAGCCAAGAGACAGATTCGTAAAGCGTTCCCCCCCTTATCAGGGGTGTAGACGTTTTGAAAGTCTGTGAGCCCATAGTAGTGCGTGTTCGGAGCATTCCTAGAAGGTAGCGGCTGGCAAGGATTTGCGTCGCGCCGGGATTACGCGTCCATAGTAGCTGTGCCCGACGTGCTCGCAAGGTGAACAGCACAACTGCCCAGGAGCGTGAGGAGATTATCTTCAGCGCAGATCTGGGCAGTGTGATGCTCATTAGTCAGGAGCGGCCGGATACCTCACGCACTACGGAAATCGGTTAGCTTCTCCACACCGTGATAGATGGAGACCCTACGGCGTCGCGGTAAGCGTCGCGCAGTTCATGGCTTCCTTCGAGTGCCTCTGCTTCAAGTTCTCGGCGCAGGACAGGGAGCACGTTGTTCAGCAGCCATCCCTTGGGGTTGGCTTCGTCGTCGTCGAAAGGTTGAACCTGGACGCTTGGTCCGGTCGTCGCTTCGACAAACCACGGGATATCACATTGGATGTAGTCCCGGATGAACTGCTTTCCGGCTTCACCAATGCCGCTTGCCACCATCGATTTCCCCAAGCGCTGACCCCAGCTCTTGGACGTGCGCAGCTCGATCCGGGTCCAGGGTTCTGTTTTCCCCTCTTTGACGCCTTTATCGTAGCAGCACACATACCTTTCTGAACGTCGACTGCCGATGTAGGTCGTGTAGCCGACAATGTCACCAGCACGTGTTCGCGTTGTGGTCTTCATGCTCGTGACGTTGCGGGCCGCTGTCCGCAGCCGCATTTGGTCCGAGGCCTCCTGTAGCTCGTAAGCCGAGGAGGGGCCGAAGTAGTCAAGCGCGAAATCCAGGCGCGTGAACTTCCCACCGATACGAAGGGCGTAACTCAGCAGCTCGTAGAGTGGGACGTTCTTGTCCACGAGATGTGCGAGTTCCGAGCCGGTGAAGGACACGGAGATCTTTTGCTTGGGGTACTGCGTATGGAAGCTTACCCGGCCATGCGTTAGCCTGAGCGTCGTGTCGTAGCCCTTGTGATTGGCCACTTTCTCTCCAGTGCAGAACAATGCAGAGTGGGAGAGGAAGGCGTTCTCATAGCCAACCTCGTAGGGAACCGTGTACGTGACCCAGTCCAGGAGATGGTGGATATGCACGGACTGGTCAGCGTTGGTCGTAGATGGCGTTCCCTTCGTCATTAGGGCTTCCGACTCCTCCGTTGATGGAACACAAGATGGTGCGTGCGGTTGTGCCGATTGCTTTCCTGCAGGTCGGTCTCAACCAGATTGCTCAATTTGGTCTCCTGGGTGAGCACATGCTTCTGAGACGACGGACGCGTGCGGTAGGATGCAACGCGCCACGCGTAAAACGCGGTTGTGTAAGATGCATGCAAGACGACCAGAGCCGTCATGCTGACATCATTACCGTCGGCTAGGAGATCCTGTTGAGGGTTTCGAGGAGGGTTGTAGCCGCCAAGACTTGCCGGATGGCGGATAAGCGGTGCAATGGGTATCCAGTTGTTAAGGTGCGATGAGCGTTAGTGCACTCCGTGACTAACGAACACTGCAATTAGTCTACGACACTATTCAGAATAAAGAAAGTAAGCTGTAGGCTCAGATGAAGGCTGATTGCATAAGAAATGGTGGAGGGTTCACTCAGGTGTGCTCTCACTTTGGGGGTGTGAAGTCTGCGAGCGAGGCGACCAGGGCAATCGCTAGCTTCCGGTATTCGTCGCTTTGAAGCCTCCGAAATTCCAGCAGCAGCGCTTGTTCATCATAAGTCAGATCGCCTCTTGTCACCCGCTGCCCCCATGGGGAAGGGAAGAAGTAGGTGATGGGCTTCTGCAGCTCCTCGGCCAGAATGACCAGTGTAGTCGCATCCGGCTGGCGCAGACCACGCTCAAAATCCGAGATAGTAGCCTGGCGTCGACTGATACGTTCTGCGAGTCGTCTCTGTGTTAGTCCACGTTCTTCGCGTCCAGCACGAATGCGCTCGCCAAGTGCCTTTGTAAAGTCTGTTGGAAGCGATTCTTGAGCGGAAACTGAGTGTCCTGACATGATGTATTTCCTCCTAGTCCCTACTTGTGCGCGGATGCAAATAATTGTATAATATTATACGGATACTAGATCATGGAAGTCAAGTAGGAGCCAGCAAATCAGGTCTCGTTGAAGAAGTGATAACCAGAATTGCTTGACTGATATGGTCTGAAAACGAAGCCAGGACTGTGCGGTCACACAGCCCTGGTGGATGGCCTTACAACCCTGTCCGGATTGGTTAGCCGTCTCCATTTTAGCGGGGACGTGCTGCCCAGCAAAATGGAGACCCTGTAATGACCTCTACACCTACATCATCTATCGGGAACGGTTCCGAGCCGCCGGCTCACTCTTTACCCCAAGAGTCCCTGTCTTCCCAACTGCCACCTGTTGATGAAATCTGCCGCATTCTGGCGCGTGTGCTCACCCGCGTGCAGGGAGAGCCCCAACAGGACGCCACGGCCCAGGGAGATGCCTCATGACCGCTATGGGCACCGCGTGTTGGGGCGCGGGTATCTCTTTCAGTCGCTCGGCTCCAAGTGAACATGGGGGGCCGCGATGACAACACTGAAGCGCGCCGCCGCCTACGTCCGTGTGTCGAGTGAGGACCAGGGGGATGGCTGGAGCCTCGACGGCCAGGAACAGAAGATCCGCGAGTGGGCCGACCGCAACGGCTATGAGATCGTCCAGGTCTACCAGGATGAAATCTCGGGGAGTAAGGACAAGCGCCCCGGCTTTGAGCGCATGATGTTGGACGCGCACGCCGGGCTGTTCACCGCCATCATCGTGTTGCACACCTCTCGGTTGTTCCGGAGCATCGCCCTCTCTCGCCGCTACAAGGACGAACTGCGCAACCGGCTGAACATCGAGGTGCTGTTCGTCAACCAACCGCTGTCGGATGACCCGTCGGGCTTCATGATGGAAGCCATCAACGAGATGTTCGACGAGTACTACCTCTATCAGCTCCGGATGTGGACCAGCCTGGGCAAGCACACCCGCGCGAAGAATGGCATGTGGAACGGGACGCTGCCGTTCGGATACATGACCGACGAGGAAACCGGGCTACCCGTCCCGCATCCGACGAATGCCAAAGGGCTGGTCTTGGCGTTCGAGGCGTACTCCACCGGACGTTACTCGGATGGGGAAATCGCGGAGCTGCTCAATCGTGAGGGTTACCGCACGACCGGCAACTGGGGGGAGCGGCTGTTCACCAAGGACACGGTGAACCGGATGCTGCAGAATGTCTTCTACCTCGGGATGGTCAAGTACAAGGGCGAGACGTTCCCTGGGCAGCATGAACCGCTGATCACGCAGGAGTTGTTCGACCAGGCTCAGGACGCGCGTGCCCGCCGCCGTAAGCGCCCCAAGGCGTATGCCGAGAAGAAGCGCGTCTATGTGCTCGCGGGGATTGCCCGCTGCGACGAATGCGAGCTAACGCTGCGCTGCGGTGCGACACAAAGCAAGGGCGCACACCGCTACTACCGGCACACGGCCCACGAGCGCGGATACGAGTGCTCTGTGCCGGGCATCATGGTGCGAGCCGATGCCCTTGAAGAGCAGTGGAGCGACATCATCTCGCACATTCAGTTGCCACCCGACTGGAAGCATCGGATTGAGGAACTGGCTGGTGACGCCGACCAGCGACAGCGCATCTTGCGCGAGCGCGAGGCGCTCCAGGAAAAGCTCCGGCGCACGAAGCTGTTGTACCGCGACCTGATGATCGACGATGCTGAATATCGCACGACGGTGGACCAGCTTCAGTCGCGGCTCTCGACTCTCATCCTGCCTAGCAGTCCGCATCTGGTCAGTGCAGGCGAATACCTTGAGAATCTCGGCGCATTGTGGACGGAAGCTACGCTCCAAGAGCAGCGTGATATCACGCGCGTCCTGCTCAAAGCTGCCTATGTGGATGTGCCCAGCAAGCGCATCGTGTCGATAGAACCGCTGCCGATCTTCCGGCAGTTGTTCGTGGAGTTCTGTGGTGACATCGGGGTCGGCATCCTCTAAACGCCAGGCAACCGTCAGATGAAGAGCCGGGAACGTTCCCGGCTCTATTCATTCATGGCTCCAGTCTTTCACCGGAACGTTTCTGCGGGCAGTAGGGGGCAGATGCCGTATCGCCGAGAAGCGCTATCGGGGGATCGGGTATAGACTTCTGGCCAGTGCGCGTCTCACCTTTTGCTTGAGGAGAACATGTCAAACGAACGTCAGAAGAGCCCTGGCTGCTTGGCTGGGCTGTTGCGATTGTTCAGTGGTAACACTCCCGCGATTAGCGAACGGCGGTACGATGACGAACCGGAGTATTCTGCAAGTAAGGTAAGGCTCTATCCGTATCGGCTCCGCGACGATTTCCTGTCAGCGGCAGAGCTATCCTTCTATCAGGTGCTCCGGACGGCGCTTGACGGCTGTGCAGCCGTCTGCCCGAAAGTCCGCCTATGGGACATCTTCTATGTTGCACGACCTCACGAGCACCGTGGTGCACAGGGTCATATCGACCGGAAGCATGTAGACTTTCTCGTCTGTCACCCGACGACCATGCAGCCGCTGTTTGGGATTGAACTGGACGACTCGAGTCACCAACTCCCCGACCGTCAACAGCGGGATGCAGATGTCGAGGCGGTGTTCGAGACGGCCGGCTTACCGCTGGTCCGTATTCCGGTGCGCCGCAGCTACAACACGCAGGAGTTGCTGAAGCAGCTCGAACCGCATCTTCCCGCCGTCTCCGCACCGCAAGTCCCACCGCGGCCTGTGCCGCCCGCAACCGTAGAAGTCAATGAAGATGGGAAGCCGCTGTGTCCGAAATGCGGCTCACCGATGGTGATCCGGGTAGCGAGCCGGGGAGAGCGGAAAGGCGAGCGTTTCTACGCCTGTCCGCAGTATCCGAAGTGTCGGAGTATTCTGCCACTTCGGGACAAAGTGGTTCCGCGCTAGGGGAGGCAAGGCAAGATCGCTGAGGGGCCTGCCTTTATTCTTTCATGAACTGCCGGAACGCGGTCGCAGCCAGCCAGCAGGCGCGCAGCCAGAGCGTTTCAGCTTCATCGAGGATGGGGTTGGGGCATCACCCGCCTTCTTCCACTGGTTGTGGATGGTCCCAGCCCATTTCGCCGTGGTAGAGTGTGCCTGTGTCAGCCTCGCGGTCAAAGACGAAGATGAGCTGCTCGCCCTGGTCGTTCTCGAAGTAGGCGTGGTAGCGGCCCGGAACGTTACCGTCGATGCTCGGTGGCTCTCCGCTGGCGGGAGACTGCTTGTTGCGGACACTGAAGAGGATAGCATTCATACCGATACTACCTCAAAAAGGAGCTAAAGCACGTATTCGTCTTCACGAAAAAAGGCATTCGGGAACTCACCAGTCAAAAGAATATCCAGCAGCTTAATAATGTCTGTTAATTCAAGGTTGCGTTGAACTGTAGCTGCATCGGGCCACGGATAGTGGTAGCTGCGGTATACCAAGTAAGGTCGAAAAACCAGACCCTCAGATTCGCCGATACCTCGCAATAAATCTTCGACTGTAAAGTCATAACTTACCTCCATCTCCCAACCTTGGCCACGTTCTAATAAGATGTCGCCGTATACTTGGTCCTCGAATTTACCTTCCGTATAGTCGGGGCTAGTGATGGTGATGATCAAAGCCTCTCCTTCAATGTTCACACGGTACTCAACTGGCAACCGATCCAGGTGCGTCAAAAACTCACGGATATTGTGATTCGACATAATGCTCTCCTCAACAGGAAGTCGTGATGGGAACCTAGAGTGTGGGTGGTGACGCTTAAAGGATATAACAGTATCAACACGCTGAAAACCTAACAAAAAAGCCCAGCTATTACTGGGCTTTGCGTTAGGTGGAATAGGCGGGAGCGACGGGCTTGGAACCCTCGGCGGCTACGTGATTTTTGGGCGGAAAACGGACTATCGCCGCTGCGTCGAAACCATCTTCAGTTTCAAGCAAGCGGCGTAGGATGGGAGAAAACCAGA
>Ga0134093_1001098_pt1 | contig 28223 bp, 21 predicted proteins | sample 4_1taG_FD_94452 | JGI IMG/M metagenome (GOLD analysis project Ga0134093, IMG submission 94452) | Switchgrass degrading microbial communities from high solid loading bioreactors in New Hampshire, USA - 4_13_20_68_A1 metaG | ecosystem: Engineered > Bioreactor > Semi-continuous > Anaerobic >...
ATCGAGAGCCCATGACCCTGCCCCCCGTTGACACCCAGTACCTGATCGACTTTCTGACCGGGCTGCTGAACACGCCCAGCCCCACCGGACGCGCCTTCCCGGCCATCGAATACTGCGAACAGGCCCTGGCGGCCTTTCCCGGGCTGACCCTGCGCCGCACGCGCAAGGGCGCCCTGCTGGTGACCTGGCCCGGCGAAGACCCCACCCCCACCCGCGCGCTGACCGCCCACGTGGACACGCTGGGCGCGATGGTCAAGGAGATCAAGACCAACGGCCGCCTTAAGCTGACCCAGATCGGCGGCTACGCCTGGAACGCCGTGGAAAACGAGGGCTGCACCATCTTCACCCAGTCCGGGCGCGAGATTCGCGGCAGCATCCTGCTGACTTTAGCCTCCAGCCACGTGCACGGCGCCAAAACCGGCGAAACCAAACGCGAGGCCGACAGCCTGGAGGTGCGCCTGGACGAGCGCGTGACGAACGACGAGGAAACCCGCGCCCTGGGCGTGCAGGTGGGCGATTTTGTCGCCCTTGATCCGCGCGTCGAGGTGCGCAACGGCTTCATCCGCTCGCGCCATCTGGACGACAAGGCCTGCGTGGCCAACCTGGTCTCGGCCGTGCACAGCCTGAGCGCCGCCGGCCTGCGCCCGAAGCACACCACCTGCCTGCTGATCAGCAACTACGAGGAGGTGGGCCACGGGGCGGCCTTCACCGGCTTCCCTGAAAGCGTGGAGGAGCTGCTGGCCGTGGACATGGCCGCCATCGGCGAAGGGCAGACCTCGGACGAGTACCACGCCACGCTGTGCGTGAAGGATTCGGGCGGGCCGTACCACTACGAGTTCAGCCAGCGCCTGCGCCGGCTGGCCGAGGCCCACGGCATCGACTATAAGGTGGATATCTACCCCTACTACGGCTCGGACGGCGAGGCCGCCTGGCGGGCCGGCGCCGACCTGGCCGTGGCGTTGATCGGCCCGGGCGTGGACGCCTCACACTCCTACGAGCGCACCCACATCGACGCGCTGGTGGACACCACCCGCTGGATCATGGCCTATTTGCTGGAGGACTGAGCCGCTCTGACTGCCGCCCGCCGGCGCCCTAAGGCGCGGGCGTGATGGCCGGCCCGGTTTCGACAGTCGGGTATGCGGGGTCTGCCGTCACGGTCGGGCTGGCCTCCGGCGAAGGCGTGGCGGTGGGCGCGGCCTTCTCCTCCGCGGGCGTACCGCTGGCCGCCGGGGCAGGCGAGCCGGTGAGAATCGGCGTGGGCGTGTCTGGCGCAGCGGTCGGGCTGGCGGACGGCTCCGGTGTGGCCGTCACGGTCGCCGTGGGCGTACTGGTCGGAGGCGGAACAAGAGGCGGCGGGGCGATGGGATCGGTGTCTCCGGGCAGAGGCCAGGGTGTAGTACTTATGGTAGGGGACACAGGTGTAATGTCCGGCTGGAGCGTCTCCTGAGGAACCAGCCTTTGCGCGGCCGGTGAACAACCCTCCGGCGGCCATCCGATATTGCTAGAAAAAATATTCCCGGACCCTTGCGCGCCTGGCGGCTGGTCTACTTTAAAGAAATATTGACTGCCGCTTTGAGGGGGAACCGCAACAATATGAATAACTCTGCCATCTGGCTCAGGGTAAGCCAGCCCGCTGCCGTAATTGGTACTGGCATCGCATCTTGTGCTGGGGTTATTCTTTCCATGGCACAGGTACCACTGCACCGGCCCCGGCAGGACCGCCTGGCCATTGTTATCAACAACCTCAGCGGACAGGTTTTCACAGCTGGAACCAACATTCTGGATGGAAACCTTGATGCCCGACCAGTTCGCCGTAGGAGTGATGGTGGGCGTCGGCGTGTCGGTGGGCAGGGTGATGGCCGCCGTGTACTGGAAGACTTGCAGATACCCGCCGTCCACGGCAAGATGGCTGGCGGCGCCAGTGACCACCGCCAGCAGGACGATTAGCAAAGCCAGGACGGCAAGGGCAGCCGGGGCGCGCATGGCTCAGGCCTCTTCCCCGTCTCCCGGCGAATATACATACGTGGCCACCCCGGCCGGCAGGAAGAACAGGTGCCGTCCGTCGCCCTGCGCCTGGTGCAGGATCAGCGCGCCTTCCTTCTCCGCCAGGCGGGCCAGCTCCGCCATGCCGGCCACGTGGATCACCGGCCCGGCGGCGTCTTCCACCGCCGTCACCGTGACCACCTTGCCCCGGTAGCGCGCCAGCAGTTTACCGGTCTGGCTCAGGCCCCAGCCCAGGTAGAGCATCCCGGCGCAGACCGCGGCGATCACCAGCGCGGGAATCCCGCCCCACAGGCTCAGGCTGCGCGCCTGCTGCACCGGCATCGAAAGGCCCGCCAGGCTCAGCCGGTTGGCGCGGGTGGCCGTCTGGGTGACGGAGCGGCTCTCGGCGCGCTCCAGCTCGCCGTCCAGCGTGATCTGCGTCTGGTTGACCCGCAGGCTGAACGCAGGAGCAAAGTCCCCGCTCGCCTCCTGCCCCCCGGCCGATCCCTGCACACGCACCTCGGGCACCACCTCCAGGACGTAGCTGTTCAGTGAATAGCCGGCCAGCTCCTCCAGGCCCGCAACCCACGCCTGGATCTCGTCCAGATCCAGCTCTACCTGGCCCGTGAGCTCGTCGCCCTGGTAGACCAGCGGATCGCCCAGCGGGCGGGTGTGCAGCACCTGGTCACCGCTGAGAACCCGCAGCGTAGGGGTCAGCTCCACGGTCAGGTCGCCCGCCTGCAGGCCGGCAAGCTGGTAGGAGTAGGTCACCAGAATGCTGTCGACCAGCCGGGTGAACACGCTCTGAGACTCGCCGCCGGCCGGAACCACCTGCCCCTGCGGGTACAGCTCGGAACGGGCGGTGCGCACGGTGTAATCAAAGCGCATCTGGTGCTCGAGCTTCAGCACCTCCTGCTCCTCGCTGACCGCCAGCGGGGCGCGGAAGGCGAAGAAGCCCAGCGCCAGGGCCAGAGCGGCCAGCAGCAGGGCCAGGTACAGCAGCGGCCCGGCCCAGTTCGGCGGAGCGAGCGCCTCCACAGCCGGCCTGGCGGCTTCTTTTGTTCGCGGGATGGCCCGGGGGTCGTTCTGAGCAGTTGTCATGGCTTTCCTCCTGTAATCCCGGCGGCGGGACCGCGGGTGATCGTCCTCCCAGACAGACAGGCCGGCCAGCAGCACCAGCGCGGCCAGGTAATGAGGCTGGCGCAGCTGCAGAATGACCAGACCTGCTTTCGGGAGATGAAGAAACTGCCGGCCGAGCACCTGTTCGGCGGCGGGGGTCCAGGGGTCGGCGCCGTTCTTGTTGTCGCCTCTGGTGATATACCCGTTCCGGTCACCGCCCACGATGCGGTGGATGACGTTGCCGGCCCCTTTGACCGTGTAGGCCACCACGTCACCGATCTGGTACTCCGCCTGGCGGTGCAGGATGACCAGGTCGCCGGAGTGGAAAGTTGGCTCCATGCTGACGCCGCTGACAATAATGTAGGTGGCCGGCCCGCCGAGCGCCAGCGGCCGGAAGTAGAAGAACCAGATCAGGCAGAGAATCAGCGAAACGCCAGCAAAGATTTTTTTCATTGAGATGGTTAAGTGGAAATCTGGCTGGCCTTCATGGATCGGCGAAGGCCAGCCAGCGGCATAACACTAGGGATTAATACTCACCTTCGATCCAGATCTTCAGGACCACGATATCCTGAGGGCGAAGGTAGGGCGCAGAGAATCTGAACGTCTCTTGATCGGCGCCGGTTAGCGTCATCTGGCCTGAGTACAGGGGTTTTGCTGCGGGATCAGGCCCATAAATCTTGACGAACATTTCGTTGCCCGCGCAGTCAGGATGAATTCCGGCAATTCTGACGGACCGAACGGTGTTGTCGTCGGTTTCAAGGCCCCAGCCGGGCACATAAACGCCGTCGGGGTCGCAGTACAGGGTGTCATCCACGCCCGCCTGAATGGTGCCGCCGCTGACGGGCAGCTCCGCCGCGGCAGCAAACGCGGCCGCCACCAGCACAAAGAGCAGGGTTAAGACCAGAACTTTCTTAAACATCATGCACTCTCCTGTGAAGATCGGTCAAATGACAACTTTTTTGATGTTGCATCTCGACAGGGGAGGTGGCATAATGGCGCTGTGACAGAGGCGCGCCCTATGCCACCTCTGGATCGTTGCCCTGGCAGTTGCCGCTGCCGGGGCAACCTGCTGGTAAGGCAGAAACCATACCTGGCCTCCTTTCCGCCGCAGGGTCTGAAGCACGGGCCGGGAAGCGCCGGCGGAGGCTCACCATTGGACCGCAGCCCGATGCGTGCACCACTTAGTTCTTCACCAGGATGTCGATGCCGGCCACGGCGTCGGCGTTCGGAGCAGCGGTACCCAGGCTGATCGTGATCGACTCATCGTTAATGGTGCCGCTGACAGGACCAACCGCTGACTCACCGTCAAGAATCAGGACCACATCGACCGTCGTCCCGCTGCAGGTGTCGTCGATCCCGCTGATGACAACATCGGTCACCTTCCAGACACCGTCGACGTGGTTCGTTGTGTAAGCCACCTCGACGCCGTCCGCATCGCAGGTCAGATCGCCGTAACTGCCCGCCTGCAGCGTACCGCCGTTCACATTCAGGTTCGCCGCCGAAGCGAAGGCCGCCCCGAGCAGCGCCATCAGCGCTATGAACACCAGCACTTTCTTGAACATACATCCTCCTCTTTGTCTGGTTCAATGCGGTTTGGGATTAAAAAAGATAACGGCCGCAGTGCTGCGGCCGGTTTCGCTACTGGCTCCCCGGGGGGTGCGGCGGGCTTCTACCGCCAAGCGACCAGATAACATCCCCCTGGATCGTCGCCTCCACAAGGCTGGAGTTCCCTGGTTAAATTGTTCGTCTGGGGGCGCGCGCACTAACACGCGCAACCTATATCATATCCATCTGATCTCATTTTTCAAGCCGTCTGCCGGGCTTCTAAGAAAGGTCCAATAATAATCTTGAGTGGTCAAATATGTAATTTGCCCCCTGCCGGTCGCCCGCGGACACCATTCACAATTAAGATCGATATGGTATAATTTGGGCAGTGAAAAGTAAGACCGTCTCCGCCAGCATCCCGGTTTCCAATATAAATCTAACGCTAGCCAGATAGAATCCAGGTGGGCGTAATATCTTTATAAGTCGAATGGATCCGGCCGCAGCCCGGGGACCGGATGGTATTCTCATCCACATCGGGCGTCTCACATCCCCCCTTTGGGTGAGGCGCTCGCCAGATAAAGTCTGATACAATCGATTCAGACATTGTAAGTCTTGAAGGGGGGAAATTTGCGTACATTGTCACCCGTCCTGGCGCCGTCACTCCGGTTCAGGCGGAATTATTAGGAGGTAATTGCCTTGTCTGGAATGGAACGTTTTACCCAACGAGCTCGACGTGTGCTCAGCCTGGCGCATCAGGAAGCTGAACGTATGCGCCAGGAAACCATCAGCACCGAGCATCTGCTCTTGGGTCTAATCCAGGAAGAAGGCGGTGTCGCAGGCCGGGTCCTGCGCGATTTAGGGTTAGAACCAGAGCGTGTACAGGAAATGGTGGAACGGCTGAGCGGCTACGGCCAGTATCGCAGCGGGAAGATCGATCTTTCCCCCGGCGTACAACAGGTCCTGGAATACGCTATTGAAGAGGCCCGCCGCCTGGGCCATCACTACATCGGTACCGAGCACCTGCTGCTGGGCCTGGTGCGTTCCTCCGAAGGGCGCGCCATGGACGTGCTGCGCAAGCTGGGCATAACGCCCGAGCAGATCCGCCGCCAGACCCGCCGCGTGCTCTCCGAATCCAGCAGCGCCAGCAGCGCCGCCCCGGCCGTCACCGGCCGCCAGTCCGGCAGCGCTTCCTCGCGCCAGGAGCAGAGCCGCCCCAAGACTCCCCTGGTGGACCAGCTGGCGGTGGACCTGACCGCCCTGGCCGAAGAGGGCAAGCTGGACCCGGTCATCGGGCGCCAGAAAGAAATTGAGCGGGTGATCCAGATTCTGGCCCGCCGCACCAAGAACAACCCCGCGCTGATCGGCGAGCCGGGCGTGGGCAAGACTGCCATCGTGGAAGGCCTGGCCCAGCGCATCGTCGAAGGCGACGTGCCGGCCCCGCTGCTCAACAAGCGCGTGCTGCAGCTGGACGTCGGCTCGCTGGTGGCCGGCACCATGTACCGCGGCCAGTTCGAAGAGCGCCTCAAGCGGGTGATCGACGAGCTGAAGTCCTCGGGCGCCATCCTGTTCATCGACGAGGTGCACATGCTGGTGGGCGCCGGCGCGGCCGGCTCCTCGGTGGACGCCGCCAACATCCTCAAGCCCGCCCTTTCCCGCGGCGAGCTGCAGGTCATCGGCGCCACCACCCTGGACGAGTACCGCAAGCACATCGAATCCGACGCCGCCCTGGAACGGCGCTTCCAGCCCATCCAGGTGGCCGAGCCTTCGCTGGATGAGACCATCCAGATCCTGCGCGGCATCCGCAGCGCCTACGAAGAGCACCACCGCCTGACCATCTCGGACGAAGCGCTGGAGGCCGCCGCGCGCCTGTCGGCCCGCTACGTCACCGAGCGCTTCCTGCCCGACAAAGCCATCGACCTGATCGACGAGTCGGCTTCGCGGGTGCGCATGTACAAGAACCCGGCTGCCGAAGCCGCCCGCAAGGTGATGGCCGAGCTGCGCGAGGTTCGCGAGAACCACGCCCTGGCCGTCGAAGACGCCCGCTACGAAGAGGCCCAGGAACTGCTGGACCGGGAGACCGAGCTGGAGGATAAGCTGGAGCAGCTGCGCCACAGCTGGGACCGCGACAACGCCCCGGTCGTCACCGCCGAAGACATCGCCGAGCTGGTCTCCATGTGGACCGGCGTGCCGGTGATGCAGATGGCCCAGGAAGAGTCGGTCCGCCTGCTGCAGATGGAAGAGGAGCTGCGCAAGAGCATCATCGGCCAGGACGAGGCCATCGAGAGCATCTCCAAGGCCGTCCGCCGGGCGCGCTCCGGCCTGAAAGACCCGCGCCGCCCGATCGGCTCCTTCATGTTCCTCGGCCCCACCGGCGTGGGCAAGACCGAGCTGACCAAGGCGCTGGCCAAGTTCCTCTTCGGCTCTGAAGACGCCCTGATCCAGCTGGATATGTCCGAGTTCATGGAGCGGCACAACGTCAGCCGCCTGGTGGGCGCGCCTCCCGGCTACGTCGGCTACGAAGAAGCCGGCCAGCTGACCGAGGCCATCCGCCGCCGGCCCTACTCCATCGTGGTCTTTGACGAAATCGAGAAGGCCCATCCCGAAGCGCACAACATGCTGCTGCAGATCATGGAGGAAGGCCAGCTCTCGGACGCCCGCGGGCACCGCGTGGACTTCCGCAACGCCATCATCGTGATGACCTCGAACATCGGCGCGGACATGATCAAGCGCCAGAACATGTTCGGCTTCAACCTGGCCGTCGACGAGGAGGCCGAGGAGCGCCAGTCCTACGAGGAGATGCGCAAGAAGCTGACCGACGCGCTCAAGCGTGTCTTCCGCCCCGAGTTCATCAACCGCATGGACGCCGTGATCGTCTTCCGCTCGCTCAACCGCCAGGACCTGCGCCAGATCGTCCATCTGGAGCTGGACAAGGTGGCCAGCCGGCTGGAAGAGTACAGCATCCGCCTGGAAGCCACCAGCGCCGCGCTGGACCGGCTGTCCGAAGAGGGCTACGATCCCGACTTCGGCGCCCGCCCGCTGCGCCGGGTGATCCAGAACAAGGTCGAAGACCAGCTCTCGGATGCCCTGCTGAGCGGCGAGTTCCACGAAGGCGACCTGATCATCGTGGACGTGAACGAGGACGGCGAGATCTTCCTGCGGCGCTCCGAAGACCCGGAGGCCGAGAAGAAAGCCCTGGCCGCCCAGGCCTGAGCGCAGCGCTCACGTCTGAGCGGATCAGAATGGAACCAACAAGGGTTGGCGGGCGCGAACAGCCCCGCCAACCTTTTTATTGGGTAGAATCAAGCTGCACGCTCCTGGAATCGAAGGATACCCATGGCTAAAACCCAGACCCGATACATCTGTCAGAACTGCGGGCGCACCGCTCCGCAGCAGCTGGGCCGCTGCCCGCAGTGCGGCAGCTGGGGCTCGATGGTGGAAGAGATCATCGCCGCCCCGGCGCGCTCGGCCAGCGCCCCCACCGCCGGCCGCGGGCTGAGCACCCGCTCGCAGCCCCGCCCGCTGGCGGCCATCGAGGGGGACGCCGAGGCGCGCATGCCGCTTTCCATCGGCGAGTTTTCCCGCGTGCTGGGCGGCGGCATCGTCCCCGGCTCCATCATCCTGGTCGGCGGCGACCCGGGCATCGGCAAGTCCACCCTGCTGCTGCAGATGGCCATGGAGCTGGCCGCGGAGCACCGCGTGCTGTACGTCTCCGGCGAGGAATCCGAGCGGCAGATCAAAATGCGCGCCGTGCGCCTGGTGCGCGCCGCGCAGGATGAGGGCGCGGAGCCGAAGCCCCTGCCCGAGGAGCTGCTGCTGGTCACCGAGACCAACCTGGAGGCCATCCTGGAGCATGTGGACCAGGTCGGCCCCGATATCCTGATCGTCGACTCCATCCAGACCGTCTACCTGCCTCAGCTGGAATCGGCCGCCGGCTCGGTCACCCAGGTGCGCGAAAGCGCCTCGCGCCTGCGCGAGCTGGCCAAGAGCGAGGGCCTCTCGGTCTTCGTCATCGGCCACGTCACCAAGGAAGGCATGATCGCCGGCCCGCGCGTGCTGGAGCACATCGTCGACACCGTGCTCTACCTGGAGGGCGACCGCTACCAGACCTTTCGCCTGCTGCGCTCGGTGAAGAACCGCTTCGGCCCCACCTCCGAGGTGGGCGTGTTTGAGATGCGCGAAAGCGGCATGGTGGAGGTGCCCAACCCGTCCGAGGCCTTCCTGGCCGAGCGCCTGGTCAACGCGCCCGGCTCGGCCATCGCCGTGACCATGGAAGGCACCCGCCCGCTGCTGGTGGAGGTGCAGGGCCTGACCAGCCCTTCCACCCTGGGCAACCCGCGCCGCACCCCCAACGGCATCGACGCCAACCGCCTGCTGATGCTGGCCGCGGTGCTCACCCGCCGCGTGGGGCTGCCCCTGGCCGACCAGGACGTGTTCGTCAACGTGGTCGGCGGGATGCGCATCGGCGAGCCTGCCGCCGACCTGGCCGTGGCCGCCGCGGTGGCCGCCTCCCTCAAGGATGTACCGGTGCGCGCCGACGCCGTGCTGATCGGCGAGGTGGGGCTGTCGGGCGAGCTGCGCTGGGTCAGCCAGATGCACGCCCGCCTGCGCGAGGCCGCCAAGCTGGGCTTCACCGCCGCCATCGTCCCCCGCTGGACGCGCAAGCCCGAGGCCTGGCCGGAAGGCATGCAGGTGATCCCGGCCCGCTCGCTGCGCGAAGCGCTCAACCTGGCCCTGGTGAAGGAATCCCGCGGCTAACCGGGCATCCCTCCCTTCCCGGGAGATCACCCGGCCATTCGTACCTCTTAAAATCGTCCGGCGAGGCCGTCTGAGCCTCGCCGGACTTGCATTCTCCCCTCCTCGCGTTAGCGGTTCATGCCGCGCACACATCCCAGGCGTGGCGCACGGCGTCGCGCACGTGCTCCCAGGGGTGCGGGCTGCCGCGGCGCTCCCATTCCATGCGGGCGTCGTTCTCCAGCCGGTCCCAGTTGTAGTCCCGGTAGCGGGTGTCACCGGCCAGCTCGTACCCGTACAGGTAGGCGGGCTGGAAGGTGTCGTACGCATCGCCGGTGGCGCCGTAGTAGGTGGTGAAGTGCTCGCGGAAGCGCGGCTCGTAGCTCTCCCACTCGGGCGTGCCGCGCAGCTGCTCGTAAGTGCGCTCCACATCCATGTCCTCGCGGAAGGTGCGATAGCCCTCCTCCACGTCACTTCTCACGTGGATGTCCTCCTCCACCCTCGGGTAGTCCACGTCGATGCTGCCGGTGACGGGGATCTCCTCGTCGTGCAGGCCGGATTCCATGTCCTTCTCGAACTGGGACTCCCGCTCCAGGCCGCCGGTGTAGTCCACGTCTCTGCCGGTCACGGGGATTTCGTCCTCGCCCCGCAGGCCGGTGTCCCTGTCCCGGCCGGTCACGGGGATGTCGCTCTCGCCGCGCATCCCGGTGTCCGCATCCATGCCGGTGACGGGAATATCGCCCTCATCGTGCGCCGGTTTGTCCACGTCCTGCTGGAAGCTTGACTCGCTGTCCAGCTCCTCACCGGTGACGGGCATGGGCGCTGGCGTGGTGCTCATGCGCTCCTGCCGCTCCCGCTCCTGGCGCTCCAGCCGCTCGCCGGTGAAGTACTCCCGGCCGCGCTCCCAGGGCTGCGCCTTCTCGTCGAAGCCCCGCCAGTTCTCAGCGCGCCAACCCTCCACCCGGCGGTCAACGTCCACCGGATTGTAGCGGTTCATGACCGAGACCGCGCGGTCCGAGAGGTGATCCTCGCAGCGCAGCACCACCAGCGTGCCGCCCCGGCGGATGCCTTCGGCGTAATAGTGAGACTGGTCCTCCGGCACGCCCATGCCGGTCAGCGCGCCCAGGATTCCCCCGGCCGCCGCGCCGATGCCGGCCCCGGCCAGGGTGGTGGCGATGGGTCCGGCTGCCACCACGGGGCCAATCCCGGGGATGGCCAGCGCGCCCAGACCGACCAGCAGACCGCCCAGGCCGCCCAGCGCGCCGCCGGCAGCCGCCCCCGTCATGGTTCCGCTGGTGAACTCCTCCATCCGTCCTTCGCCGCCAATCTGGCGGGAATACTCGCCGTTTTCGTCCCGCGTGACCAGGCTGATGTTATCGCTCTCAAACCCGGCAGCGCGCAGATCGCGAACGGCCCCATGGGCATCTTCAATGCGATCATAGAGACCTACCACTGTTCTCATCGCTAATCCTCCTTCAAACTACAGGTGCAGCGCCCGCGGGCGCATGCAAGACAACAGGCCGCTCCCGAGTAAGCTTTACCCCTCGGTCTTGCCGGCCCCCGTCACTGGGGCCGGCAGCTCAACGCGCCCTCCTTTCAGGCGCAGCATCAGGCTCACAGTCTGGACAATGCTCTCCCCCTCGACGCGTGCTTCCAGAGGCCGGGCCGCCGCTTTCAGGCGCCCGTCTTCCAGCAGGATCGGGACTGTATCTGCGATGTGCGGGTGGATGGTGGGGTCGACAGCGCCGCGGAGTCCTGTTTTTCCAGTCACCAGTAATGACCTGGAGTAAACCAACCGATAACCTCCTCCGGATTCAAGCCGGCGCAAGCGCCGTCCGCGTCAGTTTTGATTCTATGACCCGGCCACCCCCCGGCAAATAGGGAGAATCCCTAATCCGCTCACCCGACAATCCCCATTTAAATGAGGAGGTCTCCCCCTCAGAAGGGCCTGCCTTATTAAGGCTGGCTGATCCTCCTGCCGGGGAGACCCTTTCCAGGCGCTAGCCCTTCGTTGAGAAACAGCTATGCTCCGCGCTCGGCCTCCAGCCGCTCGATGGCCTGCTCCATGAAAGCCACCGCCTCGCCCAGGGTTTCCGCGTCGAAGGCCAGCCGGGCGCCGGCGGCGCGGTACAGCTCGGGCAGGGTCACCGTCCCGCCCAGCGACAGCGCCCGGCGGTAGGCGCGCACCGCTTCCTGCGGATCGCGCTCCCAGTTCCGCCAGACCTGCACCGCCCCCAGCTGGGCCAGGCCGTACTCGATGTAATAGAAGGGGTCGGTGAAGATGTGCGGCTTGCGCTGCCAGCCGGTGACCATCACATCCTCCAACCCGCTGTAGTCCACCCCGGGCATAAAGCGCTGCCACAGCTCGCCCCAGGCGGCGTCCAGCGCGGCCGGGTCGGTGGCCTGCTGCGGGTGGGTGTAGGCCCAGTGCTGGAAGGCGTCCACCACCGCCATGTAGGGCCAGAAGAGCACCGCCCCTTCCACCAGCGCAATACGGGCGCGGGCCGCCTCGGAGGGGGTGTAGAACGGGTCCTCGCCCGCCGCCAGGAAGTTGGACCCCAGGTGCTCCATGCTCATCGAGGCCACCTCGGCGAACTCGTTGGGCACGATCAGGTCCTGTGCGCGGCGCAGGTGAGCGGATTCGAACACGTGGAAGGCGTGCCCGCCCTCGTGCAGCAGCGTGTACACGTCGTCGTTCACTCCCACCGCATTGGCGAAGATGAACGGCCGGCGCACCACGTCGAAGTCGGTGCAGTAGCCGCCCGGGGCTTTGTTCTTGCGGTTACCCAGGTCCAGCAGGTTCTCCCGGATCATAATCTCGAAATAAGCCCCCAGCTGCGGGTCCACGGCGTGGAAGATGCGCGCGGCGCGGGGAATCAGCTCGTCCACGTCGCGGAAGGGGCGCAGCGGCTCCGCGCCCAGCGGGTCCACGTCCAGATCCCAGGGGCGCAGGCTCTCCACGCCCAGGCGGCCCTTGCGGCGGGCGTAAATGCGAGTCGCAGCCGGGACGACCGTCTCTTCGATGGCTTTATGGAAGCGCAGCGCGTCCTCGGGGGTGTAGTCGAAGCGCAGCATCTGCTGCCAGCGGTAGGCGCGGTAATCGGGCCGGCCGGCGTTCGCGGCGACCTGCCGGCGCACCTCGAACAGGCGCACCCACAGATCGTTCAGCGCCGGGCGGTCCTGCAGGCGGCGTTCGGCCATCAGCCGCCAGACGCGCTCGCGCAGTTCCCGGTCCTGCTGCTGCAGGATCGGCTCCAGCTGGGTCAGCGTGGCCTCGACGCCCTGCCACTCGACCGTCTGCGCGCCGACGATGCGGTCGTACTCGCTGCACAGCTTCTCCAGCTCGGTCAGCAGGGGCAGGTTCTCGGCGCGGAACAGGTCGGCCTCGGCGCGGAAGTTGCGCATGGGCACGGAGAAGTTCGCCGGCTCCAGCCCGCTCTGCAGCAGTTTTTCCCGGAGCGCCTGTTCGGTTTCCTGCCAGCGCGGGTACAGGTTTTCCAGGAAGTTGTTGAACGCCTGCTCATCCGCTTTGTCGGCAATGTTGACCGTGGTGGCCACATAATGGCGGTCATAGGTTTCCTCCACCGCCGCCGCCATATCAGACCACTCGTTCACCCACTCGTCGACGTTCCCGGCGTCCAGCTGTCGCGAGAGCAGCCGGTCGGCGAAGGGCTGGTAATCGTCCCAGGTCCAGTTAAGGAAGACCTTCGGGTCTTTGGGAAGGGTTAGTAACATGGGTGTCTCCACAGGGGCGAAAAAGGATGGTGAGGTTAAGTATACACTCGGGCCGCGCCCGCAGCGCCTGCGTGCATCGCCGCACCTGCCCCCATGAAGACCCATCCCCCACCCTCACCCGCCGGTCTGGATTTGATTTCTAACCCCTCCGATGATACACTTACCCCGGAGACGAAAATTTAAGACTGGCAAAGGACGCACCATTTTATGCCCGTGATTTATCCGTTTACCGCCATCGTAGGCCAGGAGCGCATGAAGCGCGCCCTGATCCTGAACGCCGTTGACCCGCGCATTGGCGGCGTGCTAATCCGCGGGGAGCGCGGCACGGCCAAGTCCACCGCCGCGCGCGCCCTCTCGGCCCTGCTGCCGCTGGTGAAGGTAATTCACGGGTGCCGCTTCGGCTGCGATCCCAACAACCGGTCGGCCTGGTGCACCGAGTGCCGCGAGCGCTTCGCCGACGGCAACCCGCCCCCCACCGTGGACGTGCGCCGCACGGCTTTCATCAACCTGCCCGTCTCGGCCACCGAGGACCGTGTGGTGGGCACGCTGGACATCGAGAAGGCCATTCAGAAGGGCGAGCGCCACTTCGAGCCGGGTGTGCTGGCGGCGGCCAACCGCGGGCTGCTCTATATCGACGAGGTCAACCTGCTGGACGATCACGTGGTGGACGTGCTGCTCGACAGCGCCGCCATGGGCGTCAACGTGGTCGAGCGCGAGGGCATTTCCTTCTCGCACCCGGCCCGCTTCATCCTGGTGGGCACCATGAACCCCGAGGAAGGCGACCTGCGCCCGCAGCTGCTGGACCGCTTCGCCCTCTCGGTGGAGATCCACGGCATCCGCAGCGCCCGCGAGCGGGTGGAGATTATGCGCCGCAACCTGGCCTATGAGGCCGACGCCGAGGCCTTCCGCGAGGAGTGGCTGCCCCGGGAGCAGGAGCTCTCGGAGCAGATCGACCGCGCCCGCCAGCTGGTCGAGCAGGTGACTTACACCAGCCGCGACCTGCTGACCATCGCCTCCATCACCTCGGCCATGCAGGTGGACGGCCACCGCGCCGACCTGGTGATCCTCAAGGCCGCCCGCGCCCAGGCTGCGTTCGAGGGCCGCACCGCGGTGAACGAGCGCGACATCATGCTGGCCGCCGAGCTGGCCCTGCCGCACCGCCTGAAGCGGGGGCCTTTCCAGCAGGGCGAGATGAGCGTCGACCAGCTGCAGGAAAAGATTGAGGGCCTGGTCGGCGGGGCCTCGCAGGGCCGGGAAGAGACCGTCGAAGAGGAAGCCGAACAGGACGAAAAAAAAAAGGCGATGAGGGCCTGGTAAGCGAGGTTGAAGAATCAGCCGAAGGCGGGCCGCTCCAGCCGCAGCCGCCGGAAGAGGTGTTCAAGAACACTTCCGCGCAGTGGTGGGACGGCGGCACGCGCGTGCGCATCGGCGACCAGTTCGCCCCGCGCCGGCTGGACACTCCGCTGGATAAGATGGTGCGCCGCTTCGCCGGCCGCCGTTCGGTGACCCGCACCGAGCGCAAGCGCGGCCGCTATGTGCAGTCGCGCCCCACCCCGGGCAAAGCTGAGGACCTGGCCCTGGACGCCACCCTGCGGGCCGCGGCTCCCTACCAGAAGCGCCGCGCCGCCGAGCGCCAGCGGGTGGCCTTCTCCATCAAGCCGGGCGATTACATGCGCAAGGTGCGCGTTCGCCGGGCGTCCAATTTGATCCTCTTCCTGGTGGACGCTTCCTGGTCGATGGCGGTGGCCGAGCGCATGGCCGCCACCAAGGGGGCCATCCTCTCGCTGCTGACCGACGCCTACCAGCGCCGCGACCGGGTGGGGCTGGTGGTCTTCCAGAAGGACCGCGCCACCCTGGTGCTGCCGCCGACCAACTCGGTGCTGCTGGCCCAGCGCGCACTGGAGCGCATCCCCGTGGGCGGCAAGACCCCGCTCTCGGCCGGGCTGATGATGGCCTACGAGGTGCTGCACCGGGAGCGCATCCTGCACGCCGACGTGATGCCGCTGCTGATCGTGCTGACCGATGGGGCGGGGAACGTCTCGGTGGGCAGCCTGCCGCCCCAGGAGGAGGCCTACCGCATCGCCGCGCAGCTGGCCGAAATGGAGCACCTGCACTCGGTGGTGATTAATATGGAACACCCCAGCTTCGACCAGGGCCTGGCCGAGCGCCTTGCCGAGGCGCTCAAAGCGCCTACATATACGCTGGAAGAGCTCAAGGCGGAGAATCTGTATCTGACGGTGAGGCAGGAGCAGCAGACGCTGGAGGACCGGCGGTAGGGGAGATCGCGGTTTGTGGTGAGGGGCAGAGGGGCACGTTTTTGTGTCGTGAACCCATATCCTCCATTTTCGGGCCATCTGTCGTAATTCTCCTGCTCGCTTTCGCCCTGCCCCGCCGGCGCAGGCGCTAGCCGCCTGCCTTCTCCCTGATCTCCGCAGCCCCCGGCTCGCCCGGGCTGGGCTGTTCCGCTAAACATACCCCGCGCCAGGCGCGGGGTTTTTTCTGCTGGCGAGGGGGATATCGCCTCTGGAGGCGGAAAACAATCTTAAAAAAACTCAAAAGAAGCAAAAAGAACATAAAAACACTTGTAAAACGAACACAAACGTGCTAACATGTTCGAGGTTATCCCGTTGGAACCCAATTTGGAGAAGGAAAGCGATTCTTATGAACACCGGCTCACCTTCCCGTAATTTCCAGTTTGCCCCTGAGCGGCAGCAGGCCATTCTGGAGTTGATCCAGGATCTGGGCAAGGTCAGTGTCCAGGAGCTGGCCGATAAATTCAATGTCGCGCCGATCACTATCCGGCGCGATCTCGATTTTCTCGCTCAGTCCAACAAGGTCATTCGTGTTCATGGCGGAGCCATCCTCCCTCAGGAAAGAGCCGCCTACGAACCCCTGTATTCAGAAAAAACCGTCATCAACCAGAAGCTGAAAGAACAAATCGGACGGGCTGCCGCAGATCTGGTTGCGGATGGGCAGACCATCTTTATCGATTCCGGTTCCACTGCGTATCAGCTGGCTGTCCATCTGCAGGGGAAAAAGAACCTTACCGTTATCACCCCTGATCTGTATGTTGCGGTGGCGCTTTCAGCCAATTCCGACACACAGGTGATTGTTGCGGGTGGACTGGTTCGCCCTCACCAGTTCAACTGCATCGGAGGGTATGCAGAACAGATCGCGCGATCCCTCAATGCCGACACCTTTTTTCTGGCCGTCGATGGCGTAGACATCGAGAAAGGAGTAACCGTCACCAATATTGCTGAAGCCAGACTGAAACAATTTATGATCAGTGCCTCACAGCAGACCGTGATGATCACTGATCACACGAAGTTCGGCCGTGTCGCCATGGCCAATGTGGTTGAACTGACCAGAGTAGACCACATCATAACCGATTCAGATATCCATCCCATGTTTGTCGATGCGTTAGCTCAATTGGATGTTCGAGTAACGTACACCCCGGTTTAACCTGCAGCACCTGTTTGCCCATTATTCTTTAGCCCGCCGAGTTTGAAAGGAGTTATTGATGGATGCGTTAGTTCGGTTTGTTGAAGGTTTCTTCGCACTGATCCAGACAGGGGCGGATACTTTTGTCGGTATCGCTACTGGCATCATCCCCACCCTGCTGGTTCTCATGACGCTGGTGAACCTGATCGTGAGGCTCATCGGTCCTGAACGGGTGGAACGAACAGCTGAGAAGCTGACCGGAAATGTGTTCGCCCGCTATCTGGTTCTGCCGGTCATCTCTGTTATTGTCCTGATGAACCCGCTCGCCACCACCATGGGCCGGTTCCTGAAAGAAGAGCACAAGCCCGGTTTCATTGACGCCACCGAGTCGTTCTTCCATCCCCCTCTGGGCCTGTTCCCCCACATCAACCCGGCTGAAATCTTCGTCTATATGGGTATTGCCATTGGTATTCAGACCCTGGGCCTGTCGCTGGCCCCGATGGCTGTTCGCGCCTTCCTGGCGGGTCTCGTGGTCATTCTGGTCCGCGGCATCATTACGGAGCGGATCATGGCCCTGATGATGGCTCGCCGAGGCATTACCGTGGATTCCCTGTATGAAGTCGCTGAAGAACAGCCCCGGGCTGCAATGTTCTAGGAGTTGAGGGTAACAAGATGAATATCGCCTACCGTTCCATGGAATTCGTCAGCCGATTTGTCGGCGCTTTTATCAATAACTTCTACGCCGCCGGTCGTGACACGGTTGAGCAGGTGATCCGCAATGTGCTCCCGTTCATGGTGTTTGTCTCCGCGATGATCGGTATCATCCTGGGCACTCAGATCGGCAGCACTATCGCCAATGTGCTCACCCCGCTGGCCAACAATCTGCTGGGGCTGATTGTCATCAGCCTGCTGTGCGGTATTCCGGTCCTGTCTCCGCTGCTGGGGCCTGGCGCCGTCATCGCTTCCGTCGTGGGGACCCTGCTGGGAACCCAGATCGGGGCCGGGGCCATCCCGCCCAATCTGGCCATCGCGGCGCTGTTCGCCATCAATACGCAGGTGGGCTGCGACTTCTTCCCGGTTGACCTGTCGCTGGCCGAAGCCACCCCAAAGACGGTGGAAGTTGGTATTCCGGCGATGCTGTTCTCCCGCTGGATCACCGGCCCCATCGCGGTCGTCATCGGCTGGATCGCCGGCCTGGGCATGTACTAATAGAGGCCTGAAAATAGATCTCTGTGTTTAGAACTTGACCACCGGCCCCATTCTCGATGGACTGCAAGCTGTTGAGGAAGCCAGCCGGTGGTCAATCACAACCGCTGACTGGGATAGCGATGTTCACCATATCCCTATCGGTAGTTATTGATCATCGAGGATAAGAGAATGAGACTCTTTCAAAAACTATCCGAGTTGGAAAAGAAGGGCGCCCCGATTCGCGTTGGTCTGGTTGGCGCCGGTCAGATGGGCAAGTATATGGTTGCCGTGATGAAGCAGATGCAGGGCATCCAGCTGGTTGCTGTCGCAGACAAGGTCCTTGACCATGCGAAATCCGCCCTGCAGGCTTCAGGTTATACAGGTGTTGAGATTAATTCCAGCCAGGATGCGAGCATGGATCGCCTGCAGGCCGGGGAAGTCTACATCACCCCTGCTGCGGCGCTCATCCCGAAGCTTGATTTTGTGGATGTGGTCATCGAAGCCACGGGCGTGCCCGAAGTAGGCGCGCAGGTTTCCTTCATGAGCATCCTGGCGCGCAAGCACGTGGTCATGCTCAGTTATGAGACGGTGGTCACGGTGGGGCATATCCTGAGCCACCTCGCCAAAGCTGCCGGCGTGGTGTTCACCGGCGCCGCCGGCGATGAACCCGCCGCCATTCTGGAACTCTACGATTTTGCCCGCGCGATGGGATTTGAGGTGGTCGCGGCCGGTAAGGGTAAGAACAATCCTCTGGATCGATCCGCCACGCCGGACAGTGTCGCCGAGGATGCCGCCGAAGTCGGCACCAGCGCTCGCATGCACTGCTCGTTCGTGGACGGCTCGAAGACCATGGTGGAAATGGCTGCCGTGGCAAATGCCACCGGGCTGGTTCCGGATGTTCGCGGGATGCATGGCCCCGTCACCGAGGTAAAGAACCTGCCCAAAGTGTTCTCTCTGGTCAGCCAGGGAGGCGTGCTGCAGCAAAAAGGTGTTGTCGATTACGCACGCGGCGAAATCGCCCCCGGTGTTTTTGTAATCATCACCACGGACAACCCGCTGATCCGGGAAGACCTGTGGTTTGAGCGCATGGGGGACGGCCCGAATTATTTGCTGTTCCGGCCTTACCACCTGTGCGATATGGAGACCCCTCTCTCAGCGGTTCTGGCTCAGGTGTATGGAGAGCCCACGCTGATTCCTCTCGGCCAGCCGGTGGCCGAGGTATTTACCGTCGCCAAGCGAGACCTGAAGGCCGGAGAAGTGCTGGACGGGTTTGGCGGTTACACAATGTACGGAGAGATCGACCGGGCGTCTGTGGTCCGCGAGCAGCGCCTGCTCCCCGGCGGGCTGGCCAAGGGCTGCCAGCTTCTGGTCGACGTGCCGAAGGGATGCCCGATCACCTACGACATGGTGTCTTTACCCAGAGACAGCTTTGTGGTCCACCTGCGTGCCATGCAGGACCAGCTGGTGGCCGAATCATTCTTTAAGTCGGACTGCTAAAAGGAGGTTACAGTGACCAATCCACTCCAGAAGATTTTCAAAGAAGTAAAGCCCATTATCGGTATGGTTCATGTTCCCGCCCTGCCCGGGTCCTACCAGTATGACGCGGCCAAAGGCATGCGGGCGATCCGCGAGAAAGCGCGCAAAGACGCGCTGATCATGCAGGAGCACGGTGTGGACGGGGTGATGTTCTGCAATGAGTACGACCGCCCCTACACCTTCAAGATCCACCCGACCTCCATCGCCGCCATGACCGACTGCATCTCGCGGGTGGCCGAGGAGCTCACCATTCCCTACGGCGTGAACATGCTCTGGGACCCGATCGCCACGGTGTCGGTCGCCAACGCGGTGGACGCCCACTTCGTGCGCGAAGTGTTCACCGGCGTCTACGCCAGCGATATGGGCCTGTGGCAGCCGGACATCCACGAAGTGCGGAAGATCCTGCGGGATGTTGGGAACGATAAGCTGGAACTGTTCGCCAACATCGTGCCCGAGTTCTGCGGATCGCTGGATGTGCGCCCGCTGAAGGCGGTTGCCCGCAGCGTGGTGACCTCGAGCCTGTTCAACGTGCTCCTCATTTCCGGTCTGACCGCCGGAATGGAAGCGGACCTGGACATTATCTGCGAGGTCAAGTCGGTGGTTCCTGAGGCGGCCGTGCTGGTCAATACCGGCGTGCGCATCAACACCGTGGAAAAATATCTCTCCGTGGCGGACGGCGGCATCGTCGGGACCTACTTCAAGAAGGACGGCATTACCTGGAACGATGCAGATCCGGAACGCGTCAAGAACTTCATGCAGGTCGTCCGGGACTTCCGGAAAAAACTGGCAGATTCGTCCAGGTAGCGATACATGGAAAACCCGACGCTGGTAATTATCGTTGGCATTCTGGCGGTCTGGCTGCTGCAGGGCGTGTTGGTTTACTGGCAGAGCAGGCAGATATACGGCCATGTCACCCTTCAGAGGCAGCTGGGGCGCCAGTACATCGGCGTTCACCGCTCACTCTGGGGCAGCCGGGAGTACGGCATGCTTATCCTGGACGATCAGGGACAGATCATCCAGGCAGAGCTGCTGAAAGGGTTTACCATCTTTGCCCGCTTCCGCCCGGTTGCCCCTCTGGTGGGCATGAGCGCTCACGATATCCTGGCGCTGCCCGAAGGCCAGACCATTGCAGATCTATCCAAAGGCTCGATGATGGCCTTCAGACAGGCCGCCACCAAAGCGGCGGACGATCCAGCCGGGAAAGAATAACCGTACGTACAGACAGCTTACAGGTATTCGAAAACCGGGCAGCCTTGGGCTGCCCGGTTCCCTTTCCCGCGTATCCCCTGCTGCCGCGGGCGGTAAAACCTACTTCGCCGCCCAGTTCAGCCGCCAGGGGCCGGTGACGATCACCTGCATGTCGTAGAACTCCACCCGGGCCTCGCCTCCCTGGCCGGTGTAGGCGCTGCCCAGATCCAGGAAGGCGGTAAAAGTGGTCCCCACCTTCACCAGGCTGCTGGCTTCGGTATAGGTCTCGCCGCCGGGGCCGGTGATGCTCATCCGGCCAATTACAATTTGCTGCACGGGCAGGTCGGACTGCTCCACCACTTCGCCCTCCAGACGCAGCAGGAAGCGGTTGGGCCGCTGGCTGTCGCCGCTCAGGCTGGCCCGGTAAAAGTGCAGCTTCATCCCGCCGGCCTGGATGCTGATGTCCACCGGCCATCTGCCGGAGGAATGCACCGCATTGCAGTACTCGAAGGCCCCCAGCTGCTCGTCGACCCCGCGGGCTTCGATGATCTCCATGGCCATCTCGCCGCGGTCCGGCAGGGAAAGGGTGAAGGCGGCCTGGCCCGGCGCGGCGAGCGTCAGGGCCTGCACTTCCAGGCTGGCCTGGCGGCCGGGGATCAGCTGACCGGCGAAGGCAGCCTCCTCCGGCCGAGCGGGGCTCAGCTGCGGGTCACGGTACACCACGGGCAGCGGCTCGAGCGGCCCGGCGGGCGATTCCCGGGCGAGCAGCGCTTCGGGCGGCGACCAGCCCACCAGCCGGTAGCCCTCCGGCAGACCCGAGACGCCCAGGCGCACCCGGGTCAGGAAGTCGCTGCGCTCCACCCGCTCGGCGCGCACGGTCAGGCCGTCCTGTTCGGCCACGGCTTCATCCGGGGTGTAGGCGCTGGTCTCGACCGCCGGAGCGGGCAGGCGGGAAGGCCAGCGCACCTCCCAGGGGCCGGCGGCGGTGAAGGTGACCTGGTGCAGCCGCACCTCCACCGGGCCTTCGAAGGGGGAGAAGGAGGAGATTTCCAGGTCGAAGCGGCTGCCCATCACCGGGGTTTCCACCCCGCGCAGGGTGCCGGCGTCGCCCAGCGAGTAGATCATGCGGCTGATCTGCAGGCCCTCCTCCAGCACGTACAGCTCCAGGCGGTACTGGTACAGGCGTCCGCGCCGCCGCCCGCCGCGAATCTCGTCCTCGTAATAGCCGACGCGGCGCAGCTCCACCGGAACGCCGCCCAGGTCCAGGATCCGGCCGGATTCCCAGGCACCTCCGGACTGGGGATCCGCGCCCGCGGGCAGCAGCTCGTCGATGCGCAGCCGGAGGTCCAGGTCGGCCGAGGCGGACACTTTGCCCATGCGCAGGGTCAGCTCGCCGCCGGGGGGCAGCGGGCCGGGGAAGCGGTAGGTGCGGGCGTCGTCGGGCAGCTGCTCTTCCGGCGTGCCGCTGATGACCATGCCAAAGGGGCCGATGATCCAATCTGCCCGGGGGCGGACCACCAGCTCGCCGGCCGGGCGGCCCGAGCGCGAGTCATAGACCTGCCCGTTCGTATCGACCAGCTCCACCCGGGGCGGCAGGCTGGTCAGCCGCCAGCCGGGGCGCTCCAGGTTTACCCGGGCCAGCACGGCGGTCTCGCCGTAGGACTCTTCCGCCTGCAGCACGTCCAGAGTGATGCCTTGGCGGCTTTCACCCTCGACCTCGGGCCGGTAGACCAGCGGGGGGCGCTCGGCCGGGTCGGCGGCGTTGGCCTTGCGCAGCGGCAGGGGCACCTCCCAGTTTTCCGGCCGCTGGCCGCTCTTCATCAGCGGCAGCCGGTCGATGGTCAGGGTGACTTCCATTACGTCCAGCGGCAGGCGGGGGAAGACGGCGTAGGCCCCGCCGGGCGCCACCTCCAGATACAGCGGGCGCAGCATGGTGCCGTCGGGCAGGCGCAGGTGGATGGCGCTGCTGTAATCCTCCGTGCCAGCCGCTGCGCTGGCCTCCAGGCCCTGCGCCTGGAAGCGCACCAGCGTGCCGTCCTGGTGGGCGATCACCTGAGAAACGGTCAGTTCGACGGCGGCGGTGTGGGTGGGGCTGGCGTGGCCGGTGCGCATCTCCTGGCTGACGGTGACCGGTTCGTCGAGCACGCGGGCGCCGTCCAGGTTGACGTAGCTCAGCCCGGCGGCCACCAGCGCGTCCTGAGCGGCAGCCAGCACGCGGGGTGGACCCAGCCAGAGCACGGCGGCGGTCAGCGCCAGGCTGCCGGCCAGCGCCAGGGTCCCCAGCCGGAGGCGGGCGGAGAAGACCCCGGCGAGCCGTTCACCCCATGAAGGCCGCGGGGCGGAGGCCGCCTGCAGCCCCGCCCACAGCTCGTTTTCCAGCTCCAGGGCGAAGCGCGGGTCTGGGTCCACCCGTGCATAGTACTGGGTGAGCTGGCCGGAAAGCCAGCCGGCGGCGTTCTCGGGCGGCTGCAGGCCAAAGTCGGCCAGCCCCTCCAGCATAGTCTGCAGGCTGGCACGCAGGCTGCGCTCGGCCATGCCGGCCGGGCGGCGGATGACTGCGGAGATCTCCGGCAGGGTCAGCTCGGCGGCGTAGCGCAGGCGGAGCAGCTCACGCCCGGCCGGGGCGGCCTTCTGCAGCAGGTGCGGGGCCAGATCGCCGTTGACCGGCGGGGCCGGTTCGCGGGCCAGGTCGGCGGCCGCCGGGCGCGAAAGCGCCAGCGCCCAGGCCGAAAAGGTGCTCTTCTGCGGACGGGCCGAAAGACGGGCGCAGGATTTCTGCAGGGCGGCGCGGGTCAGCGCCTCGGCCCGGCCGGTCTCGCCGGCCAGGTCGTAATAGTAGCGGTACAGGCGGGGGAGAACGTGGCGGTACAGCAGGTGGAAGGCGGCCGGATCGCTCCCGGCGGCTCGGGCCAGCTGACCTTCATCTTCCGGGTAGACGCGGGGTGAAGCTGGATTTTCAAACATCGATCATCCTCTTCAAGGGCGACCGCTAAAGGGGCGAGGAAGCAGCAGCGGTGATCCAATCGTTCGGCGTCAACCAGTGTTTCCCAAGTTTACCTGATATTTAAGGGTACGCAAACTTCTCCCCGGCGGATGCATGCCGCCGGAATCCGTACCGGCCCATGATATAATTTCGCCGAACGGTGATCCCATGAATAAACATACTCTCGCACTCCTGCTCATCCTGGCCGGCCTGGCGGCGGTGCTGTTTGTGCCGGCCCTGGCCGCCCAGGCCCGCTCCGCTGACCCGCAGGTGAGCTATGCCACCCCCACGGCCGGACCCGACGGCCGCATTCTCTACGAGGTCCAGCCCGGCGACACCTGCACCAGCATTTCGCTGCGCATGGGCATCAGCATCGAGGACATTGTGCTGCTCAACGGCATGCGCGGCGGCGAGTGCGCTCCCATCGCGGGTACCATGCTGATCGTCGGCACGGCGGCCCCCACCATCACCCCCAGCGGGCCGACGCCCACCCCCACCGACGTGATCCAGGGCACGCCCTTCGCCGGCACCGGCGAGGTGTGCATCCGCCTGTACAACGACGTGGACGGCAACGCCATGGCCGAGGACGGCGAGGAATCCATCCCCGGCGGCGCGGTCTCGCTGACCGACCGCACGGGCAAGGTCTCGAAGACGGGCAGCACCGGCCCCGCGCCGACCTGCTTCACCGAGCTACCCGAGGGAGACTATTCCATCTCGCTGGCCGTGCCCGAAGGCTACAACCCGACCACCCGCACCACCTACGAACTGCGCGTGCGCGCCGGGGACCAGTCGCTGCTGGAGTTCGGCGCCCAGCTGAGCTCATCCGCCGAGCCGCTGCCGGTCAGCGAGGGCGGGCGCTCTCCGCTGCTGGGCATCCTGGGTGCCGGGGTGCTGCTGCTGGGGATCGCGCTGGGGGTTTACGCCCGCTTCGTGTTCCGCCGCTAGCGCTCAGGCGTAGCGCTGCTCCTTCCACACGTCGGCTTCATTGTGGTAGCCGGCCTGCTCCCAGAACCCTAAACGGTCCTGGGCCATGAACTCCAGGCCGCGCAGCCATTTGGCGCCCTTCCAGAAGTAGGGCGTCACCAGGCCGTCCTTATCGGGGATGTGGCCGATGATGCCGCGCAGCGGGAAGCCGTGATCGGGTGTGAGGGGTTCGCCCTCGTAGTGGGTGGCCAGCAGGAAGTTGTCCTGCAGCACCACTTCGAGGGGCAGGTTAACGGTAAAGCCGTACTCGGCGTGCTGCATGACGTAGCGGGCCGTGGGCAGGGGCTTGATCAGGCCCTGCTCGATCAGCGTTCGCACCGAGACGCCCTCCCAGCGGGTGTCCAGTTTGCTCCAGCGGGTGACGCAGTGTATGTCGATTTTCAGTGTGGTGCGGGGCAGCTGGTTGAACTCCTCCCAGCTCAGCCGCAGGGGAGATTCCACCTCACCCCAGACGCGGAAATCCCAGGTTTCGGGGTCGAACCGGGGGATGGGGCCGTAGTGCAGCACCGGGAATTTGCTGGTCAGGGCCTGGCCGGGCGGCACGCGGTCCTCCGGGCCGGACGATTCAGGTCTGCCGAAAAAACGATCAAACATAATTTGCGGTCTCCTGGTAGATATTATAGGGGCAAATCGCCGCACGGAAGGAGAATGCGCCGCCGGGATGCGCCCCGGCTGGCCAGGTTGAGGGGTGATGCGGGGCGGCGGAGCGGGCCGCGGCCCGCGCAGCCGGGAGAAGGACGGCAGGGCGCCTGCGGTCCGCCGGGGAGTCGGAAACCGCGCAGAGGCTTTCCGCTGCGCGGTGTGTGATTCGGGTGCCGGAGCGCGGGGTCAACCACCTGCCTCGTGCCCCTGATAAAATCAGGCAGTCTTCTTTTCGGACAGCTGGCGCTGCAGCTCGGCGCGCACCACCTGCGGGTTGGCCCGCCCGCCGGCCAGGCGCATCACCTGGCCGAAGAACCACTGCGAGAGGGTCTCCTTGCCGGCCAGGTAGCTGGAAAGCTCGCGCGGGTTCTCGGCGATCACCTTCGCCACCAGCCCGGCGATGTAGTCCGCGTCCGAAATCTGCGCCAGGCCGCGTTCGGCGATGATCTCGCCGGCTGACCGGCCGGACTGGAGCATTTCAGCCAGCACGGCCTTGCCGGTGGCGGCGTTGATTTGCTGGCTCTGCACCGCGTGCAGCAGCTCGCCCAGCCCGGCCGGGGGCACCTTGATGGACTCGATGCGCTCGCCGGAGGTGTTCAGCCAGGCGAAGATCTCGCCCAGGATCCAGTTGGCGGCCAGGCGCGGGGGCAGGTCGGGCGCGGCAGCCAGCACCTGCTCGAAATAATCGCCGGTGGCGCGGTCCTCCACCAGCAGGCGGGCATCGGCGCGGCTGAGGCCGTGCTCGCGCTCGAAGCGCTCCACCCGGGCGCGGGGCAGCTCGGGCAGGCCGGCGGCCACCCGCTCCACCCATTCCGGCTCCACCACCAGGGGAGGCAGGTCCGGCTCGGGGAAGTAGCGGTAGTCGTGGGCTTCCTCTTTGGAGCGCTGCACGTAGGTCACCCCGCGGGCCTCGTCCCAGCCCAGGGTCTCCTGGTCCACGGGCAGGCCCTGGTCCAGGCGGCGGGCCTGCTGCTCGATCTGGTAGGCCACCGAGCGCTCCAGGGCGCGGAAGCTGTTCAGGTTCTTGATCTCCACCCGGGTGCCCAGTTCGGTCGAGCCAACCGGGCGGATGGAGACGTTGGCCTCGAAGCGGATGACGCCCTTTTCCATGTCGCCCGAGTTGACGCCCAGGTAGCGCAGGATGGCGCGCAGCTCCTCGGCGTAGGCACGCACCTCCTCCACGGAGTGCATGTCCGGCTCGGAGACGATCTCCAGCAGGGGCACGCCGGCGCGGTTGAGATCCACCAGCGAATAGCTCTCGCCGTTTTCGCTCACGTGGGTGAGCTTGCCGGTGTCCTCTTCCAGGTGGGCGCGGCGGATGCGGATGTCGCGCTCGCCGGAGGGGGTGTCGATGCGCAGGACGCCGTTCTCGGCCAGCGGAGCTTCGTACTGCGAAATCTGGTAGCCTTTGGGCAAATCGGGGTAGAAATAATTCTTGCGGGCGAAGATGCTGGTGCGGGCGATGCTGCAGTTGAGCGCCAGGGCCACGCGAATGGCGTACTCCACCGCCTGCTGGTTGACCACCGGCAGCACACCCGGCATGCCGGTGCACACCGGGCACACGGCCGTGTTGGGCTGGCTCAGGGTGGCATCCACCACCGGGCAGCCGCAGAACATCTTCGATGCGGTTGATAATTCGGCGTGTACTTCCAGTCCAATAACTGCTTCGTACTTCATCCCGGAATCCTTCATGAGCGAATGGGGTCATTGTACCATGATCGCTCGAGGGGAGAGATACCGCCCATCCCCCCGGGGCCTTCGTGATACAATCATCGGGGGGACCTCTCCCGCACGCCGCTCCGCCGAGGCGAGTATGCAGCCCATTCCCTTCCGACCCGCACAATCCTGGTCCTTCGACCCCGACCGCGCCGCGCTCACCGTCGACTTTGGCGGGCCGCGCCTGGCGGTGACCGCGCTCACCCCGCACATCATCCGCGTGCGCTTCGCCGCGGACGGTTCCTTCGCCCCGCGCCGGCCCTGGGCCGTCACCCGGCCCGAGAAGGACTTCCCGCCCGCCGCCGCGCGTCTGGCCGAAAGCGAGCAGGCCCTGACGCTCGACGCGGGGGCCTTCAGCGCGGTGATCGACCGCGAGAGCGGCCGGGTGTCCTTCCGTGACCCGCGCGGCTGGATCTTCTGCGCCGACCTGCAGCCGCCCGATCTGCGCCCCGGCGGGGGCTTCCGTCTGGTCAAGCATACCGCGCCCGAAGAGCATTTCTACGGCTTCGGCCAGCGCGCCGGGCCGCTGGAAAAGTCCCTCCGCCGCATGGAAAACTGGACCACCGACCCCGCCCGGCCGCACGGCGAGGGGGTGGACCCGCTGTACATCGCCGTGCCGCTCTACCAGTCGGTGCAGCCGCCCCGCAGCGGCGAGGAGAGCGGGCTGGTCTACGGGCTGTACCTGAACAGCACCTTCCGCTCCAGCTTCGATCTGAACGAAGCGGGCCGGATGGTGCTGCAGGCGGAGGGCGGCGAGCTGGATTATTACGTCTTCTACGGGCCATCCCCGGCCGGGGTCAGCGCGGGCATTGCCGAGCTGCTGGGGACCATGCCGCTGCCACCCCGCTGGGCGCTGGGCTTTCACCAGAGCCGCTGGTCCTACGGCGACGAGAAGACCGTGCGCGCCATCGCTGCCGGGTTCCGCCGCCGCGGGCTGCCCTGCGACTGCATCCACCTGGACATCGACTACATGCGCGGCTACCGCGTGTTCACCTGGAATCAGGAGCGCTTCCCCGACCCGGCCCGCATGGCCGCCGACCTGGCCGCGCAGGGCTTTCACCTCACCGCCATCGTCGACCCGGGCGTCAAGGTGGACCCGGAGTTCGACGTCTACCGCGAGGGGCTGGAGCGCGGCTGTTTCGTCGCCGGGCCGGACGGCGAGCCGGTGAAGGCCTACTGCTGGCCGGACCTGTCGGTGTGGCCCGATTTCGCCCGCCCCGAGGTGCGCCGCTGGTGGGGCCAGCTGCAGGCCCGCCTGGTGAACTGCGGCGTGCGCGGCATCTGGAACGACATGAACGAGCCGGCCACCTTCAGCCGGCCCTTCAGCGAGGGCGGCGGTCAGGTGGGCACGCTCCCCGAAGACGCCGTGCAGGGCCCGCCCGACCAGCGCGCCGCGCACGCCGAGGTGCACAACCTGTACGCCTCGGGGATG
>Ga0134093_1001107_pt1 | contig 27973 bp, 25 predicted proteins | sample 4_1taG_FD_94452 | JGI IMG/M metagenome (GOLD analysis project Ga0134093, IMG submission 94452) | Switchgrass degrading microbial communities from high solid loading bioreactors in New Hampshire, USA - 4_13_20_68_A1 metaG | ecosystem: Engineered > Bioreactor > Semi-continuous > Anaerobic >...
AAAAGCTTGCAGCTAGCTATGAATGGGAGTAAGATATGGTGAGTTAATTACCAGTTAATAACTGGTAAAATAAATGGCCTAAAGGCTAATTGATTTGTCATCTACAAGCACTAGTATACGAGGGGGTGGAGGATATGCAGGTCTTTTTCTTTAAGAAAAATGTGATCATTTGGGGGATTATAATATTGGTAATAGTGCTTGCATTGATAGTTCTGCTGAGGATAGCCGGTAGTGCAAAGGAAGTGTATCAGGGAATGGTTGCTATGCTGGGTGCCATGTAGGGGGTAGTCTTACTCCCCTGAAGTGGTCTTTAAATTTATTTGATGTTGTATTTTTGGACAGGCTTTTATTGAATAAAATAATCTTGATTGAAACTTTTTATGGTTAGTATAATAATTTTATACAGCTTCTGTTGCTGGACAAGCGAATGCGTTGCTTGAGGATCTGCACGCCTTCCATAAAGCTTTATGAGCAACGCGGTTTGAGATTTGTTAGCTAAAGTTGGCGAAGGAGAGGTGCTGATGGAGAAATTTATTCCCCAGATAAGAGGAACCTTAAGGCGGCACATGATTGAAGTGCCGGAGTGCATTCAACAGGCAAGCGGTATTAAGATATTTGGCAAGATAATTCGGTCGTTGGCATTTACCACCGATGTTGCGGTCATAAAGAACATCAATGCCGATGCCATTATAGCGGTGTATCCCTTCACGCCTCAGCCCGCCATCACTCAGGCTATAATGATGGCAGCCGATGTGCCCGTCTTTTGCGGTGTTGGAGGCGGGACAACCACCGGTAAAAGGGTGGTAAACCTGGCTCTGGATGCGGAATTTAAGGGAGCCATCGGTGTTGTGGTAAACGCTCCAACGCCCAACGAGATCGTAAGGGCCATGAGGGAGACAATCGATATCCCCATCGTTGTGACGGTGGTTTCGGAGAACACTGATTTTAAGGCGCGGGTGGAGGCGGGCGCCACCATACTCAACGTTTCCGGAGCCCGCAAGACGGTGGATATAGTAAAGAGGATAAGGGACCAGCTGCCCACTGTACCCATTATAGCTACAGGGGGGCCCAATGAGGAGACCATAATGGCTACCATCGAGGCGGGTGCCAACGCCATAACATATACTCCTCCTACGCCTGCCGAGCTTTTCAGGGTTCTCATGGACAAGTATAGGGCAGAGCTCTCTTAAATGGGTTGAGAATAAGCTCCAATATTAAACTTCAAAAAGCTCGTTTGCATACCCGTGCTGGTCCGCATACTCCGTGAGCATGGAAATGCTTAATGAGCCTATCAGCAAAGCTTATGCTGATAGGCTTTATTGGTATGGGCTTGAATATGGGTTTCTGAAATTGAGAGGGATATGTCCATTGAAGGCGTGTATATAGCTCCGCATGTCTGTATGGTTAATTTTGCAGCTCTTTCAGCATATCATAAAATCCCGGAAACGATATATTCACGCATTCCCAGCCATTGATGGTAGTTTCACCCCTGGCGATAAGCCCCGCGATAGCTGCCGTCATGGCTAGCCTGTGGTCGCCGAAGCTGTCTGCAACGTTCCCCTTAAGGGGAGTTGGTCCGTGTATGACCATGCCGTCATCGGTAGCCTCAATGCTGGCTCCTAGACGCGACAGCAAGTCCACTACGGTGGCTATGCGGTTTGATTCCTTCACTTTAAGCTCCTGTGCATCTTTTATGATGGTGGTGCCTTCGGCCTGGGTGGCGGCCAGGGCAATTACCGGTATCTCGTCGATAAGGCGGGGAATGAGCTGGCCACCTATTACGGTACCCTTCAAATGGGAAGCTTTGACGATGATGTCTCCCCTCTTTTCTCCTCCCGATATTGAGACGTTCTCGATGGCGATGCTGCCGCCCATTTCTTTGTAAACTTCCAGAACCCCAGTACGGGTGGGATTTAACCCCACCCCCTTTAATATTATGTTAGAATTAGGAACCAGGAGTCCGGCTGTTATAAAGAATGCGGCCGATGATATATCCCCCGGAACATGGACCTGCTGGCTGTACAGCCGATCGGCAGGGTATGCGGTTATCAGGTTGCCATCTGTTTCCAACCTGCCGCCGAAGGCCTGTAGCATCAGTTCGGTATGGTTTCGTGAGGGCGCGGGCTCGCATATGAAGCTGGGGGAATCGGCATACAGCGTAGCCAGTATTAGGCACGATTTTACCTGAGCGCTGGCCATGGGCATGGAGTAGTCTATTCCTTTAAGGGTGCTGCCCCTTATTGACAACGGTAAGTATCTGTCCTGGATTCCGGATACTTGGGCGCCCATTTTGCGCAAGGGGATGATAACCCTGTCCATGGGACGCCGGCGTAACGATTCATCCCCCGTTATGGTGCTGCTAAAGCTTTGCCCCGATAGGAGGCCTGTAAGCAGCCTGGCCGTGGTCCCGGAATTGCCGACATCTATCGCTGATCGAGGAACTTTAAGGCCGCGTAGTCCTTGTCCCTTCACTATGACGGAATTCGAATCGATTATTTGTATGGGCACTCCCATCTGTCTGAAAGCGCGGATGGTGCTCAAGCAGTCCTCGCTCATGAGGAAATGGTCAACGTAAGTGTCACCCTGGGCTATGGAGCCCAGCATTATAGCCCGGTGAGAGATCGATTTATCGCCCGGTACCCGGATTTCTCCTGCAAGCCGTTTGGCGGGCGTTATGGTCATTTTCATATATTGTTGGCGCTAGGCTGGGAGTAGGATGCGCCGTTACCTCCTTTCACGCAGTAATCTTTTATGCTGAGATCACCTTGCTGTGCATGTTATCCAATAATCTAGAGTGAGTTTTATCGTAGCTCCTTTGCTTTCCTAACAGGCCGGTTTGCCAATCCATACACTGGAACGAAGGTTTTTTCATTTTACATAAGTTTTATATCCTCTTTCGTTTAACACTTCTTGCGCTCTCTGGAAAGATGCTGCATTTGGCAGCGACAACACCAAGCAGCCTCCGGGCTCATCCTCACGGCTGTTGATTATGCGTAAGTTCTTTATGTTTATGCTATGCTGCCCAAGCAGGGTAGCTATTTCGCCTATGCTGCCGGGACGGTCGGGTATGTCCACATACAGGTCGTGATATGGAAGCAGTACCTGACTTTGCAGGCGGGGAAGGCTGTCCCGAAATCTCTTTGCCCTGCAGAAAAAATCTTCTATTTCTTCCACCCTGCTATTATCCAGATATTTACAAAATGCGTTTAAGTATTTGATGGTGCATTGGATGAGCTTCGCAAGGTGCTCACGGTTTGAAAGCGATATGTCGCGCCACATTGCTGGATTGGATGATGAAATTCGGGTTATATCCCTGAATCCCCCGGCGGCCAGCCTTTCCTTGATGTGCTGCGGGTCGTCTATGTCCTGCACCGCGTTGACCAGCGCCGATGCCACCACATGGGGAAGGTGGCTGATGGCCCCCACCACTTTGTCGTGAAACTGCGGATCCATGACCAGGGGGATGGCGCCTATGGAAGCGAGCAGGGACATCATTCTATCCACCACCCAGGTTGGGGTGGAAGGAAGGGGTGTGAGGATATAGTAGGCATTTTCAAACAGGTGCGGTATGCTTGCTGCATACCCCGAATGCTCGGTGCCAGCCATGGGGTGCCCGCCCACGAAGAACAGGCCGGCCGGAAGGCATTCCACGGCGGTGCGCATTATGGCTTCCTTGGTGCTGCCGGTATCGGTGATTATGGCCCCGGCAGGAGCATGGACGGCTATTTCTTTGATGAGGCTAGGGATGGCTCCCACCGGTGCACACAGAAATATGATGTCGGCACGGCATACGGCATCCTGGAGACGGGAAGCCCACCTATCAATTATTCCTTCCTTAACAGCCATTTTTATGTGCTTTTCCTCTATATCCATCGCTGTAATTTGCAAGTCGGGATGGCTGCGGCGAATGGCTTTGGCCAGCGACCCGCCTATAAGCCCTAGTCCAATTATGCTTACGCTTTTTATTTCTCTTTTTGACAACATCGTCACCCCGCATTTCAAATACGCCCATATGGGGCTATACCGTTTTTACCATTCACGCCCCACAGCATGGGCTATTTTGGAGACCTCTTGGACCAGGGTATCGAAGGTTTCGAAGTTCAAGGACTGGGGACCATCCGACAGGGCGCATTTTGGATCCGGATGCACTTCTATCATCAGGCCATCGGCGCCGGCAGCAATGGCCGCCCTGCTCATGGGCGTAACCAGCTTCCATTTCCCCGTGCCGTGGCTGGGATCCACGATTATGGGCAGATGGCTTATGTCCTTTATGATGGGAACTGCGCTGAGGTCCAGGGTGTTGCGCGTATACGTCTCGAATGTCCGTATGCCCCTCTCGCATAGTATTATGTTGTAGTTACCCTCATTCATGATGTATTCTGCTGCGTTGAGCCATTCCTCTATGGTGGATGCCAGCCCGCGCTTTAGCACCACCGGTATTTTCATCCTGCCCACTTCGCGCAGCAGCTGGAAGTTTTGCATGTTTCGGGCGCCTATTTGTACAACATCGACATATTTTACAGCCTGTTGAAGGGATGCAAGGGATATGACCTCGGATACCACAAGCAGGCCGGTCTCCCTGGCCGCTTCGGCCAGCATGTGATATCCTTCTTCCTCGAGCCCCTGGAAGGAGTAAGGCGATGTACGGGGCTTGTACGCGCCGCCTCTCAGGAATTGAACCCCTTTCGATTTGAGAAACCTTGCCGTTTGCATAACCTGGTCATGGCTTTCAACAGCACACGGCCCTGCCATCATGACGATCTTTTTGCCGCCTATGGCCACGTCTTTGATGCGGATTACTGTGGGTTCAGGTTTAAAGGTCTTGCTGGCCAGTTTGAACGGTTCCACTATAGGGACGAGGCGATCCACTCCTTGCATGAGCTCCAGGGGGGTATCGGCCAGCACCCGTTTATCTCCTATTACCCCTATTATGGTCCTTTCGGTGCCTACCGATATGTGTACCCCCAGGTCGAGCTTTTTGAGCAATGCCTCGACCTGCCTGACCTGTTCCTCGGTGGCATCGGGCTTCATGACTATAACCATATTACCATCCTCCCAAGTTAAATTTAATTTGCTGTAAAAGACAATAATGTTTTTACCATGCTACCGTTTTACTATGCGGCATTCGCCTATTACTCTAAATCGCTGGTTCTAGCCATAATTTCCAAACATTTAGGGCAGCCTTGCCGTTTTCATCTTCGTTAAGGATTTTTGCAATTATTGATAAGTCAATCTAGGGGTACGTCTATCTAGATAGTCCTAATGTTAACCCATTACTAACATGGCTTCCGCAGCCATGGTCTTAAACTTTATAGATAGCCCTAACTTTAATGGCATTGCTGCGACCCGCCTATTTATGCTTCCTAACGATTCAATACCTCTTTCAAAGCATCTATAAGCCTCATGTTTTGTTCGGGCGTGCCGATGGTCACTCTGATCCAGTTATCCATGTCGAATATGTCGCCCGAGCGGATTATAACCCCTTTCTGGAGTAAGGCCCTGAATATCTCCAGGCTGTTTTTCTCTACATTGACCATTATGAAGTTGGTGTGGGTGGGAATGTATTCAAGCCCCATCTCCTCAAAAGCCTGATACAAGTATTGTTTACCGGCCTGGTTGGTCCGTACGCTCATTTGGACGAACTCCTGGTCATCCAGCGCGGCAAGGGCTGCAGCCTGCGCTGCGGCGTTGACGTTGAAAGGCCCGCGTACCCTGTTGAGAAGTTCTATGATTTCTTTGCTGGATATGGCATATCCCACGCGCAGTCCGGCCAAACCGTATACCTTTGAAAAGGTCCTAAGGATGATTACATTTTGGTACTCGTTAAGCAGTTGTACGCTCTCGGGATAATCCCCACCTCGGGCGTATTCGTAATAGGCCTCGTCCAGAACCACCAGCACGTTCCCGGGGACCTTCTCCAGGAAAGCCTTTTGCTCCTCGGCTGTGATGATGGTCCCGGTTGGGTTATTGGGGTTGCATATCCAGATAATGCGCGTAGTATCGGTTATGCTGCTCAGGATGCCATCGAGATCGAATCGATAGTGCTGCTTAAGGGGCACTCTGACCATTTTGCCGTCCATTATGCGCGTTACCGCTTCATATCTTGAAAATGATGGCCAACAGGTAAGGGTGGTATCGCCGGGATTGATGTAGGTTTGGGCTATGATCTCCAGGATTTGATCCGACCCCGCACCGAACAGGAACTGCCCGGGATCCAGATTAAACCTTTCTGCCAGGGCATTTCTAAGCTCGGTGCAGTTGCCATCGGGGTATAGTGAGGCTTCCCGGGTCCGCTTTATGAGGGCCTCCACTGCTTTTGGGGAGCATCCCAGCGGGTTTTCGTTGGAAGCCAGCTTGATGATGTCGGTAAGGCCTAGTTCGCGCTTAACTTCGCTAATGGGCTTGCCCGGCCTGTATGGTTCAAGGGTTTCAACCGTCCTTCTATGCTTTACCATGCTTTTCCCTCCTTTACTTTTACCCTACCAATAATGCATGTTTCCGGCTGTTCAGCAGTCATCCATTTATTTGCCAGCCAGCGCTTGTCGAATGCCGTCCATTGCAACGCCTTTAAACACCTCTACTTTGCCATATCCCGTGGGAAGGGCAAAGGTTATACCGCTGTCTACGTTCTTCTTGTCGTAAGCCATTCGCTGAAGTATGGAGCTCCAGTCTGCCGCTTCGAGTACAGTGGGTAGCCCGGCTCTTTCCAGCAAAGACGAAATGCGCCTTATATATTCCTGCCCGATCAACCCCATGTGTAGAGCCAGCGTAGCTTCGTATACCATGCCCATGGCCACCGCTTCGCCGTGGGTGTATTTTGAATATCCGGTGATCGACTCGATGGCGTGGCCTACGGTGTGGCCAAAGTTGAGTATCATCCTAAGTCCGGATTCCCTTTCATCTTGCTCCACCACTCTGGCTTTGATGCTGCACGAACGATAAAGGGCATGGGTAAGTGCGGCTACGTCTCGGGAAAGTACCACTTCCATGTTCTGTTCCAGCCATGTAATAAAGTCGCTGTCGGCTATGAATGCATGTTTTATGAGCTCGGCCATTCCGGTCGAAAACTCCCGCGGAGGAAGTGTCTTAAGGGTGTGAGGATTTATGAACACCATATGGGGTTGATAAAATGCGCCTATTATGTTTTTGGCCAGTGGGTGGTTTATGGCTACCTTTCCGCCAACGCTGCTGTCCACCTGGGCAAGTAAGGAGGTGGGTATCTGAATAAACCCTATGCCCCGCATGTATGTAGCTGCAATGAAGCCTGCCAGGTCACCTACCACCCCCCCACCTAGGGCAACGATGATGGATGAACGGTTGAGTTTTGCTTCTAGCGCTCTGGTATAAAGGGCCTGGGCCTGCTCAAAACTTTTACTGGCCTCACCGGGAGGAATGACGGCCGGATATACCGAACACCCGGCATTTTCCAGAGCTGTTTTTACGGCTCCATAATATAGCCGGTACGTGTTCTCGTCACACACTGCCATGGCCTTTTTGCCCCTGATGGTTCCCCTTATGGCGTTGGGCAGGGCTTCCCACCCCTCGGGAGCGATATGTATGGGATACTCCCTCTCTTTGAGGTTAACGGTTATGGTTTCCATGGCCGGATCCTCCTTTATTTTATAAGGCGGCATTTGATCGTGCAAAAATAGTTTACAAACGGTCATAAAAGGTAATCTGAATATTAGCTTGCCAAAGGCTGTATTGCTGGACAGAGGAATCACCTTCGAATTTTCCTCTCTACAACGTGAAGCCGCACCCAGGCTGTATTGCTGGATAAATGAGCCGCCTATTACTCAAGGCGTTCTGCGGGATAAGCCCGGCAGCAATGATATTTTTAAAATTTTAACTTCATTCCATATAAAAGTCAAGGATGGCTGGCTTTTAAAATCGGCTTTTTTGAAAATATTATTTTTCTAACTTGTATTAAGTTTTTTTCAAAAGTATGATACAATAATAAAGGATATTTGTACTCTATGCAGAAATATCTATAATAGGTTCAGGTCCAGGGTACGCAATTCAATATGGAGCAAAAAAATGAATACGAATAAGCTGTAAGGGGGAATGTACATGAGCAGTTATGTAACCCGTAATATCCGCAATGTCGGGCTGATAGGCCACGGCGGAGAAGGTAAAACAACTCTTACCGAAGCCATGCTTTTCAATGCCAAGGTCATCGACAGGTTTGGCCGCGTTGACGATGGCACTACCACTACCGATTTTGATCCCGAGGAAATAAAGAGGAAGATATCCATCAATGCCGCTTTAGCGCCATTTGAATGGAATGGCCATAAGATAAACATCATAGATGTTCCGGGCTATTTCGATTTTGTGGGTGAGATGATCGAAGCCCTGCGGGTGGTGGATGCGGCCGTCATTGTAGTGGGTGCGGTATCGGGCGTGATGGTTGGCACTGAAAAGGCGTGGGATTATTGTAATGAGTACAATTTGCCAGTTATGATTTTTGTCAACCAGATGGACAGGGAGAACGTGCATTATGAAAGGATTCTGCAACAGCTGGAGGACAAATACGGTACCCGTATTACTCCCATCCAGATACCTATCATGAAGGGCGGCAAATTTGCCGGAGTTGTGGATGTAGTCAAGATGAAGGCATGGGAGTTCGCCGATAAGGGCGTCAAGGAGACGAGCATCCCCGACGACATATCTGATGCTTTGGAATCAATTCGTACCCGTTTGGTGGAGGCGGCAGCCGAGACCAGCGAAGAGCTGATGGAAAAGTATTTCGAAGGAGAAGAGCTCACGGAAGAGGAGATTCAGGCGGCCATATGTAAGGGCGTTGCCGCTGGAGACATAGTTCCAGTGCTATTTGGGTCGGCTCTTACCAATGCCGGCGTTGATATACTGATGGACAGCATTGTAAAATACATGCCGGCGCCCGACGAGCGACCGGAGGTTTCGGTGACCAACATCAAGACTGGCCAGGTGGAAAAGCGCAAAGTTGACGCTTCGCAGCCTTTTTCGGCTTTGGTATTTAAGACCATCGTCGACCCATTTGTAGGTAAACTCTCCCTCTTTAAAGTCATGTCGGGTGAGCTGGTAAACGGAATGAATCTTTACAATGCTAACAAGGAAAAGGGTGAGAAGAGCGGGAACCTATACATCCTTAGGGGCAAGAGGCAGATTGCGGTGGACAAATTGACGGCGGGCGATATAGGTGCGCTTGCCAAGCTTCAGGTCACGTCTACCGGCGATACGCTGTGTGACCCGGCATATCCCATCATGTACGAGGGCTTGAAGTTCCCCGAGCCGTGCCTTTCCATGGCAGTTAACGCCGAGAAACAGGGAGAAGAGGAAAAGGTATTCACAGGCCTAAATAGGCTTACCGAGGAAGATCCAACCTTCAAAATCGAGCAGAACGCCGAAACCGGTGAGACCATCATCTCCGGAACGGGAGAAGTGCACCTGGACGTTATAGCCAGCCGTTTGAAGAATAAATTCGGGGTGAATGCCATATTTAAGGAGCCCAAGGTGCCATACCGCGAGACCATACGCAAGCCCATAAAGGCGGAGGGCAAACACAAGAAGCAGACGGGCGGACACGGGCAGTACGGCCATGTATTTATCGAGTTTGAGCCGCTTCCCAATCCCGATGAACAGCGGTTTGAGTTTGTTGACAAGATAGTGGGCGGCGTGGTACCGCGCCAGTATATACCTGCGGTTGAAAAGGGTTTGGTGGAGGCCATGCAAAAGGGCGTGCTGGCCGGCTATCCCATGGTGGGGATAAGGGCTACCCTATACGATGGATCGTTCCACCCTGTGGACTCCTCCGAAATGTCCTTCAAGATTGCTGCCTACCTGGCTTACAAGAAGCTGGACCAGGCCAACCCGGTACTGCTTGAACCCATAATGCACGCCGAAGTGGTAATCCCCGACGAGTATATGGGCGACATCATAGGCGATTTGAACCGCAGGCGCGGTCGCATTCTGGGCATGACGCCCCTGGGGAACGGACTGCAAAAGGTGGATGCGGAGGTGCCGCTTGCCGAGATGTTCCGCTATGCTACCGATCTGCGTTCCATGACTCAGGCTCGTGGAAGCTTTAAGCTCACCTTCGTGCGATATGAAGAGGTACCGGGCAACATAAGCGCTAAAATTGTAGAGCAGGCAAAGCGTGAAGCCCAGGAAGAATAGAGCAAAAAGCCGGGCGCCTTGCAGCAAAGGCTGCCCGGTTTTTTTATTATGAAGCTTTTCAATAGTTAGGATTGAGCGGAGTGAAGCAGAATATCCCGCACTGATTTAACACAATCCTTATTAACAGTTCTTTTTAAGGTGTATATTGGCGATGAATTTCAATGATTTTACATATAGGTGTTGGTGATGTCTATTCTACTATGCTGCAGTTATTCAGACGATGTTTTTTAAGGGGGCAGGTTATAGATGATAACGACAGTCACATTGAATCCCTGCATTGATCGAATGGTTACCATTGAAAAATTCATTTACGGCGGGCTTAACAGGATTATAAGCAGCCGAGAGGATGCCGCCGGCAAGGGTATCAACGTAGCCGTAGCGTTGCACCAACTGGGACAAGAGGCATTTTGCACCGGCTTCAACTATACGGAAAGAGGGCACATGATAAGGGAGCTGCTGGAGGCCTTAACCATCCCTTATGATTTTGTTGAAGTGGAGGGTGCGGTACGCGTCAACCTTAAGGTGTTTGATTTATCTAAAAGCGTGGTTACGGAGATAAACGAGAGCGGCTATCCTGTTTCTTTTGAGCATATTCAAAAACTCAAGGACAAGATTGAGGCTTATGCTCCGTTGAGCAGCATGATGGTATTCAGCGGAAGCGTACCCAGAGATGTACCCCTTTCTATTTATGGAGAACTCATAGAGCTGGCTAAAAAGCATGGAACGCTGTGCGTGCTGGATGCCGAAGGCGGGCTCTTGCTGGAAGGGATCAAAGCACAGCCTTATCTCATAAAGCCGAACCTGTACGAGCTTGAAAAGGCAACGGGTGAGACCCTTACTACTTATGGGGAAATAGCCAGGGCTGCCAGGCTTTTTATAGAAAAGGGGGTGCGGATAGTGGGGGTATCTATGGGAAGTCAGGGTGCCATGATAATAGATGGGAATTATGCCTACTATGCGCATCCCATTTCGGTAGAAGTGAAGGGTACAGCCGGGGCAGGGGACTCTATGGTGGCAGGCTTTTGCATGGCTATTAGAGAAGGGCTGGAGCTAAAGGAGATGTTACGCTATGGGGTAGCGGCTGCTACCGCCTCCGTTATGAGGGAAGGGACCCTGCTCTGTACCCGTCAGGGGTTTGAGGCCATGCTGCCCAAGGTTGTTATAGAAAAAGTTTAGGTTTTTGATCTGTTTTGCAATTTGTACAGCTTTTGGAGGGGGCGGTAAATTTTAGAGTTCGCACTGCAACTTTTCCCCCTCCTTTTTCGTCTATAGGAGGTGAAAGGAGGGCGGGGATATGGATTGCAAACAATGCAGAGAAAATATATCGGCCTATATAGATGGCGAGCTGGATGGCGTAACGATGCTCAAGTTGCACCAGCATTTGAGCCAGTGCCCTCTATGTCGGGAAGAGTATGAGGTTACCCTTAAATTGAGGGGGATGTGTGCAGCTGTCGGAGACATGGAATTGCCTTCTGGTTTTTATGAGCGCGTAATGAGCTCATTGGGGAAGGAGGTGAGCGTAAAGATGGCGAAAAAGCTCAAGTGGAAGGTTGGTCGAAGGGTTGGTTCGGGGATAGCTGCTGCGGTGGTGCTGGTAGTGGGAGTGGCGTTGCTTATGAGCGGGCTGGGAGCTGGTAAGGGCATATACAAGCGCGATATGGCCACCGAGCAGGCTGTGCCGCCCATTTACGAGATCGGCTCAGGTGGGGAAGGAAGCTATCACGGTAATGAAAGCGCGAGGAGCGGCGTGACAGCTGATGCTGCATGGCCCAAGGATAGCTCTGGCAGCACAAAGGACGAGGCGATGGAGATAGCTGAAGATACGCAAAGCGAAATGGAGGGTGGCGGAAGTCTTTCCACTGGGGCGGGATCAGCCCAGCAAGAGCAATTGGCTTCCAAAGTGGGGAGTACGCAGAATTTAGTTGAAGCGCAGGCGGCGGCCGAGAGGAAGATCATACGCTCGGCTTACCTCAGCATGGAGACCACCGAGTTTGAACGTACAGTGGATGGAATTATGGGCAAGGTGAACGTATACTTGGGGTATATCGAATCTTCGGAGATTCAAGGCAATCCCATTTATCTGAAGCAGGCGTCCAACCGAAAGGCGCATTTTGAGATACGCGTGCCATCGAAATCTTTCGATTCGTTTATAGGGGATATGGCCGAGCTGGGCAACGTGACCAGCAGGGAGATAAGGGGAGAGGATATAACCGGACAATACCTGGATGTGGAGGCCAGGCTAAAGTCGTTGAAGCTCCAGGAGGAAAGGCTGCTCACCTTGCTCAGCAAAGCAGAGAAGCTGCAGGACATAATAGAGCTGGAGCGCGAGCTTTCCAGCGTGCGCTACGAGATCGAGAACTATACCGGCACGCTTAAGCGGTGGGACAACATGGTGCAGTATTCTCGTATTTCACTTGACGTGTATGAAGTACGGGAACTTACAAAGGAGGAACCCGAGCCCATAACCTGGGGCGACAGGATAATAAACGGATTTATAAAGTCGTGGGAAAGCATCGGCAACTTGTTTGCTGATCTGGTGGTATTTTTAGTGAGCATTGTGCCCTATCTGCTGGTGCTGGGGGCCATAGTTTGGTTGGCATGGGGCATGGCCTTGAGGCCCATAGTCGCCGCAAGAAGGCTTAAAAACGATAATAAGATTGAGAATGAAAATAAGGAGGCATGAATGGATAGGAATAAGTTATTGATAGGTGTTATAATAGCGCTGGTGGCCTGTTTAGGGGTGTCCGTCTGAGCTGCGCTTCTACGTTTGTATTTCGCATTGAATAGAGATGGTTTGGTATAAACTATATGGTCCGAATATATAGCAATATAGGTGCATGGAAAGCCGTTTTACGGCGTATAGCAGGAAAAAGGTGGATAAAAAATCCGCCTTTTTGTATTCCTTTTCTTTGTCGAGTATGCTATAATTAATTCGAAATACGGCATCAGATACGGGAAGGGTGGGACCTATGGCTTTAAACGAGGAAATGGAACTTAGGGATTTATTCGAAATTGTTCGCAAAAGATTGGGCCTTATAGTTTTGATAACCGTGGTTTCCCTGCTAATAAGCGCTGTTGTAAGCTTTTTTTTGTTGGATGAAGTATATGAGACCTCTACGACGCTTATGGTAGGTAAGATTCAGAACAACCAAACCAATACCATAGAATACAACGATATTCTGGCCAATCAGAAGTTGGTCAATACATACAGCGAGATAGCTAAGAGCGATCGTGTTTTGGACAAGGTCATTGAGAAACTACAGCTTCAATTAAAGCCTTCCAATCTGCGTCAGAAGATAAGCGTGGCTTCGGTTAAGGAGACCGAGATCATACGCATAACAGTGGAGGATACGGACCCCGGTTTTGCCACCGATCTGGCCAACGCCATCGCCGAGGTCTTTATGAAGGAAGTTGTAGACATCATGAAGCTGGACAACGTCCAGGTCATCGATGTGGCCAAAGTGCCAGAAGAACCAGTCAAGCCAAAGCCGCTTCTTAACATAGCTATAGCAGGGGTGCTGGGGCTTATGCTGGGGTTAGGTGTAGTATTTCTCATAGAATACCTCGATAATACCATCAAGGTGTCGGAGGATATTGAGAGATACCTTGAGCTGCCTGTACTAGGCGTCATTCCAATGTTTGAAGAAAAGTAAATGTTTGTGAGGTGTATAGGAATTGAGATCTACTAACTTAGTAATACACGCTGATAAAAAATCCCCAGTTGCAGAAGCTTACAGGATTCTGAGAACCAATATCGAATTTTCATCCACTGACCGCAAGGTGAAGGTCATACTGGTGACCAGTAGCGGACCTGGTGAGGGCAAGACTACCACCGCTTCTAACATGGCCATTGCTATGGCCGAAGCCAATCGCAGGGTGCTTCTTATAGACTGTGACCTGAGGAAGCCTGCTGTTCATAGGATGTTTGGCCTGGTAAACGTAAAGGGGCTTACCAATATACTGGTGGAAGGGCTTGAATACAGCAATATTACCAATGTGACCGAGGTGGATAACTTAGAGATTATAACCAGCGGCCCAAAGCCCCCCAATCCTGCCGAGCTTTTGGGGTCGCATAGGATGAAGGAGTTTCTGGATAAAGTGCGGGAAGGTTACGATGTGATTATAATAGACGCACCGCCGATACTTCCGGTTACCGATGCTGCTGTCCTGTCCCAGTATGTGGATGGGGTGGTGCTGGTAGCTGGTTATGGATTGACTACATTTGATGCTGCCATACAAGCAAAGGCCAGCCTTCAAAAGGTAAATGCCAGGATACTGGGGGTTGTGCTAAACGGCGTTCCGACTGATAAACGTGGGGGCTATTATTACTATTATTACTATTATTATGATGAGCATGGTAGGAAACATAAGCGCAAGAAATCTACGGTGGAGAAACCGCTTTCAATGGATGGAATTTCAGTCTCAAGAAGCGAGGGTATGAACCTGTAATGTTGGATCTGCATTGTCATATCCTGCCTGAGATGGATGACGGTGCCCGCTCCATAGGTGAAGCGCTATCCATGGCGGCTATGGCTGTGAAGGAAGAGATAGATGCCGTTGTGGCGACGCCGCACTGCCTGGATGCAAGAAACATCGATGCTTTTGTACAGGGGGTAAAACGTCAGGGACAGCAGTTACAGAGCGTGCTGGATGCACGGAAAATGGATCTTGATATTTTTTTGGGTGCGGAGCTATTTATGGACCCTGCCTTCCTTAAGGTGGGAGGGCTTGAAAGGTTGACCATAAATTCTACCCCGTATATTTTGCTGGAGCTTCCCATGGGGGAGGTGCCGCTGTACGCTGAAGATTTTATATACAGGCTCAGACTGATGGGATTTGTGCCGATAATCGCACATCCAGAGAGGAACCTGGCGATCATGCGTGATCCCAATATACTCTATCGATTGGTAGATTTGGGGTGCCTGTGCCAGATCAATACCGGCAGTATAACGGGTTCTTTTGGGAAACAGGTGAAGCGGTGTGCTCGAATACTGTTGACCCACGGCATGGGACATGTATTGGGCACGGACGCCCATTCGGATGGTACTAGGGGGCCTTATATGAAAAAGGCTATAGAGCAGATAAAAAGTTGGTTGGATGAGGAACGGGTGAGAAAGATGGTTGGCATTACGCCGTATCAAATATTAGAAGGTAAGATGGTTTCTACAGAGCCTCCGAAAAGATATAAGCCTAGGATTAAGATATTTAGCTTTTAACCAGCATCAACTTAAACTAGGTTTTGAAGGAGTAGCTGTGGATATGGAATTTGAATCGGACAGGAAATGGTACGCAATTTTTGTTGAAACCGGCCAAGAAGAAAACTTTGAACGATTGCTTAACGTGTTATATCCTGATGATAATATACAAATTTTGATTCCTAAAAGAAAACTTATTGAGAGAAGACAGGGTAAAACTTATGAGATAACCAAAAAACTGTTTCCGGGCTATGTTTTAGTCAAAACACAGATGAATACCGAGATATACTATAAGCTATCAAGGCTACCGAGGGTGTATGGCGTTTTAAAGGATGAATCTGAACCGGTACCCATAAGGGATGAGGAGATGGCCGTCATCCTTTCTCTGACGTCGGATGGGGAAACTATAGGTTTCTCTGAAGTATATAAGGAAGGCGAGCGCATCGTCGTTATAAACGGACCTCTAAAGGGCCTGGAGGGTATTATAGAGAAGTTTGATGCTCGTAAGAGACGGGTAAAGGTTCGAATTCAGTTTCTGGGCAGGGAAAAGCGCATAGACCTGGGTGCTCACTTGGTTAACAGATATAACGGGTGAACGGCCCGGGTCTTGGTATTTTACGGACGTAGGCTCTTTGGTTGAATCCTGTTTTGACCAATTAATTACATTGACACATTATGATAGATAATGTAAAATTTTATGGTAGCTATATGGACAAAATCCTGAGGAGGCTTTTGCTGTTTCGGCGCAAAATGCATTCTGAGGGAGGTTATAGACGGTAAGCCAGCTCCGCTTTAAAGCGGGGAGGGGGAAGTTTTTGTTTAATTTATGATGAAATTCATATTTTATTGTTATATAAAGCTATTTGTTTGCTGTTAATATGCCTATTTTGGTAAATTAATACTAAAGATTTTATTGATAAACGAGATTTTAGTGAGGTTTATCAGAATGTTACGAAAATACTTTGCATTAAGGCAAAGGGGGCTTCACTATTATGGAAGTTTTGAATATTGAGATATATGTGCGACGCAATATTGGAAAGAATACTACCGTGGTTGTGGAAAATAAATATTCGTATGAAATAATAAAGAGAGTGATGGATATAATATTATCGTTAATTGGGCTTATTATAGCTATTCCTTTAATGCTTATATTTGGTATAGCTATTAAATTCGAATCAAAGGGCCCTGTCTTTTATTCCCAAGAGAGAGTAGGTAAAAATGGTAAAGTATTTATGCTATATAAGCTACGGTCTATGTACCAAAATGCCGAAGAAAACGGGGCAAAATGGGCTGAGAAGGATGACCCGAGGGTTACAAAAATTGGAAGAATTATACGAAAAACACGCATTGATGAATTGCCTCAGCTCTTTAATGTTTTAAGGGGTGATATGAGCATAGTGGGCCCGAGGCCTGAAAGGCCCATTTTTACTTACCAGTTCAATGAGGAGATACCTGGTTTTGTGAATAGGTTGCAGGTTAAACCGGGTCTTACAGGATGGGCTCAGGTTAACGGTGGTTATGATATGACGCCAAAAGAAAAATTTGAAGCTGATTTGTATTATATTGAAAATAGAGGTATTTTATTAGATTTAAAAATATTAGTTAAAACTATCAAAGTTATTTTAACAGGCGATGGCGCAAGATAACAAGTTTATTATAAGAAATTCAATGTTGAAAAGGTGAAATTAATGAAAGTTTTATTGATATCATTTACAACTAATCCTGATTTGCAGTCATATTTATATAATCTATATGAGCATTTGCAGAACAATAATGTCGAGTGTCATACAATTGGGTCGAAAAATATCAAAATACCAGTTAATTTAAGTGTAAACAATATTTTGGTAGATACAACAGAAAGACCGGATATTAGTTTGCACAGTATTAAACTTTTAATAAAAAATTTAGGGAAAATAATAAGTTTAATTAATAATGTAAAACCAGATATTATTCACTTTATTTCCTCACATACATGGAATTTTTTAATATTATTGTATTTGAGATTAAGTAGGACGAATACAAAAATTCTCCATACTATTCATGACCCGCTTGGTCATGATGGGGAGAAAGTTCAGAAAAAGGTTATTTTATATAATAAAGTAATTAACCAGCTAATTGATTCTGTCATTTTGCATAGTTTTAATTCTTACAAAAAATATGTCAATAATTATATAATTAGAAAGCCTATAGTAATACCGCTTGGTGAATTTAAAGAAAAAAAATTTATAGAACCTAGATATACAAAAAAAGCTTTAATTTTCGGAAGATTGAACGCATATAAAGGGTTGGAATATGTACCTGAAATAGCCGATCGATTATATAAACTGGATAAGGATATTATAATTAGCATATACGGTGAAATATCTAAAGATATTAGTGAAGATTTGATAAATAGCATTAAAACAAAAAATAATATTGAGTTAGTTGATAGGTTTATTGATGAGAAGGAATTAGAGAACTTATTACATCACCATGATGTGGTGCTAATTACTTATACATCGATAACTCAATCAGGTGTAATTGCTTTATCAATGGTTAATTCAAAACCAATAATTGCTTTTAATATAGAGGGAATGAAAGAATTTGTAAATTCACAATGTGCACTTTTGATTGATGATTTTAATACTTCTGAGTTTGCAAATGCTGTGTGTAAATTGATAAATGATAGGGAGAGATTGCTTACTATGTCCAAGGAAGCATGGAATTTATCCAGAGAAAGATATACAATTGAAAAAATGGGAAATGAATTATTAAATTACTATACTAAACTATGCAATTAAATATATATATAGAGTATTTAGGCAAAAATGTGAGGATTTGTGACTGTTAGCCTACATATAAATTAAAAGATTTTATTGGTGAGGGAGGATTCAAATGCAAGTTTTTTCAGTTATTATGGCGGGAGGTGGAGGAACAAGATTTTGGCCACTTTCAAGAATTAATAAACCAAAGCAAATTTTAAATATAAGTGGGAATGATGTGTTAATAAATGAGACAATTAAACGATATGAAAAAATTATACCATATGAGAATACTTTTATAGTTACTATAGAATCACAGAAGAAAATTCTTGAAGAAGTATTATTGGCTGATGTACCAAAAAGGAATATATTAGTTGAACCAGTTGCAAGAAATACCGCTCCCTGCATTCTTTATGCAGCTATGAATATTTATATCAAATATGGCGATGCTGTGATGTGTGTATTTCCTTCTGACCATTATATTACAAATGTAGAACGATTTCGTTTTATACTTTGTAATGCTCTAAAACTAGCCATGAATACAGGGAAATTAGTCACTATAGGAATAAAACCTACTTTTCCATCAACTGGCTATGGATATATAAAGTTTGCCCAAAAAACAGACCATACTGATTTTTTTGAAGTTCTGGAATTTATTGAAAAACCAGATTTTAAGCATGCAAAAATGTACTTTGATTCGGGAAGTTATCTTTGGAATAGTGGAATATTTGTATGGAAAGTATCTGTTATTCTTGAGAATTTTAGAAGATTTTTACCTAGATTATATGAACATGCAGAAATACTATTAAAATATATAGGCACACAACAAGAGAAGGAGGTATTAAATAAGGTATACCCCCAATTGCAGAATATTTCTATAGATCATGGTATTTTGGAAAGATCAAATGAAATAATAGTGCTTCCGGGAGATTTTGGTTGGAATGATGTAGGTAGCTGGGATACCCTTGGTAATATTCTTCCATCGGATGAGAATGGAAATATTGTAAAAGGAGATTTTATTGGTATTGATACAAAAAATTGTATTATTTACGGGAACGACAAATTTATAGCGACAATAGGAATAGATAATATGATTATAGTAAATACAGAGGATGCTTTATTAGTATGTTCAAAAGAAAGAGCACAAGATGTAAAAAAATTAGTCAACCTTTTAAAGAAACAAAATAAAATAGAGTTATTGTAAATCTGTTTAACTTAATAATTATGAGGTAGGTGATATGATATCGTAACTTTTAATCTTAGTATCTTTATTATGTTTATATTTACAGTGCTTGTGTTATTTTATGGAATAATAAAGAAAGATATTTTTTTATTGTTTTTTCAAGTGTATTATATATTCTATTTTTTTATAGGATTTATATTTATTAAACACGAAATTACGAAATTGTTTAATTTCCAAGTTATGTACACTATCTGTATTGATGTATTTTTTATAGTGGGCTATTATCTGTGCAAAAAAATACCTTTTTTCCAAACGAGCAATATCACTGTAGAGAAAGAATATTATACACAAGGGAAATATTTCTCATTTATTTTACTTATATTTACGAGTATTATAATATTACTTTTTTATATAATAATAGGTGTTCCTCTATGGAGTTCAAATCCTGATATTTTTAGGGTTGATCTCTATAAAGGACTTCGAAAATTAGTATGGTATGTTTATCCCATAGGTTTTATATCATCACTAGTTTATTTATATTATGAAAACAAAAAAATAAGTACATGTATTTTATTTGTTCTTATTATGTTTTTCTTATCTTTTTCTATGTTCTTAAGTAATTTAGTTCTTCCATTTTTATTATTATTTTCTTTTATATTTTTTGTATTGGATATAAAATTAATTTTTAAGTATTTAAAAAGATATTGGTTTATGTTGCTAACACTTTCTACAATTGTCGTAATTATACTAAATATCCTTTCGAATTTGAGAGGGCAGAATCTTTTTGAAAGGGTTTTTTGTACAAATGTAAAAAATTATTTATTTATTGTAAATTATTTTAAACCAGCTGAATTATCATTAACATATTTTAAGGATTTTATGAGTCTAATTAGTCCGGAATTGATTTCCTTTGCAGAAGAAGCTACACGTATAGCAACAAATTATAAAAACGGTGATTTAGTAATGACCCCTACTTTACCCGCAGAAATATTTGTGAATTTTAATATGTTTATATCACTTTTTGCTGCTTTATTGATTGGTTTTGGCGTAGGTTTATTAATCAAATATTTGCATAGATATTTACAGGGCAAGAGTATTTTCTTAGACGTTTTCTTTTGTTATTTTAGTATTATATTAGCTAGCATTGTTACACAGGGAATTGGACAAATATTTAAATTCTTGATACCACAGTTTGTAATATTGTTAATTTATTTTACGTATTGCGAAATAAAAAAGTTATTTATGAGAAATAATATTTTGAAATAATTATTCTAGCTAATAATTAGTGTTTTTAAAGAGAGGGAAAAATTATGTTAGATATTAAGCAAATTATAAAGGAAATTGTAAAAAAAATTCTACCTAATAGTGTTTTATTTATTTTGAGGCGCTTTTTTTGGGGAAATTATTGCTATATTTTATGGTTATTTCCGATAAAGAAAAATAAAATAGTAATTTCCAATTATGATGGTAAAGGTTATGGTGATAACGGTAAATATATTGTAGAGCAAATTATAGAACAAAATTTGAATATTGATATTGTTTGGTTGTTAAATAAAGAATTAATAGGAAAAAGCAGTTTTCCACCGCAGGTTCGCGTTGTTAAAAATCGTTCATTAAGAGCTTTATATGAATTGGCAACAGCTAAAATATGGATAGATAATTGCAGGAAGTGTTTTTATCCTCCTAAAAGGAAAGATCAAATTTATATACAAACTTGGCATGGAGGAATTGCTCTTAAAAAGGTAGAAAAAGATGCAGAAAGCAAATTAAATTATACCTATATTAATAAAGCAAAGAATGATTCCAAAATTGCAAATTTATTTATATCAAACAGCAAGTTCTGCTCTAATTTATACAGGGATGCTTTTTGGTATAATGGTGATATAATTGAATGTGGAAGCCCAAGAAATGATATTTTTTTTAAGAATGATACACATGCGAAAGAAAAAGTATGTAAATCTTTTAAATTAAACGAACAAATTAATATACTATTATATGCACCTACTTTCAGAGCTGATTATGGAGTAAATTTGTATAAAATGAACTTTAAAAAGTTAATTAATGTTGTGGAAGATGCTACTAAGAATGAATGGTGCGTATTGGTTAGGTTACATCCAAATATTTCTGATAAAGCAGATTTTATGCAGTATGATTCGAAAGTTATAAATGCAACTGATTATGATGATATGTATGAATTATTAGCAGCAGCAGATATTTTAATTACAGATTATTCAAGTACAATGTTTGAATTTTCGCTTATGTATAAGCCGGTACTTTTGTATACACCTGATATAGAGGAATATAAAAAAGATAGAGATTTCTATTTTAATATATTTTCTCTGCCTTTTCCTGTAGCAGAAACAGAAGAACAATTGTATAAATTAATACAAAACTTTGATCATAAAATGTATACACAGCGGTTAAAAAGCTTTTTTAATGAACTAGGCATTGTTGAAGATGGAAATGCAGCAAAAAGAGTAGTAGAGTTAATTATGCATAATATGTTTTAAGTGACCTAGTGAATATTCTCAGGAGGGTACAATGGATGTTCTAAAAGTTTCTTGGTGTATTATGACACATGATAGAATAGTCGAAATAATAGCGGCATTGAAATCAATAAATAGAGTTATCAGTTATGCTCCAGAGAATGTAGAAATAGAGATATTAGTACTTTTAAATGGTACTGATGAATCTTTATATAATAATTTTCTAGATAAAGTAAGAAATGAGAGTTTTAACACTATTATTAAAATATTAAGATCTACAGAAAACCTTGGTGTGGCTCAAGGCAGAAATTTTTTATATAAAAATTCTTATGGTGACGTACTAATATTTATAGACGACGATGCTGAAATTGTGTTGGATAGTACTTGTTTTTGGACGGAACTTAGTCGAAGTTTTAGCCAAAATATGAGGACTAGAAAAGTTGGTATTGTGGCATTTAGATCGATAGATATTAATGGTAAAGATAGGATAAAGGAAATACCTTGTAAAGATCCGGCAAAAGAACAATTTGTTTTTCATTTTATAGGTGTAGGCCATGCAATTTTAAGAACAGCAATAGGAGAACATAATTTTTTATATCCAGACAATTTATATTATGGTATGGAAGAGTATTATTTATCATATTGGATAATAAACAATGGATACTCAATATTTTATAATCCTAATATTTGCGTATTGCATAAGAAATCACAAAAAACTCGGCTTAACGATACTGATTATTTTATTTATTTATCGTCAAATAAGGTATATATTGCATTTTTGTGTTTTAGATCTATAATAAGATTTACATTTTTGATTATGTGGTCAATTTGGTTAATGAAAAAAACAAAATTTTCTTTAACAGCGTATATAAAATTTATAAAACGACTTAGGGAGCTATTGAATTCACATAATACAAAGTTATGTCGTTTTACTTGTTGTAATGAAACATTAAAATATATAAAAGAGTTAGGTGGGAATTTATACTATTAATTTTCAGCTATATATAGAGCTTTGTAATTAGCTTAGATTTTATTTTTATGGGGGAGAGATAATGAAAAAGGTAATAACATACGGAACGTTTGATCTATTGCATTATGGACATATTAATTTACTAAGACGGGCAAAAGCACTGGGAGATTATCTTATTGTGGGATTATCTACTGATGAATTTAATAGAGTCAAGGGTAAAGAATGCTATTTTCCTTACGAAGAAAGGAAAATATTGGTAGAAGCTATTAGATATGTTGACTTGGTTATACCTGAAGAAAGTTGGGAACAAAAGATAAGGGATATAAAAGAATATAAGATAGATATTTTTGTAATGGGAGATGACTGGAAAGGGAAATTTGATTATTTAAATGAATACTGCAAGGTAATTTACTTACCAAGAACTCCGGAAATCTCAACCACTAAAATAAAGCATGATCTTGGTTTGACAAAGCAAGAGAAATATAAATGAAAGTGATTGGTTGAAATAAATGAATTATGTTAATAGAAATGTTATTTATAGAAATGATTTACTGTATGTATTAGGTTATATTTTATTAGAACAATTGAAAGGGTATAGTATTTTTGTAACGGGGCAATGGGGCTAATTGATTCCTTCAAAATTCTAGAAGAAATTTGAATTGAAGAATAAACCTGAGACTAGCTCGCTTGCCTCATGAACAAAAACCACAAGATACAAAACATCTTGGCGGACTTTGGGGGAACAAAATCGTTGCATGATAAAGGTAGACAGGGTAAACAGTGCTCCAGCTGACAAGATGGCATGGCGGGCGATGGTGGCACCACCATGAGCACTGACGCTAGAGACAAAGAGGATGATAAAAGCATTGAAGAAATAGGAGATGAAGAGATTATGGAGCGGGCTCTCGATACTGAAGGAGGTAAAATGGAAGTTATGGAGGAGAATTCGACTTCAGCAGTTCAATGATCTTCTTTATGATCTCAAAAAAGCACTATTCTGTCCCTGCTGGTTACCATTTAATGCAGTTTATCATTTAATTCTAGAAAGGAACTTATATTTTTAATGTCAATGTAGTTGCTTTGAATGAAGTGTTTTTCTACCACCTGAGCATTTAATGTGTGGTAGTATTGTAAGCCCGAAGGAATTTTATCTCAATACTGCTTTCTAATATTAACCTGCGGTGTTTACGTTCCCTTATAATGTGATCTATCAAGCAGTAGTTTATATAGATGAGCGTATTATCTCATTGGATGAGAGGGTACCTCACCATGACGAGTATGAGTATATGTCATACTTGAGAGATATGGGGATTTTAGCATTTTGGTCCAGTATCTCTCTGTACTTTCGTCGAAGCTCCACAAAATTAACTTCATCGGAATCTATTATGATAATTAAAGTAATTGAGAAATTACTAAAAGATGAAAATGTTGAAAGGATCTAATTTTTCATAAGAGGTGCAACTATGGAACAACACATTAGTTATAAGAGAGCTACAATACTTGTGATGATAATCACGCTATTAAGCAAGATAACCGGTTTTTTAAGAGAAATACTTTTGGGCAGCGCATACGGTGCTACATATGTCACCGATGCCTATCTTGTGGCCCTGACTATACCGCAAACGCTGTTTGCAAGTATAGCTGCAGCAATCGGTACGACATATATACCGCTTTATTCCCGCATTAGAGTTGAAGAGGGTCCCGAGGAGGCTGTTCGATTTACAAACAGGGTGCTCAACGTTGTGGTGTTTGTAAGCACTGCTCTGGCTGTTGTGGGCATGGTATTTACGCGCCCAATTGTTTCTCTGATTGCCATGGGCTTTAAGGGAGAGGTTCTCAAGTTGGCTATAAGCTTTACCAGGATAACTTTTCCCATGATAATATTCATAGGTATGTGTCAAGTTTTTATGAGTTTTTTGCAGGCTAACAATGAGTTTACTCTTCCGGCGCTTATAGGCATTCCAAACAATATGATAATTATAGCAACGCTGCTTTTAAGCGGTATGGTTGGTCCCTATGGTTTAGTGGTTGGTACTTTAGTAGGTAGCGTGATACAAGTCGCCGTTTTGTTGCCCGGTGTATTCAAAAAAGATTATAGATATAGAAGGGTTTTAAGCTTTAAGGATTCATACGTGGTAAAAGTTGTTGCTTTGGCACTTCCGGTCATGTTAGGTTCGACGGTGCAGCAGCTCAACGCCCTGATTGACAGGATGCTGGCATCAGGCCTACCTGAGGGCAGTATCGCAGCCCTTAACTTTGCTAATAAGTTAAACGGTTTTGCATATGGCATTTTTACTATCTCACTGGCTACTGTTATTTACCCCCTACTTTCACGCCTTAGTGCGGAGAAGGATATGGCCGGATTTAAGGATAAGCTTGTAAAATCGCTCAACGTTATTACTCTCATTATACTTCCTATTACAGTTGGAGCGGTGGTTTTAAGGCGGCCGATAGTATCGGTATTGTTTGAGAGGGGGCAGTTTGATGCCAGGGCAACTGCTATGACCGCTTCAGCCCTCATGTTTTATTCCCTGGGAATGGTATTTTACGGTTACCGCGATGTGTTGAACAAAACCTTTTATTCGCTGCAGAATACCAAGACTCCCATGTTAAATGGCGTCCTGACAGTGTTGTGCAATATAGTCTTAAATCTCATCCTGGTCAGGTTCATGCAACACAATGGTCTCGCGCTTGCTACCAGCTTATCTGCCATGATCATGACCTTCCTTTTGTTCATAAACTTGAGGAAACGGATTGGCGGCATCGGCGGTAAGAAGCTGATTGGTGCCTTTCTAAAATGTGGCATTGCATCTTTGATAATGGGCATCGTTGTGTACTGGCTAGATGGCATTGCAGCAGAATATCTCTCCCTATCCAGCACGATAATGAGATTTTTAATTCTTACGTTGGAAATTGGATTGGGCGCTTTGCTGTACTTTGCGTTGGTTTACCTTTTCAGGGTGGAAGAGGCCAAGTGGATTGTGGACATGGCAAAGAGGCGTTTGGGAATTTTGAGGCAAAAATGAGTTTAAAATTACCATGCTGATAATTGTTATTGCATATACCAGACAACTCAGTTCAAGTGCCATTGATAGATCTATACGAAGTCTAGTAGAAGGCGAATTATCTTTGATAGCAAGATAAAAAGGCTAAAATGCCCTTGCATTGTTGATATGTGTATGTGCGGAGTCTTTTTAAGCTCGGCAAACGGATGGTAGCATAAAAAGCTGAAAGAGGGAGGAAGGAAAGTATATGAAAATATCTATCTGTATTGAAGCCCTCTTTAATGGACAGGATTTTGTTGATAGTATGGAAAAAATAAGCGCTATAGGTATAAGAAATTATGAATTCTGGACTTGGTGGGATAAGGATCTTAAGGCAATAAAAGATGCCAATGAGAAGTTTGGCCTTAATACGGTTGCTTTTTGTACAAAATTCATTAGTTTGGTTGACCCTTATAAGAGGGAGGAATATATTGCAGGATTAAGGGAGTCCATTGAAGCAGCTAACTTCTTAGGCTGTAAGAGGCTTATAACCCAGGTTGGCAACAATAATGGTTACAGCAGGAAAATACAGCATAAAAGTATTGTTGATGGGCTTAAAGCCTGTGTCCCTATGCTTGAAGAGGCAGGAATAGTACTGCTAGTCGAACCTCTCAATACTTATGTGGATCATCCGGGATATTACTTATCCAGCTCTTTTGAAGGGTTTGAGATTATCGATGAAGTAGGGAGCCCCAATGTCAGGTTGTTATTTGATATCTATCACCAGCAGATTATGGAGGGCAATATAATAAGAAATTTTACCGCTAATGTGGATAAGATAGGGCATTTCCATGCTGCCGGCAATCCCGGAAGGCATGAACTTTACTTCGGGGAGATAAATTATCGCGAGGTATTTAAAGCCATAGATGAAAGCGGTTATAACGGTTTTATAGGTTTCGAATACTTTCCTTTAGAAGATCCGCTTAAGGGTATCAAGGCATTTATGGGATAGATACATGCCAAAAGATAAGTTGTATATTTGCATCAGGCATTTTTGATTTTGTCATAAAATAGGTTAACACGTTCTAGAATAAAACGGTTATATGCTAGAAGAGAAAAATAAGAGTGTATCATAGAGTGATACACTCTTAACACTTTTGGCCTAATAAATTTTGATTATGATTTATTCTTGCGTTTCAGATATCTTCTTTCTAGAATGTCCATTGACCGCTTAGTAGGCTCGAGATTGTACTCATAGATATCAGAATATATACGAGGTATCTTTGAAAGCCTGAAGTTCATATCATCGATATCAAAGCTCTCTATGTCAAAATCATCAACTCCTAACCACGAGCTATATTCATGGTATTCCTTACCTTTTTTCTCTTTAAAGGCTTTTGCTAGCTTTGCAAGACCTGTGACACCGCCACAATCTTCAACAATACCAAATCCTTCACCTTCAATAACACGGGGAAGAAGCCGTCCAGGTAAATCTGGATCATTAAAAATGCGTTCAAGCGTAACTTCTACAATCCAATTATCTCCAAAGTCGTAAACAAATAATAGTTTTGAGCCTGTATGGAATATTACGTTCTTTAGCCTATATTTAGTAGCGTCATAGACCTTTTCATCTTCATTACTGAATTCCAAAGTATTTTCGGTAATAACCTCAAATATCATATTTCTCCCGAATAATTCATCTAATCCCCATTCAGCACATGAACAAGCATATCCATCATCACCAAGTATTTTACTAATATGTGCCCTAAAATTCGCTTCAGCAGGTACTTCAATACGGAATAGATGGCTTGCTTTCATTTCAAAAAGCGTCATTAAAATGTAGCCTAAACGCGCCATAGTAATATTATCGAACACCTGAAATCGACGCCAAATCTTGGGATGATAACCTGCTAGCTCGGCGTAAAATTCATATATTGGGTGTGATGCCATGTCCTCACCTTCCTTCTGCACAATTCATATTATACACTAAGTCATGGCTGAAGAAAAGGTTGTGGCTCATTTATGCCCCATCATCTATTCTGCACGATGCGCCTGTTTATGTTTACCTGCTAAAATGAGAATTTTTCCAGGGGCAACTTATCGATTGTCAGAGGTTTATATAACCTGTCCTTCAGCACCTTTGCAAGGATATACGGGAAGACTGTTTTACTTGAGAGTTCGATAACACCTATGATTAAAATGTCACCGCCGGTGTATAATTGACCCAGGAGCAACGAAAAGGAATTGACCCACCCCCTG
>Ga0134093_1001110_pt1 | contig 27851 bp, 28 predicted proteins | sample 4_1taG_FD_94452 | JGI IMG/M metagenome (GOLD analysis project Ga0134093, IMG submission 94452) | Switchgrass degrading microbial communities from high solid loading bioreactors in New Hampshire, USA - 4_13_20_68_A1 metaG | ecosystem: Engineered > Bioreactor > Semi-continuous > Anaerobic >...
AAGGCGAAGTATGCCTCTCCGCTGGCCGACAACAGCCCGTTCGGGACGTTTGGGCCGGTGGTGCCGGGGCAGCTTACCGGCGGGCTGGTGCCACGCTCCGAAAACGCGCAGATTTACTACAACATGGGCGTTTCGGCTGCGCTCGGCGGGCGGCGAGACGAAGCGCGCCAGCACTTCCGCCGCACCCTGCAAATCGACCCGCGTCACCTGCTCGCCTGGCTGGAGCTGGCAAACCTCGCGGACACGCCCGAGGAAGCCTGGGACTACATCCAGCAGGCGCGCGCGCTGGAGCCGAACCATCCCCGCGTAGTCGATGCAGTGAACATCATCTGGCCGCAGCTTCAGCACAAGGCCGCCGGGGGAAATGTGCCGCAGGCGCAACCGCCCTTCCCCGGCGCGGGACCCGATGCCCCCGGCGTGATCCGCTCGCAGTTGCCGGATCCGACGCCGCCGGGAGCGGAGACCGTGCACTTCCCGATCGACGCGCCGCCGGAGCTGGTCGACGACTCCGACGCCGAGCCGCCTCGCACGGAAGAACCGCTCGACCAGAACGATCCAAACGATCCACGAGACGATCCGGATTCGCCCGATCAGGCGTGACGCCTGGGCACGGCGCGACCCGGCTATTATTGCGCGGTTGGCGAGAGCGTTCTCGCCTGCTTAGTGGAGCTAATTAGATGGCAATCTTCGACAAACCGTTAGAAGAACTTCGTGTATACCTGCCCGAGCGCGAGGAACCGGCCGATTTTGATGCATTCTGGACGCGCACGCTCGAAGAGACGCGCAGCCACCCGCTCGACCCATGCTTCGAGCCGGTCGACGCGCTGCTCGAAACCGTCGAGGTGTTCGACGTCACCTTTTCCGGCTACGCGGGCCAGCGTGTGAAGGGGTGGCTGTTCCTGCCGCGCCACCGCGAGGGGCCGCTGCCGTGCGTCGTGCAATACATCGGCTACGGCGGCGGGCGCGGTCTGCCGGTGGAGCACCTGGAATGGAGCGCAGCAGGCTACGCGCACTTCGTGATGGATACGCGCGGCCAGGGCAGCACGTGGAGCCAGGGCGCCACCCCCGACCTGCCGGACGTCGGCAATAGCCCGTCCGTGCCCGGCTTTATGACCCAGGGCGTGCTCGACCCGGAGACGTACTATTACCGGCGCGTGTTCGCGGACGGCGTGCGCGCAGTCGAGGTGGCGCGCGCCCATCCCGCAGTGGACGCATCGCGGATCGTGGTGACGGGCGGCAGCCAGGGTGGCGGGATCACGCTTGCGGTCGCCGGGCTGCTGGGCGCAGAGGTTCACGCCGCCATGCCGAACGTGCCGTTTCTGTGCAACTTCCGCCGCGCGACGCAGATCGTCGATACATATCCGTACCAGGAGATCGTCATCTTCTGCAAGATCCACCGGGACCGGATCGACGACGTGTTCCGCACGCTGAGCTATTTCGATGGGATGAATTTCGCCGCCCGCGCCACCGCGCCCGCGCTCTTTTCGACCGCGCTGATGGACGACATCTGCCCGCCGTCGACCGTCTTCGCGGCGTACAATCACTACGCCGGGCAGAAGGATATTCGCGTCTACCCGTTCAACAAGCACGAGGGCGGCGCGATGTTCCACTGGATCGAGGAAGCGCGCTTCTTGCGCGAGCTGTGGGGGTAGGTACTCACTCGATAAAAGCAAGCGTACCCGCCGTACTCTGCCCGCGAATCGAAAAGCCCCGCGTCATGCTGACGTGGGGCTGTTTGTCTGATCGCTGCGTGTGAGCTAGCGGATCTCGACGAGCTGAATCTCGAACGTAAGATCTTTCCCCGCAAGCGGGTGGTTCGCATCCAGCTTGACCGACGCTTCGCTCACCTCGGAGACGGTCACCACAAACGGCTCCCCATTCGACTGCTGAACCTGCAACGCCTGCCCGACCGTCGGCTCGATGTCCGGCGGAAACTGGCTGCGCTCGACGGTCAGCACCATATCTTCGCGGTACGGGCCGTACGCGTCATCCGACAGGATGCGGACTGTCTTCGTCTCACCGGGGTTCATGCCGACCACCGCTTGCTCGAAGCCGGGGATGACATGCCCCTCGCCGATCGTGAACTCGATCGGCTCGCGCTCAAGTGAGCTATCGAAAACCGAGCCATCATCCAGCCTGCCAGTGTAGTGAACGCGAACGGTATCGTTTTGTTTGGCCTCAGGCATCGACCTATCCTTCCTCTGGGCCTTCAAATTCGAGCGTGCCGCCGCGCGGCGGACATTCGCTCTCTTAAACAAGTATCACACAACACCCGCGCCACGCCCACTCTCTGATTCTTGCTTGCCGACCGTCCGCCAATTTGGATAGACTATGCTCGGATTTACCCTTTGCGCGGAAGATGGTTACTGCTTGTAACGGCACCGATATGCTGAGGAGATATGGTATGATGCCTCGATCTCGCGGTCTGTGGCTGGCGATCGCGCTGGTTTTGATCATGGCGCTGGCGGCGTGTGGCGGCGATGACAACGATAACGACAACGGCGACGCAAATCAGGACGACTCACCCACACCTACGGCTGAAACAGACGCCGCAGCAGGAACACCGCAACTTGACCTGAACCTCGGCCCGCAGCTAGAAGTTGGCGGCGCCGCTGACAGCGAGCCAGCCGAAGCCGGGTTGGTCGGACGCCTGCCCGGATGCAGCGATCCCGACGCCGAAGACTGCCCATCCCCGGTCAACCTGCCGCTTGACGAGCAGGCGACCGGCGACGGGATCACCGTCAGCTATCTGTCGCGCTATTTCGCCCCTGCCGAAGACACCCCCGACGACGTCGCGATCCGCATCGTCCCCGGCGAGCGCTTCCCGTTCCAGGAGCAGGCGGAGTTTGACGTGTACCGCGCTGACTCGGTCGAGAGCGCGATCTCCGTGATTGAAGCGACTGACTCCGGCGAGTGGACGTCCGGCCAGGGCTGGAACGGCACTATCGCCGTCCAGAAAGACAACTCGCAAGACCCGCAGGTGAACACGTCGATCGGCGCGTTCGAACTGCCAGACGGCGGCGTGATCGTGCTGCGCGCCGTGACCACCGGTCAGTACGGCTGGGACCTGTGGTCGGTGATCTACGAGCAGATGCTCAACTCGCTGGTCGTCGAACCGGCGGACGCTGCGGGAAGCTAGAGGCCATTACCCTGGCGGGCCGGAACAACCGAAAGAGTTAGCGTTTGAGGGTGGGCGGAGCAAGGTCCGCCCACCGACACCGGTTGCAGTCTTCCTACAGCGCATCCTGGCCCGGCATCGTGGGTTATCCCTCAAAACGCTGCTCACCCGGACCCGCCCGGCGCGCACCGATCCGCGCGCAACTGCGTATATACTGGTGATAACCGGACCAACCGGTTCGCGCCGCCCGCTAGCGAGGGATTATGGGGGAACTTCGCGACGCTCCGACTACCTTCATCAGCTATGCCCGAGCCGACGAGAGCTTTGCGCGCCGGCTATATAACGATCTTGCGGCGCGCGGCGTCGTGCCGTGGCTCGACCGCTACGACATCCCGCCCGGCGCGATCTGGGATGTGGAAATTCAGCGCGCGTTGAATACCTGCTCCCACATCCTGATCGTGGTCAGCGCCGCGTCGGTGGCGTCCAACAACGTCCACGCCGAATGGAACTACGCCGAAACACTCGGCAAGACGCTCGTTCCGCTGATCAAAGAGCAGCTTCCGCCGGAGCAGATCCCCTACCGGCTGCACGGCCCGAACTGGGTGGTGTTCGCCGGAGTGGAGTACGAGCGCGCGCTGGCAACGCTGATCGAGGCGCTGCCGGTCACGGCTGCGATCAACCCGGCCGCCGCGCCGAACCCCGCGACGCCTGCGCCGGAGCACGGCCCTGAGCCAGACCCGGTCGCCGCAGCCGCCGCGTGGAAGCGGGGCAACGCCGCATTTCACGCCGGAGATATGGCCGCCGCGATGCGCGCCTACACCGAGTCCATCGAAATGGCGCCCAACCGCCCCGAAGCGCTGATCCATCGTGGTATGGCGCTCTACGAGCAGGGCCGCTACGCCGAGGCGCTGGAAGACTTCAACCGCGCGCAGAACCTCGACCCGACCATCCCGCTGCTGTTCAACAATCGCGGCGTGACCTATCTGGCGCTGAAGCAGCCCGCGCAGGCGCTGGCCGATTTTGAGGAAGCGCTCGTCCTCAAGCCGGATTACGCCAACGCGTACTATAACCGCGCCGCGGCGTACATGGCGCTTGGCCGCTACCGGCTGGCGACCGAGTCGTACACCCGCGCCATCGAGCTAAACGATCGCGTCGCGCTGTTCTACAACAGCCGGGGGCTTAGCTACGCCGCGCGCGACGAGCACGAGCTGGCGATCGAAGACTACGAGCGCGCGCTGGCGCTGGACGGCGACTATGTCCAGGCGATTGGCAATCGCGCTAACGCCTACGCCAACCTGGGGCGGATCGACGAAGCGCTGGCCGACTACGACCGTGTTGTGACGCTCGATCCGGAGCACTACCTCGCGTACGCGGGCCGCAGCGAGATCCACTGGTGCCGGGGCGACTACTCGCGCGCCACGCTCGACGCGTCGACTGTGATCGGGCTCCAGCCGGAGTTTCACGGCGGCTATGCGCTGCGGGCGCTGGCCTATCACAAGCGCGGCAAGCGCGACGAAGCCCGCCAGGACTACGCCCGCGCGATCGAGCTGGATCCGGCGTGGCGTTCGGTCGAGACGGCGCGCGCCTATCTGACAATCTGCCGCGATGAAGCCCTTGAGGCTGTGGCGGCACTGCTTGACGATTTGAGCAGCTCAGGAACATACCTATGACCACCATTCGCACTCGTTTTATCTGGCTCATGCAGCACCGGCTGGCATTGTTCCTTACGCTGCTGGCAATTGAGGGCCTGTTTTTCGTGACCAATGGCCTGAACAGCCTTCTGCGCGAGCCGACCGACGGCTGGGAGCTGGTTCTTCAGCCCTACGATGATCTCATCACGCCAAATGGCTACTGGCTCATTCCTTACTTCATCGGGTTCGCTTTCGCCGCGCTCATCCCGCTGTGGGCCGCCTATCAGATGCCGATCAAGCTGTACCGGCAATTCATCTTCGCAATGGCGAGCGCGGCGCTGGTCAGCTATGTGATCTACATCCTCTTTCCGACCTACGTCACCAAGCCGGCGCCGGAGATGGTGCCGGGGGACGACTTCTTTGCGGAAATGCTCCGCAACAGCTACAAGCTCGACGCGGCGGCCAGCACGCACAACGCCGCGCCCAGCCAGCACGTTTTCTACGCGCTGATCAACATGGCGTTCATGATCCGCTTCCGCCCCAAGCCGGGCGTGTTCGGCGTGTGGGTGCTGCTCGGCGCGCTGATCTCCGCCTCGACCGTGCTCACGCAGCGCCACAACCTGCCGGACCTGATCACCGGCTATATGATGGCGGTCGTCGCGTACTATTTCGGCGTGTGGCTCGGCGAGCGGGTCACGCAGCGTTTGGGTGACGCGGATCGCCTCTATCCCATGCCAGTTGGCCGGATTGGGCGCCGCGTGCGCCGTCTGCGCGCCGCGCGGACCCAGCCGACACCGTAGCACACAGCGGTTAGCAGTTAGCGGTTAGCGAAACCGCGCGAGCGCCGTCCTGGCTAACGGCGAAGCGGTTTCGCTACAACTCGCTATTATCTGCGCTCAGTTCACCCCTACCCCGATCTTCAGCGCGACTCCGTCGCATGGGTAAGGGGTTTGCTTTTGGCTAGCGGCTAACGGCTAATCGCTAACCGCTGCTTTTCATTTGTTCGGTCTGACCATGCGCGACTCGCCGCTGATCCGGTAGGATGGACGTGCGGGCCGCGTTTTTGGCTCGTCGTTTCGCCCAGGCATCGTAAATGTCGTCGAGGAGAACCCAATGAGCGCCAACGACACGCCGCGTTTTGTCGTCGAGGAAGCCCACCGCGTCCCGGTGAACGATTACCCCGGCCGGTTGGCGGAAATTCCTCCCTCGCGCATGTTTATCATCAAGCAATCGCTGAATCGTTACCGCGAAAAGATGGGCGCGGACGCCCCGATTTTCAACGCGTCGCAGGGCGACGGCGGCGACTCGCTGCCCGGCGTGCCGCACGACATCCTCGACCGGGCGCATGAGCTGGTCAAGGCGCGCGGCACGTCCTACGATCCGCCATACGGCGCGGACGCCTTCCGCCGCGCGGTCGTCGAGCAGTATTGGGCGCTCGACTCCACGCTCGGATGGGGCCCCGCGAACGTCCTGGCGACGGTCGGCGGGCGCGACGCGCTGCAGAAAGCCTACGAGGCGATGATCGCGCTCGGAACCGGCCGCGTGGGGGATGTAGTGCTGGTGTCTCGCGTGCCGTGGATCAGCTACAACTGGGGCGCGTATGCGCTCGGCGCGAACGTCCTGCTGGCGCCAGGTGACGAGTCCGACGCGTGGCAGCTTACCGAGGACGGGCTGACCGAGTCGGTGCGCTTCTGCGAGCGCATGGGCGGGCGGCGAATCGCCGGGGTGGTCATCACCTCGCCCGACAACCCGACCGGGCGCACGCTCTCGATGGAGCGGCAGGTCGCGCTGGGCAAACATGCGCTGGCGCTCGGCGTGCCGTTCGTGCTGTACGACTGGATCTACCACTACGTCACCGAAGGCGAGCCGATGGACGCAAACCGCTTCCTAGCGGCGTTCGAGCCGGACGAGCGCGAGCGGATCATGATCGTGGACGGGCTGACCAAGTCTCTCGGCGGCTCCAACGTCCGAAACGCGCACGTACTGGCCGGGCGAGACGTGATCGCCTTCATGACCAGCCGCGCCTCGCACGCGGTCATCCCCCCGTTTCACGCCCAGGCGGTCGCCATCGCAGCCTACGAGCGCGGGCTGCGCGTCGCGGGCGAGTCGATTATCGGGCCGACCAACGCCAGCCGCTCGATCGTGCGCCGCTTCCTCAGCGAGCGCGGCTACCGCTTCATCATGGGCGACGGGTATTACGCGTTTATCCACGTCGCGCCGTGGATGGAAGCGGCCGGGATGGCGGACAGCTTCGCGCTGGGCGAGTACCTCGCGGCGGAACACGGCGTTGCGGTCGTGCCGGGCGCAGCCTTCTCGGACGAGGGGAACGGCTGGATTCGCTTCTCGTATGCCACGCCGCCAGAGCGCACCAAGGGGGCGTTGGATCGCTTCCACACAGCGCTCGAAGCGCTGCTAGCACGGGAGCCGCAGCAAGCCGGGGATTGATAGTCGGCGCGGAAAGGACTAGAATCCGCGCCTGGCGTGGGCAGCGAACGCAGCCGCTCCGCCACGAACTCGCAGGGCGAGGCCGCGCGTGCGGCGTCGCAGAGTGAGGACAAACACTCATGAACCGAAACTTGCTGCGCCTGGGGCTGGCGCTGATCGCGCTTGCGGCGATCGTTGCGCCGCGTGCCCAGGCTCAGGATACTGACTCGCCCCCTACTGGTGGAGCGATCAACATCATCCGCCCGGAAATCTATCTGACCGAAGCGGGCGAGGCCGAGCGCCGCATTGGTATGCCGGGCCGGATTGAACCGGGGGACAGCCTGCGGACCGGCGAAACCGGCGTCGCGCTGATCACATGGCTGCCGGACGCAACCGAGTCCGTGTTAGGCCCCGACACGCAGATCACGCTGGAACGCTTCGAGGGGAGCGAAGAAAGCGGCTTTGACGTGGCACTGAACCAGTCCAGCGGGGAGCTTCGCATGGGCATCGGGCCAACGGGCGCCGCCAACAACACCAGCACGTGGCGCGTGATGACTCCGGCGTTCGTCGCGCGGCTGTTCCAGGGACGCTTTGAGGTGCGCGTCTCCGACGGCGGGAAGAGCACGCTGATCGTCACCGAGGGCAGCGCGGAGATCGACCGCTCCGGCGACGCGCCGCTGATGGTCGCCGCGCACGAGTTTGTCACCGCGCGGCCAGACGAGCCGCCCGCGCAGGCCGAGCGCCTGAGCCTGGATGGCGTGGAAGTCGCGCTGACGGACGTGTGCACCGGCGTGGCGCGCGCCAATGTCAACGTGCGGCTGGCGCCGAGCGAAAGCAGCCGCCGCCTGGGCGGGCTGACCGAGGGGCAGCGCTTCTGGGTGCGCGCCGCGACCGAGGGGCGTCTGTGGCTGCAAATCTACTTCCGCACCGCCGACGATGACCGCGAGGCGCACGATTACGGCTGGGTCTACGGCCCGATCGCGGAGCTGGACGAGGCGAACTGCGGTGCGCTCACCGCCGCGCCGCTCGACGCGAGGATCTTCGGCGGTCCGGGCGTCACCCCGCTCGGTACGGTCGAGCCATCACCCGAACCCCCTGCCAGTGACGCGACACCCGCCGCCGGAGACAGCGGTGAAAATGTCACTGGCGCCGACACGCCCGACGATGCGGAATAACCCTGAGATAGTCAGGAATCAAACATGCCGCTTGAACTAAACATCGAGCAGATTCGCGGGTGGATGGCCGAAGCCGGGGAGATCGCGCTCGGCTATTTCGGCAACGTCGCGGCGGAGTGGAAGGGCGTCGCGGATCCGGTCACCGAAGCAGACCGCGCGATCGAGCGCCTGCTGACGGGCTACCTGCGCGAAGCGTTCCCGCACCACGCGATCCTCGGCGAAGAATATGGCGGGGAAACGCTCGATCGCCACTTCATCTGGACGGTCGATCCCATCGACGGGACGCGCGTGTTCGTGGACGGCCTGCCCACGTGGAGCATCACCATCGCGCTGCTCGAAGATCGCGTGCCGACCTTCGGGATGGTGTACATTCCGCTCTACAACGACTGGACGTACACCGACGGCGACGAGGTGATCTGCAACGGGCGCGTCGTCACCCATAAACTGAAAAACCACTGGGCGGACGACTCGATCGTGCTGTCGCGCAGCGACGCGAACTCCTGGTTCGAGATGGCCTTCACGCGGGTGATCGGCCTCGGCAGCACAGCGACGCACTTTGCGTATACTGCGCGCGGCTCTGCCCTGGCGACCGTCGCGCACGACGCCTACGTGTGGGACATCGCGGCGGGCGCGGCGATCATGGCCAAGCAAGGCGGCGAGATCCGTATGCACTCCGGCGAGTTGCTCGACTGGACGACGCTCGACCTGCACGCGCCGATCACCGAGGCGTTCTTCGGCGGGCATCCGGCCGTGGTGGAGCGGCTGATCCCGCTGTTCCACCGCCGCGCCGAGCCGATCCGCCACCCGTCCTGGGAAGACCCGCGCCCCTGAACGAAAACGGCGACCCCGGGGAAACGCTCCCCAGGGCCGCCGCTGGTTTCTGCGGATTGCCCGCGCTTACTCGGCCTGAAGCGGCGGGTTCGGGTTAGGCGACAGGCGCCAAGTCCCGCCCAGGCAGTCCCCGCGCACGTCCGCCTCGAAGAACGAGATCACGTCGCCGTAGAGCGTGGTGAGCCGGTGCTCGCCGGGGCCGGGCACGTACTGGCCGTCCTGCATCTGGCCGCCCGCGATGTACGTGTAGTCGCTCAGTAGCTCGAACTCCGGTGTTAGCGCCCAGCCCAGACGGTCACGGATGCCTGGCTCAGTGCGCCACACAAGGCCAAACCCGCGCTTCGGCTGGTACAGCCCTTCCGGCGGGACGATGCTCGGATCTGTCTCCGGATCGCCTTCCTCGAACTCGTCGACATAGCAGAACCAATCGCCGCTGTTCGGGTCATTTTCGCTGGCCGCCATCACCCACGTCTGCCGCAGGTGACGAATCCAGAACATACGCCCATGCTCGAAAACCTGCTCCGCGCCCTGAACCTGGGCCACCACCGGCGTCGGGAACCCGGCCGGGGCGGGTGTCGGCTCGACAGCGGGCGGCGCGGTCGGCGTCGGCTGGACCGGCTCAGCGACCTGCTCCGGCGCGGCCGGGACGTTCCACACGCGGACCGTGCCATTCGAGCCGGTCGCGGAGAGCATCGTCCCATCAGGGCTGAACATCACGCGGCTGACCACGCTGGCGGGCCCCGCCAACTGCGCCAGGCCGGAGCCATCGCTCGCGTTCCACAGGCGAACCGACCCATCGACGCTCGCGCTGGCGACGATCGAGCCATCGGGGTTGAACGCAACATCGGTGACGATCGCGTTGTGCGCATTGATCAGCGCGCGGCGCTCGCCGGTCGCCGTGTCGGTGAGGCGCACGCGGCCATCGGCGCTGCCGGTCGCCAGCAGCGCGCCGTCCTCGCTGAACGCCACGCTGGTCACGAGCGTCGCATCGGCGTCCAACTCGCGCGCGGCAGCGGTCAGATTGGCCGCGTCGTACAGCCACACGCCGTTTGAATTCGCCACGGCGAACCAGCGCCCATCCGCAGACCATGCGGAGTCGTACGCTTCCTGCGACTGGGTATCCAGCACCGCCAGCTCGGCAAGCTGCGCGGCATTCGTCGGGCTAATCGGCGCGCGATCGCCGCCATCTTGCGCCGTGACCATCACCGCACCGCCTAGCGCCGCGATCAGCGCCAGCACGGTGAACATCCATCCTCGTCGTTTCACAGTGTTTTCTCCTTGTACGACAGCCCAGAACCGCTAGAGGTCAGCGATAAACGATTGGCATTGCGCCATTCGCTAAAAGCCACACCTCTGCAAAACGGAAATCTGGCAAATTGCAACAGTCAGCCGTTCACGACAGGCAACACTCCGGCGCAGGCCGTTCAGATGAATCCGTCAGTTCCGGACAGCACTGAACGCCGCCATGAACGCCAGTCAGCCAATCGCTCACTGCTAACTGCTAGATTATGCCAAATTTCGCCATGTTCGGCCCCATGGCCGCCCACCGCCCGGCCAACGGAACCGTTACCGTAGCTCCCGGCTGCTGTACTCGAGAATCCGCCGCGCGACGATCAGCGTGTTGATCTGCCCGGTTCCCTCGTAGATGTCGTTGATCTTGGCGTCGCGCATCCACTTCTCGACCAGCCACTCGCGGCTGTACCCGAGCGGCCCGAGCAACTCGACCGCCTTTTGCGTCGCGGCGGTGACGACCTTGCCCGCCTTCGTCTTCGCCATCGACGCTTCGAGGTTGTTCTGCTGGCCGTGATCGATCAGGCTCGCCGCGCGCAGCGTCAGCAGCCACGCCGCCTTAAGCTGCATCTCCATCTCGATTACATCCCGCTGGACCGCGCTCAGCGCGTGGTACGGTTTGTCGTACGGGATCTCGATCCCCTCGTCGGCCAGCTTCTCTTTGACGAACTCCAGCGCCGCGCGGCCTACGCCAATCGCGCTGGCAGCGATCAGCGGGCGGCTGGCGTCGAACGTCGCCATTGCGCCCTTGAAGCCCATCGTCGTCACTTCGGGGCGCCGCACTTCCGCCGAGCCGAGCAGGTTATCGTACGGGATGCGCGCGTCCCGGAAGACAATGCTCGCCGTGTCGCTGGCGCGGATGCCGTGCTTGATCTCGACCTTCTCGACCGTGACGCCCGGCGTGCCCGCTTCCACGACAAACGGTTTCATCCCCGCACGCCCGGCGGAGCGATCGATCGTCGCCCACACGACGACGATCCCGTTCGACTCCTCAAGCGCGAGCTTGCCGTTGGTGCAGAAGATCTTCTCGCCGTTAAGCACCCACTCGTTCGTTTCCGGGTCAAGCGTGGCAGTCGTCTGAATGGCGGACGTGTCCGATCCGGCGCCCGGCTCGGTCATCGCCATCGCACCCCACACCGGCGCGTCGCCTTCTGCAAACCGGCGCAGGAAGCGTTCCTTCTGCTCTGGCGTGCCCACCGCCTCGATCGCCGCGCCCGCCAGCAGCGCGGTCGGCATGCACAGCATCTGGCCGACGTCGCCCCAGCTCAGCATCTCAAACGTCAGGACCATGCTCACGTTGAGCATGCCCGGCCCCTCGCGCTTGCGCTCGCCTTGCGACGCGCGGTCAAGCTGCCGCCGCTGCTGCTCTCGCAAGACGGGCCACATCATCGAAATGAAGGTCGTGGGCCGCTCGTGCTCGTTCTCGTCCAGCCTGCGGGCCTCGCCACGCATAATGCCCTTGGCGACGGCCTCAGTCATTTGCAGGGTTTGCTGAAGTTTCTCTGGAATTTCAAAGCTAATCGCCATTTCTTCATCCCTCGCGCCGCTAGACCATCGCCAGACCTTCAAACGTTGCAAAGCCGCGCGCATCGCGCAACCACCGCTCGACCGGGTGCTCGCGGATGTATCCGTGCCCGCCCAGCGTTTGTACCGCCGCGTCGGTCACCATCAGCGCGGCCTGTGCGGCGTACTCCTTCGCCAGATACGCCTCTTTCGACGCGTCCGCGCCCTGGTCGAGCTTCCACGCCGCTTCCCAGACCATCAGCCGTGTAGCGTCAACCTCGATCGCGCATTCCGCCAGCATGAACGCAATCGCCTGCTTAGTGGCGATTGGCGCACCGAACTGCTCGCGCTCCTTGGCGTAGGTGATGGCATAGTCGAGCGCGGCGCGCATCACGCCCACCGCCAGCGCACCGAGCGCCACGCGGCCGTGCGCCAGGATCGCCACGAAGTCGATCCCCGCCTCTCCGCCAAGCCGTTGCGCCGGGTCGACGCGCACGTTTTCGAGCGTCAGACGGTGCATCGGGAGCGCGCGAACGCCCATCAACTTCTCGCGCGGGCCAACCGTTAAACCGTCCGCCGCCCCGTCGACGAAAAAGCCGTCCACCTGCCCGGACTCCGCATTCAGCGCATAGACCAGGATCGTCTGCGCACCCTCGGCCAGCGGCACGTATGCCTTCGTCCCGTTGAGCAGATAGCAGCCTTCGTCGTCGCGCGTGGCGGTCGTCTTGGGATGCAGCGGGTCGAAGCTGATCGCCGGTTCCAGCAGCGCAGCCGTGACCGGCGGCGGTGTCTCGTCGAGGAATTGCTCGATGCCCTGCGCGCGCTGCTCGTCAGTCCCGGCGAGCATCAGCGGCACGGCGACCAGCGCGGGCGCCATCACCTGCAACGCGAGCGCCAGATCGCCATACGCCAGCTCCTCGTACGCCAGCGCCCCGGTGAGCGCGCTGTATTCCTCAGCGAATCCGCCGAGCCGCTCCGGGATGCTGCCGGGCAGAATGACGAGCTCCCAGCCGGTCTGGACGACACGCTCCGGGAACGCGCCGCTCTCGTCGGCTTCGTGCGCGGCGGGGCGCACCACGTCGGTGCTGTAGCGGCGCACGGTATCGATCAACATTTGTTGTTCGTCGGTCGGAGTAAAGCTAATCATAGGGATGCCTCCTCATCCAACCTTTGCGGACGCGGAAAATGGTCTTCGCCAGCCTGCAATGGGCGCAGCGCGGCAAGAAAGGTTCCGGCGATCTCGTCGGCGATCTCAGGGCCGGTCAGCCGCCCGCCCTCGCGATACCACAGGCTGACCCAGTTCAACGCGCCGAACACCGTCTTTACGAAAATGCCCACATCCACCTGGCGGAAGTCGCCCGCCGCGATCCCCTCTTCGATCACGCGCCGGTACAGCCCTTCGAGCGTGTCCCGCTGGCGGACGTATTGCTCGCACACGCCGGGGATGTCGAGCAGCGCGCGCCCTTCGAAGATCACCGCCGCCGCGATGTTGCTGTGCTCGATCTCGCTCAGCACGTGGACATGTACGATCCCGCGCAGCTTTTCCGCAGGATGCGCGTCACTCTCGACCACGGCGCGTACATCCTGCGTGATCAGCGTCAGCCCGCGATCCAGCACGGCGCAGAGCAATTCTTCCTTGCTGGGAAAGTGGTGGTAGAGACTTCCGGCGGTGAGGTTCACCTCGGCGGCGATCTCGGCCATGGTCGCGCCGTGATAGCCCTTGCGGTAGAAAACGGTCGCCGCCGCTCTGAGAATGTCGTCGGGGTGGACGGTTTGCTCGGCGGGTTTGCGAGGCATCGCGCTCTCCGTCGTGTAAAAATCAAATCATGATTTGATTATAGGAAAATGGCGCGCCACTTGGCAACCAAGCCCTAGAATCAAAAGAGCGAGCCCGGTTGCTCGCTCATGAACGCTTCAGATGTCGGGAAAACAGGGGAATTACTGCGCCGCGCCCATCACCTGGAACTGTGCCTGCGACTGCACCTGCCCGTCGAGCAGCAATTCCACGGTCCATTCACCAGCGGGAAAGACGTTGTCGGTCGGGTTCGGCACGATGCTGCACCAGCCGCAGACCTGGTCCCAGTCCTGATTGGGAACCCAGCACTCCGGTTCTTCTGTGTACAGAGCGCCGTTCGCCATCCAGCGCACGCCGAACACCGAGCCAGCCCGCAGATTGTTGAACGTCGTGACGACGTAAATCTGGTCTTCGGACGTGTCGAACACGGTGGTCTGGTCCATTGCGCAACCGTCTTGCTGGCGGATGCCGGTCGTCGTGGTGGTGCCAGACAGCGTCGTGCCCGTCGTGGCGTCTCCGCCCGCAATGGGCGTAATCAGCGACTCAGGCGTTCCATTCGGAAGCGTGCCCGCGCCTGCATTGTCCGAAACAGAGGGTTGCATGGCGACGCCGCCCCGGTTCATCGAGGTCAGCGTGGCCTGCGCTGCGAAAGCGGTTGCTTCGGCGTTGTTGCGTTCCGACTCCAGCACCAGACTGTTGTCTGCGGTGAGTTGAAGCTCGGCGATCTGTGTGCCCGCCTGCCCCATTTGCTCCAGCGTTGCCTTCACCTGGAAGACCTCTGTCTCCAGGTCGCTGACCGAGGTTGTTTCCATAAAGGCGTCACAGGCACTCAGCGCCAGGGTCAGCACACCTGTCAGGAGCAATAACCACTTCGCTCGGGCAGTCAAAACCATCCTCTTCCTCCACACTTCACGCGCGTCGCATCCCCTCAAGGGGCGTTAGTGTACCGCAAAGTGACATCAGTTGACCAAGAAACGCGCAGCGGGCTAATATGGGGAAATGTGAAGCCCCGCGCTAGGCGGGGCTTCGGGCACAGCCAAAAGAAACGAGTGAGAGATTACAGGGAGCTAACGATGCGGGAGAAGATGTTGCCGATGGCCGGGCCGAGCAGGGCCAGGATGATGATCACCACGACGGCAACCAGAACGAGAATGAGCGCGTACTCGACGAGACCTTGACCTTCTTCACGCGGCTGGTACAGCATTGTGGATTACTCCTTGGATGGATGATGAATTAATGAGCCATCGATTGATGCGACCACATCGTATCACATCCCGTCAAGACAGATCAAGGGCGCTCGGGTAAACTTCACAAAAAATTTACCGATAAGCCGAAAATGTCTGAAAATCTTGACACAACTTTATCTTAATCAAAGAACGTAAAGGGTTTTGGTCAAGCACGCGTGCCCGTGCTAAGATCGGCTTCGTCAGTTCGCGAGGAGCATGCAATGCCCATTGTCGACGCGTTCCTAGACCGCCCGCTGAACGCACACATCTGGCGTCCAGCCCGCGATACCGTCCTGGACGCCCTACGCATCTGGCGCTCAACCCCGCTGTCAGCGGTTTGGTGGTGGTTGGTGATCGATCACGGCAGCGGGCGCTTCACGGCGCTGCGCTTCGACACCCTGCGCCAACTTCTGCTCCGGCCAGACCTCGGTGTTACCATGCTCACGCCCCTGGGCGAGCTTCCGCCCGCGCAGCATAACCCGGTAGACTGGACCCAGTCGGTGCCTGGCGTGATTGAGCCGCGCACTGTCGACATGGACGAAATTTCGCCATCCCGCGCGCGGCAGATCCAGGCGAACAGCCCCGCCAATCTGCTGATCGTGCTGCGCGACGGGTTCTTCCGAGGCATTCTGGCGGGCAGTGAGCGCACCTTCGCCTTTACCGATGACCTGCTGCTCGACATGCTCGAGCAATACGAGCAGCAAGCCGCCGAGTCGTCCGACGCGCCCGCGACGCAAAATCCCTCCCCCGAACAGCCGTCCACGTGAAGCGCTAGCCACCTCACCCCCGATCGCTTCCGCCACGTGTCCTATTGAAAAACGGCCAATCTTGCTCATGTGCCGGGGGCTGGATGCGCCTAGACTGTATTAGAAAGCAAGCCTGTTTGGACAGGTGGTGAGGGAGCTGAGCGCCACAGGCGCCAATGGTGAGGGCGGTTGGGCGGCGTCGTTGAAGGCGCTCACGGGTGGCAGTCTGATTTGTCCTATGCTCTCTCTTCCGAAGGCGCTCGTAGAGCGTCAGCGGCGTCCGCGTAGAGGGTGGTCATCGAGGAACGGGCCACCCTCTACACACGTCTGGAAGAGGCGGCTTACCCGCGAATTGCGCGGATACGCTCGAGCGTCGTGCGGGTCAGCGCCTCGATCTCGGCGAACTGCCCCGCCTCGACCCACGCCTTCCGCACCAGATTGCTGCCCATCCCGACGCACGCCACGCCTGCCGAGAACCACGCGCGCAAGTTGTCCTCTTCTGGTGTGACGCCGCCGGTTGGCATCAAGCGCGTCCACGGACGGGGGCCGCGCACCGCTTTCACGAAATCCGGCCCGCCGACCGACTCGCCGGGGAAAATTTTGACGATCTCGACGCCGAGTTCTTCCGCCTGCGCGATCTCAGAAACCGTGCCGCAACCCGGCAGATACGGCACTTTGCGCCGGTTGCACAGCCGCGCGACTTCCTCGTTGAAGTTCGGACCCACCACAAAGTTCGCGCCCATCGCCAGGTAGAGCGCGGCGGTCGGCGCGTCCTCGACCGAGCCGACGCCGATGATCAACTCGGGATGCTCGCGCGCGCAGTGCTTGAGCAGCGGGCCAAACACCTCAAACGCGAAATCGCCCCGGTTGGTGAACTCCAATACCCGCGCGCCGCCGCACGCCAGCGCATGCGCGATCTGCTGCGCGACGGTCAGATCGGCGTGATAAAACAGCGGAACCAGTCCCCCGTCAAGCATGGTCTGATACACCGTCAAGCGATCAAAACGAGCCATATTTGTCTCCCTCAAATGGCTAAATCTCTCACAGCGTCGCTGGCAGATCGCCAGTCCGAGCGTTAGTATAGCACCGAACGGGTTTGCGATACGCCTGTGGAGGGCAGGACTGGATGCCACGTGTTTACGAGCGCGCCTTTCGCGTGCGGCATTACGAATGCAACGCGTATGGGCACGTCAACCACGCCAACTACCTGCGCTACATGCAAGAAGCGGCCATGGATGCATCCGCCGCCGTCGGCTATGACCTCGACCGCTACGCCGCGCTACATCGCCAGTGGTGGATCCGCGAGACCGAAATCGAGTATTTACGCCCTGTCAGGTACGGGCAGACGGTGATCGTGAAAACGTGGGTCGAAGACTTTCACCGCGTGCGCTCGCGCCGGGCGTACGAGCTCCGCGACGCGGATAGCGGCGAGATCGTCGCCCGCGCGCATAGCGACTGGGTCTACATGAACACCGACACTGGCCGCCCGGTGACTGTGCCGGACGAGATGATCGCCGCGTTCGAGCCGGAAGTCTCGCCGGACGGACGCACGCCGCGCACGCCCTTCCCCGACGCGCCTCCCCCACCGCCTGGCGCGTACAGGATGCGCCGCGAGGTCGAATGGCGCGATCTCGACACAGCGGGTCACGTCAACAACGCGAACTACATGGCGTACTGCGAGGATGCGGGTATCCACGTCGCGGCGGCGTTCGGGTGGACGATGGCGCGCATGATCGAAGCGGGGTTTGGAATCGTGGCGCGGCACTACCGGCTGGAGTACAAGCAGCCCGCCATGCTGGGGGATACGCTCGAAATCCTGACGTACATCGGGGAGTTCGGGCGAACCTCAGCCGTGCGCCATTACGCGATCTCGCGCGCGAGTGACGGGGCGCTTTTGGCGCGGGCACAAGCGCGCTGGGTGTGGGTCGATCTGAAGACCGGCCGCCCGATGCGCATTCCGCAGGAGTTCGCGGCGGATTTTGCGGAAAACATAGCGGTTAGCGATTAGCCGTTAGCAGTTAGCAAAAACAAAACCGTACGGCAGAGCGCGCCTTTGGGATTGCAGCCCGGAAAACGCGCATAGGAACAAAGGAGCGGGCGGAGCTTGCTCCGCCCCTACAATGCCAGGCTATTTCTCTCCACCCTCAAATGTTTTTCGTTAATCGCTAACCGCTAACGGCTAACTGCTTCTCTTCCGCGCTCTATTCTCCTGATACCAGTTGCAGATGTCCGGCAGGGGACAGCGCTCGCAGCGTGGATTGTTCCACACACAGATCCGCTGGCCGTGGCGCAGCAGCGCGACGTGGAAGTTGAACAGCACGTAGGGATCGTCCGGCAGCAGCCTCAGCAGGACGGCGTGCGCGGGCGTGGGCCCGACCGTCTTGCCGATCAGCCCGACGCGCTGGCTGACGCGATGGACGTGCGTATCGACCGGCAGCACCGGCTTGGAGAAGCAGAACAACAACACCAGCGACGCGGTCTTGATCCCGACGCCGGGCAGCTTCATCAGCCACGCCAGCCCCTCGCCCGCCGGAAGATCGCGCAGGAAGTCGATCGACGGCTCGCCACGCTCCGCGATAATCTGGCGCAGCGCCTCCTGAATGCGCGGCGCTTTTGTCTCCGGATAGTTGGACGGCTCGATCGCTTCGATTAGCTCGTCGAGCGGAGCGTCGCGGATCGCTTCCCACGAGCCGAAGCGGTCCCACATACGCTGGAAGGCGAGCGCTTCGTTCGCCTGCGTGGTGCGATGGGAGAGCATGGTCGAAATCAGCTCGTGCATCGGCTCGCGGCGCGGCTTGAGCGGCACCGGACCGTGCAGCTCGACCAGCCGGTCATAGGTGATCTTCGTCTTCTCGCGCAAGGCGTCGGCATCCGTCACAGCGCGCGTCCTTTCTCAAACGCTAGACACTGATTCGGATTATAGAAGCGCCTGCCGCCTCACGCCTCGTCCAGCGCGCGCCGCAACGTCCCGCCGAGCTCGCGCACTGCTTCGACGCCCGACTGCGCGGCGCGGACCAGCGCGCTCCCCACGATGAAGCCATCGACCAGCGTGTTAAGCTGCCTCGCCTGCTCTGGCCGGCTGATCCCGAAGCCGAGCACCAGCGGCGTCTGTGTCTGGGCGCGGACCCGCGCGATGAAAGCGGCCAACTCCGGCGGCAGGGTGTCGCGCGCGCCGGTCACGCCGGTCACCGAGACAACGTAGATGAAGCCCTGCGCCTGCTCCGCCACCAGCGCGATCCGCTCCGGGCTGCTGGTTGGCGCGATGAAGAAGATCAGCGCCAGCCCCTCGCGCGCGCACGCCTCAGCCAGCGGACCCGCTTCTTCTGGCGGCAGATCCGGCACGATCACGCCCGACGCGCCTGCCGCGCGCGCATCCCGGGCGAACCGCTCCAGCCCGTACGCCAGCAACGGGTTGAGGTAGCCCATCAGCATCATCGGCTGCGTCACGCCGCGCGCCCGCAACGCACGCACCGCATCCAGCCCGCGCGCGACCGTCACGCCGTTTTCGAGCGCGACCTGCGTCGCCGCCTGGACCGTCGGGCCGTCCGCCAGCGGATCGCTGAACGGCAGCCCGATCTCGAAGCCATCTGCGCCTTCCGCCGCCAGCGCCGCGATCGCGTCCAGCGAGTCGTCTATGCTTGGATAGCCGATCGGGAAATAGGGCAAGAACGCGGCGCGGCCCTCGCGTTTGGCGCGCGCGAACATGGCCGCGATCTCGTCCAGGCCAGTCGGTTTCGATGCGCCGTTCATCGCTGCTGCTCCAACACCTTCAGGACCGTGTCGAGGTCCTTGTCCCCACGCCCCGACAGGTTGACCAGGATGATCGCGTCGCGTGGCAGCGTGGGCGCCAGCCGGACCGCCTCGGCGACTGCGTGCGAGCTTTCCAGCGCCGGGATGATGCCTTCGTGGTGGCAGAGCAGCTCGAACGCGGCCAGCGCCTCATCGTCAGTAGCGAACGTGTAATGCGCGCGCTCCAACTGGCGCAGGTAAGCGTGCTCCGGCCCGACGGATGCGTAATCCAGCCCGGCGGAAATGCTATGCGTCGCGCGGATCTGCCCGTCCGCGTCTTGCAACACGAACGAGCGTGTGCCGTGCAGCACCCCCGGCCGCCCGATCTCCGGATCGGCGAAGCGCGCCGCGTGCAGCCCGCTGGCGATGCCGTGCCCGCCCGCCTCGACGCCGATCAGATCGACCGACTCGTCGTCACGGAAAGCGTGGAACAGCCCGATCGCGTTACTGCCGCCGCCGACACACGCCACGCACACGTCCGGCAGCCGACCGGCCAGCTCAAGCATCTGCGCGCGCGCCTCGATGCCGATCACGCTCTGAAAGTCGCGCACCATCAGCGGGTAGGGGTGCGGGCCCAGCGCGGAGCCGAGCAGGTAATGCGTCGTCTCGACGTTCGTCACCCAGTCGCGGATCGCCTCGTTGATCGCATCCTTCAACGTGCGGCTACCGCTCTCGACCGGGATGACCTCGGCGCCAAGCAGCTTCATGCGAAAGACGTTGGGCCGCTGGCGCGCCATGTCGACGCTGCCCATATAGACGTGACACTCCAGGCCGAGCAGCGCGCTGACGGTCGCGCTGGCGACGCCGTGCTGCCCCGCGCCCGTTTCCGCCACGATCCGCCGCTTGCCCATGCGCCGCGCCAGAAGCGCCTGCCCAAGCGCATTGTTGATCTTGTGCGCGCCAGTGTGCGCCAGGTCTTCGCGCTTGAGGTAGATGCGCGCTCCCCCCAGGTGATCGCTCAGCCGGGCGGCGTAGGTGATGGGCGTCGGGCGGCCGGTATAGGTCGCCTGAAGGTGCGCCAACTCCGCCTGAAACGCCGGATCGTCCAGCGCTTCGAAATACGCGGCGGTCAGCGCGTCGAGCGCCGGGACGAGCGTCTCCGGTACGAACCGCCCGCCAAACTCGCCGTAATAGCCGCGCGCATCCGGCACTTCCGCCTGCTTCGCGCCGATCTTGACTGTCTGCTGTTCCATTTCGCTTTCCTTGCTCCAAGCGGTCCGCACCGGGCAGACCGCGAAATTCACTCGCGCACTCAGCGCCCGACGACCGGGCTGCGCCGCTCTAAAAACACGACATCTTTCCAGACGCCGTGAAGCTGGCCAATCCGCTCGCGTATACCAACTACGCGAAAGCCGCACGCCTGATGCAGCGCCAGGCTGGCCGTGTTTTCGGGGAAAATACCTGCTTGCAGCGTCCAGATGCCTGCCGCCTCGCTCGCCTCGATCAGCGCGCCCAGCAGCCGCTTGCCGATGCCCTGCCCGCGTGCTGCTTCCGCGACATAGATGCTGCACTCCGCCACGCCTGCATAGACGCACCGGTCGGACACCGGCGACAGCGCCGCCCAGCCGAGCACGCGATCCCCATCACGCGCCACAAAGCGGCAATCCAGCCGATGCGCGGCGTTCCACCGCTCCCAGGGCGGCGGCTCCGTTTCAAAGGTCGCCATACCGGTCGCGATCCCCTCGCGGTAGATCGCCTTGACGGACGGCCAGTCTTCGGGCCGCAGCGTGTCAATCACAACCGTATTCATCGTATTCATACGCCCACCTCGGCATCCGCCGCGCGCACCGCTGCGACGAACGCCCGCACTCGCGCCAGGTCTTTCACGCCCGGCGTCCCGTTCTCAACGCCGCTCGCCACATCCACGCCCCACGGCCGCAGCGCGCTCACCCGCTCGCCGACGTTCTCCGGCGCGAGTCCGCCCGCCAGCATCAGCCGGGGGACGCGCGCCATCACCGCCTGCGCGACGTCCAGGCTGGCCGATTCGCCCGTCCCACCGTACAGCGCGGGATGGTAAGCGTCCACCAGCAGCGAGGGCAGTCGGTCGTCGAGGGGCGCATACGGCGCATAGCCGAGGGCTAGCGTCTCCGCCTCAGCCGGATCGCGCGGGCGCAGCGCTTTGATCCCGCGCTGGTCCAGCGCGTGCAGCGTTTCGGGCGGCTCGTCGCCGCTCAATTGCGCCGCGTCCAGACCGGCCGCCGCCAGCACGTGCACGATCTCATCCGCCGGAGCGTTGACGAACACGCCGACTAGCAGCGGGCAGCGGTCTCCGAGCGCGTCGCGCAGCCCATCCGCGATCGCTCGCGCGGCGTCAGGCGTGATACAGCGGGGACTGCGCGCGTAGAAGTTGAGGCCAAGCAGGTCTGCGCCTGCTTCCGCACACGCCAGCGCATTGTCAAGCGACGTCACGCCGCAGATCTTGATGCGCGTCATCCGGCCCGCTCCTTCACCTGGCGGCTGAGCGCTTTTACCAGCATCCCGCGCCGCTCCGCCGTGACCAGCGCCTCGCCGATCAGCACAGCGTCCGCGCCCGCCGCGCCCATCTGCGCGACGTCCTCGGGCGTGTGCAGGCCGCTTTCCGCGACGAGCGTCACGTCGCGCGGGATCAGCCGCGCCAGCCGTCCGGTCACGCCGAGATCGACCGTGAACGTCGCCAGATCGCGGTTGTTGATGCCGATCAGGCGCGGATCGAGGCGCAGCGCGCGTTCAAGCTCGGCCTCGTTGTGGACCTCTACCAGCGCCGCCATGCCCAGCGATTCGACCAGGGCGTGCAGATCTTCAAGCCGCGCGTCGTCCAGCGCCGCGACGATCAGCAGAATCGCATCTGCGCCCGCCGCCCGGCCCTCGTACACCTGATACGGATCGATCACAAAGTCTTTGCGCAGCACGGGCACGCTCACCGCCTCGTGTACTGCACTGAGATCGCTCAACTGCCCCTGAAAGAATCGCTCGTCAGTAAGGACGGAGATCGCCGCCGCGCCGTTCTCTGCGTAGACCTTGCCGAGCGCCACCGGGTCGAACGGGTCGATCAGCACGCCCTTCGACGGCGAAGCGTGCTTGACCTCGGCGATCAGCGCGACGGTGGGGCGCTGGAGCGCGGCGACAAAATCGCGTGGCGGGCTGACCAGCTCCGCCGCTTGCTTGATGCGGCTTAGCGACACGCTTTCCCGGCGCGTGGCGACCTCGTCCGCCTTGTGCGCCAGGATCGTGTCGAGCACGGTTCCGGTGTGCAGATACGGATCAGCCATTTCCGGCGAGCTCCTGGCTGAGCGCGATTAGCTCGTCCAGCTTCCTCAGCGCCGCGCCGCTGTCGATCACCTCGCGGGCCAGCGCGATCCCGTCGCGGAAGTCGTCGCACAGTCCACCCGCGACCAGCGCCGCCCCGGCGTTCAGCAACACGACGTCGTGCTTGGCGCCGTCCACCTCGCCGCTCAGCACGCCGCGCAGGATGCGCGCGTTCTCCGGCGGGTCGCCGCCCAACAGCTCGGATACATGCGCCGGTTTCAGGTCGAAGTCAAGCGGATCCAGCTCGATCGTGCGGGTTTCGCCGTTCTCATAGATGCTGACGCGGTTCGGGCCGGTGGTGGTCAGCTCGTCCAGCCCGCCATAGCCGCTGACGACGATCGCCTTGTGCGCGCCGAGCGCGCCCAGCACATGCGCCAGAAAGTCGGTCAGGTCCGGCGCGAACACGCCCATCAACTGGCGTTGCGCGCCCGCCGGGTTGGTCAGCGGACCGAGGATGTTGAAGATCGTCCGCACGCCGACCTGCCGCCGCGCGTTGATCGTGTATTTCATGGCGGGGTGGAGCTTCGGCGCGAACAGAAAGCCGATCCCAATGGCGTCGATGCACTGACCGACCTGCTCCGGCGTCAGGTCGAGATTGACGCCTAACTCTGCCAGCACGTCCGCGCTGCCGCATTTGCTGGTCGCCGCGCGGTTGCCGTGCTTGGCGATCCGCAGCCCGGCCGCCGCCGCGACAAACGCAACCGTCGTGCTGATGTTGAACGTGCCGGATTTGTCGCCGCCGGTCCCGCAGGTGTCGAGCAGGTCGCCGTTGGCGCGGGTGGGCACGTGGATCGCGTTGGCGCGCATGGCCCGCGCGCTGCCGATGATCTCGTCGTCCGTCTCGCCCTTCATGCGCAGGCCCATCAGGTACGCACCGATCTGCGCTTCGGTCGCCTCGCCGCTCATGATCTGGTTCATCACGGCTTCCGCTTCATCCGCCTGCAAGTGCCCGAAGCGGCTGATGATGTCGATGGCGCGCTGGATGGTGATCGTTTCGGTGGTCATGGTGGTGTCCTCGTTGGTCATGTGCTCCCGACTCTAGAGACGGTTTTCGAGAAAATTCTGCAGCAGGCGCGGCCCGAACTGCGTCAGGATGCTTTCGGGATGAAACTGCACGCCCACGATCGGATACTCGCGGTGTTGCAACGCCATGATCTCGCCCGCCTCGGTAAACGCCGTGACTTCGAGCGCATCCGGCAGCGGCTCCTCGACGATCAGGCTGTGATAGCGGGTCGCCTCAAACGGGTTCGGGATGCCGGTGAACAGCCGCGCGTTCTTGTGGTAGATCGCGCTCGTTTTGCCGTGCATCAGACGCGGCGCGCGGACGACCTTTCCGCCGAACGCCTGCCCGATCGCTTGCTGCCCGAGGCACACGCCGAGCGTGGGCGTGGTAGGCCCCAACTCGCGGATCACGTCGAGCGAGATGCCGCCGTCGTCAGGCGTGCCGGGGCCGGGCGAGATCACGATGTGGCTGGGACGCAGCGCGCGCGCCTCATCGAGCGTGATCTGGTCGTTGCGCGCCACGCAGATTTCGGCGCCCAGCTCGCCCAGAAGCTGTACGAGGTTGTAGGTGAAGCTGTCGTAGTTGTCGATGACGAGTATCATGGTCGCTCCCCTATCTGGCACTGATCAGGCGGTTTTCCGTGGGGGCGATGCAAGCATCGCCCGTGATGTTCAGTAGCAATCGGGCGGAGCAAGCTCCGCCCCTACGCAGGGTAAATGCTGCGCTCACGCTAGTCCTGCCTCGGCGTTTTCGACCGCGGCGGCGACGGCGCGCGCCTTGTTGACCGTTTCCTCATACTCGCGCGCCGGGTCGCTGTCCGCGACGATCCCCGCGCCCGACTGGAAATAGACCGTGTTTCCGCGCATCACCATCGTGCGGATCGTGATACAGGTATCCATCGAGCCGTCGAAGCTGAAATAGCCGACCGCGCCGCCATATGGCCCGCGCCGCGTGCCTTCCAGTTCTTCGATGATCTGCATGGCGCGGACCTTCGGCGCGCCGCTCAGCGTTCCGGCGGGGAACGTCGCGCGCAGCAGGTCGAACGCGTCCAGCCCTGGCCGCAGCTTGCCTTCCACCTGGCTGACGATGTGCATCACATGGGAATAACGCTCGACGACCATCATCTCCGGCACGCGCACCGTCCCATACGCGCACACGCGGCCGAGATCGTTGCGCCCCAGGTCCACCAGCATGACGTGTTCGGCGCGCTCCTTCTCGTCGGCCAGCAATTCGGCGGCGAGCGCCGCATCTTCGGCTTCGGTCGCGCCGCGCGGGCGCGTTCCGGCAATTGGGCGGACGGTCGCGGTGCCGTCTTCGAGGCGGACCATCATCTCCGGCGACGCCCCGATCAGGCTGAACTGGTCGCCGAAGCACAGGAAGAACATGTACGGCGAGGGGTTGAGCGCCCGTAGCGCCCGGTAGATGCTGAACGGCTGCGCGGTCGTCGTGCGGCTGAAGCGCTGCGACAGCACGATCTGGAAGGCGTCTCCGGCGGCGATGTATTCCTTTGCGGCGCGGACCATCTCCTCGAACCGCTCCCGCGTGACGTTGGAGCGCAGCGTGCGATCGGCTTCGGGCGCGGGGATTGGCTCGGGCTGCGGGGGAAGCGGCTGCTGAAGCTGCGCCGTGATTGCGTCGATCCGCGCCAGGGCGTCGTCATAGGCCGCGTCGGGATCGCCGGTGTTGTGCGCGTTCGCCAGGACGATCAGCCGATGCTTGGCGTGGTCGAAGATGACGAGCGTATCCGCCAGCAGGAACGCCGCGTCCGGCAGACCGAGGTCGTCCGTCGCGGTGTCCGGCAGCTTCTCGATGGCGCGCACGATGTCATACGCCAGATAGCCGACCGCACCGCCGACAAAGCGCGGCAGCCCGTCGAGCTTGACTGGGTGCACGCGCTCAAACTCGCGGGCGATGGCGTGCAACGCATCCTCCCCCGGCGCCAGCGTGCGCTCGACGGTGTTGCCGTTGCGCGTCACGCGGACGGCGTTCCCCTGGACGGTCAGCACGCCCTTCGGCTGCACACCGAGGAACGAGTAGCGGCCGATCTGCTCGCCGCCTTCGACGCTTTCCAGCAAAAACGAGACGGAATCGGACTGTGTCAGCTTGAGGAAGACGGACACCGGCGTCTCTAAGTCCGCCAGCAGCGTGCGATAGACCGGCACCAGGTCGCCCTGCTCGAACAGGCGGCGAACGGTGGCGCGGTCCGGCGTGACGCGCGCGCGGGATGCGTCGGTGATGGGCGTTGTGTGGAGGGCTTGCGATGGGAGTGTCATGAGTGCGCTCGCTCCGGTTCGCTGCTTCGGTCGGCAAACAAAAATCCCCTTCACGCTCAAGGACGAGAAGGGGATCCCGCGGTGCCACCTTGTTTAAGCGACCCTCCCGGAAAACAAAAAAAATCTACGGTGAACGCAGATTTTCGGGAAAGAGCCAGCTTCACTCATTGGGGTACGGACTCAATCGAGTCGATACCCGCTGCCCTGATAACGGTGGCGACTCCGGTGCGGGCTACTGAGCATCAGCCGTTCGACCGCACAGCTCCCTGGTCCATTCCGCGCCCGCGCATGTATCGCCTTCGCAGCACCCGGCGACTCTCTGAACACCGCCTTGACGCGTACTATCCCAGATCGCAGCTTTTAGCGTATGCGATTGGTTAGGTAACAAATTATCAGGGATCGCGCGGCTTGTCAAGCAGGTAGGCGGAAACTTGGGCGAATCGCACGAACGATCGGGCGGAGAAACCTCACCCCTTAACCCCCGGCCCCTTTTCCCCTCTCCATTGAATGGAGAGGGGCCAGGGGTGAGGTTCTACACGCCAGCACATGCGTTAAAAGATCGCTGCTTAAATCGCGCAACCCGCGTCGTCACACGCCGCGTCGCTCTCGCCGCCGATCACCTGGACCGCCGGGTGAGAGTCCGCCCAGGCGCGGTGCAGCGCGCCCAGGAACACGTCCGGCATCTGCGCGCCGGAGACGGCGTATCGCTCATCTATCACAAAATACGGGACGCCCTGGCAGCCGAACGCCATCCCGCGCTGAATGTCGGCGCGCACGTCGCCCGCGTGCGCGCCACTGGCGAGCATCTGGCGCACCTCGTCGGCGTCCAGCCCGACTTCAGCCCCCAGGCGGACCAGCGTCTCATGATCGGCCACGTTTTCGCCATCGGTAAAATGCGCCTTGTGCAGTCGCTCGCTGAGCTTGCCCTGCACGCCGTGCTTGGCCGCGAGGTGCAGCAGGCGATGGGCGTCGAACGTGCGAACCGGCTGGACGCGATCAAAACGCAGCTCCAGCCCTTCCTGCGCACCGACGCGCGCTGTCCGCGCGACCATCGTTTCGGCTTCTTCGACGCTCACCCCATACTTCTTCGCCAGCCCCTCGTTGACCGTGTGCGTCGCCTCGCGTGGGGCGTACGGATCGAGCTCGTAGCTGCGCCAGATCACCTCGACCTGGTCGCGGTGCGGGAACTGTGCGAGCGCCTTTTCAAACCGGACACGGCCAATGTAGCACCACGGGCAGGCGATGTCCGACCAGATTTCAACCTTCATGCGAATCCGTTCCTTATTCCCCAATTATTCGACCGGACGATGGAGAGCAATCAGAGTATAACAAATAGTTCACATATATACCATTAGAATCTCAACAAATAGCATGACTTCGCACGCGAGAATTTGTATAATCTAGATAAAGAAAATTACACCCAAAAAGGAGAGGCACGTATGACCCGCGTCACGATCACTCATCCGGTGTTTCGGTCGGCGGGTTATGACGCCGACGATCAGACGATGGAAGTCTCTTTCCGCGATGGGCGCATCGTGCTGTTTCACGGTGTGCCGATGTCGATCTACAACAAGTTCATGCACGCCAGCAAACGCCGCGACGTCGATATGGAGACGTATTATCGCACAGTGATTGAGGGGAAGTTCCCCTCGCGCGAAATCAGACCGGCGCGTGCAGCAGTCTAAGCACGGCGGCTATTCAGGGACGCGCTCATGGCGCGATGCATTTTAATTACCGGCATGTCCGGCACCGGCAAATCCAC
>Ga0134093_1001111_pt1 | contig 27851 bp, 26 predicted proteins | sample 4_1taG_FD_94452 | JGI IMG/M metagenome (GOLD analysis project Ga0134093, IMG submission 94452) | Switchgrass degrading microbial communities from high solid loading bioreactors in New Hampshire, USA - 4_13_20_68_A1 metaG | ecosystem: Engineered > Bioreactor > Semi-continuous > Anaerobic >...
GCCCGGCCCGACGATGTGCTGCTGCCCGACGAACTCGTCGAAGGTGCGCGGGCGCATGCGATAGGCCAGCGGCGCGTCGCGCTCGGTCTGCTGCTGGCGGCTGTAATCGAAGAGGTCCATGATGTTCTGCGGCCTTCCACTGGCATGATGGATCGTGCGGCGTGCTGATCTTGCCACCTTTGCCCCCACCGCGCCAGATGAATCACCCCGGCCCGGCTGCTACAATCAGGGCAGTTTGCAGACAACACGTGCCCTCTATCTGAGCCACAGGGCCGAGGAGTGAGATCGAGATGCAGCTAAAGCTTGAAGAGCGCACCCCGCAGCGGGTGCTGGTCGTTGCCGCCCACCCCGACGATATCGAGTTTGGCGTGGCAGGCAGTGTCGCCAAGTGGATCGCAGCAGGCGCGGAAGTCACCTACCTGATCGTGACCGACGGCTCCGCCGGGAGCAACGACCCCGGCGTGGACCCCGACGAACTGGCCGCGCGTCGCCGCGCCGAGCAGCAGGCCGCCGCCGAGGTGCTCGGCGTGAAGGACGTGCGCTTCCTGGGCTTCCGTGACGGCACGCTTGAACCCACGCTGGAGGTCCGCAAGGCGATCACGCGCGTCATCCGCGAGGTGCGCCCCGACCGCGTCGTCACGCAGGACCCCACCACCATTTTCGTCGAGGGGATATACGTCAACCACCCCGACCACCGCGCGGCGGGCGAGGCGACGGTCTACGCGACCTTCCCCAGCGCGGGCACGCGGCCCATCTTCCCCGAGCTTCTCGATGAGGGCTACGAGCCGCACTCCGTCAAAGAGCTGTACCTCATGCTGACGCTTGAGCCGACGCACGCGGTGGACATCACCGACGTGATGGACCGCAAGCTGGAGGCGCTGTTCAAGCACGAGTCGCAGCTTGGGCCGGACATCGAGGAGTGGGTGCGCGAGATGAGCCGCGAGATGGGCAACCTCGCCGGGTGCGAGTATGCCGAGGTCTACCGCGTGATCACGCTCGACGCCGAGGCGCACGAGGCCATCGAGCAGGCCTACGAGGAGATGTCCGAGGGGGATTAGAGGAAGAACCCCCTCCGGACCGGCAGCCTGCGGCTGTGGTCCAACCTCCCCCTTGCAAGGAGGAGGTGTAGAGAAATTGCAGATGTAAGTAGGGGCGGGTCTGAGACCCGCCCCTACATTCGCGGCGAAGCGGAGTTTTACTCCAGCCCCCTCAACACCGCGCGGACCGGGCTGCCGCACACGCCCCCCAGCTTCAGCGGCAGCGCGACAAGCTCGTACAGGCCGTCGGGCACACCCCGCAGGTTGAGCAACTCCAGATTGGCGATACCATGCGCCTGCAGACGCCGGTGCACGGGCAGGTTCGTGCTGTGGAAGCTGTCCACAGAGGGCATATCGACGCCGAGCAGCACCGCGCCCCGCTCGGCGAGCCAGTCCACCAGCTCGACCGTCGGGTAGGGGAAGTCCTCAGGCCACTGCGTCTCAGGCAGATCGCTGACCCAGGTGTGGATCAGCAGGCGTTGCAGCCCACTCAGATCGCGCCCCTCCAGGTCGGCGGGGGTGATGCCGCCGTGCTGCCTCTCGATAGTGACAACATGCGCCGGACCGATGTACGGCTCAAGCGATAGGTCAGCGGGGTGCGCGCCGCGCGAATCGCAGTGCCAGGGCGCGTCGGCGTGCGTGCCCGTGTGCGGGCTGAGCGTGATGGTGGTCAGGTTTACGCTGCCGCCATCTTCAATGCTGAGCACCTGCTCAAATGAAAAAGGCTCGTCGCCGGGCCACACGGCCAGTTCCGGCGAGATGGTGCGGCTGATATCATAGATGTGCGGCACGGCTGCTCCCTCCGCTTTGCCTCTACATGCGATACCGCCATAATAGCAGGCAAGGCTGAAACAGCATAGTTAGCGATCCACACATGACACAGATGACACGGATAATTTTGTCCACGAATGGCACGAATGAAATGAAATAAAAATATTAGTGTCATTAGTGTCATTCGTGGATCACCTCACCTTTCATCTATGAAATCTGTGCCATCTGTGGACTCTCACCACTCCGGAGCACGACATGGGCACTCTCCTGGGCATCGACATCGGAACTTCCAGCGTGAAAGCCGCCGTCGTCGAGGCGGAGTCGGCACGCGTGCTGGCCGCCGCCGGGCGCGAGGTCGCGCTGCACACACCGCGCCCCGGTTGGGCCGAGCAGCACCCCGGCGACTGGTTCGAGGCGGCAGTGGCGGCAAGCCGCGACGCACTCGCGCGGGCGGGCGTTGACGGCGAGTCCGTGCGCGGTATCGGCTTCTCCGGGCAGATGCACGGCACGGTCTGCCTCGACGCGGCTGGCGAGCCGGTCCGCCCGGCGATCATCTGGGCAGACACACGCAGCGGGCCGCAGGCGACGGCCCTGCTCGCCGACCTTGACCCCGCCGATCTGGCCGAGCACGCCCCCGGCCCGCCAGTTGCCGGGTTCATGGGGCCGACGCTGCGCTGGTTGCGCGAGCACGAGCCGGAGACGACAGCCCGCACCGCAACCGTGCTGCTGCCAAAGGACTACGTGCGGATGCGCTTCACCGGGGAGGCGACGACCGAGGTCAGCGATGCGGCCTCGACGTGGCTGCTGGACATCGCCCGTGGCGAGTGGTCGGGCTGGCTGGCCGAGCGCTGCACGGTCGAGCCCGGCTGGCTGCCGCCCGTGCTCGGTTCGGCGGAGGCGGCGGGCGGGCTGCGCGCGGAGGTCGCCGCCGCGCTCGGCGTGCGCCCCGGCATCCCCATCGCGGCGGGCTGCGCGGATCAGCCCGCGCAGGCGCTGGGGCACGGGCTGCTCGACCCCGGCACGGACTCCGTCACCATCGGCACGGGCGGGCAGGTCTTTCACCCGCTTGCCGCGCCCCACGTAGACCCGGGCCTGCGGATGCACACCTTCAACCACGCCGTGCCGGGCCGCTGGTATGCGCTCGCTGCGATCCTCTCGGCAGGGCTGTCGCTGCGCTGGCTGCGCGATCTGCTGGGGATGAAGGGTCTGGCGGACGCCTACGCCCGGCTCTCCGCGCTGGCGGAAGGCGTGCCGCCCGGCGCGGAAGGGCTGATCTTCCTGCCCTACCTCGCCGGGGAGCGCACGCCGCACATGGACCCCTCGGCGAGCGGCGTGTTCCTCGGGCTGCGGCTGCACCACGGGCCGGCGCATCTCGCCCGCGCGGTGATGGAAGGCGTGACGATGGCGCTGGCGGAGTGCCTCGCGCTGGCCTCCGGCATGGGCGATGGGGAGGTACGGCAGGTGGTGGCGTCCGGCGGGGCGACGAACTCGGCGGTGTGGCGGCAGATTCAGGCGAATGTGTACGGCGTGCCGCTTGCCATCTCAGCCGGGGAGGAGCACGCCAGCCTCGGCGCGGCGCTGCTCGGCGGAGTGGCGGCGGGCGTCTACGAGTCGGTCGAGGCGGCCTGCGCCCGGCTGCCCCGGCCTACCGATCGCGTCGAGCCGGATCCGGCGGCGGTGGCCTTCTACGCCGCGCACCGCGAGCAGTTCCGCGCACTGTACGGCAAGCTCAGGGAGGATATGCATGAGTTGATCCACAGATGACACAGATGACACAGATGACACGGATTTTATTGTCCACGAATGACACGAATGGCACGAATGAATTGAAATAAAATATTAGTGTCATTAGTGTCATTCGTGGATCATCTTCTTTCATCTGTGAAATCCGTGTCATCTGTGGACTCAAACTAAAATGCCCACCGCGAACAGGATGCTAAAGATCAGCGCGAGGCGGGCCGTGCCGGAGAGGGTCTGGTTGAGCGCCCGCCCCTGTAGCGTGACGATCTCGCGCACGAGGATCACGGCAAGCGGCAGCGTCAGCCAGGGGATGAGCGCCCATGCACCCAGCCAGCCGCCGAGCCACAGCACGAGCGGCGTCAGGTAGGCCAGCGCCAGCAGCACGCCGAACTCGACCTGCGTACCCCGTTCGCCGAGCAGCACGGCCAGCGTGTGCTTGCCCGCGCGGCGGTCGGTGGCGATATCGCGCAGGTTGTTCACAACGAGGATCGCGGTGATGAGCAACCCCGGCGGGATGGCCGCCAGCACGGCCAGCGTTGTGACCTGCTGTGCCTGCACGTAGTACGTCCCCACGACCGCCACCAGCCCGAAGAAGATGAACACAAACAGATCGCCCAGCCCGTGCGAGGCCAGCGGGAACGGCCCGGCACTGTACGCAAGCGCGGCGAGGATCGACGCGATGCCGATGACGAGCACCGGCCAGCCCGCCGCGATCACCAGGTACACGCCGACAAGCACCGCCAGCCCGAATACGACCACCATGCCCAGCCGCACCCGCGCCGGGGCGATCAGCCCGCTCTGCGTGACGCGCGTCGGGCCGGTGCGGTCGGGCTGGTCCACCCCGCGCACGTAGTCGAAGTAGTCGTTGGCAATATTCACGCCGATCTGCAGGAGCAGCGCGCCGAGCATCGCCGCCAGCGCAGGTAGCGCGCGGAAGGCGTTGTCGTGCAGCGCCACCGCCGTACCGACCAGCACCGGGGCGACGGCGGCGGGGAGGGTCTTGGGCCGGGCGGCGAGCAGCCACGCCTGCCACCCGGAGATCTGCGGTTGTGCGGTCATACACTCTCCTCTGGTCGTGTGCCGACGTGTACAGCCATTGTACCGAACATGAAGCGGCGATAGCGCACGTCCACCAGCCCCACTTCCCGCATGATGGCGGCCAGTTCCTCCGGCGTTTTGAAGGCCTGCGTTGACTCGGGTAGATAGGTGTATGCGGAGGGGTCCCCGGCAACGAGCCGCCCCAGCAGCGGGATGACCACGCGCAGGTGGAACAAAATGAACGGGCGGAGCAAGTTGCGCGGCGGGGGCGAGGTGTCGAGCGCGATCACCTTGCCGCCGGGCCGCACCACGCGCATCTGCTCGCGGAACGCGCCCGGCACGTCCGCCACGTTGCGCATCAGGTAGCCGGAGGTCACCGCGTCGAAGCTGGCGCTGCGGAAGGGCAGGGTGAGGGCGTCGGCGTTGATCCAGCGCACGCGCTCGCCGCCGGGCCTCGCCTGCCCCACGCGCATCATCTCCGTGGCGAAGTCCACGCCGACGACCTCCGCCGCCGGGCGCTGGCGCAGCGTCTCAAACGCGATGTCGCCTGTGCCTGTCGCCACGTCGAGCAGGCGGCCCTGTGCAGGCAGATCGGCTTGAGCAACGACGTAGCGCCGCCAGCGCCGGTCCTGCCCGAAGGTCATCAACCGGTTCATCAGGTCATAGCGCCGCGCGATGCGGCCAAACATCCGCCGCACGTAGGCGGCGCGCTCGCGCCCTTCCAGTGCTGCCACTCAGCCCTCCTCCACGTACAGGTGCGGGTTGACGCGCCGCTCGGCAAAGTCCAGGATGAAGTACAGCCCCAGCCCCAGCAGGCTCATTGCGAGGATGCCTGCGTACATCTCTGGGTAGCGCAGCACCTGATAGGTCCGCACGACAATATAGTAGCCCAGCCCCCACTCGGTCAGCGATTGCTCGGCGATGAACAGCACCGCAATCGCCGTGCCGACGGAAACGCGCAGCGCGGTCAGCACGGCGGGCAGCGACGCAGGCAGGTACACGAAGCGGAACAGCGCCCGCCGCCCCGCGCCGAGCGAGCGCACCGAGAAGATCAGCTCCGGGCGCAGGTTGGCCGCCTGGTCCCGCACGACGACCAGCACCTGAAAGAACAGGATCAGCGCGATGAGGAAGATCTTCGAGAAGTTGCTGATGCCGAACAGCACGTAGATGACCGGCAGCAGCACGATCTTCGGGATGGGGTACACAATGGCGATGAGCGGTGAGAAGATGCGGTCGAGTGCGCGCATCTGCCCCAGCCCCAGCCCGATGGGCGTGGCAAGGAGCGCCGCCGCACCCGTCGCCGCCAGCACGCGCCCGGCGCTCGCCAGTGTGTGCCGCCCCAGCACGCCGGGCAGCAGTTTGACGAACACGGGCAGCACGACGGTCGGCGGCGGCAGGATCGGGCGGTTGACCACCCACGCAAGCACCTGCCACAGCACGAGGAACATCACCAGCCCGGCGGCGAGATTGGTCAGCGAAAGGCGTTTCCTCATGCGCGCCCTCCCAACAGCCCGCGCACCGTCTCGATCTGCTGGAGGTACGCGGCTGAATTGCGGTAGCCCGGCTGGCCCGCGCCGGGGTTCTCAACGATGTGCGCCTCGCGGTTCGGTGGCTCGTGCAGCACGAGGATCTTCCGCCCCAGATACACGGCCTCCTCGATATTGTGCGTCACGATGACCATCGTCAGCCCGGTTTCATGCTGAAGCTCAACGGTTAGCTCCTGAAGGTCCTCGCGGGTGGGCGCATCGAGCGCCGAGAACGGCTCGTCCATCAGCAGCAGGTCGGGCTCCAGCGCGAGCGTCCGCGCGATGGCGGTGCGCTGCCGCTGCCCGCCGGAAACCTGCTGCGGATACTTCTGCGCCAGCCCGGCAATGCCGAGCCGCTCCAGCCAGCGCTGCACCCGTTCCTCGGCGGCGGCCCGGCTGAGGCGCTCTCCGCGCGGCGCGTGGCGTCCGTCGGGGCCGTAGAACTCGCGGATCTTCAGGCCGAGGCGGGCGTTCTCGCGGATGGTCGCCCAGGGCAGCAGGCCATGATCCTGCAGAATCAGGCCCGTCTCAGGGCGCGGGCGAGTGACAGGCTCCCCCGCGATGCGGATGCTGCCTCCCGACGGATGGCGCAGCCCGGTCAGCAGTACGAGCAGCGTCGTCTTGCCGCAGCCGGAGGGGCCGATCACCGCCCATGCCTCGCCCGTCTCGACATGCCAGTTGAAGCCCTCGAACACCGGCGTGTGCTTGCCGTATACAAAAGTCAAGTCATCGACGTCGATCATAGGTAGTCGCGTATCTGTTATTACAACACGTGCCTCAAGACCCCCTCTGACGGGGGTCACTTCGCGACCCCCGCCATCTCCCCCTATGAGGGGGCGATCAGGTGGCGTGACGAGATAAACTGCCCCCTAACAGGGGGAAGTGGCGGCCCGAAGGGCCGTCGAAGGGGGTGCATAGGGCGCAAGGATGCGCGTATTGCGCGACGTACGTCGCGCAATACGCGCCCCTACAAGCGATTGCGGTTTTGACCATTGGCTACGGCAAAAACTCCGCCGACACCGACTCCTCGTAAGGCAGCGCGGCATCGAGCTGGCCCTTCTCGATGAGCCACTCGTTCACATCCTGCCACTGCGCCTCGGTCGGAACCTCCGCACGCGGGAAGGGCGGGATGGCGTACGTCTCCTGCACGTTGGGCGGAACCTGCACGCTCTCCAGCAGCAGCGCCCGGTACGCTTCGGGGTCGTTGTTGATCGCCTCCGCCGCGCGGTCCCAGGCGCGCAGGAAGGCGCGGATCGCTTCGGGGTTCTCTGCGATCGAGTCCGTGTGGAAGGCCAGCACGCTCACCGCAACCTCAGGATAGGCCGAGTCATCGATCACGTTGATCGCGCCCTGCTCGATGGCGCTCTGTGCGAGCGGGTCGGGCAGCGTGGCCGCCTCGATCTGCCCCTCCATCAGCAACTGGAAGCGCTCCGGGATAGCCGGGATGGACTGCCCGACGATCTCCTCATCCGCCAGCCCCTCGTTCTGCAGCAGGCGCTCGGTCACGTACTCGATGATGGTGTTCTCGGCAATGCCGACGGGCACGCCCGCGAGGTCAGCCGCCGTCTCAAGGCCGGAGCCGGGCGCGGCCAGCACGCGGAAGAGCGGCGCATTCGGGTAGGCCGTGCGCGCGCTGATCAGCACCTGCACGGTCGTGCCGCCCTGGTTGAAGTTCGCCACAACGGGCAGCTCGGTCAGCATGCCGTCGATCTCGCCCGACTGCATGAGCTGGTCGCGTTCCAACCCGCTCGCCACGGGTACAACCTCCACCGCGACGCCTTCCTCATTGAAGTAGCCGTTCTCCACCGCCACGTAATACGGCAGGCTGTCGAGAATGGGCAGCAGCGCCACCCGCAGCGGCTCGCTGTCAGCAGCGTCCTCGGGCTGGGCTACCGCCTCGCCCGGTTCGTCCGCGCTTGCGGACGCGGGGCCGGCTGGCTCGCCATTCGCGCCGGCGGCACAGCCCGCCAGAAGCATCCCCACGAGAGCCAGCCAGATGAATAACGCACGTCGCATTCGTTTGTCTCTCCGTATGGGCTTAAGTTTTACAAATTTGTAAAAGTTGTGAAGATTGTAACGTGCAGCACAAACGGCGGCAAGATGTCACGCATCCCCCTGTACTTGCCGCTCACCCCGGCGCGACTGGCTGTCGCGGTGAGTTGGCTATGCAGACTGCCAGTGAGAAATCGCAGCGCGATTTCTCAACCTCCCCCTTGCAAGGGGGAGGAGAGGAGCGACCCTTCGGGTCGCTGGTGGGGGTTCTAGTCACACCGCCATCCGCCCCACCCGCTTGAGCGAACCGCGCGAGCGGGCTATACTGTGCCGCGTCGGCACACGCCTGCCCGTTTAGCCACCACACACACCGGGGAGAGCATCGATGCGACAGAGTGCAGGCCACACTGAAACGGAAGGCGGGCTGCGCCTCGTCACACGGACATGGCTGCCAGACGGCAAGCCGAAGGCCATTCTCGCGTTCTCACACGGCATCGGAGAGCACACCGGGCGCTATGAGGGCCTGGCGCGGGCGCTCGCAGAGGCGGGCTACGCCCTGCACATGGCCGACCTGCGCGGGCACGGCGAAAGCCCCGGCAAGCGCGGGCACATCGGCAGTTTCAGCGAGTACCGCGAGGACTTCGCCGCCATCGTCCAGAGTGCGTGGGACGCCGCGCCTGAAGCGCCTTACTTCATCGGCGGGCACTCGCTGGGCGGGCTGATCGCGCTCAACGCGGCGCTTGACCAGCCTCTCGGTGCGCGGGGCATCGTGGTCAGCGCGCCCGCACTCGGCCTCGCCTTCGAGCCGCCTGCCTGGAAGGTCGCCGCCGCGCGGATCCTCTCCGCCATCGCTCCCGCTGCTACATTCCCCTCCGGGCTGGATACCGACGCCCTCTGCCGTGACGGCGATGTCGTCGCCGCCTATCGCTCCGACCCGCTCGTCCACGACGCGATTAGCGCGCGGGCCTATACCGAGATGATGGCCGCCCAGCGCGAAACGCTTGCCAACGCCGGGCGGCTGCAGATGCCGCTACTGCTGATGCACGGTACAGCGGACAGGCTGACGAACTACGAGCACAGCCGGCTCTTCTACGAGCGGGCGGGCTCAACGGACAAGCTGTTCAAGACCTATGACGGGTTCTATCATGAGCTGTTCAACGAACCCGATAAAGAGCAGGTCTTCGCGGACCTCATCGAGTGGCTGGACGCGCACACGTAGCCCGGACCTGCTCTCAAAACCGCAACCTTAGCAGGGAGAATCGCAAAACGATGACTTCTTATCAGCGTGAGCGTACCACAGCCGTCGAGGCGGCCAGGCTTGCCGGGCGGCTCTGCATGGCCATCCGGGAGGAGATGCTGAAGGACCACTCCTTCATGGAGAAGGCCGGGCACGAGCCGGTCACCATTGCGGACTTCGGTGCGCAGGCCGTTATCCTCCAGCACATCGCTGCGCAGTTCGGGGAGGACGCCACTCTCGCCGAGGAGCGCGCGGACGACCTCGCCCGGCTGGCGGGGGAAGCGGAACAGCAGGGCATCATCCGGCACGTCGGCGCGGTGCTCGGGCGTGACGTGCGGCTTGACGAGATCGCAAGCTGGCTGGACTTCGGGCGCGAGCACAAAAGCAGCCGTGTGTGGGTGGTGGACCCGATCGACGGCACGAAAGGCTTTCTGCGCGGCGACCAGTTCGCCATTGCGGTGTCGCTGCTGGTGGACGGCAAACCGGTGGTCGGGGTGCTGGCCTGCCCGATGATGCACTTCGGGAGCAACGGCGCGACGAACCCGCGCGGCGTGCTTGCGGTCGCCGTGCGCGGAGAGGGTACGGTCATCGAGCCGCTCGACGGAGGGACGCAGCGCCCGGCGACCGTCTCAGCGCGGCAGGATCCGGCAGAGGCCCGCGTCGTTGAGAGCGTCGAGGTGGGGCACCATGACCACAGCTTCTCCGAGCGGGTGATGGACCTCTCCGGCGTGCACGGCCAGCCGGTGCGCATCGACAGCCAGGCCAAGTACGTTGCGGTCGCCGATGGCCGCGCGGAGATCTATATCCGCCGCGCGCGGGACGGCTACAGCGAGCGCGTGTGGGATCACGCCGCCGGTGTGCTGATCGTCGAGGAGGCAGGGGGCCGGGTGACAGACCTGCTCGGCAAGCCCATCGACTTTACGCACGGCGCGCGACTGGAGCACAACCGGGGAATCCTGGCGACGAACGGTCCGCTGCACGACGACGTGCTCGCCGCCATTCAGCAGGCGGCGCAGGAGCAGGGGGGCTGAAATCGGCCTGCTGCTGACCTTACTCCTTCACCCCCTCTGGCGGCGCTTCGCGCCGCCATCTCCCCCTGTTAGGGGGCGATGAGATCACACGTCTATAACTGCCCCCTTTAGGGGGAAGTGCCCGTAGGTCGCGAAGCGACCGCAGGGCAAAGGGGGTGTGGCGGCTTTTTCCTTATCCCTCACCTCTCCCCCGCCTGAGCAGCGGGATCGTCGCGGCGGCGATCAGTGCCGCGCCCGCGCCGAGCACGACGGCGAGCGGCGGCAGCGCCAGCCCGCCCGCCCTGAGCACGCTCGGCGCGGGCGGATCGCCGGCTGCGGCTGGCGCAGACGGATTCTGCGCAGCAAGCCCCTCGACCTGTGCTACCATCTCCGGCCAGCTTTCAGGGGCAGGGCTGGCCTCTTCCACAAGGAGCAGGGGCGGCCCGCCCATCAGGCACTCGGAATCGGGCGTGCAGGGCGCACCAGCGAGCGTCAGCCGGTACTCGCCCCCGCGCGGCGTGAGGTGCGTCTCGCCGCCGGTCGCATCCACCAGCAGGGCTGAGTCCGCCAGCGCGGGCACGCGGACCGCCACGCCGGTGGGCGTGCGAGCCCACAGCACCCGCGTCACGCTACCGCCACGGAACAGCATCACCTGCTGAAGCTCGGGCCGCTCGACGTGCACGGCGTCAACCGTGCCGCTGTAGAGCCTGACAATCGTGCGGAAAGCGTCATACGCCGGGCGGAGGCTGCGGTCATAGCGCACCAGCCCGTAAGGCTCGAAGCCCGGCAGCGGCTCCGGCTCGTCCACCCACTTGTAGACCGCGATCCGCTCTACGTCGAGCGCCAGCGCCAGCGCGAACTCCTGCACCAGAAACGACGCCTGCATCTCCTGCGTCACGCAGAAGACCGGCTCCTCCCAGGGCTGGGCCGGGTCGTCGTAGGGCGGGGCATTCGTCTCATTGATCCAGATCGGCTTCTCCAGCCCGAACTCGGCCAGCGTCGCCCGCGTTGCCCCAACAATATCAAGGGTCGTCTCCGGCTTGAAGTACACGTGCAGCGACACCACATCGAAGTAGTAGCCATTCTCGGCGGCAGTCGGGTCGGCGCTCGCCGCTGTGAGGAACTCGCGCAGGTAGCCGGGGTTGTGCCAGTACGTCAGCCCGCCGAGGTGGATCTGCACGTCGGGGTCCACCTCGTGCGCGGCAAGGTAGGCCACCTTCACAAGCTGATAGTAGTCCGCAACGGAACCCTGCCAGGCCGCACCGAATACGTCGATGGGGATGTCCGGCTCATTCCAGATGATCCAGCGGTTGATGCGCCCCTCGTAGGCGCTCACTACCTCGCGCACGAAGCCCGCCCACAGGTTGCCGGGGTCGTCAACCGGCAGGTACAGGCCGCGCGGCACGCCCGCCCCCTCGATGCCGTCGGTGGCGAAGGCGGGGGTATGCTTCAGCAGGCCGACGACCTCGCGCCCGCCCGCGATCTCGCGGTCGATGCGGGCCAGCGGCGCGTGGAACTCGTTCCACTCCTCCGGGCCGTCCTTCTTCAGCTCGCTCCAGTAGAAGATGATGCGCGTCCAGCCGACCCCGGCCTCGTCGGCCAGTTCGGGCGTGTGGTACGTCTCGACCGCGCCAAAGCGCGGGTCGGGCGTGGGCGGCGGCTCGCCTTGCGCGTGCGCGGCGGCGGGGGGCAGGAGGATGACGAGCAGGGCGAGGAGGGTGAGGAGTCGAATACCCTCACCCCCGGCCCCTCTCCCGGTCGCGACCTTCGGTCGCTGGGAGAGGGGGGCATATTGGCGCGCAAGCTTGCCCCTCAACCACGTGGCGACGCTAGCCGCGAATGAACTTCGCGGCGTGGTGTAGCCTAATTTCTCCCTTGTCCCGATCCGGGGTGTCTGCTGTGCCCCTCTCCCCCTGTGGGAGAGGGGATGACGCGGCAAAGCCGCGTCGGGGGTGAGGGGGAACTTGCTCACAGCTTGCCCTGCCGTTTCAGTATGAATTCAATCGGGTCTTCGTCGGGCGGGATGAGCACCTCGCGCGTGCGCCCGCCGCCCCGCTCCGGGCCGACCACGCCCAGCCGGTACAGCGAGTCGATAATGCGCCCGGCGCGCGGGTAGCCGACGTTCAGCTTGCGCTGAAGCTGGGAGGCCGACGCCTCGCGCTCCTGCTGCACCACGCGGATGGCCTCCTCGATGAGTTCATCCGTCTCCTGCAGGATCAACCGGCGGGACAGCGCGCGCTCCCAGGGTGCGACACGGTCGTCGCTGTCCTCCCAGTTCTCGCGCCAGTAGTCGACAAGCCGCTCCATCTCGACATCGCTCACATAGCAGCCCTGCAGACGAACCGGCGCGGCGGCTTCCGGCGCCTGGTACAGCATATCGCCTTTGCCAATCAACTCCTCCGCGCCGACGTGGTCGAGGATCACGCGCGAGTCGGTACCGGAGGCGACCGCAAAGGCGATCCGCGCCGGGAAGTTCGCCTTGATCAGCCCGGTGACGACATCCGTGCTGGGGCGCTGCGTGGCAACGACGAGGTGAATGCCCGTCGCGCGGGCCATCTGCGCCAGCCGCGTGATCAGGTGCTCGGTTTCCTCCGGGTACTGCGTCATCAACTCCGCCAGCTCGTCGATCAGCACGACGATGTACGGCATACGCTTCGTCCAGTGGACCTTGCGGTTGTAGATCTCCAGGTTGCGGGAGTGGTTCTCCTCCATCAGCTTGTAGCGCCGGTCCATCTCGCGTGTGACCCAGCGCAGCACGCCGAGCACGCGGTCCAGTTCCACCTCGACACGCCCCAGCAGGTGCGGCAGCCCGTTGAAGCGGATCAACTCGACCATCTTGGGGTCGATCATGATCAGGCGAAGCTGGTCGGGGCGGTTGTTGGCGACGAGGCAGGTCGCCAGCGAGCGCAGACAGACGGACTTGCCCGAACCTGTCGTGCCGCCGATGAGCAGGTGCGGCATCTTGGCGAGATCGGCAGCGTAAGGCTTGCCGTCCACCTCGCGCCCCAGCGCCACGGCAAGCGGCGAGCGGATCTTGTTGAACTCCTCCGACTCCATCACCGGGCGCAGCGACACGACGCCCATCTGCGAGTTGGGGACCTCGATGCCAATGTAGCTCGTGCCCGGCACCGGGGCCTGAATACGGACGCTCGGCGCGGCCAGCGCCAGCGCGATGTCCTTGCCGAGGTTGGCAATGCGCGTCACGCGGACCCGCTGCTCGACCAGTTCGCCGTCTACCTCGACGTGGGTGATGGGCGAGACGGCGTACTGTGTGACGGTCGGCCCGGCTTTTACGCCGACCACCTCGACCGACATGCCAAAGTCGGCCACCGTCTCTTCGATGAGCGCGGCGCTGATGTTGATCTCCTCGTCGTCGGGCCGCTCAAAGCTGCGGGCGTCAAAGATATCGAGCGGGGGCAGCTTGTCACTGCGCTTGCGCGTATGCTTGCTGTCCACAACTTCGTCAAGGTGGAAGCGCATCGGCACCTTGTAGCCGCGCGGCAGGCGGGCCTTGAGCCGTTCGAGGCGGGTGACGGGCCGGTCGGCAAGATCCAGCAGATCCTCTTCTGCCGGATTGGGGCGCCGGCGCTGAACGAACACCGCACCCGCGCCGCGCTGCCCGGTGACGATAGACGGGCGGCCCGGGATGGGCGGCAGTTGGACGATGGCCGGCTTGTTGGGGTCGTCCTCCTCCGCTTCGACCGCCGGGGCCGGTTCCGGGGGCGGCAGCGGGTTTGGCTCCAGCCGGTCGGCAAGCGCGAGCAGCCAATCGCGCAGTTTCGCAAGCCCTGCTACGAGATGACGACGGCGCACCCCGGCGAGCACCGCACCGCTCCCCGCGAGCAGCAGCGAGAGGATCATGCCGGTGATCACATCGCCGAACAGCATGTGCACCGCATCCTGTATCGCCCAGCCGACAAGCCCGCCGCCGTGTCCCTCCATCGCCCGGGCGAAGGCCTCGATGCGCCCCGCCTCCACGTCCTCAAACCGTGCGCGAATGCTGGTGTGGATCAGCGCCAGCAGCAAGACAAAGAACACCTCGCCCACGGTAACGCGCCACAGGTTGATGCGCATCGAAACCCCCACCTTGGGCATGAGCAGCACCGCACCCGCCGCGACGATCACGCCGGAGATGACATACGCGCCTAAGCCGAACCACCGCCGCAGCAGCCCGGACCACGCCGTGCCGATCTCGCCGCTCTCCGGGCTGAGCAGGGTGAGGAAAGACAGCAGCCCCAGGCCGATCAGCAGGAAGCCGAACATCTCGTCGGCGTAGGGCGGAAGCTGGCTGTGCAGGCGGCCCCAGGTCGACTGGTTGGCCGCCCCTGTCGTCTTCTTCTTGCGGCGCGAGCGCGGCTTGACCTTGATGCCGGTCACAGCCGGGATGGTGCGCTGAGGCACGCGGGAAGAACCCCGGCGAGTGGTCTTCTTCTGGGTCGGCTTCTTTGTGCTGCTTCTGGATTTCGATGGAGAGGCAGCGAGAGACTTCCCCTTGCCGCCCGACGCGGCCCGGGAAAGCTTGCTCGTCGATTGGTGGCTGCCCGGCGACTTGGCTTGCTTCTGACTCATGCCGGCCACCCGCAGCATTGCCCCTTGCGAGTTGTCACAGGAGGCCGTCCATGCAGAATGTCGAGGTGTACCATTAAGTTTAAAAAGGGCCGCTGGTCAGCATGCGGCCCTCTCTTTCCGTTAACGCGCTGTTGGTTACGGGTATGAGTGGCCCTGCCGGTCAGGGGCGGCGCCCGTCGCTGTTCCCGATCGGCTCGACCTTGCGCAGGCTAAGCCCCAGCCGGCGGTTCGGACCGTCGATGTTGAGGATGCGCGCGCGGACCCGCTCGCCCTCCTGCACGACGTTGCGCGGGTGCAGGAATTGCCCTTCGGCCAGCTCGGAGATGTGGATAAGACCTTCGAGCCCTTCCTCGATGCAGGCAAACGCGCCGAAGTCCACCACGTTGGTGATGACGCCCTCGACAAGCTGGCCCACGTAGTAGCGCTCCTCGACCGACTCCCAGGGGTCGGGCTGGAGACGCTTCAGGCTCAGGGCAATGCGCCCCTCCTCCGGGTCGACGCTCATAATGTAGACGCGCACCCTCTGGCCGCTGGAGAGCACGTCACGCGGGTGCCCTACGCGCCCCCACGACAATTCAGAAATATGGATAAGGCCTTCCACCCCACCGAGGTCGACAAACGCGCCGAAATCGCACAGGTTGGTCACGGAGCCTTCGCGGATGGTGCCCGGCTTCAGCGTGTAGAGAACTTCCGCCCGCTGGCCCGGCGCCGCCTGCGCCGCCCGCTCGGAGAGGATCAGGCGATCGAGCGCAGGGTCAAGCTCGATGATGCGCAGCCTCAGTTGTTTGCCGACGTAGCGGGTCAGCATGCTGCGGCGGGTGTACTCATCCACATCGACAGGGAAGTCAATGAGCTGGCTGGCTGGCACAAAACCGCGCAGGCTGTTCCACGTCACGAGCAGGCCGCCCTGGTTGTAGCCGCGTACAACAAGCTCGATGACCTCATCATTCTTGTAGGTTGTCCGTGCAATTTCCCAATCGCGCTGGCTGGTGTAATCGGAAGGAGAGGCGGAGAAAGAAGTGCCGTCGTCTGGCTCGCCTCCGGCCCAGTCACGACCATTCCCGCTGCCGCCACTCTGGCCGGATGCAAATTCGCCCTCTTCAAGCAGCGCTGCCCAGTACCCTTCATCAATGTCCACCGGGGGCTTGGCAGCAGAAGTGTCGTTCTGAGTGTGCAGCTCTGAGGACATCGGCCCTTACCTCGTAACAATACCTTTTTAGACTAGCAGACGTGCTTTCTTAAGAACGACGTAACCGCGAAACAATGGGTGTTTCTAACAGTACGGCTACTGGCGCTATCAGGAGCAGAGAGAAGTCGGGGAACTTCTCGCCAGGTGTGCTTAGGCTAACGTCTATTATAAACGGGGTTGAAGAATTGGCACAAAAACGAAGGCCCACGCTCCCCGTACCTAGCATGCCAGAAGAGGTTACAATTGTCAAACAACTCAAGGCGCGTCACCTGGCCGTCTGGCCTACGCCATCCAGGGGATGCCGCCCCGACGCCCGCGCCTCGCCACCTGCGCCGGGATGGTCAAAGGAAAACCGGCACGGTAGAATAGGTTTTGTTGATCGGAGATTACGCCCCAACAGGAATCGAGATATGCGAAACCAAAAACCGAATATTATTCTGCTCGTCCTTGATACACACCGCATCGAACGCATGTCGATGTACGGCTATCACAAGGACACAACGCCGGTGCTTGGGGAATTCTCCGAAGAGGCAACGGTGTTTGACTGGGGCATCTCCACCGCCCCCTGGACTATTCCCTCGCACGGCTCGTTGTTTACGGGCCTGTACCCGACTGTACACCAGACAACGCAATCCTTTAAGAAGCTGCCCGATGACATCCCCACCCTGGCCGAGCTGCTCGCCCAGAACGGCTACGAGACGGTGGCTTTCTGCAACAACCCCCTCGTCGGCGTGCTGGACAACGGCTTCCGGCGGGGCTTCAACCGCTTCTACAACTACAGCGGCACGATTCCCGACATCCCCGACATTGGCGACGAGAGCACGCTGAGACGCCTGCAACGTCAGGCCAACGCGCTGCTGCAAAAGGCGACCGCACCCATCGAGCGGCAGTTTGGCCGGTCGCCGCTGCTGCTGAAGCTCGCGACCATGCCGATCTTCGTGCCCATCTGGTCGCGCTCGTTCAACTTCAAGGGCAACACGCAGCGCTCGCTGCGAGACATCAGCGATTACATCCGCTACCATACCAGCACGCACCGCGACAAGCCGCTGTTCATGTTCATCAACATGATGGAGACGCACCTGCCGTACTACCCACCGAGCAGCGTGCTTGACAAGTGGGTGCCGTATCTGAACAAGGACCGTGAGGCGCGCTCGTTCCTGCACAAGTTCAACACCGAGAGCTACCGCTGGATGGCTCCGATGCTGGAGCCCTTCAACGAGATGCAGGAGCGGGTGCTGAGCGACGTGTACGACGCCGAGGTCGCCTACCAGGACCGCCAGCTTCGCCGCGTGTTCCGCGCGCTCAAGCGCTCCGGCCAGCTTGACAACACGATGGTCATCGTCACGTCCGACCACGGCGAGAGCATCGGCGAGCACGAGTTCATGGGGCACGCCTTTGTCGTCTACAACGAACTGGTCCGTGTGCCGTTCTTCATCCGCTACCCGGAGATGTTCCCCGCCGGCAAGCGCGTTGCGCACTACGTCTCGACGCGCCGCATCTTCCACACAGTGCTGGAAGTGGCGGGCATCGAGCGGGAGGCCTACGGCGAGTCGAGCAAGGACCTGAGCCTGAGCCGCAGCGTCGGCGGGCCGGAGAAAGAGCCTGAGAACGAACTCGTGGTTGCGGAGGGCTTCCCGCCGCTCAACTTCATCAACGTGATGGAGATGACCCATCCCGACGCCGTCGAGCAGTTCCGGCTGCGCAAGCTGCGCCGCGCGGTCTACAAGAACGGTCGCAAGCTGATGATGGTCGGCGGGCAGCCGGACGAGTTCTTCGACATCGAGAAGGACCCGTTCGAGACGCAGAACCTCATCGACGACCAGCTTACCTACGGCAGCGACATCGTGAAGATGCAGCAGGAGCTTGAGGACTGGGTAGTCGTCGCCGAGGCGCACCGCGACGGCGTAGCCACGGCGGGCGAGGTGGACTACAGCAACAACCCCGAACTGCTTGAGCGTTTGCGAGGGCTGGGCTACATCGAATAAAATACCCCGCGCGGACAGTTACGCTGCCTGCTCGAAGATTAACAAACTGTTGAGCGAAAAGGCGGAGCGGCGGGACCGCTCGCCTTTTCGATTAGTGACTCTGTCGAGAGGTTGACAGGCTATGTGGCAAGAATGGCTGACATGTATGGGACAGCGCCGGGTCGCGCTGTGCATCCCCTGGGGTGGGGAGGCCATACCGCTCATCTACTGGTACGGCGTGCTGGCGGCGGTCGGCATTGCGGTCGGCGCGTGGTACGCGAGCAGGCACCTCAGTAAGGAGAACGAAGACCCGGAGATCGTTTGGGATGCCCTGCTGTGGCTGCTGATCCCGGCACTGCTCGGCGCGCGGCTGTGGTACGTGGGGCAGGCCATGCTTGCGGGCACCGGCACGTACTCGCTCTCCGACCCGCTCTCGATTATCAACCCGCGCCAGGGCGGTATGAACATCTTCGGCGGCGCGATTGCGGGCCTCATTGCACTGCTCATCTACGTCCGGGTCAAGAAGGTCAACGGCTGGGTGCTGGCCGACGCCGGGTTGATGGGCCTGCTCGTCGGGCAGGGTATCGGGCGCTTCGGCAACTTCATTAACATTGAGCTGTACGGCCCGCCGACCGGCTCAAGCTGGTGGGGCATGCGCGTGCCGAGCGCGTATCGCCTGCCGCAGTTTGCGGACCTCCCCGAAGACACGCTCTTCCACCCGACGATGCTCTACGAGGCCTTCTGGCTGTTCCTGAGCTTCGGCGTGCTGTACTTCCTGTTCCGCCGCTACCAGAAGTACATCATCCAGGGCGCACTTGCGGGCAGCTACTTCATCCTGGCAGGGATTGGCCGCTTCATCATGGAGTTCTGGCGGCCCGACCAGCCCGGCATCATCCTCGACAGCGGCGCCGTGTTCAGCTACTCGCGCATGCTGTCGATCTTCTACGTGATCATGGGCATCGTCATCGTGCTGGACCGCTACGGCTACATGCGCATCCCCTTCATCAACCGCCCGCCGACGCTTCGCCAGCGCGAGCGGCACTTTGAGGAACTGGAGCGGCAGCGGCGCATCGAGGCACGCCGGGCGGAGCGCGAACGCGCCCTGGCCGAGCGTCGCCAGGCCCGTCTCCGCCGCGCCAGCCAGGCTCCCGATCGGCAGGCATCGCCGCCGGTGAGTGAGGCCGAGAAGCAGTAGCCGGGCCTTAAATACAGCACCCCACACAGGCTAATACGCCGCCACCCACAGCGTACCGGCACGCTCGAAGGTGGCGGCGTAATGATTCTTCGCTCAGGCAGAGGGCGCAGGCGTCAGGCGTGGGGGAGGCGCTCGGCGCGGCGCACGGTGGCGGCGAGCAACCCCAGAGCGGCGGCGACGTGCGCAGCGGCAACGAGCAGTATCCACGCTACCATCGCAGCCGCCCCGACCGTCACCAGCACAGTGGGGTCGGCGCTGTCAAGCTGCGCCAGCCAGCGGGGCGCAGTTGGCACGGCCATCACGGGGAACGTGAAGATCGTCACCATCGTGCTCACGAGCTGCCCCAGGATGTAGCTCAGCATCCACAGGGCAATGCGGCTGCCGCCCGCGAGCAGCAGCCCGCCCGCGCGGGTGCGCGACAGCGACGAGGCGAGCATCCCCACCGCCACGAACAGAAACACCTGCAGCGCCGGTTCAATGAGGTAGTAGGCGAGCATCACCAGCGCGGCGACGAGCACCGCCAGCCAGGCGATGACGAGGGGCGCGGTCTGCGTGAACGGCAGGCCCTGCAGCGGCAGGTCGGTGGGCGAGATGGGCGCGTCGATGGCGTTGATCACGACCAGCGCGGCGAAGAGCACCACCAGCCCCAGCACGAACACCAGCCGCAGCAGCGCGATGACGATCATCGGCAGCCTGAACTGGCGGAACGTCGCCCCGAACTTCGCCAGCACGATCTGCCGGACGGGGATCGGGGTCAGGCGCAGCAGCCCGAACGTCTCGGCCTCGACCTCTGCGCTGATAGTCGTCGCTGCGAGCACCGTCGCCAGCAGGCCGGTCACCCAGCGCACCAGCTCAGTGCCTATGATCAGGCCGATGAGCGCAAAAAGCAGGGTCAACAGCAGGTCTTCAGGCAGGTCAGGCGGGCGCTGCTGCACACTGAGCACGGCAACCAGCCCGCAGCAGAAGGCGCTCCCCCCGGCGATCAGCGCAATGAGCGGCAGACAGCCGCGCCGCAGCCCGCGCCAGAAGCGGACGTAAGACCAGCCCTGGACTTCATGCTGGTAGATGGGGTGATCATGCCGGTCAAAAATAAACGACCAGATTTCGGCGATGAAGCTCTTCACAGGTACAGCCGCCAGGCGAGAATGGCCGGGGCCTCAGCGTGATGGCGGCCCCGGCAGGGAGACAACTCTGCGCCCCCATTGTACCCCGGCTGGCGCTCTGCGCGAGGTGGCCCTTGAACGGCATATCAGGACAGGTGGTTTGTGCAGGCAAGCGGTTGATTTGATCGAGCAGACGGGAACCGCGAAGTTTATTCGCGGGTCCTTAGGTTGCCGAGCACCTTACCTCAGCCGATGCCACGCTCGGCGAGCATCTCCTTCGCCCGGCGCAGCACGTTCTTGCCGCCCTCGTAGCCCATCAGGTCGATGGCCTCGTCAATGGGAACCCATTTCACCTCGGCCATCTCGCGGTCGCGCTCGTGCTCGCTTTCGCCGTCATAGGTCATGAGGAAATAGTAGACGGATTTGAACACACGCACGCCCCGCGCCGTGTAGATGTACTTCTCCGGCTCCCCGATGGGCGCAACTAGCCGGGGCCTGACGCCCGTCTCCTCCTCGACCTCGCGCAGTGCGGCGTCGGCATACTCCTCATTTTTGCGCACGAGGCCTTTTGGCAGCACCCACTTCTGGTAGCCCGCATCCTTGCCGACGATCACCTCGACGCCGTCCGGCCCCTCGCGGTAGACTACACCGCCCGCCGATATTTCATTCCGTGACTTCACTCTGATTGAACTCCTCACCCACGCTGCGCTACTGTCACGCAGGGCATGGCTTGCCTGCTGTTGAGTGTAACGCAGGGTGGTCGTGGGTAACAGGGCTGTCGAGCCCTCACCCCGCCCTCGCTGCGGCTGCGCCGCGCGAGGCCTGCCCCTCTCCCGGACGGCCACTATCGTGGCCTGGGAGAGGGGGATCACCTACACAGGTAACGAGTCATGTTTTCCCCTCTCCGTGACACGGATGAGGGCATGCCGCAAAGCAGCCTGGGGATGAGGTCGGATTAAAAAGCGCCGCGACGTTTAGTCGCGGCTCCGGTTTAGTTCAGCCAGCCGCACCCCGGTTGGAACCCGCCCGCGCGCATGCTATACTCTATATGGCTTAACAAATCACAGGGGAGCCCGGGCGGGCCGGGCTGAGAGGACGCGCTTCTGCCAGAGCGGCAGCGCTCGCGTCGACCCTTGAACCTGATCCGGGTAATGCCGGCGTAGGGAGTGCATCTGTCAGTAAGGCGAGACAACCACTCCTGAGCCGGGGTGGTTTTTTTGTGCCTGAAAGGCGGGGTATGCAGCACGCAATCGTTCTTGCCAACGGGGAGATCCAGGATGCCGACGAGCTGCGCGAGCGGCTGGCAGGCGTCTCGTCCGGCGCGCTGGTGCTCGCCGCGAACGGCGGCAGCCGGCATGTGCAGGCCCTCGGCCTGACTCCCGACCTTGTGATCGGTGACCTTGACTCGATCTCCCCGGCGCTGCGCGAGCAGTTCGAGGCGCAGGGCGTCGCCATGCGACAGGCTCCGGTCCGCAAGGACGAGACGGACCTTGAGCTAGCGCTGCTGCACGCCGCCGCGCAGGGCGCAGAGCAAATCGTCGTGGTGGGCGCGCTCGGTGGGCGGCTGGACATGACGCTCGCCAACATCCTGCTAATGACGCACCCGGCGCTCGGCGACACCCACATCGAACTGTGGACCGGCTCACAGACCGCGTGGCTCATCCGCCCGCCGGGTGCTGACGTGCACGGCCAGCCGGGCGACACGCTGAGCCTGGTGCCGCTCGCCGGGGATGCCATTGGCGTAACGACACACGGGCTGGAGTACCCGCTTGCGGATGACGTGCTGGTCTTTGGCCCGGCGCGCGGCGTCAGCAACGTCATCACCGAGCCGGGCGCGCGGGTGGAACTGCGCGAGGGGCTGCTGCTCGCCATCCACACGACCGGGCGGGCGTGAGTTCATCACATGAGTGATAGGAGAACATGATGGCTATTGACGAGAACCGGACTGTAAATGTCGCCGTGCAGGTGCTCCCGTTCGTGGAGGACGTGTTCGGCGTGGTGGACAAGGCCATCGAGGTGATCGACCGGAGCGGCGTCAAGTACGAGGTCGGGCCGATGGAAACCGTCATGGAGGGGCGGCTCGACGAGTTGCTGGAGGTCGCCAAGCAGGCCCATCTCGCTTGTCTGGAGGCGGGCGCGGAGCAGGTGATGACCATCATCAAGATCGGCGACAACACCTGCGGCACGACCATCGAAGAAAAGGTCGGCAAGTACCGGGGCGCGAATGGCTAGCGATACGCCCCGCTACCGGGAGGCGCCACGCGAGGCAGCCGATGTGCGGCGCAGGCCGCCGGCCTGGCTGCGCGAGGTCTACCCGCCTGCCCTGCTGATCGCGGCGCTGGTGCTGTTCTGGCACTTGCTCGCCACGCAGACGGGGCTTTCGGCGTTCATCCTGCCGTCGCCTGTGCAGGTGATCCAGGCGGGCTGGAGGACGCGCGCCTTGCTCGGCGAGGCCATCGCCGTGACCATGCTGGAAACGGCCATCGGGCTGGGTGTCGCGCTGGTGCTTGGCGTGGTGCTGGCAGCCGCCATCGACCTGTCGTCGTTCCTGCGACGGGCGCTGTACCCGATCCTCGTTGCGTCGCAGACGGTGCAGATCCTCGCCATCGCGCCGCTGCTCATCATCTGGTTCGGGTTCGGGCTGCTGCCAAAGGTGCTGATCGTCGTGCTGATCTCGTTCTTCCCACTGGCGGTCAGCATGGCCGACGGTCTCGCCTCCACCGACCCCGACCTGATCGCGCTGCTGCGCTCGATGGGCGCGTCCCGCTCGCAGATCTGGCGGATGGCGCGCCTACCCGCCGCCATGCCGAGCTTCTTTTCCGGGCTGCGCGTCGCGGTGACGTACAGCGTGGTTGGCGCGACCATCGGCGAGTGGGTGGGCGGCTCGGCGGGGCTGGGCCTGTACCTGCTGCGCTCGAAGAACGCGCTGCAAACCGACCAGGTCTTTGTGGCGATGCTGATCACGACGCTGTTGAGCATCGGGCTGTTTGTGCTGGTGTGGCTGATCGAGCGCGCCGCGCTGCCCTGGTATTACTCCGCCCAGCGCACCGAGCAGTGGGAGGAGACGGGAATTTTCTAGCGGATGGCTTATGGCTCGCGCCCTGTGGGCGCTCTATGGCGGATGGGCATAAGCTATACACCATCATTGAAAGGACCGGTATGAACGAACGAGTATCGGTATTCGACAAGAACGTCGAGGAATACGACCGCTGGTACGATGAGAACGAACGCGCCTACCAGACCGAGCTTGAAGTGCTGAGGCGGTTCATCCCGCGGGAGGGGCGCGGGCTGGAGGTCGGCGTGGGGACAGGCCGCTTCGGCGGGCCGCTCGGCGTGGACGCCGGCATCGACCCTGCGCCGAACATGCTGGCGATAGCCCGCGAGCGCGGCATCAAGGCCGAGGTCGGGACTGCCGAGAACATCCCCTTCGAGGACGAGACATTCGACTACGTGCTGATGGTCACGGTGGACCCCTTCCTCGAAGATATTGGGGCGGCGCTGCGCGAGATCAGGCGGGTGCTCAAGCCCGAAGGGACGATCATCGTCGGCATGCTCGACCGGGACAGCCCCTTCGGGAAGATCCTGCAGGAGACCCGCGACGAGGACAAGTTCTTCCGCTTCGCGCAGTTCAGCGCGGCAGGGGAGATGATCGACAGGCTGCGCGCCGCCGGCTTTGACGCGATCCGCAGCGCGCAGACGCTGCTGGGCGACAGGCTCGATACCGAAGATGCCTACGAGATCCGCGAGGGGTACGGCGAGGGGGCGTTCGTCGTGCTCAGCGGTAAGAAGAGCATCACCCAGGTTGGTTGAGTTCGGGCGGTGGGTGAGCTTCGAGCCGCCTGCCGCCATGCTAGAAAGGCACGTGACAATGCGATTGGACGTTACCAGACGAACCACACCGCGACGCAGGATCGCGGCTCCATTCTATGTGATCGTTATTCTGGCGCTCGCCGGGGCGCTGCTCGCCGCCTGTGCCGCGCCCGAGGACGAGGCCCCGGCAGGTGAGGGCGGCACGCCCACCGATGTGACGCTGATGCTGGACTGGGTGCCCAACACCAACCACACCGGCATCTTCGTCGCCGAGAGCCTCGGTTACTTCGAGGAAGCCGGGCTGAACGTCGAGATCGTGCAGCCGGGCGAGGTGCTGGCCGAGCAGGCCGTCAGCGCGGGGGCGGTCGAGTTCGGGGTGAGCTTTCAGGAGCAGGTGACGCTCGCCCGCGCGCTGGAGGGGTCGGGCATTGTCTCGATTGCGGCCATCATGCAGCATAACACGTCGGGGTTTGCCTCACCGGCTGAACTGGGCATCAGTTCGCCCGCCGACTGGGAAGGGCTAACCTACGGCGCGTTCGGCAGCCCGTTTGAGGAGCCCACGCTTGCCGGGCTGATGGAATGCGCGGGGGCCGACTTCAGCGCGCTGAACATGGTCAACGTGGGCTTCGCCGACCCGCTGGCGCTGCTTGACGAAGGGCAGGTCGATGTGGCGTGGATCTTCTACGGCTGGCAGGGTTTCCAGGCCGCCCAGCAGGGGGTTGAGCTTGACATCGTGATGCTGGACGAATGGTTCGACTGCATCCCCGACTACTACACGCCGATCTTCATTACGAATGAAGACATGATCGCTGAGAACCCCGAGGTTGTCGCCGCCTTCTTGGAGGCAGTGGCGCGCGGCTATGAGTACGCCATCGACAACCCGGATGAGGCGGCGACGATCCTGCTCGACGCCGTGCCGGAGCTGAACGAGGAGGTCGTGCGCGAGAGCCAGGCCTGGGTGTCGCCGCGCTACGCAGCGGACGCGCCCCAGTGGGGCTGGCAGACCGAGGAGCGCTGGCAGGCATACGGGGACTGGATGATCGAGAGCGGCATCATCGAAGGCCCGTTCGACGCCGCCTCAGCATTCACAACGGAGTTCTTGCCGGAGCGGTAAGGCGGCGCTCCCGGTAAGAAGCACCGCGAACGCGGAAAACGCAAGGCATATACGCAGCTCCCTGAACCCCCTCCGCCACGCATTCGCTTCGCGAATGCCTAGCATCTCCCCCTTGTAAGGGGGAGGTGCCGCAGGCCGGAGGGGGTTCTACTGGCGAAATTGTAGAAGACGGCGTGACTTCTCTACAGTCGGCGGGGCAGCATCGGCTCAGCACAGCAACGAGAGCAACACATGACCATACCCAAAATCGAGATCCGCAACGTCAGCAAGACCTTCCACGCCGAGACGCGCGTCGTCAAAGCGCTGGAGGATGTCTCGCTGACCATCATGCCCGGCGAGTTCATCACGCTCATCGGGCCATCGGGCAGCGGCAAGAGCACGCTGTTCAACCTGCTCGTCGGGCTGCTGGACCCGGACACGGGCGAGATCTGCATTGACGGCGAGGTGTGCGGCGACAGTTCGCAGCGGGTGGGCCGGGTGGGCTACATGCCGCAGCGCGACCTGCTCATGCCCTGGCGCAGCGTGCTCGACAACGCCATCGTGCCGCTGGAGCTGCGCGGCGTGCCGCGCGGGCAGGCCCGCGAGCGCGCTCGGGAGATGCTGCCGCTCTTCGGGCTGGAGGAGTTCGCCGGGGCCTACCCCTCGGAGCTTTCCGGCGGGATGCGCCAGCGCGCTGCGCTGCTTCGTACGATGCTGACTGAGCGAGACATCCTGCTGCTTGACGAGCCGTTCGGCGCGCTCGACGCGCTGACCCGGCGCGAGATGGAGGACTGGCTGCTCGGAATCTGGCGGGAGTTCAGGCAGACGGTGCTGTTCATTACCCACGACGTGGAGGAGGCGCTGTATCTCGCGGACCGCGTGGTGGTGCTCAGCGCGCGGCCTGGCCGTGTCAAGCGGATACTCAAGGTCGACTTCCCCCGCCCGCGCCGCCACAGCATCCTTGCCGACCCAGCCTTTGCGCGGCAGGTGGCGGAGCTGCTTGAGGCGCTGGGCGTGCCCGTGGACTGAGCGCACGGCGAGGCGTGCGTTCTGGAAGGAGATGCGGCCATGGATCGCGAGGCTGCGCCCGCGAAACAGCCCCTGTTGTTCTTCCTGCTCATCTATGTGCTGTCAGTTCCATTCTGGGTGTGGGGCGAAGCGCCGCTGCCGCTGCCGGTCAATCTCCCGACGAGCGCGCTCTCATTCGTGACACCGCTGCTGGCCGCCCTGATCCTCACATACTGGCGAGGCGGGCTGGCAGACGTCGGGGCGCTGCTGCGGCGGGCCTTTGACTTCAGGAAGATCAAGAACGTTGCCTGGCTGGCGCCCGCGCTGCTGCTCATCCCGGCCATCTACTTGGCAGCCTACCTGCTCATGCACCTCGCGCAGCGCGAACTGCCCGTTCCCGACGTCCCGCTGCTCATGGTGCCGGTCTTCTTTCTTCTGTACCTCGTCACTGCGGTGTGTGAGGAGCTGGGCTGGATGGGGTACGCCGTGGACCCGCTGCAGGAGCGCCGGGGGGCGCTGACGGCAGCCATCCTGCTCGGGGTTGTGTGGGAGCTATGGCACCTCATCCCGCACCTGCAGCAGGGGCTCGCCGCAGACTGGATCGCGTGGCAAAGCCTTTACTCCATTGGCCTGCGCGTGCTCATCGTGTGGGTGTACAACAACACGGGGCGGAGCGTATTCGCCGCGATTCTGGTCCACACCATGGACAATGTGAGCTGGTCGCTGTTCCCAAACTTCGGCTCGCACTACGATCCGCTGTTCACGGCAGTCGTCACCTGGGTCACGACCGCCGCGGTCGTCCTGCTGTGGGGCGCTCAGACGCTGGCACGGTTCCGGTACGGCAGGCTGCAAGCCAGCCGTTAAAGCCGGGGGGCGGCTCTACGCAGTCCCCCGAAGCTTGTCGAGCAGCCACTCGTTGATCGCCTGCCGGGCGGCGGGCAGGTGCTGCATGGCGGGCCAGTTGCCCACGAAGTCGGCGGCAGTGCTGTGGCCCATCAGCACATCAAACGGGCTGCGCGCAGCCGGTTTCCCCCCAACTGTAGCCTCCGGCCAGTAAGCGTCCAGCGCCGCGCCGTAGCGATCAAGCTGTTTGAGCAGGGCGGGTTTGAGTTTGGCGTAGAGCTTGAGGTCGTCAGGCGTGGCGCGAGCGGTCTTATAGACACGGATGACAAGCGCCTCCAGCTCATCCCACTGCTCGACGAAGCGGACAATTTTCTTGTCGTCCACCTGCCGGATGAGCATAGCCGTGACCGGGTTCATTCGAGTCTCTCCGCTTCAAACGACGCGAGCATGCCGTCCTCGACGGTATAGCTGATCTCGATCGGATTGCAGCAGACCTCACAATCCTCGACGTACGACTGCCGCCGCACGGAGAGGTCCAGCAGCATCGTGATCGGCTCCCAGCAATAGGGGCAGATAAAGGCGTGCTCCACTTCCTGATACTCATCCATAGAAATTGCGCCAGGGGACACCGGGCTAAAGCCCGGTGGGGAATGGCGCTTGCCCCCCTTTCCTCTCCCGTGATATAATTAGATTGCTATGAGCAAACAAACCCGGCACGCAACCTAC
>Ga0134093_1001117_pt1 | contig 27736 bp, 30 predicted proteins | sample 4_1taG_FD_94452 | JGI IMG/M metagenome (GOLD analysis project Ga0134093, IMG submission 94452) | Switchgrass degrading microbial communities from high solid loading bioreactors in New Hampshire, USA - 4_13_20_68_A1 metaG | ecosystem: Engineered > Bioreactor > Semi-continuous > Anaerobic >...
ATGGGCAGCGAGTGTGTCTGCAAACGGGTCTGTTGCCTTTTCCAGAAAGAAGTTCTCAGACATGGGCTTTACTCTTCGTGTACAGCGTTAAGATAATCATGCTCTTGAGCCAGCATGTGTCGCACCGTGTTTAGTGCCCTCCTGATCCGCCCGCCGCAGCACCCGTACCAGCAGCAGATAGGCCAGGAAGCTGTTGATATCTTCAATCGGGCTGACGACGACTAGGTCAAACTCTTCTCGCATACCGGTCTCTTCAAGAGGTGCAAACGGTAAGCTCACACCTGCCTGCTCGAATGTGCGGAGGACAAACTGTGACGCATCATCAATAAGGCTAAAGCTCTCGCAGTGGTTGGCAAAAGGGGTATGGTGACGCAGGATAGCCGTAAAAGCGGGCCTGACAAGCTCCGGAACATCATCCAGCGCTTCAGCCAAAATGGGGAGACACGCGTAAGCTCCCTCCCCGGCATGGGGCGGGCGGCCAGGCCGGATCCGCTTAGTTCGCTCTCGTTCAGCAGGATCATCTGCATTATAGTCGGTATGTGCCGCCGCGAAAGTCGGCGGGATCGGGTTACCCTTCTCCTCCTGCCACCTATGCGCCCAGTGCTGCCACTTCTTTTGCAGCTTCCCGACATCGTGCAGCAGGACAACCAGCTCAGCCGCCCGGCGGATGCTACCGCTCGGCCAGCCTGCCCGTGCCTCGAGCATGCGCGCTGCCCGCGCCGCCTCCGGCCACACAACCTGATCAAACGCCTGCCATACCAGCCTGACATGGTCTTCGTAGGATTCCAGCCGATAACTGCTCTGCTCCCAGTCTGCCGAATCCTCCCCGCCTGAGTCTGGCAGGCTCGCCTCCCACACCGGATCACCCGGTCGACGCGGCGCAAGCAGACCAAGCTCGGGGCTGTACGTGGCGAAATCCGGGTGGATGACAAGCAGATCGGCACCATAGATGTCCTGAGACTTTTGAATGCACCGCAGTTGATAGACAGACTGGTTAGCTTCGTCCGCATCCTGCGAGGGAACAGAGAACACACCGGTTATTGCCGCCCCTTCCCCATCCCAGGCATCCTGCAGCGACAGGAGCCCGCTCGTCACACCAAAGGCAACAGGTTCCGGGAGGGAGAAGGCATCGACGGCAAAGGGGGCATCGAGAAGCGCCGCCGGGTCAGAATGGATGGTGACACGGAACGAGCGCACGTTACGCACGAGTTCCGGCACCTGTCCCCGGCCCCCTTGCGCTACTTGCGCCATCGCCTCGAGGTGCTGCAGCCGCTTCGCTCCCATTTCCTCGACGAGCCGCCGATCCTGCTCTCCGTGTGCCTCACTGATGAGCGCCTGCTCGTCCGCAAAGCTATAGACCTTGTCGCTATGCTCGCTCAGCCACGCCCATGTCCGCTCGACGACCTCTTCCTGCCCAACATAGGGTTTGACATTCACCCGCAGATCCGTCTCTTCGCCGTCTAACGGGTCGATCGCACGGGCAAACACGTACACATCACCTTTCTCACCCTCATAGCGAGCGCAGCGCCCCGCTCGCTGCACGACGGCATTCGCCGGCGCCAGTTCGGTCAGGAGAGTGCGGCAGGTGATGTCCAGCCCGACCTCAATCGCCTGCGTCGAGATGACGATGGTATCGGCATCTTTCGGCCCATGTTCTGCGAAGGTGTCGCGAATGATCTGCTCATGCTGCCGGCGATCGGCTTGCAGGAAGCGGCTGTGCAGCAGAAGTTTGTTCTTGTGGTCGAGAGCTTCGTAGAGCGCCTGTGCGCGGCTCACCGAGTTGCAGATGACGAGCGTTCGCCCCCCATCATGGTATCGCAGCACCGCATCTGCGGTCAGCACGTCATTAACGGCATGGTAGCAACGTGTCTTATGCTGTGAGGGGATTGCCTGCATCGCCTGCAACTCGGCCTGATTCTCAGGGTCCGGCACAATTTCGGCGTTAAGCTTGTTGGCCAACTCCCTCAGCATCGTCTGGGAGAACGTGGCTGTCATCAATAGGAACGGCGTCACGCCATTGAGCTGGCTCAGCATCTCCAGTGTGGTGGGGAGTGTCGAGTGCGGGTCAAACAGGTGGAACTCGTCAAAGACCAGATAGGATGAGACGATCGCGCCCGCATTGAAGTTCGCCAACCGGGAGGACAAAGAGTAGGGGGCAAGCAGATAACTGCTCAACACCTGGTCGATTGTGGCGAAGGTGAGCCCGGCCTCGAACTTTGGGTCATGAGGGGCCTCGCCGGTGAGGATGTTGACAGGCAACCGCTCAGACCGGCCACCCTGTCGAACCCTTCTCTCCCACTCCATAATGAACTGCGTCGCAAGGACGCGCATCGGCACAGCATAAATACATTTCTGTGGGAACCCGAGCTCGGGGTGTTCGATACTGTGCAGCAGGGGTAAAAGCGCAGCGCCAGTCTTACCGGCCCCTGTTGGCGCTTGTAGAATGACATTTTTATTGGATAGCAACAGTTGTGCAACACGTGTCTGAAAAGGACGTGGCTCCATTCTTACTCATCTCCTGAGTAAATTCGAAAGGTAGCAGTGAGATCATCTGCGTTGCTGACACTCTGTTCAGCTTTGGACGTTTCCCACCCATAGCGCTCCGCAATGCGACGGGCTTCTCCCATCATCTCAATGCGCAGTTCCTCCGGCGCCAGCACCTCGACATCCGCGCCCCAGCCGCGAATCCAGGGCAGCATATCTGTCGTATCCGTAACCTGGGCCGTCCATCTCAACCAGCCGAACCTGTCAGGGTCAGCCTCTTTGCGCTCCGAGGGATGCCAACGAGTTTCGTTGACACGGTCAACAACCGAAGGGTGGAAGCGCAGGACCACCTCGACGAGTTCCTCCCCCAGCATGATCGACCACGAATGGCGGAGTATCTCCAGTCCGGGAAAGTCAGGCGGGATGGAGTAGCTTTCTCCAGTTAGCCGGGCCTCACGAACACGCTCCAGCTTGTACGTACGCAGAGCGTCAGGCTGGCTGCTGTAGCCGATAATATAAGTTGTGTAGCCAATGGCGGAAGGCTCAAGCAGGTAGGGGTGTACCGTCGTTTGGAAAGGCCGGCCTTTGCGTGGCGCATAGACAATCTCGACAGCGCGACGATACAAATACCCGCGCACAACAGCTCCGAACACCTTACTGTAGCCGGGGTCCATCTGCCGGGCAGCCAGCTCCTGTGCTGCCTGCCGGATCTCATCCCCAACTCCGATATCCGCAGTGAGGGCCTCCGCTAGCTTGTACAGGGCGTTCTCCGCTGGCTCATTCCGCTTGTCGGTCTGCTTCACAAACAAGCGTGTAGCTAGATACAGGGTAGCAGCTTCCTCAGGGGTGAGATCCAGCGGACGCAGACGCATCGAGCTAGAGCGGACGGCAAACCACAGAGTCCCTTCCCGATAGAGTTGCCCTTGCAACTCCAGATCTCGAAGATAGTTGTTGACAGTGCGCCGATTCAGATCAAGCAAGTCTGCCAGCTCGGCTTCTGTCAGACCGTCAGGATGGGCACGAACTGTCATGAGTGTGCGCTCTATACGAGCCTGGCGTGTTTTTTCGGTTCGCGGCATGGCAGCAACTCTCCTTTTCTCCCAGCATATACCGGAGTTGGAAAAATATGTTCCAACTGAGAGCGAAAACCACGGTTATTTTGCTGTCTGGTCAGGAGAAGTTTGCTATGCCCTTCCCTCGCGGTGATCTATGTATTATCCTGCATGCAGGCGTTCTAGCAGACAGCACATCGATGAATGTAGGAGGAGTTTTCTCGTCCCGGCCATGGACAAACGTCTCCGCCGTTAAGAGGGATGTTAGGATCATTATATAGTAGAGCGATTAGCAGACAAACGGGGGAAGTTTTTTAGCGTCCTCAAATCGGGGCTGTACAGGTGAGGCTCACCTGGTCGCATAATCCTTATGCGACCGCCAAGGTCTTATAGTATTGAGGAGGCGAAGGGGCTGATAGCTAAGCACCTGTGTGTCGCCAGCGCCAGGAATCAAAAGAGCCAGGCTGATCGCCTGGCTCTCTGTGGGCCTATACGGGAGCGACGGGCGTCGCACCGTCGTAGGCCCACATTATTCGGACAAGTCACTTACCTTTGCATCGTTAGTAGGACGACAGCAAAAACGGAGGCTCCTTACAACGCGGTTTCACTATGCAAGCTGCGATTATAGTATTTGCCTTTAACCCCACCGACAATGTCACGGAACAACTTGTTGAGATGGATGATATCGACACCCATCAGAAAGATCTGAATTCCTCGAGCTTGTTGTTCTGCCACCACATCTAGCTGATCAGTATTCCACCACATCAACTTGCCATGCCGCTTCGCTGCTTCAAAGACCTTTTCTCTAGCCTCAATCACCTCCAGCGCACTTTCAGAAGCTAGCCCAGCTGCTGCCGCGTAGTCCTGATGACCAAATCCGACCGCGTCAATTCCCTCAACCGATAGTATTTCATCGATGTTTGCGACCCCTTCGGGTGATTCAATAATGGCCCACAACATGGTTTGCTCGTTCGCTTCGGCAGTGAATTTCTGCATATCCAGCGGAGTAGTCTCGTTGGGCACGATCTGAATGGCACTTCGGTCGCAAGTAGCGATACCGCGTTTGCCCAAAGGAGGATACTTTGCTACCTCGACAATCTTCTGAGCAGCCTCAGCAGTCGACACCTGCGGTACCATGATGATCTGAGCTCCAGCTTTCAGAGCCTTGATAATTTGGTTCACAGGTGGCTGATTACCAACGCACTGCTCGGTCCGGAAAAGGGGGGTCATTCCCATTCTCTCAACCGCCCGAATGAGGTTCTCAACCGTCTCCCAGTTCTGAGCGACGTGCTCATATTCGATGTGGCCAAAATCGAACCCAGCCTGTCCCATCAGTTCCATCACCCGGGGGTCGCGCAACCAAACCTCCATACCGAGAACAAGCTCGCCCCGCTCAACTTTCTCTTTGAGAAGGTTTTTACGCATATACATTATCGGTTACTCCTTACAGCGATGCAGTGGGCGAATGTCTTCAACCTCAATTTGTCTCGAACCGGAGCCTCGCATCCGGGTGCTGGACACGGAACTTCTCTTCATAGTCAGCACGAGAAGGAATAAAAACATCGATAACCTTGCAATCGACATCTCTCAGGAAGGCTCCATGCTCGACATTAGGCGGGAGGTAAATAACGTCGCCCGGGCCGACCCGATATATCTTGCCATCGATAACCTCGTCACAATATCCTTCAATGACGATCATTATTTGTTCCTCTGGATGGGAATGAAGTTCGAACACAGAACCGGCTTCCATAGTGAGGAAACTGATAATAGCCCGGCCACTTTTTACGAGATGGCTGGTGGAACCCTCAACCAGAGTCGTAGATGGTACATCGTCATACGGACGGACAATGTACTTCTCCCGATCTTCCACGCTAGCCAGTTGAAAATCCTCTTCTCTCATTTCCTTTTCCCTTTCTACTTTGACTAGTTAGAGTCACAGTGAACTCTCACCCACTGCGAACCTCGACGCCGCATCCAGTCCTTGCACATGTGCAACTATGATTAGAGGAATTATTCAGGAGAAACCGGCTCCCCAATCTCTGCTGAATGGTACAGTGCTTGAACTGTAGCGATGTGCCCACGGCTGTCCTTAAGCGACAGGGCATTAGGGCTCCCCTCCAAAATGGCGGAATTCATGTCTTCTACTTCGCCCAGGTATAGGGACTTCTCTTCAACGGCAAGCTCCTCCGGATCGCCCGTCCGGGGGAAGAATATCAACTGGCGATACTTATCGAGTTGGTTAAACGGACGCGTCAGCAAAAGCTGTCCCTTCGTACCCAAAATATCGACATGCGTGTAGAAAGGAGAGCGGAAGGATGCCGCGATCTGCGCCTGCGCGCCATTATCAAAGATAAGCGTCCCACTGAAAACTTCGTCGATACCAGTTTCCCCTCGGGTCATCTGTCCGCTCACCTGTATGGGCTGTTTTCCCATGAGCATCTGGGCAAAGCTTACTGGGTAAACACCGACATCCCACAGCGCTCCACCTCCATATTCGGGGACACGGCGGATGTTTGACACAGACTCCAAATAGAATGTAAACACCCCTCGGATCAGTTGGATCTCGCCCAGATTGCCGGCTGCAATGAACTCTCTGACGAGTTTTGTTTGAGGATGATGGTAGTACATGAAGGCTTCCGCTAGCCGACGGTTGTTCCGCTGACTCGCCTCGATCATTCGATCTACTTCGGCTACCGTCAGAGCTAAAGGTTTCTCGCAGAGAACGTGTTTCCCCGCGTCAAGAGCTCGGATAGCCCACTCCGCATGCAGATGGTTCGGCAAGCTGATATACACCACGTCGATAGTAGGATCTGCAAGCAACTCTTCATAAGAACCATATGCTTGTGGAATGCCCCACTCAGCGGCGTAAGCTTTTGCCCGCTCAATATCTTGACTGGCGACTGCTGTTAATCGTCCCCAGCGCGACTCGCGAATAGCAGGAATTAGGTGACGATTAATGCTGGCCGTGGAGAGCATCCCCCATCGAACCTCGGACATAGCACTGTCCTCCTCATTTCTTAGAAAACAGTCTAAGCTAGCGGACGGGTTAAAGGATCAGTTTCGCTTGTAGTACCGTAAGTTGCTCCGATGACAGGTTCAACAGGGAAATTAGGGGGGCCTAATTCAAAAGTTGTCACTTGACATTTGTATGATTGTGTTGCAGTATATACATGATCATTGCACATTATATGATACTATTGCTTATAGTGCAAGCGCGTTGAACTATTTGCATCGGCTTAGGTAAGGAACTTGAATGGCAACATCGAAATACGCAATCTCCTCGGCAGCGCGAGCATTCGAAATCCTGCGATGTGTAGGTAAAGGAGACCCGCATATCGGCCTCTCTTTGGCTGAGATTTCGCAACAAAATGATCTCGACAAGAGCACCGTCTATCGCTACCTGCAAACGCTAGAACAGTTGGGCATGGTCGAAAGAAATGATCGTGATAATTACCAGCTGGGATGGGGAATTTTAGAGCTTGCCGGGAAGTACCTAGACAGTGTGAGCTTAGTAAACGTCTCGGGACCATTTATGCAGGAGTTGTCAGAGCGGACGGGCGAAACCGTCTATCTCGCAGTTCCTGCAGGCCATGAGGTGATTTACGTGTCCAAGGTAGAGAGCGTACATTCGATCCGCATGAACGCTCAAATTGGCACTCGTATGCCGATGCATTGTACTTCCCTTGGAAAAGCTATTCTTGCTCACCTACCCGAGACACTACAAGCACGAATCTTGGATCGTGGCTTGCCTGCCCGAACCCCCAACACCATTACCGATCGCGATCTCATGGTTAAGGAACTGCAGCGAGTTCGGGCAGAAGGATTTTCCGTTGACAACATCGAGAACGAAGAAGGAGTCCGGTGTGTAGGTGCTCCTATATTTGATTATCGCGGCAAAGTAGTTGGAGCCATGAGCGTGTCCGGACCATCAAATCGAATTACGCTGGATCGCGTTGCTGATCTAGGCGCTCAAGTCCGTACTGCCGCTCGACTTATATCTCGCCGATTAGGGCACATTGAGTAGCCAAGCAGTGTATTGCCCATCTTCTCCAACTTGCAATTGTTCGTAACCAATCAGTGCAACAGAGCAAGAAGTCCTTAGAAGATTAGCTTTGCCCAGAAGTTTGGAGGATGCGTCATTATAGAAATATGTAAGTTTCAATTTAACAGCTCTATTTAAAGGAGTCAGAAACCGATGAAGAGATCCTTTACTCCTCTGTTGGCACTGCTGTTCTTGCTTGCACTAACGCTCACAGCTTGCCAGCCCGCAACAACCCCGCCCCCCCCAGCAGAACTCGAATCCGCTGAAGATAGCACCGAGGCCGATGCTGGCTCAACGGAACGAACCGTAGTAACGGTTTGGATGCCCGGGGACGAAGCGCGTTGGATGATGGAATCCGACTTGCCAGCTCGGTTCGAGGAGCAGTATCCCCAGTACGATGTCGAACTTGTCCAGTTTCCGTGGGATGGCCTACACGATAAGGTTCTGGCTAGCCTGACCGGTGGTGAACTGCCCGATGTGTTTCTTGGAGCTGATCACTGGGTCGGCGAATTTGCTGCGCTAGGCGGACTCGAACCGGTAGAAGGTTTCCAGGCTGAGAAGGGCTATGAGGAAGATGCTTTCTTGCCAAATGCTTGGGAGCACTTCCGCTATACGGACGGCACCATTTACGCTGTTCCTGCCGTGTTCGAGGCCCGCGTTCTCTTCTACCGCACAGATCTGCTCGAAGAAGCTGGTTTCTCCGCGCCGCCTAGCACCCTAGAAGAATTGGCCGAAATGGGTCAGGAACTGTCGAACGGCGTCGATCAGTTTGGCGTTGCTCACCAGGAGTCGTGGCTGGACTTCCACTTTTTCTCATGGTTAGTCTACGCCCATAACGGAGACCTCGTCAACGAGGATGGCACGGCCTGTACCCTGACCGAGCCGGCGACAATCGAAGCGCTCAAGTACTATAAATCCCTTTATGAAAGCAACATCATCCCCCTGGATCCCACAAAGCGTGTAGAGACTTTCCAGGGCTTTATCGATGGCTATTACGTTATGGCGGAGTCGGGGCCTTGGTGGCTCGGACTGCTTCAGGACCGCTCTGAGTTAGAGGGGAAGTGGGCAGCCACTGTCTTACCCTCTGGTAAAACCGAACTGAGCTACGGGCATCCTAATCCCTGGATTGTTCCAGCAGGCGCAACCAACAAGGAAGGTGCATTCGATTGGATTTCCTTCATGCTTCAGCCCGAAATACAGGCTGAATGGCATCTGATCTCCGGTCAGATCCCAGTGACGACTGCAGCTTTCGAGGACGAACGGCTGAGTTCGAATGAGAATTTGCAACCCTTCCTCGATTCAGCACTTCGGGGCACTCGCTCATTGCGCAATGTTCCCAACGCCGAGGCCATCTCTGAGGTGGTGTGGAACATGCTTAGCGACGTGCGTGATAACGTAGCGGCCCCAGAACAGGCTGCTGCGGATGCCTGCAATCAGATCAACTCTCTATTAGAGGGTTAAAGCTAGTTGGTGGCTTCGTGTAAGAGAGAAGGTGGGGCAAAGACCGGTCCGGTCTTTGCCTCACCTTGCAACTATCCCGGGCAAGAATAATGAGGTTACCCTTGAGTGTAGACTTGTCAACCACCCCCCCTACAAAAGCAGCAAAGGTAAATCGTCACAGGCGGGAACGCTGGTTTATAGTAGCGACACTAGGACCAGCTCTGCTATTCCTATTAGTCTATGTCTTTTATCCCACGCTCGATTCTTTTGTTCTAAGCTTCTTCCAAACCCGTCTTTACTCAAAGGTAGAATTTGTCGGGTTGCAACACTATCTGAGTGTCTTATCCGACCGCATATTTTGGCAGGCACTCTTTAATACTCTGTACTATGCTGGGGGAACGGTCATCGGAACCGTTGTATTCGGCTTAGCCCTCGCACTCATGTTCGAGCGCACTCAGTTAGGCAGTACACTCTTCCGAGCCGGGGTATTCATGCCCTACGTTATTCCTTATGCCGCTCATACTTTGCTGTGGTACTGGCTATTCGATCCACGGTATGGATTAATCAACATAGCCTTGGAATGGTTTGGTATCAATCCCGTTCCTTGGCTTCAATCGCGAGCCTGGGTGATTCCAGCATTCATCCTCATGAGTGTCTGGAAGCGCATGGGATTTGCAATGGTCATCTTCATTGCCGGCCTTCGCGCCATCGATGATGACCTACTTGAAGCTGCCATCGTCGATGGTGCTGGGTGGTGGCAAAGGCTCTGGCACATCATTCTTCCTCTACTCAAACCTATGACACTGTTCGTTGCGGTTATTAATCTTATCCAGACACTCCAGTTGTTCATGGAGCCGTTCGTCATGACGAAAGGCGGCCCCTCCTATTCATCGGTGTCAATAGTCTACTTAATTTATCAGCAGGGCTTTCGATCAATTAATGTCGGTCGCTCATCGGCAATGGCCGTCATATTGTTTATCTTGATCATGGTACTCACCCTGCTCCTCATGCGTAGTTTTCGTACAAGTGAAGTTCAGTAGGGGCGTTCATGACTACACATCCTCAGCAAAAGGTTATCTCTGCTCGAGCACGGCGGCAGCGAATAAAGCGAGTGCTTGGAATACTTGTGCGCTACCTCGCCATGATTCTTGTGCTCACCGTTATCCTAGCTCCCATCTACTGGATGATTGCTACCTCACTTAAGACCAGTCAGGGAATCCTCAAGTACCCGCCCCAGTGGATCCCAGATCCAGTCACCTTTGAGCACTACCGAAAAGCATTCAACCTGTTGCCAATTCCGCGCCTTTTCTTTAACTCGATAGTCATCGCCGTTATCCTAATCATAACAAACACGATTTTCTGTTCACTTGCGGGTTATACGTTAGCTCGCAAGCGATTCTTCGGTCGTGAGGCGCTGTTCCTCCTAATTTTGAGCTCGATGATGATACCGCTACATATCCGATTGATTCCCACGTACGTCCTTACAAATCGGCTGAATATGTTAAATACCTATCAGGGAATCATTCTTCCATCGGCTGTAACTGCTTTCGGGATCTTCCTGATGCGCCAGTACTTTCTAGGCCTGCCAAAAGAAATAGAAGACGCAGCTCGGATTGATGGGTGCAGCGAGTGGGGAGTGATCTTCCGAATTGTTCTACCAATGTCCAAACCTGCCCTTGCCAGCTTGGCTTTGTACACATTGGTAAGCTCACTGGATGATTTCCTGTGGCCTCTCGTAGTGACGTTTGACACAGTTATGCGACCGTTGCCAGTAGGAATCACTCTCTTTGTTGGGCTAGTCGTTTATGAGTGGGGGCCCGTTATGGCTATGACAACGCTAACGATACTGCCAGTAGTCATCCTCTATATTATCCTACAGAGTCAGTTCATCCGCGGTTTGACTGCGGGGGCAGTTAAAGGTTAAGGAGAGCATCCAATGAAACTCGAAGGGTATAGAACATTGGTCACCGGTGGTGCATCAGGAATCGGCCGGGCAATTAGCCTCGCGTTTGCTAAAGAGGGTGCCAAAGTCTGCTTGGTCGATGTACAAGACGAGGCTGGAGAAAACGTGGAGCAAGAAATCAGACAAATGGGTAGGGAGGCCGTTTATGTCAGGGCAGACGTATCCCGCGCAGAAGAAGTAGATACAGCTGTTGACCACATTGAAGAGCTGTGGGGTGGGATTGATGTCTTAGTCAACAACGCAGCGCTAGCAATTCCAGGAACGGTAGACACGTTAACCGAGGCGGAGTGGGATCTGCAGCTAAATGTGAATTTGAAAGGATTTTATCTGTTCTCTCGTCGAATTGTCCCCATCATGCGCCGTCAAGGCGGAGGATCTATCATTAATATGGGATCCGTCACCAGTCTAGTCGGGGTTCGCGGCTACGCCGCATACGTTGCCTCTAAGGCCGCAATTGCTGGCCTAACGCGAGCGATGGCGCTGGATCACGCAAGTGAAGGGATTCGCGTGAATTGCATTTGCCCGAGTGGTATAAAAACACCTTTGATGGAGCAGCAATTCATGGCGGCAGAGGATCCTGAGCGCGAACGGCAACGGGTTATCGATCTCCACCCGATCCGGCGCATGGCCGAACCCTGGGAAGTAGCCGAGTTCGCCGTTTATTTGGCCTCAGAAGCAGCAGCCTTTTTGACCGGCGCTGTTCTTCCCTTTGAAGGTGGTTATACAAGCCAGTGACACTCCTCATGCCTAAAGGCATAGGCTTATATGCAATCTCATATCACCTCAGCTGCTAAGGGCTCAAGTTGTTTGCTCCACGGGATGTTCGCAATCTGGAGCATCTTGATCTTGAAACAAGTTTAGTATCGAAAGGAGGGGGCGCAGTTTCTCCCCTGGTCAGAACCGGGGTCTTCTTGCGCCGATTTTTATGAGTCTGGATGTGATAGCCGTTGGCGAACCATTACTCGAGTTCAGCGCAGTAGAAGAAGGACCCTTGAGGGACGTTCGCCATTATGAAATCGGGGTAGGTGGCGATACATCAAACCTTGTTATTGCCGTTCAACGGCTTGGTGGGTCCGCAGGTTATATCACACGTCTAGGTGATGATGAATTTGGGCAGATCATTTGGGACTTATGGCAACGGGAGGGTGTTGACACCCAACATGTTGTGTTTGAACCCGGTGGCTCAACCGGCATCTACTTTATCTCGCGCTGCAAAGACAAGCACAATTTCACATATTACCGAGAGAACTCTGCTGCCAGCCATTTGCAAGTAGAGGATATTCCAGCCAGTTACATTGCAAAAGCCAGAGTATTCCACGTGTCGGGGATTAGCCAGGCAATTAGTGAGTCAGCGCTACAGGCCGTGGAATGGGGTATCCAAAAGGCACGAGAGGCAGGAGTGGTTGTTTCATATGATCCCAACATCCGTCTTGGCCTGTGGGATCTCGCAAGAGCGCGGGATGTGGTGCATCAGACACTTCCCATGGTGGACTACATTTTTCCCAGCCTCGAGGATGGAGAGGCTCTCACTGGTAGTAGAGAGCCTGAGCAAATAGTTCATTACCTATTGGACAGAGGTCCGTCGTTGGTCATTCTCAAGCTTGGTCGGGATGGGGCGGTGATAGGAACACAATCCGGTATGACATTGATACCTGGCTTCAAGGTCAACACTGTTGATAGCACCGGCGCTGGTGATACATTTGTTGGCGCTTTTTTAGTTGCATTGCTGGAAGGCTCGTCGTTGACACACGCTACTCGTTTTGCAAACGCTGCAGCCGCCCTAAAGACCACGGGATTGGGTGCAGTCTCTGCTATTCCATATCGAGAACAGGTCGACGAACTACTTCAACAAACTGAGGAGGCCAAGAGTGGCGGGGATGAACTCGTCTGATCATCAACCGTACAGCGTATTTGCTAAAGAAGTTATGAATCCAGAAGGCCCTGTTTCTCTGAAGAATGGCGGATGGATCGTCACTTCCATGGATACAGGCAGTCTTATTTGCTTCTCGGAGGATGGAAAGTCTCGCTCTGATGTCGGTTACACCGAGTTGCCAAACGGGCTCGCCCTGGACTTGAAAGGAAACGTGTGGGTAGCGGAAGCCGCTCGCCCAGCCCTTCTGATGATTTCCAAAGATGGTACCGTGACGGAAATCAGCCGTGGCCCAGAACATTTGCCATTTCTGTTACCCAATGACCTATGCTTTGGGCCCGATGGCTGGCTTTATCTAACCGACTCAGGCTTAGATTTAGCCACTATGAGGGCGTTAACACCATCTCAACTTAAGGAAGCGCCCTTTGATGGTCGTCTCTACCGCATTCATCCACTGTCTGGCAAGTGCGAAGTACTCGATCGGGGTCTGCGACTGACCAATGGCATTGCCTTCGGGTTGAGTGGCCAAGAACTGTATGTGGCAGAGACGCTGACGGGAAACATCTATCGCTACCGAGTTGGGGTATGGCAGCGAGAGATTTTTGGAAATGTTCTGGAGGCTGACCCAAGCGATTACGATGGAGTAGCTGGCCCGGACGGGATCGCTTTCGACAACATGGGGCATCTGTATGTTGCGGTACTCGTTCAAGGTGACATCACCGTCCTCGACGAGAGAGGGAAGGTTTATCGCCGCATCCCCGTGCCTGGAAACCGGCCAACTAATCTGGCTTTTGACCGCTCAGGACGCCCCGTCTTTCTCGTGACTGATGGAGCGAATAACCAATTGTTACTGTATCGGAATGAGCAGCCGGGCGCTTCACTGTACTATGGCGAGCCCATTATTCAATGAAAGGAGGTTGCCTGAAATGAAACGAAGTATTCCATCGCCAGACTGGGGAACTCCTCGTGCCGTCATTGCCAACGGTTTTATCTTTTTGTCTGGAACCACTAGCAAACATCCGGATGGCTACTATCTGGCGGCTGATGATATTGTAGAACAGACCAACATCGTGCTAGACCGTATTGAGGCTGACCTCAAGGCAGCGGGAAGCTCGCTGGACGACGTCGTAAAGGTGACAGTTTTTTTAAGGGACATTAAACAGTGGAAGGAATTCAACGAGACATACCTGAAGCGCTTTGGCAAAAATCGGCCAGCTCGCACCACGATCCAGGCCGGCGGATTCGAAGATGGTGCCTGTATCGAAATGGATGTTATTGCCATCGTGGCAGAGTCAGATTCAGCAGGCAATTGATTCAGAATACAGTGTAGCCTGTGATCAGAAACCGTATATGATCTTAGCTAGCCAGAGTGGCAAGAACTTGCTCATGTAAATGGAGTCAGTGGATTTCTGCGGAGGAGCTGGCTCTGTGCTGTGGCGCAGAGCCAGCAGAGCCATAAGAGATAGAATAGATTGTAGCCAGAGAGCCTACGATAATGTCAATATCTGTTTCACAACAACATCTCACTTGGCTAAAGCGACTCGAACGGTGCAAACTGTTGCCGATCGTCACAGTGGACGAGGTTGACGCCATCGTCAGACTCGGAGAAGTTCTGGTTGATGTTGACCTACCACTCATTGAGGTCACGTTACGCTCTGACTCCGCTCTCGAAGCTATCGGGCAGCTAGCTGCAAAGTTTCCATCCTTAGAGGTAGGAGCCGGAACTGTACGCACTGTAGACCAAGCAATAGAGGCCGTTAATTCTGGCGCTCGCTTTCTTGTATCCCCAGGGCTTAGCCCAGACATCGTTAATTGGTGTTTAGAAAATGAAGTGCCTATCCTGCCAGGAGCAGTTACACCGACCGAGATTATGTTGGCACAGAGTCTTGGGCTTTCAGTCCTGAAGTTCTTTCCAGCCATGGGATTGAAGGCAGCAGAAATGCTGCTGGCTTTGCAGGGTCCATTCCCAGAAGTTCGCTTTGTGCCCACAGGTGGCATTGATGAAAGCAGTTTTGTAAGCATTTTACAGTTACCAAACGTACTTGCCTGTGGGGGAAGCTGGATGGTGAAGAAACAGTGGCTCGCTAGTGGTAACTTTAGCGCCATCCGCGACAAGCTTATTGAGGCACAAAAAATAGTGTCAGCCTGTGATCGAATCCGCTGATATAGGTTTATTTATTTTGAGTGTCAAGAGCACCCCTAGTCATTAAGGCGCATGTTTTGTCCTGCTACGTGCTGGGTCACTACCTGCGCCCAATCCTCCGCCTTGCAGCATGCACCGAGCCAGCGTAAGCACGTCCTCCACCTGATGAGCCATCTCAGCGACTTGCCAGCCACCCCCGGCGTCCACCACAATAGTCGAAAAACAGGGAGCTGTTGATAATGTGCTGCAAGCTCGTGGTGCACCTGCAGATCTTGAAAGCGCCTGTACCACTAATCTGCCTACCGCCATTGAGAATCGGCAGATAATGTTAGTCGATTATATACCCAATCAGCTTTAGCTAGGCCGATGCTGATCCTTTCTGCACCGGTGTTCGTTCCCTATCTGCTTGACGCACTTCATCTAGAGCCTCCTGAGGCTACCACCTCGCATTCGACACGAATAGTTATCGAAGAGTCCGACTTATTTCTTCCCAACTTAATCTCCAGATCACTTAGCATCCTCCCTTCCGGCTCAGCGCTAACTGTCAAATCCTTGTGACTGAGTCGTTGGAGCTCTCGCTGCTCAAAATGTAAGCAGCGGAGCTGGGCTTATGACATGCTCTTACTTAAAGCAGACGACACCCCAGACGCTCTGTCTTTTTCACAATCTCTTCACACAGTTAGAGCCCGAGGAAGGGTATGATTGATGATGCCCTTGCTAAATTCGGAGACCACTACAACGGATTTAGCTAACGGATGCAGCATAAACAGCGCCGAGCCCGCCCCCAAGCACACCTCACGTGCGAATCTTTATGATCAATACTGTTTGCGCACCGAGCAGTACATTTTGTGGTACTTTGCTCTTTAGCACGGAGCTTTTGATGGAAACTACCGACCAGTTTGGGGTGAGGAGATTCAACAGGCATAATGCACTCACGATTGTTACCCTGCTCACTCTCTTGCTGGCTGCCTGCGGCACCACAGGGCTAAACAAGTTCGAGGCCGCTAGGACGACGGACCTGCAGAATGTACGAGTGTCGGCTCCTATAGAGCCGCCAGTTCGTGTGGACAACCCAACCACTACACATGCTCCCGTTGATGCGCTTGTCGTGACCAATTCACCCGATCCCACGAGTACACTGCTAGCAGCAAACAGCACGCCTCTGCCTCCTGATCAGACGCTTGCGACTGTCATACGGGTCATTGACGGTGATACCATCGAGGTCTCTATGGATGGCGCAACCTACCGGGTGCGCTACATTGGCATCAACACTCCGGAGACAGATCAAGTGTGCGGCAGTGAAGCTACCCAGGCAAACGCGGCTATAGTTTCCGGCCAGCAGGTCCGGCTGGTGAAGGATGTGAGCGAGACCGATCAGTATGGTCGTTTGCTCCGCTACGTCTACGTCGGTGATATGATGGTTAACGCGCAACTTGTTGCTGATGGTTGGGCTGAAGCGGCTACGTACCCACCTGATGTTCGGTACGCTGACCACTTCGCGCAGCTTGCTGCTGGGGCGCGGGCCTCGGGCCGTGGTTGCTGGTCAACCAGCGTCTGGACGGCACCAACAGAAGGACGGGTGATACAACGAACTCAACTGCCAGTAGCCATCCGGGCCATACAAGCATCCGCACCTGCAGCGGTTTGTGACTGTTCTGGCAACCTCTACAACTGCGGCGATTTCTCCACCCACAGGCAAGCACAGGCATGCTACGATTACTGCGTAAGTGTTGGAGCTGGCGATGTTCATCAGCTAGACGGCGATGACAACGATGGATTCGTTTGTGAATCTCTTCCGTAGCGAAGGAAGGAATAAATGAACTATGAGGCTTCTGGAAAGGTTAAAGAACTGGGCCCTAAAAGCTGAGGAGCCAGAGAAGGCAGTCTTAGAAGAACAAGATAAAGTGCCAAGTGCGTCTGAGTCGGGTGGAAGCCAACTCAATTCGGCTTCCTCTCAATTCGGGCAGGGGGATCAGGATCAGGCCGCCCAGGGCGATACTGGCGCGAGCTGGTGGTACATACAGGCACAGAAGCTAAGCAGTGCTTCCACACAAACCAAATCACGAGCTACTGCTCAAACTGATCTGCCGCCCCAACCCTCTCCTCAACCGTCTCAACCAACCCCATCGACTCCCCAAGTCGACACCGGTGCAGATTGGTGGTTCCAGCAACTCAGTGGAGTTACCGCAAAATCGACGGATGGTTACCGCCGTCAGTCTTCAATCCCCTCTAACCGATCGCCGCAGCCGTCACGTTCAATTCGGGCTGGACAAACAATTCACACGAAGGCCGTAGGGGTAACCTTCGAAGGGCGCCAGCGCACTATTGCTCAGATGACCGTGAACGAAGCAGTATGGTTGGTTCGGGAACCTACAAATCCTCATGATCGAAACGCGATCAAGGTTGTTCGCCAAAATGGTCAGGCTGTCGGCTATATTAGCCGTGAGCTTGCTGCAGAGCTAGCGCCAATTTTTGATCGATACGGCGATCCGGTGCGGGCTACGGTTACTGCAGTGACTGGTCGGGAGTACTGGGATGGTAACTTGGGAGTAAACCTACGCTTCACCGTCCCTTCCTAACAAATACATCCGCTCACGGCTCTCCCCTCTCATGCTGAGAGCCGCTCAACTAGTCCGGGATCATAATTACATATGGCAGACTATCCTCTCACGAATGAACAATTTAAGGTTGTCTCTCACCCAGATGGCAAGCATGCGCGTGTCCTCGCCGTGGCAGGGTCCGGCAAGACGACTACCATGGTTCACCGCGTCAAATACTTGGTGCAAGACAAACACATTGCACCAAGTAATATCCGGGTCCTCATGTTTAACCGGGCGGCTCGACAAGATTTCCAACAAAAACTTTCCAGCATGGGCTTAAAAAGGGATGAACAGCCGCAGGTACACACGTTCCACTCGTTTGCCTACCAGTTCATTGAGCAGATGCGCAAAGATGGCCTTCTGCCGGAGAGCACAACGTTCTGGCTGGAGGACAAGGAGGAACTGGTCCGGATCATCCTTCATAAGGCCATTCAAAACTTAGAGCAGTGGGCGAAGATACCACCAGACTCGGTGGACGTTGCAGAAGCAGAAGAAGCGATTGGCCTATGGAAGGGATCGCTTATCCCACCGCACCGAGCGGGCTACCGTGGGAACGACTTTCTACCGCTTGTCTACGGCGAGTTTGAACGGTTGAGGATCGAGCGTCAAGCACTCACATATGACGATTTTATACCACTCGTCATCGGCATCCTGGAAAGTCAGGATTCAAATTCAACGGGAGTGGTGCAACCAGGTTGACTACATCATTGTTGACGAATACCAGGATGTGAATCTAGGTCAACAGAAGCTGATTGAGCTGTTGGCAGGACAGCGCGCAGACGTGATGGTCGTCGGCGATGACGACCAGACCATCTACGAATGGCGTGGTGCGCAGCCAAGTTATATCCTGCGTGAGTTCCGCTCGGTTTTCTCGAACAAGCCGCACGCCGATTACAGACTGTCGCATTCATTCAGGTTTGGTCCTGTCATTGCGCAATGCGCGCACAACGTCATCACCTTCAATGCTACTCGCGTTGAGAAGCTGCTCATCGCACACCGGGTGGGCCAGCCGGCCCAGATACATATCATCACTGCGGATGAGAAGGACGCGATCGACATCAACAAGCAACTCACGAGAGAGATCGCGACGCTCGTAACAAAGAAGGGCGTTAAACCGGAATCTATCGCGGTCCTCGTGCGAATGTATGCTCAAGCGAGCGGCATCCAGGCTGAATTCCTGCGAGCAGGAATACCATATCGGGTCATTGGGCAGCAGCCATTCTTCGAACGGCGGGAGATCAAAGCGCTGTTGTACTATATTCTCTTGGCTACGGCATTGAATGAGTCCATCACTGAAGACACTGAAGAGTGGTTGCTCACGGTCGCCAACCTACCATCGAGAATGTTATCTCGGGATATCCTCAAGCAGGCAATGAGAAGCGCCCGTATACGGGGAATGACACTCCTCCAAGCTCTTGAAATGTTGGTCACTGACCCACGTTCGCCACTCGGACGCTCGCAGTCACAAGAAGTCATCAAATTTGTCGAGCTCCTTCGTGCCATATGCGAACGCATCCAAGCAGATAACAACCTGCATGCGGGTTCATTGCTCCAATGGATCGTCGATCAAACCAGGTACTTGGAGCACTTTGATAACTACTACGGTGAGGGGGAGGGATCTTACGATCGGAAACAGGCTGTGAAGTATTTCATCGCATTTGCAGCCTCGATGGAGATGAAACCGCTGGACTTCGTGCAGTACGTCACCAATTTGGATCCTACACGTGGTGTTGACCCTGATCAGCAGATTGTGGTTACGACCGTATTCCGCACAAAGGGTCTAGAGTATGACTACGTCATCATCCCCGATTGCCAAGAGGGGTACATGCCGAACCTGTATGGGACCGGCAATAGAATCTTCGATAAACATGGGATCGCAGCCGAACCAGAACCTTCCGAGGCAATCGAGAACGAGCGCCGCCTCTTTTACGTTGCCTTAACCCGTGCGAAGAAAGCCGTATATATCGGAGCGATTAATTCAGCGCATGGTGGTAACCGTCAACTGGGAGAATCTCTGCCGTCGCGTTTCCTCGAGGAGATGCGCCTAGTTCCGACCATTGCCATCATGGAATCGCTTCAGCGACTTGCGAATGGGGACCGACAAGCAAGAGCGGATTTCCTAAAGAGTCTGAGGCAGTACGGTGGCATTCGTACCATCGCGGGGAATCTTCAGTCTGGCTATTTGCGAGCATTCAGTGATGATCCTATCTTCTCGGAGGCGAACAAATGCCTGGCGGATCGGGAGGAGCAGCCATTCTCGTATCAACTTGCTTATTCTTCTGAAGCAAAACAACAGGCTAACAAGGGAGAGGAATTAGAAGACTTACCGACAGCCTGGCGAAATCTTCGCCTCTAGACGGTGTATAAGGCTATCACCAACGTGCTGATGACAGCACACGAGCTGTTTTGCTGTGGATCCACTTCTAGTTACTGGGAGAGAACGCCTTCAAATCCAGAGGCAGTCACGCCAATATGTAATTATTACTAAGTTGGCACAAGCGAGTGAATCACCATAGTTAGTCGGCAATAGTTTCGACAAGCTTTTGAAGAACCTGCTTGCCTCAGAAGTATCTCCTTGTTTAGAACATGAAATGTGTAACTGCAATCTCGTAACAGAGAGCTTTGTTAGGTCGCGGAAGTGACTTCGACGAGAAGAGATTGCGCATAAAGCGATACACTACAATTGCTTGTCATAAAATGCATATGAGCGATTGCGCAGGATGCGTCTGGTCTTCTGGAATGTCGCACCGGGGCGGGCGGTCAGCCGGAGCAACTGGCTACCGTCACAACTATCAAATCCCGCCCTGTCGCGCTGCAAGAGGTAATGGCGAAAACAGACTTCTTGGATTGAGAGTAAACATTTCATGTGCGCCTGCTTGAGTGGGCGGCGTCTCCATCCGTAACTACTAATGAGGAACACTATGACGAATTCTGAACCCATCTTCCAGGTGAGCAATAAGCACAGCGATGACTGTGGAAAGCCACCGACCATCGACGGCAACGCACCGGAGAGGTACTACAGCTACTTCGAGAACGAATACGGCGAGCAGTGCATCTTCGTCTACGACTACCAGACTCAGACGGGCACGCTGTACATGGGTGATATCGGCTGGGATGAGCCGGTTACCATCACCGAGGACACCCGTAGCGAGGTCATCCTCAATGAGACGGAGAGGCTGTGGCTCGGTGCTTGCTGGATAGCAGCGACGAGCCGTAAGACTTAAGCAACACGAGTTCACTCAATACAAGCTTTATATTACTGTCTGAATTACGGTTACCCCGCTGTGCCCGGTCGCAAATGTATCATGCGACCGGGCTCCAGGCCCCTGAACCGTCCAATTGCTACCATTTCTTCACATTGGACATCTTCTCTGAATTCCCGTGCAATCCGGCAAAAATCAGTCCAACTTTGTCCAATATTGTTGCAATCACCATTTCTTCCTCCTGATTGCCGCACAGGCGGGGGCACCGTCACCGCAGACGACCTGCACGCCCTGATCAACGACCACGCCACCAAGCACAACCTCGACCCCGCCGAACTTAAAGATGAGGTGAAGGCACACCTCGCCGAACAAGGTATCACGTCTATCACTAACATCAATCTGCCACAGGCATACGAACTCGCTCGGTCGTACATCGACAACCAAACCAAAAAGGAAGAGGTACCTGCCAAGCAGTAGCGAATGAGGGAAGGGGGAGGGCTCCGGCTCTCCCCCGGCCTTCACCAGGGGGGAGAAGCGATGGCAACGACAGAACAAATGATAGAACGAGTCGAGAAGTGGCTGAACGACCCGGCTTATGCGGACTTCTTGGACAAGCACCTCGGTCCCGAATCTCCTAACGCCATCACCATGTATGTCGGCATGACCCACTATGCTCGTCTATTGACGGGCAACGATGACCTCTTTACGTTCGAGCACACCGCCGATGAGGATGCGGCCCGGCGTGACCAGTTCGAAAAGCTGCTGGCAAGCCTGATGATCACCGGCATCCATATCGGGTTCATGCTGGCCGTTGCCGGTCCCCCCCGGCTGAGCAACCTGGAAGAGAACTGACGGTGGCCCGCGAAGTCGACCGCGTTGATGTCGTGCGCCTGATCGGCCAGGAGGTCGGGCGGGCAAAGATGTCTTATCCAGAGCGGTTTCAGCAATACTACACCATTGGTGCCGTCATGATCATCATCAGCAAGCTGGTGTATCATGTGACCCAGAAGGGCGGGCCGGGCGTGGAGGTTATCTATATGCCGGGCCATCAACAAATCGAGATATGGGAGCCGGTCGGGGCAGGGGGTTGCTTCTGTACCGGGGCCGTGACACTATCGACGGTCTGACCGCGCTCCTGAACTACTACTTTCGTGAGCAATGGCTGACCATGGACAGCCTTCGGGACGTACTGTCGGAAGAGGGAAACCAGGAATGATTTGGCCTTATATTCGGAAGATGAATCCAGAGCAACTGGTGCAGTGGGCGCAGGGGAACGCGCTGTACTTCACCTATTTGGTCAGCCTGTCGAGTGACCTGGAGCCTGAAGTGCGTATATTTCACGCAACATGACGAGCATCCCTCATGCCTGTGGTTTGGTGTTGCTATGCACACATATCATTATCTCCAAAAAACAGTAGAGGCAGGATCTTCGAGCCACTTGAGCCCATAGTTATCTATGTAGTGCCGGACATGCCTAAGTTCAGCACGCAGCTCCTCAGTATTGGTGAACTCCCAAACGGACTTATCTTCAGGGAAGATATCAATACCATAACCAAGAGAAACCAAGCCACTGAGAGTAGCTCCAATTGGTGGAAATAGCTCGCTGTCCAAAGGGGCATGGTATCTTAGTAGCCTGACATTAAATTCATGAATAGGAGGCGAGTAAATCTGTTTCAACTGGAATTCAATAATACAGACTACATTCTTAACTGGAGACTTCGCCAAGTGAAGGTGCTGTGGTGGGACTCTCTGTCTGTTCGTTGACAGATAGTAGCCAGCATCCTTGAGATATTCCATTTCTTCAAGCACAATATGCTTGAACTCCGCAAATCTCACAGTTGTTCTCTCCTATGTTTTACGAAGGAACCGACTCGTAGTATGGTAACAAGTACTGCTCCAGAATATAAAAGGGTATCAATGGTGGAAAGACACCGTATCCAGGTTGCAGTACTGGTTGTGGTGAGGGTGATCCACAACCTTTAAGAGCTCCCCTCAAAAGAATATAGATATAGGGTGTTGTCAACGGTAAGGTCTCTATCGCTGGATCAAAATCCCATTCTGGCTGTTCGTCATTACGCTTTTCACGGCATAATAGACAATTACCCCGGCAGGTGCATTCCTCGAAAAGTCTGCTACCAGTTCCCAATCTTGAGAGTAATTACCAGACACATCAGACCAATCGCTTATGAGCTTTGGGCCATCTGTGAGGAATTGATCCCCAAGAACCAGTTACCGGCGAATATGGGGTTAGGATCCAATTCCATTCGGCCCTGATACCATCGAGCCTCTGCGTACCCATACTGCCAAGAACGTACATGCTTAATTTCGTACACCTGATGAGCACTGAAGTCCACAAGGTCGGCCCTACCGAAATTCCCTACCGGTTCCGATGGGTCTTCCACCAAAGCAAAGAAGCCATCTTCCTCACTATATACTCGAATAACGTGTTGCTTGGAGGCGTTTTGGATGTAGACCTCCGTGTCGACCTCTTTTCCCAGGGATAAGCCGCAACTCCTAAAACATCGCTCAATTCTGTTGTGAATTTCACGTCCTTCCACCATATCAGGATATTCTGGTGAAAACCCGCTGGGATCTGTAAAATTGAGGGGGTTGCTAGAGGAGTATTGGTAGGGGTTCACCTCCTGCCGGCTCGGATCCAGCTGGAAGAAGCGGCCCTGCGACGGCGCATAGTAGCGCGCCCGCAGGTAGAGCAAGCCGTTCGTATCCCCGTACTCCCCTGTGAATCCCCATGCCGTCTCAGCGATGCCCGCGCGGGCGTAGAGGCTTCCGTACGGGTCGAAGGTCTGGGTGAGCAGCGGGGAGCCGATCGCGTCCGCCACCTGCCGCACCGAGCCCAGCCCGTCGTAGGCGAAGTACTCGGTGGTGGCTCCGTCACTCTGGGCGACGAGGTCGAATCCGTGCAGGTAGAAGATGGCCGGGTCGGTGCCAGTCTGCTCGGCCAGCACCATCGTCAGTGGCGTAGCCGTGTCGAGCAGGTAGGTGGTCGTCACGCCGTCTACCATCTGGCTGACACGGTGGCCATCGCCGTTGTAGTCGAGTAGTGTGTTGCAAAGAGAAAGTATGCCCTCGTTTGAGATCTCTGATCTAAGAGCGCCCTACTGACTGAGAACGTCAGATATTCTCGTTGTTGGTAAGTCGGTTACAATCCTCAAATTTCCCGCTATTTTGGGTTTCTACTAGCTATTATTAAGTTCACTAACGAATTGCTTTATGAGCTCATGCGGCAAAATGGAATATGCTAGAGCCATTCCATATATGAAAGCATCTACTGTTTCTCGTGAATCTGTCCTCAATACTACTTGATCTCCACTTCTAACGAGCCATATACTGTCTTTCTGAACTACTGAAAGATGCCAATAAAGGCTGTTAATTAACTCTATCCCGCGATCAAGTGTTCCTATGTGGGTTTCCAACCACCTTAGCTCTCGCATACAGTATCCTCTCCAAGCTAATCATAGTTCATCTGTATCCTGCGGGTCCAGGTCGGAATGTGATTGTACCCTGATCAACTAGTATATCGGCCAACGGTAAATTGTCGCGATTTGGGTACACGTAAATTGATCGATGAGGAAATCGCCGTCCGTATAGTGGCGCGGCTTTTATAACTTGATTTGACTGCACCTCAACGGCTATATAACCCACTTGGCCGGCATGCTCTCCTCCACCCCATCTCCATTGGCTCACAAAGAGTGCTGCGGAATGCTGTTGACGCGTCACTGTTTCTGACTCCTGCGGAGTCAAATCAGTGAAATACTGTCCATCACCCTGCATCGCGTCACCATATTCTTCAAGTGATGGCCGTAATCCTTTAAGCAAGATGCTAGGTATGTTCCGTGCAAAGGTGTAGTGATAAAGAATGATTCTGGGTCTAGGTGTTTGTGTTGGAAGCGGAAGTGGAGCCCCTCCGGGCGTTGGAGCAGGTTCGGGGGCGGGAGTAGGCGCTGGTGTCGCCCGATAAATCGGCTCAAGGTTCCAAACATCCTCGTATACGCGTCGGTCACTGGTCTGAGGTACCGCAGGTGCGTCAATTTCGGGCAGACAAAACTGTCCATCCAGAACACCATCGCCAGCCGTGTCCAATGCACCGACTGTTGCATAGATGATAACGGTGTCGATGCCGAGCCAGATTGCAGCTGTAAGGCAGGCGGGAATATCCAGAATCGGACCGTCGACGGGCAGCGCCAAAGCTGTTAAGCATGCTATCAAAACCTCTGGCGGTATTTCGCCACTCGGATCAGTGTAAGAAATGGGATTCGCTAGAGCATACTGGTATAGATTTGTCTGCTTCCGTGAAGGATCTGGTTGGAAGAACTGACCTGTCCCTGGCTGATAGTATCGTGCTCGAAGATAGACAAGTCCATTGGGATCGGTCTGCTCACCTGTAAAGCCGAAACTTGATGTGCCGCTGCCTACACTGGCAAATACACTTCCGTACGGGTCGAAGGTCTGGGTGAGCAGCGGGGAGCCCGCCTCGTCCACCACCTGGCGCACCGAGCCCAGCCCGTCATAAGCGAAGTACTCGGTGGTCACGCCGTCACTCTGCGCGACGAGGTCCAGCCCGTGCAGATAGGCGATGGTCTCACTGCCGGTCTGCTCGGCGAGCACCATGGTCAGCGGCGTGGCGATATCCAGCAGGTAGGTGGTGGTCACGCCGTCTACCGCCTGGCTGACCCGGTCACCGTCGCCATTGTAGGCGTAGGTGGTCGTGTTAGCCCCGTCACTGACCGAGACCAGCCGCAGCGCGACCAGCTGCAATCTCGCATCGCTGCATCTGTCCCGCCCGACAGTCCCAGTGTTGTCGAGGCAGGCGAGCTTCTCGCCAAGCTGGGAACGTTATGGGAAGCAGCGACGCCTGAGGAGCAGCGGGATCTCACCCGGCTGATGGTCAAGGACGTCTACGTCGATATCGTCGAGCAACGCATCACGGCTATCGAGCCGCTGCCACAGTTCTCGTTTCTCCTGGGAGAGGTGTGCGAGGGGCTAGAGGTAGAAGTGTTGTAAGTCTGGTACGTGGTAGGTAAAGCTAGGAACGGGAAAATCGGTGGTGTCAAAGAAGTGGTCGCAAACTTATTTTGCGACCACTTTCGATCTCCCCATCGGCTGGAAGCGAAACAAGAGGCCAAACAGCCGAATACTGTCAACTGCTATGCGAGGGCGCAACCGAGGGTTCACGGGGTGACTATTCAGCACGCAGGAGGTCGTTTAGCCATACTTCGTCAGCACAGTCCGGGCGGATATCATGGGTGCGCCACATCTCAACCGTGTTCAATGCGGGCTGCTGGTCTATGAGGGTCTACAGCGACTTCTCAGTATAATCATTAAACAGGCGACCACCGCACATGCGCTCACCCTCACTGTTGTCTCATAATAGCCAATTGTCTGCCGCATCCTCTCATCAGAAGACGGCTGGCCGTTCATCGTTGGCTCTCTATTGGTGTATTAACCGTCCTATCGTGAACCGATCCATCGCGTTCAGGAATTGAGTTCGAGCCTCGGCACTACGTCCCGTTTGATTGATGAGCGTCTCCCGAAGTGGGTGATGGCTATCGATGAGATAGTTGTTCCGGCGCTGTAGACGCTCCAGGTAGCGTAGGTCAGGGACCCGAGCAAACTTACCCTGCAGGCCCCGATTGCACGCCGACAGCTTAGTACCAGCTTCCACACGCTATCAATACTGATGGTTTGTGGTAATCCACCATACACTTGAAACCAATAAGGAGCTATGGCCCGCCGCAGCACACCGGGTGTTTCAGTGTCCTTGATCGTGCTGCTGAAACCTGCCGGTCGCATAACTCTCATGCGACCACTTCTGACTGTTCTCTATTCCGCCGACACATGAATAGCGCGTGCTGAATACCATGTTCGACACGGCTGAATAGATGTTCTAGCTGTTAACTCATCACTCCCCATTGTTGTACCACTTCCTCAGCCGGGCCAGTGCGTCAGCGACAATCTCCCCCTTTGCCTCGATCAGATCCAGCAACTCCTCAGGAGTTCGGGTGTCATCCACTACTGTCGCGTTCGGATTGACAGCCTTCAGGTCGTAGTTCCGCTTTTCGAGTTCCTCTCGCTCTACGGTCCAGCTGCGCTCACTGTCGGCACGCTCAGGTAGGTGCTTGAAGAACTCCTTAAACGCCTCAAGCGTGAGCGGCTTGCGCTTCGTTACTTTGACATCAGACAGATCGTAGTACCAGATGCGTTCGGTTGGCTGCCCCTTAGTGAAGAACAGGAGATTCGTCTTTACGCCTCCACCAGCACCGAGGAACGTGCCCGCCGGCAGGCTCACAATACACCAGAGGTTGCACTCATTCAGCAGCTTACGCTTTGTCTGCACGAACGCTTTCTCATTAGTGCGGAACAGCACGCCCTCATCAATAACCATGCCGCAACGACCGCCTTCTTTAAGGCTGTCGATGATATGCTGGAGGAAGAGCACCTGCGTCGAGCTTGTCTTGTACGCAAACTGCGTCTGCGCTTCCTTACCCTCCTTGCTGCCGAACGGTGGGTTAGTGAGAATAACATCGTACAGGGCAGGGGCGTTGGTGTACAGCCCGCCGTAGACCTCGTGCCCTGTCAGCGTGTTACCGTGCCAGATGCGATACACGAGCCAGTGCGCTTCACGCTAGCAGAAGGCACAAGCTACTCAAACTGAGGTCTTAGGCCCGCATCGCCCAAGACAGGTAGTTCTCGATGTATAGCCGTATCAACTTAAATGGGTACGGCAGCACCGTGTACTGGCGCAAACGCACAAAGCCCACGGCCATCAGCTGCAGCATATCCTCTAGGTTAATTGAGTCGCCGACCAGCATCCTGAAGCTCCGCAACCGGTGCGCGTTTGACTGCGAAGGTTTGATTGGATCAGGAGAGCCAACCATATAGGTCATGTTGGCCTCGTCATACCAGATACCTGTGTAGAAG
>Ga0134093_1001118_pt1 | contig 27715 bp, 22 predicted proteins | sample 4_1taG_FD_94452 | JGI IMG/M metagenome (GOLD analysis project Ga0134093, IMG submission 94452) | Switchgrass degrading microbial communities from high solid loading bioreactors in New Hampshire, USA - 4_13_20_68_A1 metaG | ecosystem: Engineered > Bioreactor > Semi-continuous > Anaerobic >...
GGTGCAGGCTACATTGGGTAAAGAATTCATTTCTACGGAGCTCATTAACCAGGGTGTCCCTGTTGTCATTGTCGGCAGTCTGTCGGAACACATTCATTATTCGGTCAGTTCAGACAATCTGACTGGCGTGCAAACGATCATCAATCATTTGATTGGGTTGGGTCACCAGCGGATCGCCTGTATTAGTTATGCGCCTGAAGGCACAGTTGAACACACGACGCAGCGCCTGACCACCTACTACGAAACCCTGGAAAAAGCAGGTATTTCACCGGACCCATCCTTGGTGCGTTTTGGCGCGTTTGACCCTCTCACGGGCTATGAGGCAATGCGCGATCTATTGCGACAAAAGCCGCGGCCAACAGCCGTCTTCGGAATGAATGATACGATGGCGATCGGCGCGCTCGCGGCCATTCAGGAAGCCGGACTGCGCGTGCCCGAAGACATCGCGGTAGTCGGATTTGATGATGATCGGTGGTCCGCCTTCACTACCCCGCCGCTCACGACAATTCGTGAATCGCAGCGCGAAATCGGCCAGTCCGCTGGAGAAATGTTGATCGACCTGCTCAACGATATCGAACCGGCTACGCCTAATCTGCAACTGCCTACCCAGCTCATTGTCCGCAGGTCTTGTGGAGCGTATCTCAGCCAGCACACTTGACACGAAGCGAGTTTTTCGAATTAACCCAAGTCAATGTGGAATTTTAAATTAAGGACACTATCTCCCCATGTCCGCCAATTACATGCCCATCAAGTCGAGTTTTAGTCTGTCCAAAGGGCTAAATCGGTTGGTCAACGCAGAGGCCCTGATTGGCTACCTGTTTATTCTGCCCAGCCTGATTGGTTTCTCCATCTTTTACGCCTACCCCGCCCTACGCGCTGTTTACATCAGTTTTCTGGATTGGAACCTGCTCACAGACGCGAAGTACATTGGGCTGGAAAACTACCAGACATTGTTCAACGACAACCGGTTCTGGGACTCGCTTCGGGTAACCCTGCTTTACGTCTTATGGAACATCCCGTTGCAAACGGTGTTGGCAGTCTTCATGGCCGTGATGCTCGACCGGTTCAGCACCGTGCTCTCCTCTGTCATGCGGGGCATCCTGATCTTGCCCTGGCTGATGCCGAATGTCGTTGTCGCGTTGCTATGGCTGTGGATTCTCGATCCGTCGATCGGCCTGATGAACGAATTCCTGAAAGCCCTGGGCATTGGCAGGCAGCCCTTCATGGGATCGCCCAGTCAGGCTATCCAATCTATCGCCGGGATCAACATCTGGCGACATGTCGGCTATACCTCGATTCTCGTCTTCGCAGGGCTGAAAACGATCCCCAAATCGCTCTATGAAGCCGCAGCGATAGACGGCGCAGGCGAACTGCTGCAGTTCCGGAAAATCACCCTGCCGCTGCTGCGTCCAGTGTTGGTCTTCGTCCTGGTAACTTCGGTGATCGGCTCATTCCAGGTCTTTGATACCGTTGCGGTGACCACCGGAGGGGGCCCGGCGGGTTCGACACGGGTCATCATTTACTACATCTATCAACAAGTGTTTGAGCGTCGGATCAACATGGGCATGGCGACGGCAGCTTCGGTGGTATTGTTCGCCATTCTGATCACCGTCACGATTGTCCAGATGCGACTGCTCCGTTCTGGTGAATCGGACCTGGCGGATTACCAGTAGACCGGAGAAGGCAGTCATGACCACACAGCAAGCTGTGGGGCCCAAACAAACGCGAGTGCGCGGGGGACAGATCTTATCCTATCTGGCTCTGCTGATTCTGTTGTTCATTACGCTGTTTCCGCTTTGGTGGGTGCTCCGCACAGCGCTAACCAGCCCGGAGTCTGTGTTTAGCCACGTGTCAAGCCTCTTGCCAGTTAACCCAACGACTCAGAATTTCGAGCGCGTTCTGGGATTGATCGACACGAAAGATTTGATCGGTGAGGGCGTAGTAACCTCCTACATGTCTACGGCTACGCTCGATTTCTGGGTATTCCTGCGGAACTCGTTCATTGTGTCGAGCAGCATTACTCTGGGGCAGACACTATTCAGCTCCATGGCTGCATATGCGTTCGCACGCATCAGGTTCCCGCTGAGAGACAAGATATTCTTCATCTACCTGACTGGACTTATGATCCCCGGCATCGTGCTATTCATCCCGAATTTTGTATTCGTTCGACAGTTGGGTTGGATCGGCACGTATCAGGGCATTATCGCGCCCACCTTCTTGATGACCCCCTTCGCAGTGTTCTTCATGCGTCAGTTCTTCCTGGGATTGAACAAAGACCTCGAAGAAGCTGCCACAATTGACGGGGCAAGCCGGATCGGACTTTTCTGGCGGATCGCGCTGCCTTTGGTGAAGGGGCCGCTTGTGACGCTGGCCATCCTGACATTCATTGGAAGCTGGAATGACTACCTGTGGCCACTGCTCGTGGGTCGCGACGAAAGTGTGCGCGTGCTGACTGTCGCGCTGGGTATTTTCCGCGAGCAAACTCCCCAAGGCGCGCCCGATTGGGCCGGGTTGATGGCTGGAGCAGCGGTTTCGATTGTGCCCACGATCATCATTTTCATCTTTTTCGGCCGTAAAGTCGTGGATTCCATCCAGTTCTCAGGATTCAAATAGATCGTTCGAGGGGGCCTATCGAGTTGAACACCCTATCAGCCTATCTCACAGAAAAAGGAGCATTACCATGAAATTCTCACGTACTATGGTTTTGGTGGTCCTGGTACTGGCCATGGCGATCCCTGCTGCGGGATTAACCTATGCGCGCCAAGACGTGACCATCCGTTACATGCTCTGGGATAACAACCAACTTCCAGCTTATTCCGAGTGCGCAGCTCAGTTCATGGAAAGCAACCCTGGCATCACGGTCGAGATCGAGCAGCTCGGCTGGGCGGATTACTGGACGGCTATTCAGACTGGCTTCGTCACAGGTGATGCCCCAGACGTGTTCACGAACCACTTGGCCAAATATCCCGAGTTCGTCGCCCTTGGACAGCTTGTCGATATTCAGCCTTTGGTAGAACGCGACGGCGTCCCAACCGACATCTACTATCCTGGTCTGGCTGAACTATGGGTCAAAGATGGAAGCCGCTATGGCTTGCCCAAAGACTGGGACACGATTGCGGTCGTTTACAACGCCGACATGCTCGAAGCAGCAGGGATTGATCCTGCCATTATGGATGAGTGGACCTGGAATCCAGAAGATGGCGGCACCTTTGAGCAGGTTGTGGCTCAACTGACCCTGGATGCCAATGGCAACAATGGCCTCAGCCCAGACTTCGACAAAGATAACGTCGTGCAGTATGGCTTTACCAACGACTGGGCCACTGCAGCGGGTTATGGACAAACCTCGTTCAGCGTGTTCACCGCTTCAACCGGCTGGGAATACAATAACGGCCTATGGGGCGATGAGTATTACTACGACGATCCGCGCTTCATCCAAACCATTCAGTGGATCGCTGATCTGTGGCTGGAGAAGGGCTATGCTGCTCCGTATGCGGACGTGTCGGGGCTAGGGTCCTTTGCCTTATTCCAGTCGGGCAAAGCGGCGCTCACTACAGATGGATCATGGATGATCGGTAGTTACCTGGGCAGCGATTTCCCAGTTGGGTTTGGTCGTCTACCCATTGGCCCCGAAGGGCGTAAGAGTATGTTCAATGGGCTAGCCGACTCGATATGGGTTGGCAGCGAACACCAGGAAGAAGCCTGGCAGTGGGTGAAATACCTCGCTTCAGCAGATTGCCAGAAGATCGTAGGGCAGAGCGGTGTGGTCTTCCCTGCTATCCCCGAAGCCGCTGAGCTTTCACTGCAAGTACGCGCGGAAGCGGGTGTTGACGTGAGTGCCTTCACGTTGCAAGCGGCGGAAGAGGGCGGAACCTTCTTGTTCCCCATCACTGACTACGGCAGCGAGATCACCGTCATCATGCAAGAAGCGATGGATCGGATCGCTCTTGGTGAAGTTGATGCCGAGACAGCGCTCAAAGAGGCTAACGAAGAGGTCAACGCCCTCTTCAAGTGATTTTATCACTGCTCGGTAAGCCCCACGAGTGCGATCTGCGCCGCCCGTTTTTGTGGTGGCGCAGATCGCTTCTAGCCATAGAATTGCGCCGGGGGGAACCCGGATTTGAGTCCAGTGGAGAATGGCGCATGGAATATGCCGCAGGATTTAGTTTCGTTTTTGGCCTGCTGCCAGGGACATACTCAATACTGGTAGTCAGAACACTAAAGAAGCAAAAAGGGTATTGAACAATGAATGAAGCAATCAAGGCGGCGTTGCGTAGCGATCGAACCATTGACATCATCACCAAAGGGGCAAAAACCGGGTTACCTCGAAAGACGGAAATCTGGTTTTGTAATATCGGCGGACGTATCATTATCTGCGGAACACCAGACGCAGAAGGCAAGAATAACCCGCGTGCACGGCGCGACTGGTTAGCGAATCTCAAAGCCAATCCGGAGTTCCTGTTCTGTTTAAAAGAGTCGCTCACGGCAGAACTTCCTGCGAGAGCAGTGGTCATTGTTGATCCCGACGATCGCAGACAGATTATGAGCGCCCCTGAGACAAAGTGGTACAGGGACCAGGTGGATTCGATTGAGGACCTGGTCAGCGGTAGCCCCATCGTTGAGGTGTTCTTTGAAGATTACAATTGCGAAAAATAGTCTTTACTTACCAGTGTGCAGCACAACCCTTATTGAAGGGGATAGATATTCATGCCAACCTTATTTTTCGCCATTTGTGATCAAAGATATCACTCTTAACAACCGCCTGGTGTTGCCCCCGATGGCAAACGAAGCGTCCGATGAAAGCGGAATGGTCAACGAAAAGCACCTGGACTTTTATCGACGCCGGGCCGGTGTCGGCATGGTCATCGTCGAACATGCTTACGTGCAGCTTGCCGGGCGGGTAAAGACCAATCAGTTGGGGATCCATGACGACAAACTGATTCCTGGCCTGCGCCGTCTGGCGGAGGTTATCAAAACCAATGGAGCAGTAGCGGGTATCCAACTGGCGCATGGCGGGGGGAAGGCCACCCGCGCAGCGACAGGCGGGGCACTCGTCGCGCCATCCGCCGGTATGGTGCCAGGTGGCACGGAGCCCGCCGACGCTTTGCAGCAAGCCCAGATCGCTCCCTTGATCGCAGATTATGTTGCCGCTGCCCAGCGAGCGTTTGCCGCCGGATTCGATTTCGTTGAAATTCACGGCGCCCATGGCTATCTCTTAAACCAGTTCCTCTCACCGCTCACCAATCACCGGAATGATGAATACGGAGGGGACTTCAACCGGCGATTGCGTTTGCCGCTTGAGATCGTGCGGGCCGTTCGCGCTACCATCGGCCAGAATGCGCTGCTGCTATATCGGTTGGGAGCGAGTGATTTTCATCCAAACGGGCTCACCATGGATGAAGGCTGCCAGGCAGCGAAAGCGTTAGCGGCTGCGGGGGTTGATCTCCTGGATGTTTCTGGCGGTCTGTGTGGATCGCAACCACCGGACTGGGACGGTCGCAGTCAGGGGTACTTTGTGCCACTGGCGGCGGCAGTACGTGCGGCGGCGGGAATACCCGTCGTCGTAGCAGGCGGCATCACCGATCTACATGCCGCAGATCGCTTTATCCGAGAGGGATTGGTCGATCTGATCGCCGTTGGCCGGGCGATGCGCAGCAACCCGAATTGGGGTATCGAAGCAAAGGTTGCCTTGACCGAACACGCTTATTAGCTCGGAAAGGCGTAGGTGCGCTGGCTGAAGCACCCGTCCTGTAGGTCGTCGAAATCTTGACATAACCGAACCGAAGCCCCTCTGCGCAACCGGCTCCCTGCGGGTTCGGTGTCTTGATTATGCTAGATAGCGAAAAAGGTCTGCTTTGCCCAGGATATATGAGAGCATAACTTATAGCAATCAAAGCCCCAGAATGATTATGACTCCTAGGCCCCTCGACCCCTTGTTTGAGCCTCGGTCTGATTGAAAATGAACTGAAGCCCAAGCACAGATGCTTGGGCTTGGTATAGGATTTTTATCAACAAGAGCGATCAGATGTACTTCGCTAATGTCGAGTGATTTGCGAGATAATCGGCCGCTAAATGCCTGGCAATGAAGATAAGTGACCGATCTTCGCGTGTCGTAATAAGCGCTGGACGCGATCAAAACGCGCCCAGCACCCAGCTATCGCTTTGGCAGGTACTCAAAATTGATAAAGTGCGCCGGAGTGGTGCTTCGTTGCCCATTGCCAGTTGCGTACATCCCAAAGTAGACGCCCGTGAAGCCGCCGGCTACTTCGGTAGACAAATGATGGACCGTGCCAGTTCCCAGCTCGCGGAACTCGCCGCCCGCGACCGCGTACTGAAAACGGTAGGTCAGCGTGTTCGCTTCAATCCTCAAGGTCACTGTCCCTTCACCAATCGGCTCACAGGCTAGCTCGGCCTGCAAGAATGGACCAATCCGCTGGCGGAAGATCACACTGCGCTGACCGTCGCGACGAGTAATCGCGATCTCGTAATGATGCTGCTCATTCATCAGGACCGTGAGTCCGGCCTCTTCGTTGTCCTGTGCTGGCTCGAAGTCGACGGTCGTCGATACAACACAATCGACGTGCTGCTGCCGCCGCCCAATGAAAGCGGGCGAGTCGACATCGTTCAGGGTAACGGCTGAGCCATGCAGCGTTAACGTGCCCGGTTTTTCGGTCAGCGACCAGTCTTCGGCGCGGGGATTGCGTAGGAAGTTCCAGTACAGCGGAAGCTTCGGCTGTGTAAAATCGTCGAATGTGGGCTGTGGGGATTGATCCAGCGCTGCCGGACGCCCTGGCAGATGATCGACCTCCATCTCCAGTTCGATCTGGCCATTGTTCCCGATCACCGGCCAGCCATCTCTCCATTCTACAGGCGCCAGGAACGTTTCACGCCCCAGATGGTGCGAGCGGGGATTGTACTTGGCGGTATTGGGCCACCGAAATGCCAGAAATACTGCCCACCAACTGCCATCCTCAGCCTGAAAAAGATCGGCGTGACCGGTCGCCTGAATCTGATGGAAGCGACTGCGATGCGTCAGAATCGGGTTATGCGGGCACGGTTCAAACGGCCCCCAGGGATTGTCGCTCCGCGCAATCGTCACCATGTGAGTCAGGTGCGTGCCCCCCTCGGCAATCAGCAGGTAATAGCGACCGTCGATCTTGTACAGATGCGGCGCCTCGGGCCAACCACCGCCCGTCCCAGCCCACAAATGACGCGTCTCGCTCAGGTGCTCGCCGGTCTCGATATCGATTTCAAACTGGAAAATGCCCTCCTGCAAATGGTTACACTGGAAATACACCTTGCCATCGTCATCAAAAAAGAGGGATGAATCAATCGAGTCGTTGAAACCGGGCTTATCACCAAACTGTACCCAGATAGGATCGGACCATTCCCCAGCAGGGTCATCCGTCCAAACGTAAAAATGCCCCTTGTCGGTGACGTTCGTCGTCACCATGTAAAACCGCCCATCATGGTAACGAATGGTCGGCGCGTAAATACCCCCTGAGCTGCGCGCACCAGCGAGCGGTAGCTGTTCGGGGCGCGTCAGGCAGTGACCGATTTGTTCCCACTGTACCAGGTCCCGGCTTTTGAACACCGGCACGCCGGGGAAGTATTCAAATGAACTGGTCACCAGATAAAAATCAGACCCGACGCGGCACACACTGGGGTCCGGATAAAAACCGGGGATGACGGGATTACGGTATTTCATCATGGTCTCCATAGATACCAAGCCTGGCCAGCTATGACGCGCATTGTGCTACGGTCGCCTAGCGCTATTGCCGATCGGTGAGAAGTTGCTCAACTGACCTGCTCCGGAATTTATACCCATGCTACGGTTCGACTCCGGGCGGGGTGAATCGCGAAACCAGTATAGCTTCCGGAGCCGGCGAACGATAGTCAAGCAAGTAATGCGCTTAATAGGTGGCGGTTCTCGGCAAAGGGGAGGTGGTCAGAGGGGGCAGTAGGAGGCGCGCCGAGATATCCGATGCAGTTCCGGAACGTTCCCGGGCAGTTTTGTACTGGAACGAATAGCCTCTGATTTCGTTGAAAAATCAGAGGCTCTTTGAAGGTGGAAATCACGCCAGATGCGCGCTGCCGGAACCGCTCCGAGCTAATACACAGTCCCGTTACTTAAATTCAGAGGCATATTCATCCTGGACTTTATGCCTTTATCGGCATTATTCTCGCCACGGTTCTCCGGCAGCACGCTTCATTCGCGTCGAGCATCGCGATCAAAATACAAGAGCCGGTGGCGCCTGCCCGTCCAGCGCCGCCGCAGCACGACGGCCAGCACAATCGCTGTCACGATACTCACCCCACCAAGCATCCAGGAGATTACCTTTAATGCGCGAGCGAGGCTGCTCTGCGAGTTAGCCAGCAAGTCAGCGCCTGTTTCACCGTCACCAACAGCTAGAAACGGTTCATCGATCGCCTGCTCCAACATCTCAAGCTGATCGCTGACGCTGTCCAGCTTCTCATCGATCTCCTCTAGGTTGAGAAGAATATCCGGATCCTCACTGCTGGAGCGAAGTTGCTCCATAGTGTCCTGCAAGTCAGCCGAGGTATCCTGAAGCTCTTCGAGGCTTTGCTGAAACTCCTCATCCACGTCTGACCGGCGGGCAACCGATACAGCGAGAACTCCCAGCACGCCGATAATAACGAGCGCGAGGATGCCGACAATCAGTCGATCAAACATCAATGAAAAGTCACGGGCTCGTTTCATCCGTCTGCTCAGATTTTATTTCGCTCGGTCCCCGCACCGCCTGCGAAGTGAGAAGGCCGGGCAGACACTCCCGGCCTTCTCAGGCCAAACCGTGTTAGGCGGAAGATTTCTTCTCGACGCGGCCTGCGCCACGGCCAAGCTGGCGATTGCGCAACCACGCTTTCCAGGGATGCCCGAACGTAGCCGAGATAAAGTACAGCGCACCCAGGATAAGCACCAGCGAAACTACCAGGATCAGGCGAAGCGTGCCAGAGCTAACCCGCGCGACTTTTGCCTCGAGACGATCCTCGGACTGGGCGGTAAAGGTCACATTATTGCCGCGCGTCAGCCGCAGATCCGACTCGCCCGGCGGCAGTTCAATCTGGGCTTTGTTCACCGCATTCACACCGGTTCCTTCACGAGTCGAGCGCACCGACAGATCTGCATTGCTGCTCGTGACAGTAAACGCTGAGGACGATCCGCGCGCTTCCAGATTGGCAAGCACAGGCTCATCCGACATATTGTTGACGATTACTTGCCCACCACCCATGGTGAACTCTAGCTCAGTCCCGCCGTAGGTGTCGCTGCGTGCGGAGTTAATCGCCCAGTACGCCGCAGCAACAATGACCGCGAGCGCCACCACCACTCTGAGAGTGTCCTTCACTTTCTTCATATCATTGCTCCTGTGTACGCGAACCTCATAACCTTTGACCTCAGCATAGCGCCTTGGTGTAAAGAAGCCGTCCAGGTCGCGTCACAATTTCTAAACACGATATTCAGAAATTGAAAAGTCACTCTAGCGGCAATCGTAGACTGACGGTGGTCCCTTCCCCCAACCGGCTCTCCAGGTTGATGATGCCCTCATGCAACGCAATCACAGCGTTCACGACCGCCAATCCAATTCCATCTCCCGGAATATTCTCGGTATTGCCACCACGATACAACTCTTCGCCGACCAGAGGAAGATCCTCGCTCGGAATACCAATCCCGGTATCGCGGACTTGAATGAGCAGCTCCCCCTCATCGATTGTGGCGCTCAGTGTGATGCTGTCGCCAGCCCTGGTGTATTTGAAGGCATTATCGAGCAAGTTGTGAAACGCAAGCAGCAGCAGATCCTGATCGCCCACCAGCTTTGGTAGCGTCCCAGTGGGTAACTCAACCGAAAACCGCCGGTTCGCATATTCTGGCCACTCACGTGCTAACCCCGCCACCTCGCCGAGAAAGGCGGCGACATCAATGACCTGCACATCGAGCGGGCTTGCTTCCAGATCGGTGAGCTTGCGCAGGTTGAAGATCAGCCGCCGCAGCCGCTGCGCTTCAGCTTCGAGTGTGTTGACCATCTGCCGGTGCTCTTCGTCTGTGAGCGTTAATGCAAGGCTGGCCAAACCCGCGTGAAGCGCCGTCAAAGGATTCTTGAGTTGGTGATCCAATCGCCTCAAAAAGCGGAAGTGCTCAGCCATGGCGGCCTGACGCAGTTCATAATAACGGCGCTGGTGCCGGTATTGGAGCACTTGGGCAAGGATCAGCATCAGCGCCACAATAATCGCGAGGGTGAGGCCGGAGATGATAATAAGAATATCGACATCGTCCGGGAAAATGAAGATTGACCGGACGTAGCTGACACGGATCAGGAGCATAATGCCAGCTAGTGCCAGTCCAGAAGGGAGCAGCAGCCATAGCCACTTACGTGGTGTCATCCCGACGCTTCGGCGACATCGCCAACGAACCGGTATCCGTAACCGGCAACTGTTTCTATGTAACGTGGATTGGCCGGGTCATCCGCGAGAGCTTTCCGCAACTCGGTAATGCGTGTATCCACCACTCGCTCCCCAACCACGTGCTCCCAACCCCAGATCGCGGTCAGAAGGCGCTCGCGGGTAATGGCTTCATCCGGATACGTCATCAGATATTCAAGAATGGCAAAGGCTTTAGGCGTGAGCGGAATTTCGCGCTCATTCAAATAAGCGCGGCGTGCCGTGCGATCGATTACCAGGGGGCCGCTCACCAGTTTCCGAGCAGAACTGAGCGCCCGGTTCTCTGGTCGAGCGCGGCGCAACACCGCGCGAATCCGCACAACCAACTCATGAGGATCGAACGGCTTGTTCAGGTAGTCGTCCGCACCCTCTTCAAACGCCATAATGCGCTCGGCTCTACCACTGATTTGCGTGAGCAAAATAACCGGGGTCCAGTCACCGCGCCGGCGCATGCGACGCAACGTCTCACGCCCATCCAGGTGAGGCATGAGCACGTCGAGCACGACAAGATCGGGGCGCAGCCGTTCCAGCTTCTCTAGTGCCTGCTCGCCGTTTTGCGCCACTTCCACCTCGAACCCTGAGAGCTGCAAAAAGGTCTTCAGCGTCGAGATCACTGACGCTTCGTCATCAACCAACAGAATGCAAGGTGATCGTTCGTCAAACGCAGAATGGCGCGGCTTCACAGCAAAACACCTTAACTATGCGGAGCGCGTCCTTGGAACCGGCTGACCAATCAGCACTTGCGGCAGCAGGAAGCGCTTTCGACCCCAAAAGCAGATCCTTGTCAGGCGTTTATTTTATCACCTTTACCCGACAAGCTCATTGAATAATTAGAGGCTATTACCAGGTAACAACAACGTCAGGGCAAAGCGGAGTACCCTGCCATTCGTTACAGATTTTGCCACCGCTCCCGTATAGATCACCTAAATGAAAACGCGAGGCCCTTAATGCTGCCTCGCGTTTTTTGTTGCCTACACACTGCGCGCAAAATGGTCGGTCTGTTCCCCTAAAGTTGTTTCAGGTAGTTGACAACAACAAGAAAGCGTCTTACGATGGTTTCAGAATATGGAAGCGCTTCCAAGCTAGGTATTTAAGCCGAATTGTCCTAATGTCGAATCCAACGATCTACGATGTGGCAAAGGCTGCCGGAGTCGGAATCGGAACTGTATCGCGGGTTCTGAATAACAGCACACAAGTCAGTCCAGAAACCCAAGAAAAGGTTCAAAAGGCCATCCGCGAGCTTGGCTTCCGGCGTAGCAAGGTTGCGCGGCAACTCTCGCGAGGAATTCAGCGTCATAACGTCGGCGCGATTATGCCGTTTATCACACATCCTTCTTTTGTGGAGCGGCTACGCGGAATTCAAAGAGCACTCGATGATCAGGGCAACGATTTTAACCTCATACTTTACAGCGTGAGCGAGCCGGAGCGGCTTAATGAGCAACTTGTAACCATTGTTGAACATGCCACAGTCGACGGATTACTGATCGCGACATTAAACGTTCCGGACGAGCTTCGAGATTTACTCACCCAAGCGAATATTCCATTCGTCACATTGAGCGATGCGTGTACGGGTGAATTGAACTGCATCTGCCCAGACAACATGTATGGCGGCTACATGGCAACACAACACTTGTTGGAGCTAGGCCATCGCCGCATCGCGTATGTAGGGGACGCATTCCCAGACGATTACGGCTTTCCAACGGGTGAACTGCGGTATAAGGGATATCTCTCTGCGTTGCAGGAGTACGGGGTTCCCTGTAACCCAGAGTATATTTTCCTAGGAAATCACGGCGAAGCCCCAGCCCATGCGCTCACTGAACAACTCTTAGCCTTGCCAGAGCGACCCACCGCCATTTTTGCTATGTCGGATATTCAGGCAGTGGGCTGTATCCTGGCGATCCGGGAAGCCGGACTACGAGTCCCTGAAGATATTTCAGTCATTGGTTTCGATGATGTCCAGTTGAGTCGCTATATCGGTTTGACGACCATCCGGCAGCATCTTGAGGAAAGCGGCTATCTCGGAATGCAACTGCTGCTAGAAATGGTTTCGACGCCTGACAGCGTTGTGCCTCGCCAGTTGCCACCACTCCAACTGGTTGTGCGTGGAACCACACAGCGCTATTCAGGTTCTGATTAGCGAATAGTCCAGAAGATTGTTTCACACGATCGGCGCAAACCCTGGACAGCGCGTTGACGCAAGCAAGTCAGAAAGGAGGTGAATTATAGGGGGTCAGAGAAAAAGGGAGAGCCGGGGGGCCGCCCGACTCTCGAGACGCATCAGTGCGCCTGCTTAATAAGCATCGGAGATATTAACATGAAACGTCAATTTGGTCTCACTGTGATCACAATTTTCTTGCTGGCGATCCTGGTAACGTCCGCGTACGTGCCAAGGGTTGTCGCACAAGATGACCTCCCGAACTGCGGGACCGAACCCGTAACGCTCAGAGGCTATTTCGAAACCGGCTTTGATCTACCTTTCAGGCTCGCAGAGGAGTTTGAGCGGCAGTTCCCGAACGTCAGTTGGGACATCAGCCAGGACCAGTTTGCGAACCTCATCAACGCCACGCCACGCTTGCTAACTGGCGACAACCCGCCCGACCTCATCCGGCTGCCAACAATGGTTACGTTTGCCGAACAAGGGCTGCTCAAGAACCTTGATGAGTACGCCGCCGCTTTTGGCTGGGACGAATGGCCCGTGCCGCAGCTCAACCAGAACCGAGTCGCTGAGGACGGAACTCGCGGCTCCGGCTCGCTTTATGCTATGGGCCTCAACTACAGCCTGACTGGTATCTTCTACAACAAGGAGCTGGCGGCCCAGATTGGCATGACCGAGCCGCCGCAGACGCTGGCCGAGTTTGACGAGATCCTGGCCAGGGCGAAAGAAGCTGGGCTACTCCCCATCATGCAGTGGGGCAGCGCGAAGAGCGGAATGGGCCTTGCCTTCCCACTTCAGAACCTGATGGCTGCGTACGGTCCGGTCGAGCCAATCAACGATTGGATCTTCCAGAAGCCTGGCGCGACGATCGATACACCGGAGAATCTGTTGGCTGCTCAACACCTGCAGCGGTGGATCGAGAACGGCTACTTCCCGCCTGACATCAACGCGATCGAGTACACCGATGCTAACGCCCGCTTTGGTCAAGGCGAAGGGGTGTTTATCTTCAATGGTGACTGGCAGAATGCCGGTTACGATACAGATCTGCCTGGTAAAGTCGGGTTCTTCCTGATGCCGCCGCTCGAAGCTGGCGGGGCGCCTGCCGCCATGTCGGCTCCCCTGACATTCGGGATCGCGGCGAATGCCAAGAATCCCGATTGTGCCGCATTCTTCCTCAACTGGGTTGCTACAGACGAGACAGCCCGGCAGATCGGCGTTGATGTCGGTGGGTCCAACCCTGGTGGCCCGTCAGGTCTGCCCATGCCGCCCGTCGCTGAAGGCTCCATCACTAACGAGACGCTCGCGGCTGGAGTGATTATCGGCGAAGCGGGCACATCGATGGACTTTATCGCCAACGCCACAAGCGCGATTTTCGCACAAGGATGGACACCTGAACTCCAGAAAATGGTCGGCGGCAGACAGGACGCTGCCGGTCTCCTGAAGGCTGTTCAGGCAGAATACGAGAGACAACTCTCTGAGTAACCGCGTCGGCCGCAGGACGGTTCCTGTGTCGGATAGGTCAAATCGGATATGACATCGGACATTCGTCGTGCGGCCAGCAAGTTTTCCCGGCGGACTTCCCAAGACAAAGTAGTCCGCCGGGAAAACATCATCGGCTGGCTGTTCGTCATTCCAGCGCTCGTGATGTACACGATTTTTGTGCTGGTTCCCCTGCTCATGAGCATACGATACTCGTTCGTTCGTTGGAACGGTATTGGTCCAATGACATGGGTAGGGCTCGACAACTACATTACCGTTCTGGAAGATCCCGACCTGTTGGGAACGGTCTTCAATGCATTCCGGCTGGTCGTCTTCTTCAGCTTCATCCCCGTGACCCTTGGCCTTATCGTGGCGAGCGTTATGCACCGCGTAACCACCGGGCGGCTTGGGGAGATCGCCCGGACCATCCTGTTCCTACCCCAGGTTATTCCACTTGTTGCAGCGGGCATCATCTGGGGTTGGTTGCTGGCCCTGCCCGGTTTGATCAACGAGGTGCTCAGGGGCATTGGACTCGATACGATTGCTCGTGCCTGGCTTGGCGACTTCGACTGGGCACTTCCCTCGGTGGGTTTGATCGGCATCTGGGTCCTGCTGGGATTTTGCACTGTCCTGCTGTGGACTGGCATGACGAAGCTCGACCCCGCCTTGTTTGAGGCCGCCAGGATTGACGGCGCAAGCTGGTTCACGGAGTTCACCAAGGTTACTGTCCCACTTCTCAGAAATGAGATTGGCGTGTGCCTGACCGTCACCGTGATCAACGCGCTGGCGGCATTCGACATCGTGTACGTGACAACGGCTGGTGGGCCTGGGAACGCGACGGCGGTTCCTGGTATCCAAATCTATATTCTTGCGTTCACCGAGCTCCGGATTGGCTTGGCCTCGGCCCTCGCCGTTATTCTGATGGGATTGGTATTGGTTGTTGTCCTTCCCATCCAACGACTGAACCGAGGGGCGGCACAATGACGCTAGGACGTGCAGAAATCTTTGGCGGGCGAGTCCTGCTCATAGGGTTGATGACAATCACGGTCCTTCCATTTATCAGCATTTTCATTACAGCATTGCATCCCTCAGGGACCTTACCCCGTGGGCTTGAATGGCCTGCAGAGCCGCAATGGGGAAACTTTGTCGAAGCTTTCAAAGTCGCAAACATGACCGCCCTGCTGGGTTCGAGCGTCTACATCGTGCTTGCCGTCGTACCGGTGGCGTTGATCATTTCAACGATGGCAGGGTTTGCCATAGGTCATCTGCGCATCGCCGGTTCGCGCATCCTCCTGGGCCTGTTCGTGTTTGGGCTTACGCTCCCTTTCGGTGGAATTATCGTTCCGCTCTACTATCTAGAGCGAGAGCTGGGGATCTACAACACTCGACTGGCGATAGTGCTGCCATTGATTGGCTTATACATGCCATTCGCTGTGTTCTGGATGCGCACGCATTTCATCAACATGCCGTCGGAGATTTCGGAGGCAGCGCGTGTCGACGGTGCGACGATTTGGGATTTGTTCTGGCGGATCCAGCTTCCTCTGGCGCGGCCGCCTATGGCAGCGCTCGGGATTCTCATGTCGGTTTGGACATGGAACCAGTTTCTCCTTGCGCTCGTACTGGTCGAAGACCCCACGCAGAGAACGATGGCCGGCGCGTTAGGCGCATTCCAGGGCCACTATGCAACTGATGTTCCGCTGCTGTGCGCCGGCACGATCATAATCCTGCTGCCCACTCTCATCGTCTTCATGTTATTTCAGCGGCAAATCATCGCGGCCTTGCTTCAAGGTTCTATCAAGGGGTGAGTCTTATGGCATAGCGAAGTCCAGGCGCCTACCTGCCTTCGCGTTGCCGATGTACAGGCGCTTTCAATGGCATCAACGACACGCCATTACAACTCGACAACTATGAGGACGCGTTAATGCGTAATTGCGTTCATCTGATCACCTATGCCAACCGCTTTGGGGGAAAGAGCCTGAAGGACCTGCAGCGTCTACTAAATGGTCCGTTCAAAGGGGTGTTTGGTGGCGTACACATCCTTCCATTCTATTACCCCATCGATGGTATTGACGCAGGTTTCGATCCGATTGACCATTCGATGGTCGACCCGCAACTCGGGACATGGGATGACATCGCTGACTTAGGCAGTACGCTCGAAATCACTGCCGATTTAATCATTAATCACATTTCAATCAAATCGCACCAGTTTCAGGATTTTCTCCAGAAGGGCGAAGACTCGCCCTACTGCGGCATGTTCCTTACCTTTGGCAGTGTATTCCCTAATGGCGCGACTGAAGAAGACCTGCTGCAAATATATCGCCCGCGTCCCGGATTGCCGTTTACTACGATAACGCGAGCGAATGGCCAGAGATCGATTTTGTGGACGACCTTTACGAGTGAGCAAATCGACCTCGACATACGACATCCGCAGAGCGATAAGTATTGGCGAGCACTGTTGCAGAGGTTTCAAGAATATGGCGTCAAGGTCGTTCGTTTAGATGCAGCAGGATACGCTGTCAAAAAGCCTGGAACCTCCTGCTTCATGATCCCTGAGACTTTCGCATTCATCGATGAAGTGACGCAATACGCCAGGTCGCTTGGGCTTGAAGTGCTGGTAGAGGTCCACTCCCATTACCGCAAGCAGATTGATATTGCGCGCCAAGTAGACCGCGTCTACGACTTTGCGCTGCCTCCGCTGGTCCTGCATGCGCTCTTCAATCGCACCGCGCGTTACCTCAAGGAATGGCTTGCGATCAGCCCGCGTAATGCCGTGACGGTGCTCGACACCCATGACGGAATCGGTGTTATCGACATTGGCGCTGCTGTTGATCACGATGGTTCGGAGTTGCCCGGACTGGTTCCAGCTCACGAACTTGATCGTTTGGTGGCGACAATCCACGAGAAAAGTGGCGGTCAGAGCCTCAGCGCTACCGGAAAGGCAGCCTCTAACCTGGACTTGTATCAAGTCAACTGCACCTATTACGATGCCCTGGGCAGAAACGATCGCGACTATCTGATCGCGCGTGCAATCCAATTCTTTGCGCCAGGCATCCCCCAGGTCTACTACGTGGGATTGCTAGCTGGCACTAATGACATGCAGCTTCTGAATAAGACTAAGGTTGGCAGGGATATCAATCGTCACTACTACGACTGGGACGAAGTTCAGGAGGCCCTGTCTCGCCCCATTGTGCGCAACTTGTTGGAACTCATCCGATTCCGCAACAGACATCCGGCGTTCCAAGGGACTTTCGAGTTACCTGCGAGCAGTGACACCTCGCTCGTGATGCGTTGGGATCACGCTGACACATGGGCGCAGCTAGAAGTAGATTTCTTGAGTTCAGAGATGAAGATCTATTATTCGGAGCAAGGAGTCGAGAAGCGCGTCAGCTTTGAAATGTAGCTATAACCCGCCCGTCACAGTCCTGTTTCCTGGCTTCGAGCATCAGGTCAGAATTGGGTAGGACGGGCTCGGCGTGCTGTTTGGGGGGCCAGAAGTGGTGGTAACGGCCAGTGCAGGTAACCCGGCCGTCCGAAACGAACGCGATTCTACCTGTACTACGCCGCGTTTCCGGATGGCTCGCGCGCCGGATAAGCTTAACGTTTTGCGCCGCACGAGTCGCGCACGATCAGTTCACTATACACCACACTCTTATACGCGGTAGGCTCCTCCCCCATCATAATCCGGTTCAGCTTTTGCATCGCCAGCACGCCGATTTCGAATTTGGGGATGTGAACCGTCGTGAGCGCGGGACGCGTGAACTGGCTTTCACGGGTGTTATCGATACTCCCAATTGCGATATCGTCGGGAATGCGCAGCCCCGCTTCTCGAATCGCTTCCATTGCCCCCATCGCTGTTTTGTCGCTGATCGCAATCACGGCCGTCGGGCGGCGATCGAGGGCCAGAATCTCCTGCATCTGGACGTATCCCTTCAGCGGATGCCCTGACATGGGCTCTGGCATCCACTCAGGCGGGAAACATAAGAACTCTTCGGCCATCGCCGCCATGCAGCCACGCAGCCGGTCAACCAGGCTGCTATACTTCGACGGACCCTTAAGAACGGCAATGTCACGGTGCCCCAGGTTCAAGATATGGCGCGTAATCTGGTATCCGGCCATGAAATTGTCCCCCAGCACACAGGGAAAACGATGGCCAGCGGTGTAACTTTCGATCAACACTACCGGTACATCCCGCGCCGTGAGTTGCAGCACGGTTTGAGCGGGCAGATCGCCGTCGTTGGCGACGATCACGCCCCGAACGGTCTTAGCCAGCCCGTTCAAATCAAAGCCATGCTTGTTCCGGTCAAACACAGAAATAATGACCTGCATGTTCAGGCGTTCGGCCTCTGCCTGCACCCCACGAATGACATCGCCATAAAACACATCGCTGATGGCCGGAATCGACGACTGCTCGATCCACAACGCGACCGTATCGGTTTGTGGCGGGCGGCTAGACATCCGCAGCCGATAGTCCAGTTTTTCAATCGCCGACCAGACTTTCTGGGCGGTGTCGGGGGAGATGCCCGGCTTGCCATGGATCACCATCCACACCGTCGTCACCGACACATTCGCCGCCGCGGCAATGTCGCGCATGGTCGTCTTCGATTTGCTCATCGATTGTTTCCGCTCACGCTGTTGTTTACTAAACAAAACCAAATTCTATCTTACAACAGCTTTCCCAATATAGCTATAGAAATCGACACTTTATACCAAAACCCTTTGACAAGCATGCAAGAACTGCCTAGAATAAGGGTGAACACGTCGATCAAATTTGAGATCGGTGTTATTTGTCTTTTCCTAAAACGTCCGCGTTTGTTTAGTGAATAGTTACCTGCAGGGCTGCTGGAAGTCTCTGCGTTTCCGCCCATAGCGCTATTCTTAGTTTGGAGGAAAAGCATGAAAAAGTACATCTTGACAAGACGGCAGTTCTTGAAACAGGCCGCTGCATTCAGCGCGGCAGCCGCCCTTTCCGATCTTGAGCCTAGAAGCCTCCTGGCTGCTCCCGACCTACAGGAAGTGGCACCAGGCGTGCCCAGAGCGGAGTGTCTGATTCTGGAGAACCCGTCAGGGACGGTGCTACCAGCGGATGACTTCAATCGCTGGCGCTCCGGCTACAGCGGCGTCTGGGTGAGTGGCCTCCAGCAACTGGCCCTGGATGCGTTGTGGTACATCGACCCAGATGCAGGCATTGACGGCGTTTGGGACAATGCCCTGGCAGCCGAGCCGCCGATCTACAATGATGACTTCACCCAGATGACCGTCAAACTTCGCGAGGGCATCTACTGGAGCGACGGTGTTGAGTTTACGGCCGATGACCTCTACTTCACCGTAGATCTCATTAAGAATACGCCCGGATTGGGGAGCCAGGGCACGTTCGAGGTCAACATCGACCATATGGAACAGCCCGACAAATATACCGTTATTTTCTACCTGAAGAATCCCAACTCTCGCTTCCATGCGACCTTCACCGTGCGCTGGGGCGGCCTCTACATGATGCCCAAGCACATCTGGGAGCAGGTCGACGATCCGGTGGCGTTTACGTTCAATCCTCCGGTTAGCCTGGGCCCCTACAAGCTCAGAGACTTCGATCCGAATGGACAGTGGTATTTGTGGGAGCGCCGCGAGGACTGGCAAAGGACCTCGCTCGCCCGTCATGGCGATATCGCCGTGAAGTACGCCATGTACGTTGCGCCTGGCCCAAGCGACCTGCGCGTCATCGCCCAGATGTCACACGAACTGGATGTGATCCACGACATCACTCCCGAAGGTCGTATCACGTTGGCCAGACAAAACCCGACCTCGGTTGGCTGGTTCCCCTCATTCCCCTGGGCTCATCCGGATCCCACCCTGCCGGCTGTCATTTACAACAACGAAAAACCAGGGCTGGATAAATGGCAAGTACGCTGGGCGTTGACCCTGGCGATCGATATCGTCCAGGTCGCCCTCGCCTCGTACCGCGGTGCGGCGACCATCTCGGCCATTCACGTCCCGCCGACGGGTATGTATCCCCAGTACTACCATGAGCCGCTGGAGCCCTGGCTGAATGACTTCACCCTTACGATCGGTGGGGAGGAGTACAAGCCTTACGATCCAACTGCTGCCCAGCGGATCGCCGATGAAGCTCGCAAGTCCCTTGGCGACCTGGTGCCAACCGATCCCGACATCATCAAGAAGTATATCGGAGCCGGTTGGTGGAAACACGATCTCGCGGCTGCTGAGCAGCTCATGCTGGACGCTGGCATGCAGAAAATCGACGGCCGGTGGGCTTTGCCTGACGGCACGCCCTTCAGAGTGCCGCTGATGAGCATGAACCCAGAATCGAACCCAGTGATGAACCGTGCGGCTGCCATGATTGTCGAAAACTGGGACGCCTTTGGCATCGAAACCAGCCTCGATTCGCAGGCTAATCCCTGGCCGATTATGGGGGCTGGCGAGTACACCGCCAACCTAGCATGGACGATCGAGACCTGGGGTGGTCATCCCGACCTGTTCTTCTTCCTGGGGTCCTGGCACTCCAGAGTGTACCGGCCAAGCGGCGAAACCTCTGTCGGCACCAACAGCATGCGTTGGAAGCACCCCGAACTCGACCGGATCATTGAAGAGATCGAGAAGATTCACTTCGATGACCCGCGGGGCATCGAGCTTGGGCAGGAGTTCTGCAAGCTCGCCGTTCAGGAGATGCCGATCACCCCGCTCATGGCGTACAATGTCTTCACGACCATGGATACCTACTACTTCGAAGGGTATCCGTCGATCGATGATCCCTATACGAATCCGGTGCCAAACTGGGGCAATTCGAAGTACATGTTCGTCAGGATTAGACCCAAGACGACATAATCTCGCTCTGCCCCGAGGATCGCGCTGAACCTCGGGGCAGTATAAGGAATTCTAAACGATCATCGAGACAAACCAGCAGTCTTAGCGTGTTAATCCTCCACTGCGGTGGTCTTCACCGGCGATCGCGGTGGAGGTTTTTTAAAGAGGACTTGGGCCAATGCGAAAATTTGTACTGAGGTATTTAATACCGCGAATCATACAGTACCTGACGCTCATTGTTGTCGGGATCACGGTCACTTATGTGATTCCAAGGCTCGCACCGACGGATCCGGTAGAAGCTCAGATATCTAGGATGATGTCGCTGGGGAGCTCTGTCGATCCAGCAGCGGTCGAGGCAATGCGCACGGCACTGACTGATTTGTACGGGCTGTCAGGCAGTCCCGTCGAGCAATATTTCGCGTTCTGGGGGCGTCTGTTACAGGGCGACCTTGGCCCTTCGCTCGACAATTTCCCAACCCCGGTTTCTAAGATGATTGGCCAGGCCTTGCCCTATACCCTTAGGCTCTTGATCCCTGCCCTGATCATCTCCTTTATAATTGGCAACTTTTTCGGGGCCTTGTCGAGCTACTATCCTGAAAACAGAGCATTGAATGTAATCGAGGTGCTGGGTCAGGTAGTCCGATCAATTCCTTACTACATCGTAGCTATCGTTCTGCTGGTAGTGTTTTCGTATTTCATCCCAATCTTCCCTTCCAGTGGAGCCTATCCGCTAGGGACTCGCCCTGATTGGTCCTCCACGCAGTTCATTTTGACATACCTGGAACATTCAATTCTGCCGGCAGCCACCCTGATTCTGGTTGGGTTCGGGGGATGGTTCGTCGGTATGAAATCTCTCACCTCCAATATCATCTCTGAAGACTATGTAGTCTATGCTGAAACTGCCGGGCTGAGTAAAAACAGGATCCTGGTTCAGTACATCATGCGCAACGCCATACTGCCCCAATTCACGGCGCTGGCTATGGTGCTCGGAACAGTGTTCAGCGGCGCCCTTATCATGGAGGTCGTTTTTAGCTATCCTGGCATCGGCAGTTTAGCCATCAGAGCGATCTACAGTAACGATTACTCGATGATCATGGGCATCACCATTTACTCGATCATCGGGGTTGCTACCGCCGTTTTCATCATGGACTTACTCTACCCGTTATTCGACCCGCGAGTGCGTTACCAATAGGAACGCGATTATGCTAAGAGTGTTGCGTGATCTCCTCCGATATGATGGTCGTTTTCGCCTCGCTGTCGTTTTGCTGAGCGGGGTGGTGATAATGATTCTCCTGTCCTTTAACTCGCCTTACGATCCCAGTAAAACTTTTGAAGTGCCATGGGATCTACCCCCATCATGGGAACACCCTTTTGGCACAACATCCCGGGGACAGGACCTCTTCTGGTGGTTGACCTTTGCGGTGCGCAATTCGCTTTATCTGGGAATAGTGACCGCAATTATCTCGCGTGTGATTTCTGTTTTGGTCGGTTTGACTGCCGGGTATCGGGGCGGCTGGATCGACAGAACGCTGATGGCGATCAGCGACTCCTTCGTAGTTTTGCCCCTGCTTCCTATCCTTATCTTGCTGAGTTTTTTGCTGCGCGAAAGTATGAACCTACTAAACTTGGCGATTATTCTGGGGCTTTTCGGCTGGTCGTTTGACGCCCGCCTCATTCGCTCACAAGTGCTGAGCTTGCGGGAGCGCTCGTTCACACGCACCGCCGTTTATTCCGGAACCAGTGTTTTTTGGATCACGATGCGCGAGCACCTTCCGTTCGTGCTGCCGATCGTATTTGCAACGACTCTCAACAATGTATTGTGGTCAATTGGGATGGAAGTCACTTTGAGTGTTCTTGGGCTTTCAGATTTGACCACGCCTACGCTGGGAACCGCCCTATTTTGGGCCAACCAGCACGGGGCGCTGGTAGCAGGGGTATGGTGGTGGATCACCGCTCCGGCAGTGATAACCGCAATCCTGTTCCTCGGCCTGTACCTGCTCTTTACGAGCATCAACGAATTCATCGATCCGCGTACCCGCTTGCGCTTGATTGGAGGCTAATCCGTGACTCTCTTGAGCGTACAGAACCTCCATGCGTACTACAAAACCGAAGCGTACGGAATTTCCCGTACCGTACGGGCTGTTGACGGAGTATCTTTTGACCTCTTTCCAAATGAAATTTATGGTGTAGCAGGCGAGTCGAGTTGCGGTAAAACGACCCTGATCAAAGTAATCTCAGGAAGTATCAGACCTCCATTAAAGGCTATTGAAGGGAGCGTCAACTACGACTTTGGTGACTATCAAGCGGATATGCTGAAAATATCGCAGGACGAGCTTCGCAAAAATATCCGCTGGAAACGAATCTCGTATGTGATGCAAGGCTCGATGAGCGTCCTCAACCCGGTGCGCAAGGTGATAAAGACCTTCCAGGATATTGTTGACACACACGAGCGCATTACGGACAAAAAAGAGTTCCTTGAAAAGACGCGTGCCCATATCAACCGGCTGGGGCTTCCGACCGATGTGCTTAACGCTTATCCCCACCAACTCTCTGGCGGCATGCGTCAGCGAGTGGCAATCGCCCTGGCAACTGTGTTCCAGCCTGCCCTGATTATTGCGGACGAGCCCACCACTGCCCTAGATGTCGTCGTGCAGCGCGGGGTTTTGCACATGATCAAGGATATCCAGGCCAGGAGCAAAAATACAGTTCTCCTGGTAACTCACGACATGGCAGTGCACGCTAATGTCGCCGATCGGGTGATGATCATGTACGCGGGCCGGATAGTCGAAGAAGCGCCAACCGAGAACATTTTCAACACGCCGCTCCACCCATATACCCAGCACCTGATCAATTCGCTGCCAATGATCGGCGAAAAATCGACGAAAGTGAGTCTGAAGGGATCACCGCCAAACCTTGCCGATCCTCCGGCCGGATGCCGGTTTCACCCTCGCTGCCCTTATGTAATGGATGAGTGCAGGACCGTGGTGCCTGAGTTGGTGACGGTCAAAGAACGTCATCGCGTTGCCTGCCATCTGGTCAAGGAAGCCTCTCTATGAGCACAAGCCCAAAATTGCTGGATGTCCAGCACGTGACAGTAGAATTTCATATCGGTGGGCTCTTAGGTGGCGCCCTTCTCACAGCGGTTAATGATGTCTCCTTTTCCCTGGAGAGCGATAAGCCAGAAATATTCACCCTCGCCGGTGAAAGCGGCAGTGGCAAGACCACGCTCTCCCGCTTGTTGCTTCGCGATCTTGAACCGACAAGGGGCAAAGTGCTGTTTGAAGGTCGCGACGTCTCAACCATCCGTAAACGATCCGAGTTCATTGAGTTTATAAAGAAAGTCCAGCCAGTTTTTCAAAACCCGTTCGAGACCTTCAGTCCACTGCGGCGGGTTGAAGAGTATCTGTTCGATACGGCCAAGAACCTCGGGATTGCCTCAAAACGTCGAGAGGCGGCCAAGGTCGTGGATGACGCCCTCCGCAATGTGGGGTTGTCGCTGGATGAAGTGAGGCAGCGTTATCCGCATGAGCTTTCTGGCGGTCAGATCCAACGTGTATCGGTAGCACGGGCGTTGATCTCAAGGCCCAAGCTGATTCTCGCCGACGAGCCCGTCTCAATGGTCGATGCATCTCTGCGCATGGAGATCGTGAACCTGTTCAAAAAGCTGCGTGATGAACAACAAGTAAGCGTTATCTACATCACACATGATCTCGCAACTGCGTATTACATCAGCGACCGGATTGCTATCATGCTGCGTGGATACATAGTTGAATCGGGACCGGTTGAGGACGTGCTGGAACGACCTGCGCACCCCTATACGCAACTGTTGAAGGAATCGGTTCCCGAGCCGGCCCCCATAAAGCGCGAATCCTGGGCACAACATATCGAGCTTGGAACCACTGAAGTCAAAGAGTACGGGAGAATTGGGTGCAAGTTTGCAGGTCGTTGCCCTAAAGTGATGGAAATTTGCCGCGAGGCCGATCCGCCAGATGTGCAAGTCGGAAGGCAAACCGTGAAATGCTACTTGTATTCGGAACACGCCAAGGTAACTGACGCGGAGGCGGAACCTCGATCTCGAGTTAGCCAGTGATATTCAGTATGGGTGCCTATTCCGCAAATGCCTATTGTTCCGACCGCTGCGTCATCAGGTGAGGTATCGTTCGCTGCGAGCGCAGGAGCGAAGCAATTATTTGGCCCAGCCAGCGCGTGACATGCAGCACTGACTATTGATTTCAAACACCGCTGTCGCGCGTCGATATCTTTCAAGAGATTCCTTCATCACGAGGTGTCCTGATTATGGCACAAGCGACTGTGTACATTGATACGAATCGGGTGATCAGCCCCATTTCGCCCCTGCTCTTTAGCGGCTTTGCGGAGCATATGGGCCGGTGTATCTACGAAGGGATTTACGACCCCACCGTGCCGCAAGCCGACGAGCACGGGCTGCGGCGGGATGTGCTGGCGGCGTTGCGCGACCTGAATTTACGCGCCATCCGCTATCCGGGGGGGAACTTTCTCAGCGGCTATCACTGGGAGGATGGCATCGGGCCCAAAGACCAGCGTCCGCGTCGTCGGAACCTTGCCTGGAAGACCATTGAAACCAACCAGTTCGGCACCGACGAGTTCATGCATTTCTGCCGCGAACTGAATGCCGAGCCGATTCTGGGCGTCAACATGGGGACCGGCACGATCCAGGATGCGGCCAATCTGGTCGAATACTGCAATGCGCCGGTGGGCACTTTCTACAGCGACCTGCGCGCTCGGTATGGCCAAGCCGAACCGTATGGGGTGAAATACTGGTGCATCGGCAACGAGATGGATGGCCCCTGGCAGATCGGGCAGCTGCCGGCCGACGAATATGGCCGCAAGGCGCTTGAGGCGGTCAAGATGATGCGCTGGCACGATCCCTCGATCGAGGCGGTGCTGTGTGGCTCTTCGCACGCCCAAATGCCGACCTATCCCGAGTGGGATCGCGTCACCCTGGAGATCGCCTGGGAGCATGTCAATTATCATTCGATGCACTACTACGCGTCGAATCATGCCGACGATACCGCCAGTTATCTGGCGCTGAGCGTCGACTTCGAGAACTGCGTTGATACCCTGGCGGGGGTCTTGCGGTATGTCAAGGCCAAAAGACGCTCGCAGCACGAGGTGTATCTGGCATGGGATGAATGGAACGTCTGGTACAAAGACCGCAGCAGCGAAGGGAACTGGGCCGAAGCGCCGCATCTGTCCGAGGAAGTCTATAACCTGGAAGATGCCCTGGTGGTCGCGCAATGGATGAACGTGTTCCTGCGCAAGGCGGACGTGCTCAAGATCGCGTGTCTGGCGCAGATCGTCAACGCCATTTCCCCGATCACCACCACACGCGACCGCCTGCTCAAACACACGACGTATTATCCCTTTATGCTGTTCAGCCGGATGGCTTCTGGCAACGCGCTGGACGTGCTGGTCAAGGCGCCGATGGTGGAAACCCGCCAGTTCGGTGACGTGCCCGTGCTGGATGTGGCATCGTCCCACAACACGGAGACGAACGCCAGCGCGATCTTTATCGTCAATCGGCATCAGACCGACCCTGTCATGGTGGACCTGCGGTGGCAAGCGCTCACCCCGCGCCGGGTGAAGTCCGCCTATCAACTCGCCGGGACCGACCCGAAAGCCGTCAATACCTTTGATGACCCGGACTGCATCATCGCACGCGCCATCACGCCCCCCGCGGTGTACGATGGCTCAGTGACGCTCCAACTCCCACCCCTCTCGTTCACCGCGCTGGAAGTGGAGTTGGGAGAGGATGGCGCCGTGCCGTAGGATGCCGAGCGGTGGATACCCGCGGAGAGGGCGGGCGACTTACCCCAGGGGTGGGCAACATCCCCCTGCCGTCGCACGGGTAACCGCCCCTGCGATAGAATGGGAGGGAGTAGCCAAGCTGGAACACCGCCCAGCGCAGTGCGCTCAGGTGGACCACGATATTCCAACGCCCGCCGCTCCCGTATAAAACACTTAAATGAAAACGCGAGGCCCTTAATGCTGCCTCGCGTTTTTGTTCTTCGTACTTGTCCGTGAGCCTACTCACACCACAAACACGGTGCCCGTTCACTCTGTTATACTTAGGGTGCGGAGGGGAAACATGCGCTCGCTGGCAGGGATCGGTCTATTTTCAGCATTGGTTTTGCTGTTTCAGGTAACCCTCACCCGGCTGTTTTCCATCGCGCAGTTTTACCATTTCGCATTTCTAGTCGTCAGCCTGGCGCTGCTAGGCTTTGGCGTAAGCGGCTCGCTGCTGGCGACATGGCCGCGCCTGCGCTCGACAACGTGGCGCCCTGTTTTCGCGCTGGCGTTCGGCCCTGCCAGCGTCCTTGCCTACATCATTCTCAACCGCTGGTCGTTTGACTCCTACGCCATCGCCTGGGACTCGCGGCAAGTCTGGAGACTGCTGGCAAACCTGTTCTTCCTCGCGGTTCCGTTCACTTTCGCCGGGGCGGCGATTGCCGGTTTCCTGGGAGACGGGCGGCTCTCCCCAGGCGCGGTCTACAGCGCCAATATGATAGGCTCGGCGGTGGGCGCAGCGATCACACCGCTTCTGCTGGCACAATTGGGCGACGCCCGCATCATACTGCTGGCGAGCGGGCTCGCCGCGCTCGCCGCGCTGCTGCTGACCGCGCCTAGTCGCAATCTAGCTCTACGGGCCGCAAGCGCGCTGGTGCTGTTTGTGAGCGCGCTAGGGCTCATCGCGCCCCCCGATCTATTGACGATCCTCCCCTCGCCCTACAAGGCGCTGGCATACTACCAGCGCAACCCTGAGGCTCGCCTGGAACC
>Ga0134093_1001134_pt1 | contig 27372 bp, 20 predicted proteins | sample 4_1taG_FD_94452 | JGI IMG/M metagenome (GOLD analysis project Ga0134093, IMG submission 94452) | Switchgrass degrading microbial communities from high solid loading bioreactors in New Hampshire, USA - 4_13_20_68_A1 metaG | ecosystem: Engineered > Bioreactor > Semi-continuous > Anaerobic >...
ACATTCATAAGTCAATTCCATTGTACCGATTTGTTGGTGAGTCTGAGTTTCGTTATATTTGATACCTTTGCGGAACAAGATGTTGTTTATGTTGCTCCATTCACAGCTGAAGGAACCGCCATCCTTAAGTATCATTGTTCCGTTACCGTTGTCTTTCCAGTACTCGTAGTTGTAACCGCCATGTGTACCGGTATCATTATTGGTTACAGTTTTGGTTCCACTACCGGTATTTCCGCCGGTATTTCCACCGCCATTGTCCCAGCCACCGCCAGGCCAACCGCCGCCAGGCCAGCCGCCACCATTATCCCAGCCGCCGCCGTTGTTACCGCCGCCGTTATTTCCGCCACCGGGATATGAGCCGCCCATGGTAATTTCCATCTTAGTCATATTAGCTTGGCCGCTGCTCTGATATCCTTCAACAACCATGGAAACCTCATACAATCTACCCATTCTCATGCCTTTGGATTCCCAAGCCTTGAAGTGCTCATGCACAGAAATAACACCGCTGCTACGTTTTTGTGTACGAACACTCCAGTACTGCTGGAAGGTTGTATTTCCTTCAATAGATGGCTGATTGTATCTTGTGGTTTCGTATATTTCGTATGTACCGCCGTCAGCATTAACATAACCCTTTACATTGTTGCTTCCTGGTGGCTTCCAAGTACCGTAGCTTTCTATGATGTAATATTCTACAAGAGGACCTTGTGTCCATCCGTAAACGGAAAGATATGAGTTTCCGTTCGGTCTGTAATCACAGGCATAATCAATGTAGATATTACCGTATTGCTGGTAGGTTTGAGTTGAACCAAGTTTTTTACCTGTACGGAACAAGATATTGTTAATGTTATTCCATGAACAGCTAAAAGTACCTCCTCCGTTAAGAGTCATTGTTCCATTACCGGTATCTTTCCAGTATTCGTAGTCATAACCGTCAATTTTACCGGTTGCATTGTTATTAAGAGTAATTGCTGCCTGAACATTAGATGTTGCAACTACAGATACTAAAAAGGCAACACTAATTAGTCTGGCAAAATTTCTTAGTTTGCTTTTCAGCATTTTGCACGCTCCTTTCATAATTTTAAAATTATTTATAAAATTACCTACATTATATAGGTAATTTTAGCAAAATTATACAAAAGCAAAAAACATAAGCGATCCCTTCTTAATCACCTTAAATAATGAAAAATAAAGTCATTCCCCTGAAAAAACAATTGGATTATCAATACAAAATGAAAAACAAGAGATGGTACAGAGATAAATGATATAGAGTTTGGGTAGTAGATTTGAATTCGAAGAGCATTTTGCAAAAATTACAATAATTATTTCTATAAAACAGGACTTTTGTCCTTGTAATACTATAGTAATTCATAATTCAAAAAAAAATAAATACTTACATATATTAATTTTTCAAAGTTCAAGTTTTGTACCCGAAAACATCTACAATTCCAACAAAAAATGCCAAATTATGTTAATGATTTGTCGAGCCATAATTATATTATATATAAATTAAGATATAAATACAATATCTAAATTAACAAAAACTTACATAATCAAGTTAAAGAAAATTGGCGTGTTGACAATTACTATAATACGCCGATGGATTATATTTTTTCTTTGGGAAATAGACTTTTTGTAAGCAGTGATGTTTCGGGCGGCAACAGAAATTATTACAGGGTATATAACATTGAAACCGGTGAATATCAGTGTTCGGATTTTCCTGCGGCTCTACCTAAGATAAAAAGTGTACATCCCTTTTATCAAAATTCCGATAATGTTTATGTATCCAAAGATGGTGGAGGAATTTGTGTTATATTGGAATAAGACATTGAAGGATTTGTTTTATGCTTTATTTTAAAAAAAGAATCATATTTAGGCAAAATATGAAATCCTGTAAAGCTTTACACCGGTTAAAGATAATTTAAAAAATGACGAAATTATGTTATAGTAATTAAGGCTATTTAAAAGATAACTTTTGCATTTGCCGTTCAATAAATTAGATTTTGGCAAAGGTATAAATTTTAGTGGGTTATTCTTAAAATAGCTTTATTATTTGTAATTTGATAAAGAAGGGTATGCATGTACAAATGAAAAAACGAACAAATGGAAAAAAGAGAAGTATCAGAATCAATAGCAATTTCTTTGTTATTCAAGGTATCTTGATAGGAATTTTACTGTACCTGACATGGGGGTCTTGGGTGAAATTTGCTGTTTTCGTTACATTGGAAATGGCAGCTTATTTTACATTGATTTATTATATTATGGCAAAGCAGGCAAGTCAGAAACGAAAGAAAAGAGCTAACGCAAAGCAAGTTCATAGCAAGGTTAAAAACAGTAATACCAAGACAGCTGAATCAAGAAGTTATAGAGAAGTAGGAAGAAGGTCTAGAAAAAATTATAATTGGGAGATTTCAAAGAGCAGCCCGAAACGGAAAGTTTTGGCTTCTTACAACAATGTGAGGGATAATTTGGAGAAAAATTCCGAAAGCTCAATAAAAAACAGTCCATTAAATGAAAATGATAATAGTGTTACAAAAGTGGAAAACAAAAAGTTTGTGCCGTATCGTTCACCTTTTGATCCCATAAAGCCAAAGGAAGAAGAGCATAAGTCTGATACTGAAAATCAAAATGAAGTAATGGAAGATGAAAGTTTAAAAGAGGATATAATTAAAGATGAAGAAATTGACTTTCAATATAATGAGGAAATTGAAACTAAAGAGGAAGAAGAAAATAACGGCTTAATAATGATTGAGGATTCGGCAGAAATTGCCGATGGAGATTTGGAAGAAAGTATCGAAGACTTTCTACAGGTGCAATTGGAGAGCAGTAAAAAAAATGAAATTTTCAACTTGGAGTTTGAATACGACAACAATACGTATGAAGACAGTAATTCCGGTTTTGATGAAAAAGGTATAAATATTACTGCAGTAGAAAAAGAAGAAATTGATTATCCGGTAAATAAATCCCTTTATGTGCATCAAGAGAAAACAGAAATATTCCCTAAAAAAGTACAGCAAGAAGATACCAAAATTACATTCAGAGAAGAAAAATCCGTTTCACCGGTTGCTATAAACAGGCAGCAGGCAAAAGATTATAGAACGGTTCCATCGAAGGAAAATATGTCTCACAAAGAGGAATATAAGCTACCGGTGGATTTGCTCAATAAAAATGAACAATCGAGTTTTGACGAAGAAATTGATGATCATATCGAATATAATGCCTATAAGCTGGTTGATACATTGGCTAGTTTCGGTGTTGGGGCTAGAATCTTGAATGTAAGCAAGGGTCCTACAGTTACTCGTTATGAACTGCAGCCCAATGCAGGGATTAAGGTCAGTAGAATATTGAGCCTGGCGGATGATATAGCACTGAATCTTGCGGCGACAGGGGTTAGAATAGAGGCACCTATTCCCGGCAAGGCAGCCATTGGAATTGAAGTACCTAATGAGAAGAATGTGCCGGTCTTTCTTAGAGATGTGGTTGAATCGGAAGAGTTTCAGAATTATCCGTCAAAGCTGGCTTTTGCCGTTGGGAAGGATATAGCGGGAAATGTTGTGATTGGAGATATCGCAAAGATGCCGCACCTCTTGATTGCAGGTGCTACCGGTTCGGGTAAGAGTGTGTGTATCAATACTCTGATTGTAAGTATTTTATATAAGGCTTCTCCTAAGGATGTACGCCTTCTCATGGTGGATCCTAAAGTGGTTGAGCTGGGTATTTACAACGGAATCCCACATCTTCTCATACCTGTTGTTACAGAACCTAAAAAAGCTGCAGGTGCACTTAACTGGGCGGTTGTTGAAATGACAAACCGTTACAAGCTATTTGCAGAAAACAATGTCAGAGACATAAACGGATATAACGAGTTGGTAAAGGAAAGGGGAGAAGGGGATACCCTACCCCATATAGTGATAATAATAGATGAGTTGGCAGATTTGATGATGGTGGCACCGAATGAGGTGGAAGATTCCATTTGCCGGTTGGCACAAATGGCAAGGGCGGCAGGAATGCACTTGGTAATTGCAACACAGAGACCGTCGGTTAATGTTATTACCGGTGTGATAAAGGCTAATATTCCTTCAAGGATTTCCTTTGCCGTTTCTTCTCAAATAGACTCAAGGACAATACTCGATATGGCAGGGGCAGAAAAATTGCTAGGCAGAGGGGATATGCTGTTTTATCCCACAGGCCAGCCAAAACCGATTAGGGTTCAGGGAAGCTTTATATCCGACAGGGAAGTGGATAAGATAGTAAGTCATATAAAATCTCTTCAAGGTGCGGATTATGATGAGGAAATACTTAAAAAAATAGACAGTCAAAATGAGGTGGAAAAACCCGATTTGACTGAAGATGATGAATTGCTTCCCCAGGCTATAGAAATGGTTTTGGAAATGGGACAGGCTTCGGCTTCTTTGATACAGAGGAAATTTAAAGTGGGTTATTCCAGGGCTGCCAGGATTTTGGATCAGATGGAAGCTTGTGGAGTGGTGAGTGCTTCCGACGGCAGCAAGCCAAGGCAAATATTGATTACGAAGCAAGAATGGGAAGAAATGAACTCATAACACCCAAGGGTATGTTCCCATAACACAATTTATAATTTGTTATTGAATTGGAAGGAATAATAAGATAAACTGAAAAAGCAAATTTTTTTAGCAAATTAATACTCAGGGAGGTAATAGCATACATGAGCAAAATAAGAGTAGGTATAGTAGGTTATGGGAATCTCGGTAAGGGTGTTGAACTGGCAATAGGAAAAAATCCCGATATGGAGCTTGTTGCAGTATTTACAAGGAGACAGCCGGAATCCATTAAATTATTGACTGAGGGTGTTCCGGTATATTCTATAGATTGTGCCGAAGAACATAAAGATGAAATTGATGTTATGATTCTCTGCGGAGGCAGTGCCAAAGATTTGCCGGAGCAGGGACCGAAATTTGCTTCTATTTTCAATACTGTGGACAGTTTTGATACTCATGCCAAAATTCCTCAATATTTTGAAGCTGTCGACACTGCTGCAAAAAAGAATGGCAAAGTAGGTATAATTTCTGTGGGATGGGATCCCGGAATGTTTTCAATAGAGCGTCTATACGGGGATTGTATTCTGCCTGACGGAAAGGGCTATACATTCTGGGGCAAAGGTGTGAGTCAAGGACATTCCGATGCTATTAGAAGGGTTGAGGGGGTTGCCGACGGTAAACAGTATACAATACCTATAGATTCGGCATTAGAAGCGGTTAGAACCGGTAAGAACCCCGAACTTTCCACACGGGAAAAGCATATTCGTGAATGTTTTGTTGTTGCTAAAGAAGGTGCCGACAGGGCAAAAATAGAGTCGGATATTAAAAACATGCCCGATTACTTTGCCGATTACAATACCATAGTTCACTTTATTTCACAGGAAGAGTTGAATAGAAACCACAGCGGAATGCCCCATGGAGGATTTGTTTTCAGAGCAGGCAAAACCGGAAAAAATGGCGAAAACACACATGTGGTTGAGTATTCGATAAAACTCGATTCAAATCCTGAGTTTACTGCAAGTATTCTTGTTGCGTATGCAAGAGCTGCTTACAGGCTATCAAAAGAGAAGGTTTCCGGTGCGAAAACAGTGTTTGATATTCCGCCTTCATATCTATCGCCGAAGAGCAGCATGGAAATTATTAAAGAATTCTTATAAGGTTGATTAAATTAGCAATATTGTAGATAAATTTGAAAAACTGATATATTTTGAATTAAAGAACAAAAACTCCGAATTTCGGAGTTTTTGTTCTTATATACACAAGGAATTATATATTATAATAGTTAAATAAAGATGTTTCTTGATGTAATTATGTTAAAATTGTTAATATTACACTTATTTATGTGTAAAATTAAATATTTTATTTGTGTAGAAAATATTTTATAATGAAAAAGTTAATATTATGAATTGATTGAAAGGTATGGGTTAATGAAGAGAAGTTCATTAATAGAGTATCATAAAAAACTAATAAAAGAATATGTTGAATCAAAAACGCAATTATTTGAATTGGTAATCTGTTACATAGTGTTTATTATCGCATTTATTATAAAAAACCGATGCCCTATGGAGCAAAAGTCAATGGTTTCACAAGTACAAGGCTTTATTGCCATGTATATGGCATTTCGTTTCGGAATAATAGGAATGCTTTTGTACTATATTATTTTCTTTATAGATTGTGCTATGTTGCTCCATAATTTTGTGTTTATGAGAAATGATTCTTTCAACTATTCATTGAGTTTTGTATTCTTGTTTCTGACAATATTTTGGGTTACAATTGTCGGTATTATTTCCTACAGGCAGGAGAAATACAGAAAAGAAACTCAAAGGCTTGCAGTTACCGATGAATTGACGGATGTATACAATAAAAGATACTTTTATATTACTCTTGAGAGTGAGCTGAAAAACTCATCATCGGGCAATTCACTCGGCTTAATACTTATAGATGTGGACAATTTTACAATGTATAACGATTTGTACGGACATAATTGCGGGGATAGAATATTAAAAAGCACTGCAGCCATCCTTAAAAATGTTATTGGCGAAAAGGAAATGCTGTTCAGGTTTGAAGGAGATGAGTTTGCCATACTGGCAAAGGATAGGGAAAAAGAATCCTTGGAACAGTATGCCAAATATATTCATGACACTTTTGAGAATTTGAAAGAAAAGTATTACGATGAGGGCCTTGCAAAAAAGCTTACCATATCGATAGGTATGTCCATATATCCAAGTATTTCGGGAAATAAGGAAGATTTGATTTCCCATGCCAATACAGCTCTTTATCAGGCAAAAAACATGGGTGAAGACAAGGTTAATTTGTATCAGGATATAATAAAGCTCTTACACAAAAATGTCAAGTCCGATCAACAGATGCTCGGAATGTTAAAAGGTCTTTTAAGTACCATAAATGCAAAAGACAAGTATACTTTCGGACATTGTGAGCGGGTTTCTTCCTATGCTGTAATGGTGGGAGAGAAATTGGGACTCGATAAAGATGAATTACAGACTCTTTTGCACGCCGGGTTGTTGCATGATATAGGCAAAATTGAACTACCGAAATCAGTTCTCAACAAGACTGCTTGCCTGTCGGAGGAGGAATTGAAATCGGTCAGCCAGCATCCCATTCATAGTGCCCACATATTAGAGCCTTTATCCAATACCGGCAATCTCATAGATTATGTTATCCATCACCATGAGAGATATGACGGAAAGGGATATCCCGACGGTTTGAAAGGTGAAGAGATTAGTATCGGTGCTAGAATACTGTGTGTGGTTGACTGCTTTGATGCCATGGTTTCGGAACGCCCCTACAGAAGGAGTATGACAATAGAGGAAGCTATTATTGAGTTGAAAAGGTGTGCGGGGTCACAATTTGATCCGAAAATTGTACAAGTTTTTATCGATGCAATGAAAAGCAAGATGTCCATTAAGTACGATTATAATATTGGTGTATAATTTAGAGAAAAATACCAAATAAATTTAAATTTTATCGAATTATATATAATGAAGAATTTTTTGAAGAAAGTATTTAGTTATATCATCTATTTGAGGGGATAAGGCATGAATGAAGCAAGTTCAAAGTTTGTAGACAATTTAGCTATTGATAAACTGTTGAATGATAAATTAAAAAAGGTGAATCACTATCCGAAATATTCTTTGTTTGTTCCTGCCGAGGGACTGTTTAAAAATCAAAACAATATATTGAGCTTTGCCAAAGTAAAATACATGAAAGACAGTGCGGCTTTTAGGCGTATTGATTTACCGTCTTTTGAAAGCTCATCGTTTTACAGTGAAAACAATACGGTGTATCTTTATAATTATCCTGCAAAAAATGCACAGTGCAATATCTTGTTTGTTCATGGTCTTTTTGACGATAATTTAATGAATTACAGCTACTTGTTTAAACTTCTAAACGATTTGAATATAAATGTTTACTTTATGACAATGCCCTACCATTTTGAGAGAAAGCCGAAGGAGAGTTTGTTCAGCGGAGAATACTTCCTAAGCGGAGATATTTTCAGGACCCAGAACGCATTTAAACAAGCGGTTTTGGATATTGATGCTTCCATGCAATTTATAAGGAGTGAGAATTTGCTTCCGATCCTTTTGGTGGGATTTAGCATGGGTGGTTGTGTAGCCTTGAGACATTTTCTATTGAACAATCAGGAAATTCCCACTTTTTTAATCAACCCAGTAACGAATTTCTGTGATGTTCTATGGGATTCGCCGCTGTTTGTTACAATTGGCAAGGATCTGCTGGATTCAGGTTATGATATGATGAAATGCAAAAAGTTTTTTGTGGAAATTGACCCTAGCAATTTCCTTGATAAAAGTTTTAAAACCGAAAAAATTGCAATGGTTTATTCAAATTACGATCAGGTAATAAGTGAGAATAAATACAAAAAGTTTATAAGTCAGACTGGAATAAAAAATGCCTATGCTTATCATTCAGGGCATCTGAATGTTTTAAGAGTGCCAAAATTGGCTAAGGACATTAAAGAATTTGCAGAAAAAGTGTTTTGATAAAAAATACTTATTCGGTTTCCACTTAGTCCGGAAAAGTGCAATAGAAAAAAATAAGAGGAGCTTAATGCTCCTCTATATTATTTTGCGTTTTATTATTTTTCAAGAACAGTAACGGTTACGGTTTTACTGCTACTTGTTCCAAATTCGTTTATCAGTTCCCATCTATAGTTATAAGTCCCCGGTTCTGTGGCATCAAAAGAAAGTATTTTTGCCTGATCGCGAGGTGTCCTGTCCACCAGTTGAAATCTTTTATACTCCACTTCATTTTGGTATAAAATTAATGTTGTACCGTTATTTCCACCCTTCATGTAAAAATGTACTTCGTATTTTTCACCAACTTTAACCTTGGGGGGATGCACACTTATTCGTGCCTCTCCGGGTATATCAGTAGCTTTTGTGACAACTATTGCAGTGGGTGATGAAGTATTGTCGGTTTGAGAAGGTGTCGCAGAAACAATAGATGATGGAGTTGCAACGGTATTCTTATCAGAAGCGGTAGGTCGAAGCGGATCTGGGGTACTAACGGGTTTGGTTGCCGGAAGCTCGGTGGATACAGGTTCACTTACAAGCAGATTAGAAGTTTTTTCAGGAGCTGTTGTCAAATCCGGTACAGAAGTAATACCCGGTTGCGAAGTTTCAGCAACAGCAACACTGGCACTTTTACCTGTGCTTCCAGGTTCAAGGGTCTTGGCAGGTAGAGGAGTTTCAACGATATTGTATGTAGTAGTGGTCGTATTGTTATTCATAATCATCTGAAAACCTTTGAACAATATAATGCAAATCAATATACTGGTAACAGCCCAAGCCGCTATGATATAGTTCAAATTTTTATTTTTTCTTTGAATTCTATAGCTGCCGAACTTGATCTGCTCTCCCACTTTATTGGGTGCACTGAGTTTAATGGTTAAAAATTCACCTTGAAGAGTAAACAAAATAGCTTGATCTTTCTTTGCTTCGAGTATTACACCAATGTTTTCGCTATAGTCGTTTCGTAAGTTTACGTTCTTTAAATAACTGCACAAGAGCCGAAGATTATTTTTTATTATTAATGTAAGAGCTATGATGTATTTTTTGTGCTTGTTGAAAATTTTTCTTTCGAGCTTTATTCCATCGTTTAAGTCTTCCATTGAAAGATTTTTGTTTCTTGCAACCTTTTGGAACAGATTGTTGTCAGTAGCCAAGTACTTGGCTATTCTCACACATACACCTATGTTTTGCTTTTCGTCGGGAGATAGGCTGGGTAGATCGCTGAGTTTGATGCCATATTCCCATAGACTTCTCTTAAATTGGGCTATATCCTTTGATGATTCATAATTGCAATAGAGATAATATTTCTCTTCGTCAATTTGCTTTAGGGTACTGTTGGAGTTTTCCTCCTTTACATATTCGAGTATCCATTCTTTAATGATATTTCCCGAGAAGGATAAAAAATCCTTATCTTTTTCGAGGTTAAACAGGTCAATTGAATAATCGAAAGCATCAAGACCAATGTCGTATTCACGACTGTTTTTGGGTATAGCAGACTTTCCTAAGGAATGAGATATTGTTTCTAAGATAAAACTCTTATGGCTGTCGATAAATTCTTTTCTTGCTTGTGCGTCTCCTTCTTTGATCTTCAATAGGGAATCGACATACTCATTCTGCATAGTTGTTTTTGTGCCAAAGAAATTTGAACTTTGCCCATTGGATGTTTTTTTACTCTTAAAAAAATCCGAAACATTGTTTACAAAAAACTTCTTTGTGCGTAAAAACTCAATTATTTTCATTTTATCTGCTCCCTGGTAAAAAAATAGATAATAAAATAACTTCACTGATAATTATATCAGATTAAAGCAGAAAATGAAAATATATTTGGAAATAAGGCGATTTTTGTTTCGTTTTACAGTTGTTTTTCTATCAAAAACTTCCAATACCTGGCCGGCATGTATTGCTTTTGAAGTTTGGGGTTAATCCTTTCCTTTATGCAGATATTGTTAAAGTAGTCTTTCCACAACTTTTCATAGTCGTCACCGATACCGTAAGTTATGGGAATTGCTTCTTCGGAAACATCGGTAAAAATACAGACTTTTTTGTCGAACACAGCGGCATAGTTCCTTTTAACATCGTGGATCACCCAGCTTTGGTCGGAAAATCTGTCGACAAAATGGCCGGATATCAATGTCGTGATGTTGTGGTCGGGCTTGTATTGGGCATAATATATATTGTTATCCAATTTCTTAAACCGCAAAAGGCCAACCATTAAATGACACTCCCGGGTAACCTTTTTAGCTGCAGTATGTACTGCCAGAACCCTGTCATCGGAGAGGTACAAATCCACGTCTTTTCCCTTTTTAAAACCCAGTCTTACATAGTTTAAAATATTGGTTTCGATACCGCTTAGCTCAGACAAGTAGGCATGATATATGTTTTCCAAACATTGATAAGAGATTTTGCGGGCGATGCTGTCGTATACTTTCGAGGCTTTATCCGGGTCGGTGGATATCTGGATATTTTCATCCAAAAGATTTTGTTGAACATATTCGGATGAGTATATGCGATCGGGTTTTTCGCTTCTGTAATAGGCTTCATAAATACATGTTAAAAGTCCCTCGAAAGAGCCGTCATACAAATAATTAACCATTAAAGTTCACCTACCAGACTCATAATTTTATCTTCTATGGTGGGAAGCCCAAGCATACCGGAGAAAATTGAAATTTGTTCCCAATTATCACTATAGATTTGGCTTTTGTCTATAAGTGCCTCACGAATATGGGTTTCATTTAAACCTATATTGCTAAAATACTTGCCCTTGCAGGTAATAAAAAATCTTGCCCTTTTTAAAACTATGCCCAGCTTTTTCAAATCATCGAAGTCCAGTTGTTTGACTTTTCTTGCGGCAATGATTTTCCTGGCGGAACGGACTCCTACACCGGGTATGCGAAGCAGCATTTCATAGTCGGCTTTATTTATTTCCACAGGGAACAAGTGAATGTTTCTCAATGCCCAATTGCATTTCGGGTCCAATTGGGTATCGAAATTAGGTTGTTCTTCATTTAAAAGTTCGCTGCTGGTAAAGCCGTAAAATCTTAACAGCCAGTCTGCCTGATACAGGCGATGCTCCCTTAAAAGAGGGGGCCTGTTTATAGCGGGAAGATTGGGATTGGTTGATACGGGCACATAAGCGGAATAGTAAACCCTCTTGAGTCCGTAACTCTTATATAACCCTTCCGACAGACGAAGTATTTTGAGGTCATGGTCGGGAGTGGCACCTATTATTAATTGGGTGCTTTGTCCTGCTGGGACAAAGTTTGGGGATGACTTGAAGAACTTACGGTTGTCTTTTGCTTCCTTTATTTTTGTACTTACATATCCCATAGGTTTTAGTATGTTTTCCCGGCTTTTTTGAGGTGCAAGTAGCTGCAAACCTTTACTTGAAGGCAATTCAATGTTGAGGCTCATACGATCTACCAATCTGCCGGCTGCTTCAATCAGGCTAAAGTCAGCACCGGGGATTGCCTTAAGGTGTATATAGCCATTGAATTTATATTCTTCCCTAAGTATTCTAACCGATTCATAGAGCTGCTCCATTGTATAATTGGGATCTCTAATTATGGATGAGCTTAAAAACAGCCCTTCGATATAATTTCGTCTGTAAAAATTTATAGTTAAGGCAGCCACTTCCTGAGGAGTGAAAGCTGCTCGGGGAATATCGTTGGACAGCCTGTTCACACAGTAGGCACAATCATAGGAGCAATAGTTGGTAAAAAGAATTTTCAATAGTGAAATGCATCTTCCGTCATCGGACCAACTGTGGCAAATTCCTGCGGGAGAACTGTTACCGATTCCGCCTTTGGTGTTTTTTCTGTTACTGCCGCTAGAAGAACATGAAACGTCATATTTTGCCGCTGCAGAGAGGATTTCGAGTTTTTTTTGAAGCTCCATTATTTACCTCCTATGTAATCTGTATTCCGGTGTATCAAGCGTTCTTTGCCCTTACCGTTTCAAAATTTACAGTTCCGGGCAATTCCAAAATATGTAGGTAGTTTTTCATGGCTTAAAAGAATTTTATCACAAATAAAGATAAAAATCAAACATATGTTCGATAAACGGAATTGTGCCATCATACTGTTAAGTTTTGTATATGGAATATCGATAAATATAATAAGAGAATCAAAGCTTCACTGGTTGTTTCATGAAACGGTAAGGCAGAAAATTTTCGGAGGCTAATATATGTTTTTACTAATGCAAAATATTTTTACTTCCCCAATATTTATCATTGCTGCAATTCCAATTTTCATTCTTGTTATTGCTGTGGTTATCTATGTCTTAAATCTTAAATCTAAAATTTCAAAAGCCTATTTGGAACTTGAAAAAAACAACGGTATATTGAAGGTTACAATGTTAAGTATCGGAGAAGCAATAATTTCAACCGATAAAAAAGGAATTGTCACTTTTGCAAATTATGAAGCTTGCAAAATGTTTGCCGTTTCGGAAGAACAGTTCTTAAAGAGTAATTTTGACGATTTATTGGGACTGCTAAGGGAACAGGACGGTAACAGCTCCGAGTTTTCATTGGACAAGGTATTGAAAGATGGAATAAGGCTTAATATTGAAAGTGCTTCCATTTTCTCGTCAAAAGACGGTAAGGAATACATAGTTTCCGGAAGTATTTCACCTATAAAAAATGAAGTTGGTGAAATAATCGGGACGGTAAGTATTTTAAAAGATATTACCGAGATAAAGAGAAATGAAAAGAAAATATTCAATATGGAGTACTATGATAGAACTACAGGTTTGCCGAATAAAACATTGTTTTTCGACAGATTGAGAATGGCATTGGCCGGTGCCAAGAGAAACGGTGCAAAACTTGCCGTAATTGTTATTGATCTGGATAATTTTAAAACTGTCAATGATACCTTAGGACATAATTTCGGTGACAGGATATTGATGCTTATAGCGGAAAATATTAAAGGTATTGTGCGGGAAGCGGATACCGTTGCACGTTTTGGAGGAGATGAGTTCATTATTCTGCAACCTGTACTGAAAGATATTACCGATGTTATTAAGATTTCAGAACGAATTTTGGAAAAGTTTAGAAAACCTTGGGTTTTGGAAGGAAAGGAATTCTTTATTACCGCCAGTTTGGGAATATCGGTTTATCCCAATGACGGCCAGGACGAGAATGATTTGGTGAAGAATGCCGATATAGCAATGAATAGGGTCAAAGAAACAGGAAAAAACAATTATGAACTGTTCATGGAATCAATGAATAAAAAGATAATAGACAGACTGGATTTGGAAAATGATTTGAGACGGGCCATTGAAAAACAGGAATTTATACTGTTTTATCAACCGCAAATTGCAATCGCCACAGGAGAGATTATCGGTGTAGAGGCTTTGATAAGATGGAAGCGTGAAGGGGGAGAGCTTGTTCCTCCGATGGAATTTATACCTATAGCTGAAGAGTCAAGCTTGATAATTCCTTTGGGAGAATGGGTCCTGAGAAATGCTTGCATGCAAAATGTTAAATGGATAAACTCGGGAATAAAGCCGATTATAATGTCTGTAAACCTTTCTGCCAAGCAGTTTCAACAGCGTAATCTTGTTGAGACCATTGAGAGAATTTTGGATGAAACAGGCATGGCACCTGAGCTTCTTGAACTTGAAATTACCGAAAGTACAGCAATGCAGGATATTGATTTTACTATTGATTTACTCAAAAAGTTGAGTGCAAAGGGAATACGGATTTCTTTAGACGATTTTGGAACAGGGTACTCTTCCTTGAATTACTTGAAAATGTTGCCTATTGATTCTTTGAAGATTGACAAAAGTTTTGTGCATGATATAGCTGTAAGTCCAAACGAGGGGGCCATCGCAAAATCGGTTATAAGTCTTGCACACAAGTTGAATCTTTTAGTGGTGGCCGAAGGGGTTGAAACCAAGGATCAGTTTGAATTATTGAAAAGCTATATGTGTGACAAGGTTCAGGGGTATTTGTTGAGTAAACCTGTGCCGCCCAACGAGGCTGAGATATTGTTGAGAGAATCTCAAAACGGTCTGAGAGAATTTCACGGTTAGTTGTTAGCCGTGAATTTTTTTAGGGGCTTTCAAAGGTGGTGAAAGCCGCAAAATCGAAAGGGCTCGATGCCCCGGAGATTTTGTTATGGCCTAAAAATTCATGTTGCTAATATTATTTTGGACGAGTATAATTACTACTATGATAAATTTTTGTCAAAGGGGGAATCGCCGATGAGAGCGATTGTTACAGTTATTGGTAAGGACAAGGTCGGAATTATCGCATCATTAAGTAACATACTTGCCAACTGCAATGTAAATATATTGGATATTTCACAAACTACAATGCAGGATGTTTTTACTATGATAATGTTGGTTGACATATCAGGTTTAAATATACCGTTTTCGGAATTATCCGAGCAATTGGAGAAAAAAGGTGTTGAATTGGGGTTGTCGGTTAGGATTCAACACGAAGATATTTTCAACTCCATGCACCAGATATAAGGGGGTAATTTTGTGATTAAGCCTTTTGAAATAATTGAAACTATAAAGATGATCCAGGAAGAGAATCTCGATATAAGGACCATTACTATGGGCATCTCCCTTAGAGATTGCGTAAGTCATGACGGAAATGTTACCAGAAGAAAAATATACGATAAAATAACCCGCCTTGCAAAAAATCTTGTAAAGGTGGGAGAGGATATTGAGAGGGAGTACGGTATTCCAATCATCAACAAAAGAATTTCGGTGACTCCCATATCTTTGATTGCCGAAAGCTCCGATGAGGATAACTATGTTAAGTTTGCAGAAACCTTGGACAAAGCTGCCGATGAAGTAGGGGTAAACTTTATAGGAGGTTTTTCGGCACTGGTGCACAAGGGTTATACCAACGGGGACAGAAAACTGATACAATCCATTCCTGAAGCATTGAGTACAACAAGCAAGGTTTGTTCTTCGGTAAACCTTGCTACAACCAAGACCGGTATCAATATGGATGCGGTCAAGGAGATGGGGCAGATAATTAAGAGGTGTGCAGATTTGACTGCTGATAACGGGGGAATAGGCTGTGCCAAGTTGGTTGTATTTGCAAATGCACCTGAGGATAATCCTTTTATGGCAGGAGCCTTCCATGGAGTTGGTGAACCGGAATGTGTCATCAACGTTGGCGTAAGCGGACCGGGTACAGTGAAAAGTGCTCTGGCGAAAGTTAAAGGTGCTGATTTTGAAACGGTGTCCGAAACCATTAAAAAAACAGCTTTTAAAATAACCAGAATGGGGCAGTTGGTGGCAATTGAAGCTTCAAAGCGGTTGGGTGTTTCCTTTGGAATAGTGGATTTGTCATTGGCACCGACTCCAGCCATTGGAGATAGTGTGGCCCATATACTTGAAGAAATGGGGCTTGAAAAGTGCGGTACCCACGGTACTACTGCTGCTTTGGCACTTTTGAATGACGCTGTCAAAAAGGGTGGAGTTATGGCATCTTCTTTTGTTGGAGGATTGAGCGGAGCATTTATACCTGTCAGTGAAGATGCTGGTATGGTTAGTGCTGTTGTTGACGGTGCCCTTTCGATAGATAAGTTGGAAGCGATGACTTGTGTATGTTCTGTAGGGCTGGATATGATTGTAGTCCCCGGGGATACAAGCAGTGAAACCATTTCGGCTATTATTGCCGATGAAGCTGCAATTGGGGTGGTAAACAATAAGACCACTGCAGTTAGAATTATCCCGGCTCCGGGGAAAAAAGTCGGTGATATGGTTGAATTCGGAGGACTTTTAGGTTCAGGACCCGTAATGAATGTCAGCAGGTTCAGCAGTAAAGAGTTTATTGACAGAGGCGGACGAATTCCAGCTCCTCTACACAGCTTAAGAAATTAATATTAATAAAATTTGTTAATGGGAGCGGTTAGCTCCTGTTAATGTTTTTATAGAAATTAGAAGGAATGTGAAAGCTGCAAAATCGATGGGGCTAAAAATTCCCTCTGAGATTTTTCTCATCTTTTTTCAGTTTTTAATAAAAAATGTTAAATTTCTTGTCAGATTATTTCCATTTATTCCGAATATAAATAATGAAATTAAAATAGGAAAGAAGGTGTTTCATTGGATGTAAAATTACTGGAGGATTTAAAATCCGATGCAGAGAAGGGCTTAAATCATCTTATGGATACATATATGGGCCTTGTTTACACCATAGTTAAGAATAAACTTGGAAGCATTTTCTATAAAGAAGATATTGAAGAATGTGTCAGTACTGTGTTTTATGAATTTTATAAACAGCGAGACAGTATTGATTTAAATAAGGGGTCTATAAAGTCTTATCTCTGTGTTATAGCCAAAAGAAGGGCTGTTGACTTGTATAGAGAAAAAGCCAAATCGATTAATTCAGAAGTGCAGCAAGAAGAAAGTGCATTTAAATGTGACAATGGCGTAAATATCCCTGATATTGAGACAAAACATGTATTGATTGAGGCAATAAAAAATTTAGGCAGCCCTGATAGTGAGATATTTATAAGGAAGTATTATTTCGGACAAAGTTCGAAGGACATTGCCCGAGCTTTCGGTATCAAAGTCAATACCATTGACAAGAAGATATCAAGAGGACTTGTAAAGTTAAGGGAATCATTAGGAGGTGTGATATTGGATGGATGACAGAATATTTGAAGAATTGGACAATTTGGATATAAAAGAAACCGAGCAATTGTTAAAATCGGTCAATACTTCTGAATTTGAAGAGGAAATCGATTCAAAAACTAGAAACAGGATTAAGGCTTCAGTGCTAAAGAAAGCAGGAGTACTTAAAGAAAAGAGTAAAAAAGCACTTATACCCAAAAAAACAAGGCTAGTTGCCGTTTCTTTGTTAATTAGCATAATTGAACTGCTCTTTTTCACATCGGCGGCGTTTACTGCATGGATGGGCGGATTTCTTGAAAGTTCGGGAATCAACTTAAGCCTTGGAGGTATAATACCAACCGTATTTTACATTATTATTCTAGGGGCTTTGTCGCTGTGTGTGTACAAAGTTTTATTCAATTTGGACAGTGAAAAGTTTGATATTGAAACCATTTTACCTGGAAATCGAACTTCGATAATTTATTGGGGATATTTCATATTTTCTATAGTCTTAAAAGTATTGGTTTTATTATTGTATGTTAATGTTGTTGATGAAATAGAATATCGCTTCATATCCTATAAAATAGATACTCAATTTAAAATATTGGCGTTTTCGCTGCTTATTATACTGATGGCAGTGGTTGATATGTTTTTTGCAAAGATTAAAAACTCACTTATACTCAAGTTTGAGGGTAAAAAGGAATTTCAGTACAAATGGGAACTAAGCATAAAATCCTTTTTGATAGAAGTGCTCAAGTACGTTGGAATTCTCGGTTATATTTTTTCTGTATCAATATTGAGAAAAAGCGACAGAAGCAATATTGCTTCTTTTATCATCGGTTTTACATTGCTTTTCACATTGAATGTATTTATGGCAATTATTGTCCAATTGAAAAAAAGGTATTGCCTTATAGTTGAAGAAAAGCAGGAAAATGAATTATCGGAAAATAAAACTGAAAAATCTCAAGCAGGGGAAATCGATAAAAGAGGAATGCTTAAGCGTAAATCTATTATATTGGGATTGTCGGCAGCATCTGTTGCATATATGCTATGTTTATTTGTTCCGTATATTGCTTATTCAGGTTCGGTATCTCAAAGACCTATTTTGCAAGCATTTTCGAATATGGATGAGGTTAATGCGTTTTTTGAGAGTAGGAAGCTTCCTTTTAGTACAAGGTTATTATCTAAAAGTGTAAGTGAATTAACCGAGTCGCTTTTTGCTTTTAACAAATTGGTTGTCGGAACCATAATTAATAAACCGGACTTTGCCATGTTTATTATAGAAGATGTAAAATTCGGTGATAATGTTGCTTTGCTTCCCGATCTAAGCGGAAATACCAATGGTTCCAAGTCAGAGGGGACAACCCAATCAAATATGGAATATTCAACTACCAATATTCAGGTTGATAACGTTGATGAAGCCGATGTTATAAAGACTGACGGAAAATATGTGTACTATATTAACGGAAGTGAATTGTTTATTTTGGAGGCCTATCCTCCGGAGCAAATGAGGACAGTATATAGACATGACTTTTTGGAAGAAGGGTTGAGTCCTTTAGAGTTGTTCCTGTATGAAGGTCGTATTGCAGTTATTTTGAATAATGAGCCAAGCATTAAAAAGGGGTACTCAAACTACACCGTTGTAAGAACATATGATATAAAGGATCCTGCAAATCCGAAATTGGAGAGAACTTTTGAACTTGATTATCGGTATTTGACATCAAGAATGATTGAAAACCATTTATATATTGTTACAACAGCAAATATAGATTCTGAAAAGACTAAACCCGGATATGTAGACTCTGTCATGGGTGATTCGAAGAGGGAAATCAGTTATAAGGATTTGTATCTTATGCGTGGGAATGCAAGCAATAAATACAGGAAGATTAATGTTGTTGCAGCTTTACCGGTAGACGATCCTAATACAGAGGCACAAGTAAAAGCATATATTGGTGGAGGCGGAGAGGTTGTATATGTATCAACGGAACATATTTATATCGTTGAGTCAACATCTAATGCCATTACTAAAAACTCGATGGGAGAATTTTTCGATTCGCTTGTTGAGGAGAATTTCAGAGGAATGCGCTTTTTGGAATTCGGAACGAGCATTTATCGTATTAAGATACAAGATGGAAAGATTGGGGACTTTAACAGTGCCTTAGTTCCGGGAAGAGTAGACAACCAGTTTTTTATGGATGAGTATGACGGATACTTCAGAATAACCACACAAAAAGAAAATTGGATTTATGCTTCAAGTAACGTTTATATCCTTGATTCCGATATGAAGGTGTGCGGTTTATTGGAAGGACTTGCACCTGGTGAGAGTATATATGCCTCAAGATTTATGGGAGATAGGCTCTATCTTGTGACCTTCAAGACAGTAGATCCTTTGTTTGTGATAAGTCTTAAGGATCCGAGGAACCCTGAAGTCTTGGGAGAGTTAAAAATTCCGGGGTATAGTGAATACCTGCATCCCCTTGATGAAAACCACATAATTGGTATTGGAAAAGATACTGCAGGAGGGAACAAAGATTTTTCCTTTTACCAAGGTTTGAAAATGGCTATTTTTGATGTATCGGATGTCAATAATCCCAAGGAGAAATTTGTTGAGATAATCGGGGATAGAGGTAGCGATTCGGAACTTCTAAGAAACCATAAGGCACTAATGTATATGAAAAGTCTTGAATTGATGGCCTTTCCAGTGACTCTTTACGAAAGAAAAGAAGAAAACTCATATGTCGAATTTGGAGAATTTTCTTTCCAGGGAGCATATGTTTATAATGTAAACAGCAGCGATGGTTTTAAGTTAAGAGGAAGGATTTCCCACTTGGATGGTTACGATGAGGTTGAGAATTTAAAAGAATATCAAGAAGATGATGATTCATTTATAAACAGGATAATTTTCTCCAATGGTTCATTGTACACTTTTTCAGCCGATAAGGTTAAGGCTACCCGTTACAACGACATGAAGGAGATTTCTGAAGTAAAACTGAAATAGCTATTAACTTTTTAGGTAGAAATGGGTATGCTGCAACAGGTATTGGTTATTTGCAGCATACCTTCATTTTTTATTTGCTTTGGAGAGAAACTTGAAAGCCTTATAAATCGAAGGGATTCGATGCTCAGGTATTTTATTTGGCTTTTTTCTGAGGCCGTGAAAGAAACAAAATCAAAGGGCTTGATGCCCTAAATTTTTTGATTTTCTTTACATGAAAAATAATTACCTATAATGGGCATAAAGAATTTTCACGATGTATATTTATAGAAATTGATAGAAGGGATAACAGCGGGTTAATTTTTTAGTTGACTTAAGTAATAGTTAATTAGTATAATTATTTATCAACAATTTAGGTGGTTGTTATGAAGAACATATGTAAAAGACAGTTTGATATATTTAAAGCCACGATATTTGCTACATACAAGCAGTGGACGGCTTACAGAAGCCACATGGCGGTATCGGTTCTGGTGGGGCCGGTATTTTTCTTGGTACAGGTATTTATTTGGAGTGCCGTTTATTCAAATAGAGAGACTGTGTCAGGTCTTACTTTGACTCAAATGCTAACCTACTATGGTATTTCAAGTGTTATAGGCTATCTTATATACGATGGCAGTGACATGGATCTTCAAAATCTTATTAGGACCGGTGGATTTATAACATTTATGCTTAGGCCGTTTTCTTATATTTACTATGCTTTGTGTCAGAAGATAGGGCACAGGCTGTTGGCATTGTGGGTTGAGTTCATTCCCATTTATTTTTTGTTTTTATTTGCATTTAAAATAAATCTTGTGCCTGCCAATTTATTTTGGACGCTATTATCTGTATTCTTAAGTTTTTTACTTGTTTTTCTTACAAATTTTTGTATTGGAATAACAGGATTCTGGTTGACTAAAACAGAGGGCTTAAGAAGGGCATTTCAGGTGTTAAGGGATATAACTGCCGGTGATTTGCTGCCGCTGGTATTATTCCCGGTATTTATTCAGAAGATATTGTTTTTCATGCCCTTTCAATTTATTACTTATGTTCCCATAAGGGTTTTTATCGGTTCTTACGAACTGGCCGGAATAAGTATGTCAATTCCGGAAATAGTTGGACTTCAAGCTATTTATGTGGTGATAATGTTTTTGGTTTATAAAGTGTTGTGGCATATCGCAATCAAAAGATTTACGGGGGTGGGAGCATGATAGATGCAGTGAAATTACACCTTCAAGGTATTAAATCTGCTCTTGCGGTAAGAATGGCATATCGTGCCGATTTCTTTATCAGCATATTTATTATGCTGTTGGTGGAGGCATTAGTGCCTTTGGTGACTTACCTCATATATAAAAGCGGAGCATCCCTGCCGGGTTGGAATATGTATGAGGCACTGCTCATACAGGGAGTATTCCTGCTGTCAAGGGGAATATCTTTTCCGTTTTTTTTCGGTATGGTATGGAATACAATTTTAAGAGTACAGGATGGAACTTTCGATCTCCTTTTGATAAAGCCGAGGTCAGTACTCCAAATGCTTATTGTAACGGGGTTCGACTCGGAGGATTTGGGAAAGTTGTTGGGTGGAATAATATTGTTCTCAGTTTCACTGGCTAATATTCCTTTTCCTGGACTAGAACTCTGGCTGAAGTTTTTTGCACTGTTTTTAGTGTCTTTAGTTGTAATGTTCGGATTCGGACTTATTCTATCGGGATTTGGTATAGTGTGGATTGGAAATTACAGAGTGTATGAGATTTTTTTCTCTATTGCCAATTTCGGAATGTACCCGGCCAACATTTTCTCAAAAGGAGTGATAACCTTTATAACCGCAGTACTGCCGGTTGCCATTTTAGGTTTTGTACCGGCATCCCAGTTGTTGGGAAGACCGGCAGAGGGAACTTTAATAACAGTTGTTTCAAGTTTTGTGTTTTTATTTTTAAGTTTTTTGTTTTGGAAAGCGATGTTTAGAAGATATAACAGTGCGGGTGGTTGATTATGATAATTAATGTTGAAAATCTAAAGAAAACTTTTAAATCCTACGAAAGGGGAAATACCCTTAGAGAAGCTGTTGCAAGCCTTTTTGTGAGAAAGACCAAATTGGTTGAGGCCGTAAAAGGAATTTCCTTCAGCATTGACAAGGGGGAACTGGTTGGATTCCTTGGGCCTAATGGAGCCGGAAAATCTACAACTTTGAAAATTTTAACCGGAATTCTTTTTCCCACTAGCGGAAATGTCGATATAATGGGATATACACCGTGGAAGGACCGAAAGAAATATGTGGCCCGCATTGGTGCGGTATTCGGACAGAAATCACAGCTCTTGTGGGATATACCACCCCTAGATGCCTTTAATCTCAACAAAGCCATTTATTCAATACCGGATAGTGAGTTTAACAAAAAACTCAACTTTATGGTGGAATTGTTGGAAGTACAGAATGTTGTAAAAAAGCCCACAAGACTTCTTTCTTTGGGAGAGAGAATGAAATGTGAATTCATAATGGCAATGCTTCACAGTCCTGAGATTGTATTTCTTGATGAGCCGACTATCGGCTTAGATGTAATCGCAAAGGAGAAAATAAGGGAGTTTATCCTGGAAATGAACAAACAGGGAATAACCTTCATTCTTACAACCCACGATCTTGGAGATATAGAACAGCTTGCCAAAAGGGTAATAGTAATAAACCATGGTGATTTAATTTTCGACAATACAATTGAGGCATTAAGGAACCATCTCGGTACTAAAAAACTGGTATCGGTATCAACACAAAATCCATTACCCAAGTTTGATGTACCGGGTGTGCTGGTAAAGAACAAGCTGTCGGATTATAATGCGGAGTTGGAGCTTGACGTTAATACAATGGGGCTCAACCAGTTTATTGATTATATAAACAAAAACAGTACCATAAACGATTTGACCCTGCAGGAGCTTCCCATTGAAGAGGTTATAAAAAATCTTTATTCAATTTAGCAGGGCAAAAGCAAATAAGTTTTTTATGTTCACTTTATTCTTAAACTGCAAAACCTTCTATTAACTCGTCGCCTATTGCACCGGTGTAAAATTTCTTTATGCCGGTGTAACCTTTTTATTTATCCCCACGTTATAATTTATTGGAAAAACAACCTGAGTGAGATATGGATAATTTTACAGCTATTTATAAGAAGTACTATAGCAAAATATTCGGCTATGTTTTTAGTCTGTGTAACAATTCCAAACTTTCGGAAGATATCGTGCAGGAGACTTTTTACAAGGCTCTGATGCTGATAAATGCCGGCAAGCTTTCGGAGTTTGGAGAAGCATGGCTTGTCAAGGTGGCACATAATTTGTTCATAGATTATGTCAGGAAGAAAGACAGATATTTGCTGAATGAGATCTTTGAAAGAACAATGGAATATATTCCTCAGGAAAGGCTATTAGCATCAATGACTGTCAATAACGCCCTTGACAAGCTGCCTGTAAGATATCGGTCAATAATATTGCTTAAGGATTATTTCGGATTTCTCTAATGGAAATTGCGTCTTTTTTAGAGATAACTGAAAATTCTGCAAAAGTTACTCTGCATAGGGCACGGGAAAAATTTAAGGAGGTGTATGAGAATGAAAAATAATGATTGCAACTCTATAGATCTAAAAAGATATATAGAAGAGGAACTGAACGAAAGTGAAGCAGCTTTGGTAGAGGAACACTTAAAGGAGTGAGAGAAATGCAGAATGGCAATGGAGGAAACGGAAGAGCAAAGCTTCGTTTCTCAGGATAGAAAAATGTTAAAAGGTTTAAAGAAATTAAGATTTCTATTTTACTTCAAAGCAATATTATGCTCAAGAAACATCTTGTTTCGGATGTTTATATATCGCATAAACCGGGGCTGCTTACGGCAGTAATCGAATGCGAATACTCAGCGAATATTTAAGGGGAAAATATTTCTAAAAAGAAGGAACGCTTTATACTCCCGAATATATTCGGAAAGGTGGAACATGAAACAGATTTGGATTTATTGTATTAGAAGATAGGGCTTATTATGACTTAATTATCTAAAAGACTTCAAAAAAAGCATTTGGAGAATAGATTGCAAAGAAGTACAATTAGAATTAAAATTTTAGTTAGAAAGTTACAATTAATGATACAACTGTAACTTTGTTTTGTAGTAATTAAACAGATTACTTCGTTTTAAAAACGAGAGGAAAATCAAAAAAGGATTGTGAATTGGAAACATAGTATTTACATAGTTTAAGTTAAAGAAGTAAAAGCTTATTACAGTAAGAGAAGGTGTATTATGTTCCATCAATGCGATGATATATCTAAGGGATTTATTTGTCATAATGAATACATGAATTGTCACTGGAAAAGTATTCAGACATTTGAATATATCGACGAAGATACAATTATATTTTCTAAAATACCGCAAGGTTTATTCTTGTATAATACTGTTCAGAAAAAAGAATTTGAGTTAACTTATTTTAATCGGGAAATTAAGTCAAAAATTATTTCTATAAAGTTTAACAAAAAAGATATTTTTTATTGCCTGGATGAACGAGGTTGCCTGTATGAAGTTGATATCAGTAACAGTATTTTCAAAACATATAAGATAACTGATGAAATGACACTAGGACTTTTAAATTGCGAAAATAGAAAAGAAATATTTGTACTTGGTGCAAATGGCTTCGTTTACAGATTTAATACTGAAAATAAGGAGATTATTCCGATAAAGCTAATTGAAAATGCTGCCATCATTGCTGCCTCTATCGGTAAAAATGCAAGAGAACTGTATTTTTCAGATGAAAATAGAAATTTATATTTGCTAAATCTAAATAGTGAAAAAGGTGAATTGATTTTTACTTTTAATTCTATAATTCGCAGTATTGAGCAAATAGATGAGAAAATACTTTTGCTAGGAACTTCAAACGGTCATGTAATATCATTCAATATAAATAGTAATGAAATAATATTCGATCAATTCTTTCATCGGTCTGAGAGAGGTTCTTGTGCTAATGTAAGTAAATTAATTGATGTTAAACTTTTGGATGATACACTTGCCGTAAGCATTGGCTGGAATGATAAAATAATCTTATTTAGTTATAGGAATGGAGAGATACTTAAAGAATTCAGTATTGGCATACCCTCAGCATTAAGAATTTCTCCGAAAGGAAAGATCGGGATAAGTGAGTGTACATATTATGATAGCCATAGATTTTTAAAATATCATTCAAGTAAAGAAGTTTTGAAACCGGTGATAAGCAAGAACCTACCATATAAATATGCAAACGTTATTAAATATCTGGAGCACGAGAAATTATATGTAGCAGCTGCTGGTAATCATATAATGTTTTTGGATATGGGCTTTGAAAATATTTTTGAATTTGATATTCCTTATTATGAAGATATTCAAATTCAAGCAATAGAATATATGAGATGGGGAAAGCTTGTTATTGGGGATAACTATGGATTTGTACATATTTATTCCATACGCGATAGAAAAGTTGAAAAGACCATCAATACTTTAAATATGAATACTGATGAGTTTGAGTGTGATATTTATTTTATGGAAATAAACTATATATCTGTGGTACCACATGGAGAAGAATTTATCACCCTTTTATCCGCTATGCCTGACCAATCACTTGATGGACTCTCGGAAGAGGAATGTAAAAATATTTATTTTTCAAAATTGTTTTTGTGGGATGGAAAAACCGGTGAAGTGATTTATGATTTTTCAGAGAAGAATACCCGTATTTGTCAAGCTGAATTTATTTCTTCTTCAATGCTTGTTTACGCAGAGCATTGTGGAAAGGTAAGGATATTTGATATTAAAAAAAGAGAATTTGCAGGTGAATATAGTTTTGATTCCGGAATAATATCAAGCGGTTTGCAAAAAAGGTTTTATCATAATTATGTTTATAATAATCAAGAACTAATCTCATTCAGTCAAAAAGATGGAGTAGTTGTTTATTCTTTAAAATCAAATAAGCTATCAGTTTGCAAGATAAATGACGGTGAAAAAAATTCAAATATAATAACAGGAAATAACAGATTGAAGCAAATATATGTTGCTTTTAATCATTGCACGAGTAGTTTTGTAAAAGTATTTGATATCGATACAAAAGGTGAATTATTTACACTGGAAGGTTTTAGCGGTAGCATAAAAGAGATTATTGCTTTGGAAGATTTAAAATATATTGTTATTGCTGATGAGAGCAAAAGCACGGTTTGGTCATGTGAAGGTGAATTGCTGTATGTACTCGAAGCTAATTTGAATAATCAGAATTTTGTATTTGTTAATAGAAATGGCCTAATAGTGATAAAGCAAGACGACATTGATGTTTTTGATTTGAGAAATGAAGAGAACAGTCTATATAGGTTTATTGTAAATACTCCCACAGAGCAATTAACATTATTAGTAACGAAGAATAAAATTGAAAGCATTGAATCTACTATAGTTTATAGCTTTGTAGAATACCAGAATACTGCATGTTTTTATAAAATCACAAAAACAGCATGTAATGACGAATATGATGCATTGATTAATTTGATACTTAGATATTTAGCAGATGTAGAAGAATTTCATCAAGAGGATTTATATAATTCCGAGTCAATAATAAATATTATAAATTACTTCGGAAAAAGTTTGTTACGGCCATGGGATGAGAAAAAAATTAATGTTTTTGGACTAAAAGATTATGTTTTGCAAAAATTAAAATATAGAATTTCTATCATAAGAAATGCACTTGATGAAAAGGAACTCGAAAACAGTAATATTACTTATCCTAGCTCTCAACCCGGCCTATATGTAAACGGTAGATTGAAAAACCATTATAATTATTCAATTCAAATTAATGATGACTTTTTATTTGCTACTCAATTGGATTATGATAGTTTTGGTCCAGGTTATGAAACAATATTTATAATAGGAGCGGAATATTATTACTTGTATCTCGGATAATTGCGGATAAATTTCGGTTAAGTATATCGATTTTGGTAAAACGTTAACAATTTGAGAATTGTATGGTAGAGGCTAGTTTTCAAAATTTTCTATTTTGGTTTAGTACTTGTTATTGCTGCTACTGGACATTATTTGATAAAATAAGTGTATCTGGTATTAGATGCTATGCTCATATTTTCAAATAGTGATTGTCAAAGTTAATTATTTATTTTTTTGTAAATTGCAATATTAAATGCAACACCTATAGTGGAAATCATCCATAATTTTAGGTGTTAAAGTACAACATCATCTTTTAGCCCTTCTTAACTACTATCTTGAGCGAGTGCAGAGGGT
>Ga0134093_1001141_pt1 | contig 27176 bp, 24 predicted proteins | sample 4_1taG_FD_94452 | JGI IMG/M metagenome (GOLD analysis project Ga0134093, IMG submission 94452) | Switchgrass degrading microbial communities from high solid loading bioreactors in New Hampshire, USA - 4_13_20_68_A1 metaG | ecosystem: Engineered > Bioreactor > Semi-continuous > Anaerobic >...
AACAATATAGCACGAATCCCTGGCCTGACACCGGGGGAGATTCCCTATGGTAAATTGCTCAACGGACAGCGGAGGGCAGCGCTGGGGGGGGTTCAGCAGGCGGGGACTTTACACCGGAAGGTTGGTGATTAAAAATCCGCCCAGGAGCAGGCTGGCGATGTTGGCAAGCAGCACGTAACCGAGCACCCTGAGCCTGCCGTGTTCCCTGACCGCCAGGGCGAAGGCGATCAGCTCGACCAGCAGGACCAGGATCTCGAAGACCAGCAGGGCGAGGATGAGGTAGCTGCCGGTGAAGGACTGGTTGAGGGCGATGTTCAAAGCCCCCTGGGTGACCAGGTTGATGATCAGGAAGGCCAGCCAGCTGCGCCGCTGCCGGTAGCCGAACAGGAAGAAGATCAGCCCCTCGATCAGCAGGGTCAGGCCGACGCGCAGCGAGACCAGCGTCACGGAGCGGGCCGCGGTCTGCCCGCTGGTGATGGCGCCGCTGCGGGGGTTGAAGGTCAGAATGTTGTTGTAGCGGCCGAGAAGCGCCTGCTGGATGGGGTACTCGGCCGTCATGCCGCCGAACTCGGCGACCAGCACGGCGCTGTCCAGTGCGGGCCGGTCCACGCCGATCATGTTGTAGTAGAAGCGGTACTGGGCTTCCCAGGCGACCTGGTTCTTGTCCAGCTCGATGGGCGGCAGTTCGCTGCCCTCGAACTTCAGGTAGAGTTTGAGGTCCTGCGGCGGGTTGGAGACGATCACGATCACGCCGGGTGCCTCGGCCGAGTTCGCCCGGACCGGTGGCGCGGCCAGCAGGAGCAGGGTGAGCGCGAGGTTCAGCGCGAGGATAAGTCGGATTGCCAGTGGGCGGGAGGTGAAGGCGGTCTCCATGCTGGTTCGCTCCTGACGGGTAGGGTCGGGGAGGGTTGATCCACCGCACTCATAATGCGGCCGGTGGATGGTTATCGGAGGGGAACTTCACCCTGGATGATAACATGGAAGCGGGTGAAGCCACAGTAGGGAGGGCAAGATCCTACCGGAAAGGTCGTGTCAACTCTCCGGTGTTTGCCATTTTTACCTAGCCAAAATGATTCCATTATCTCCTTGCTTTGTGGAATGCTGTGGGGGTCGCTCACTCGCCGAATTTCACAACTGAAGGATCATGGCGGAGAAACTCACGTTAATGAGTGTTAATTGAGAATTGAAAACTGCCCATTATGAAAAGAAGCTCCGATTAAGGAGCTTCTTTCATTTCCCTGTCGGGGCGAGAGGATTTGAACCTCCGACCTCTTGCACCCCATGCAAGCGCGCTAGCCGGGCTGCGCCACGCCCCGAAAGGTGCCGAAGGTGGGATTTGAACCCACACGGCCGTACGGCCACTACGCCCTGAACGTAGCGCGTCTGCCAGTTCCGCCACTTCGGCTTATTGGACTGTAAATAATCAGCGAGAAACCTGTAATAAAACTCGCGGAGAGTGGTCGGGGCGGGCGGATTTAGCCCCCTCAATGGGGGGAACCGCCGACACCTTCTCTCTCACATGGAAGTTAGTCGGGGCGGGCGGATTTGAACCGCCGACCTCACGGACCCGAACCGTGCACTCTAACCGGGCTGAGCCACGCCCCGATCTCTTCCACGCTCGCCGTTTTCACGACGCCACGCAATTATAGTCCACCTTGGGAGCCTGTCAAGATGCCAGATGGGCTTCAGCAGCAGTTTTTTCCCTGCCTCCGGTGCGCCGGAGCGCGGCCTGATATGTTATGATCAAACTAACCCCGGACGGAAGCGAGGAATTCCCCCTGGACCTCTTCTTTGCCTTCATGAAGAAAGTCGCCACCGACACCAACAGCCAGGAGATCGCCAGGGTGACCTCGCTGCTGGACCAGCACCAGATCAAGTACAAGATTCACACCGTGCGCACGCGCAGCAACGTAGGCATGGCCTTTGACGCCGGTTCCTATGCCCGGGCCAATCTGGTGATGTACAAAGGGTCGTCGCAGCCCTCATTTGTCTACTTTGTCTACGTCAGCCGGAAGGATTACGCCCGGGCGCGCAAGCTGCTCTACGGTTCATGATCCGGGCCAGGAAGGAATTGAGAACCAGCCCTGCCCCGGGAGCTCTTCCCGGCCGCCTGCCGGCGCCGGTCAGACCTTCCCTGCCCGGGGAAATGCTAGAATGAGAGCAAATCCCCAGAGGACAGGCCATGCTCAACTCAGACCGCTTTCTGGACGCTTTCAGCACCATCGAAAAGTACACCCGCATAGCCGCCCGGGCCAAGCCCGGTGACTCCTTCACCGGAAACGTGCACCGGGCCGCGAAGTACGACGCCACCATCCGCCGCTACAGCGACATCCTGATCGAGTACGCCCAGCTGCGCAACGCGATCGTGCACGGGCCGCGCGGCGAGCGGGTGCTGGCCGAGCCGAACGACGAGGTGGTCGCCGATATCGAGCGCATCGCCCGGCTGTTGGCCGAGCCTCCCCCGCTGGATCGCTTCATGAACCGCAGCGTGACCATCATGCAGGCGGACGAACCCCTGCTCAAGGCCATCCGCCTGTTTCGCGAGGCCACGTTTTCGCAGATTCCGGTTTACCGGGGCAAGCGCTTCGTCGGGCTGCTGACCACCACGGCGGTGGTGCGCTGGTTCGGCGATCATATTCAGAACGGCTGCGTGCAGGTCGACTCGGTCCGGGTGGAGGAGGTGCTGGGGACCGGCGGCGAGGAGAAGCGCTACCTCTTCCTGCCCCGCCAGTCGACCGCCTTCGATGTGCTGGAAGCATTCGAGGATTACCAGCGCCGCGGCCAGCGCCTGCGCGCCGTGCTGGTAACTGAGCACGGCAAGCCCGACGAGGGCCTGCTGGGCATTGTCACCGTCTGGGATCTGCAGGCCATTTACGGCGTGCTGGGCGAGTAGCCGCCGCCTCACTGAATGCAAAAAAAGACTCCCCCGCGAACGGGGGAGTCTGGTGTTAAGTCGGGGGATATCAGGCGCTGGCTTTGGCGGCGCGGGCGGTGACGTAGTATTTGACCGCTTCGGCGGCGATGGACGGGATGAGCAGCAGCGGCATCACCAGGCGCCACTCGGTCCAGCCCAGGGGCACGGTGTCGAAGACCCCATTCAGGAAAGGCACGTAGACCACCGCCAGCAGCAGGGCCAGCGAGACCAGCACGGCAATGTTCATCCATTTGTTGGTGAACACGCCGATGCGCAGCAGCGGGTAGCGCTCCGAGCGGGCGGTGTAGGCACGGACCAGCTCCGAGGCCGACAGGGTGACGAAGGCCATGGTTTCGGCGTACAGAATGTCGTGCTGGAGACCGATGGCGAAGGCGATCAGGGTGACCGTGGTGATGGCGAGGGTCTGCACCACCACGCCGAAGCGCATGAAGCGGTTGATGATCGGCTCACGCGTGGGGCGCGGAGGCTGGTCCATGATGTCCGGGTCGCCTTTTTCGGTGCCCAGGGCCAGGGCCGGCGCGCCGTCAGTGAGCAGGTTCAACCAGAGCAGCTGGATGGGCGCCAGCGGCGAGAGGATGCCCGCAGCGGCCGCGGAGGGGAAGAGGAAGCGGCCGAAGGCGGTGGGCAGGAAGATGATCATGATCTCGGCCAGGTTGCAGGAGATCAGGTAGTAGACGAACTTGCGGATGTTCGAGTAGATGATGCGACCCTGCTCCACAGCCGAGACGATGCTGGCGTAGTTGTCGTCGGTCAGCACCATGTCGGCGGTTTCCTTGGCCACGTCGGTGCCGGTGATGCCCATGGAGACGCCGATGTCGGCGCGCTTGATGGCCGGGGCGTCGTTGACGCCGTCGCCCGTCATGGCCACCACTTCGCCGTTGGCCCGCAGGGCCTCGACGATGCGCATCTTGTGCTCCGGCGAGACACGGGCGAACACGTCGGTGCGCTTGACCTCCTCCCGCAGCGTCTCGTCGTCCATTTCGTTCAGCTGGCTGCCGGTGAGCACCTGGTGGCCGGGCGTCAGCAGGCCGATGCCTTCAGCGATGGCCCGGGCGGTGTTGGGATAGTCGCCGGTGATCATGATGGTGCGGATGCCGGCTTTGCGGGCGGTCTGCAGGGCCGGGGCGACCTCGGGGCGGGCCGGGTCGATCATGCCCAGCAGGCCGACGAAGACCAGATCCTGCTCCAGCTCGGCGGCGTTGACCTTCTCGGGCGGGGCGCTGACCACGCGGTAGGCCACACCCAGCACGCGCAGCGCGTCGCGGGTCATGGAGTCGTTGGCGGCCAGGATGCGCTCGCGGGCGGCGTCGTCCAGCGGCAGGGTCTGTTTGTCATCCAGCGACTGGTAATGGGAGCACAGGCCCAGCACCACGTCCGGCGCGCCCTTGACGGCGATGACGTAGCGGTCGTTCTCGCCCTCTTTGAAGGGGGACAGGTCGTCGCTGGAAGGGCTGCTCACGTTGTGGATGGTGAGCATGCGCTTGCGCACCGAGTCGAAGGGGATCTCGTCCGTGCGCGGGTAAGCCTGGTTGAGCAGCTCGGCGCTGCCGCCGGCCTTGGCGGCCGCCACCAGCAGCGCGCCTTCGGTCGGGTCGCCGACGATGCGGTAGCCGCCCTCGGAAGCGCCGTTGTTCGAGGACAGCGGCTCGAGCACGGCGTCGTTGTTGAGCACGCCCAGCCACAGCGAGGTCATCACCGCCGGGTAATCGGCCGGGTTCACCTTGACCCCGTCGAGGCGGAACTCGCCTTCGGGGCGGTAGCCGGTACCGGTGACTTCCAGCGAGACGCCGTCGGCCCACACGCGGGTGACGGTCATTTCGTTCTGGGTCAGCGTGCCGGTCTTATCCGAGCAGATGACGGTGGCCGAGCCCAGGGTTTCCACCGAGGAGAGCCGGCGGATGAGCGCGTGGCGGCGAACCATCTCGCGCATGCCCAGCGCCAGGCTGATGGTGACGATGGCCGGCAGGCCTTCGGGCACGGCGGCGATGGCCAGCGAGACGGCCACCATAAACATGTCCAGCAGGTTGCCGCCCTGAATAACACCGGCCAGCAGCACCAGGCCGCAGATGGCCAGCGAGGCCCAGCCCAGGGTCTTGCCCAGCTCTTCCAGGCGGCGCTGCAGCGGGGTCTGCTCGTTTTCCACGCTCTGCAGCATGGTGGCGATCATGCCGATCTGGGTGTGCATGCCGGTGGCGGTGACCACGGCGCGGCCTCGGCCGTAGGCAGCCATGGTGCCCATGAAGACCGAGTTCTTGCGGTCACCCAGCGGAGAGTCCGGGTCGATTAGCAGGGCCGCGTTCTTTTCAACGGCAACCGATTCCCCGGTCAGCGCGGCTTCATCCACCCGCAGGTTGACCGCCTCGACCAGGCGGGCGTCGGCGGGGATGAAGTTGCCGGCCTCCAGGAAGATCACATCGCCGGGCACCAGCTCGTTGGCCGGGACGGACACCCGGTGGCCGTTACGCAGCACATGTGATTCCGGTGCGGCCAGCTTCTTGAGCGCGGCCAGGGCCTGCTCGGCGCGGCTTTCCTGCACCACGCCCAGCACCGCGTTGAGGACCACGATGGCGATGATGGCCGAGGCGTCCACCCACTCGCCCAGCAGGGCGGAGATGATGGAAGCGGCGATCAGAAGGATGATGACGAAGTTGTTCAGCTGGTCGATGACCATCTGCAGGAACGTGCGGCCAGGAGCTTCGGCCAGCTCGTTCAGGCCGTACTTCTCCCGTCGGCGGAGGACTTCCTCGTCCGAAAGGCCGGTCTGCAGCGAGGTGTCCAGCTGCTTCAGAACCTCTTCCGCCTGGAGGGAGTGCCAGGTGGCCTGCACGTCGGCGTCCGCGTTGGTTGCCACTGCTTCTTTGGTAAGAGCCATAAAAAAAATCTCCTTCGGGTAGCTTTAAGATCACGGCCGCCGGTGCGGTCCGCAGGTTTACTCGGGGCCGATGCGGGTCCCGTTGGGTATAAGGGTGTTCTTGGGAATCACCACGATCCCGTCACGCACCACGTACCGGTCGCGGTCCAGGTCCGTGCCGCGGGGGAAGGGGCGAATCTGCACGTCCATGCCGATGCGCACGTTCTTGTCCAGGATGGCGCCTTCGATGTACGAGCTGCGCCCGATGCCCATCGGCACCGGATCCTCCGGACCCGGCAGGCGGCAGGAGTAGTCGTCGTAATCGTCGGAGCCCATCATGACGGTGTCCACCACCTCCGATCCGTCGCGCACCTGGCTGCGCAGGCCGATCACCGAGTTGCGGATCACCGTGTTGATCAGGCAGCAGCCCTCGGCCACCAGCACGTTTTCCAGCCGGCTGTGCTGGATGGTGCTTCCGGGCAGGAAGCGGGCATGCGTGTAGATGGGCCGCTGCGGGTCGAAGAAGTTGAAGGGCGGATCGGGCTGCGCCAGGGCCAGGTTGGTTTCGTAAAACGAGCGGATGGTCCCGATATCTTCCCAGTAGTCGTCAACGTCGTAGCCAAAGACCCGGTGCGAGGTGATGGCCTCCGGAAGCACCTGACCGCCGAAGTCAGTGTGGGTGCTGTTCTCCAGCAGCTCGTGCAGCACGCTCGTCTTGAACAGGTAGATTCCCATCGAGCCAAGGAAGGGGCGGGCGGGGTCGTCGCGGCTGACCATGCGTTCGAGCACGGCCGGGTCGGTTGGCTTTTCGGCGAAGTCGGTGATGCGCTTTTCCGGGGTGCGCTTGAGCAGCCCGAACCGGCCGGCGTCCTCGCGCAGCACCGGCTGCACGGCGACGGTGATTTCCGCGTCGCAGTCCAGGTGGAACTCGATCATCGGGCGGAAATCCATGCGGTACAGGTGGTCGCCCGCCAGGATCAGGGTGTACTCGGCGTGGGTGGAGCGGATCTGTCTCAGCTGCTTGCGGACCGCGTCCGCGGTGCCCTGGTACCAGTCCACCGTTGCCATGGTTTGCTCGGCAGCCCAGATCTGCACCCAGCCGACGTGGAAGGCATCGAAGAAGTACGTGCGGGCAATGTGCCGGTGCAGCGAGACGGAGTTAAACTGGGTCAGCACGGCGATGCGGTACAGGCCTGAGTTGATGCAGTTGCTGATGGGGATGTCGATCAGGCGGTATTTGCCGGCGATCGGTACGGCAGGCTTCGATCGCTGCTGGGTAAGCGGCCACAGTCGAGTACCCCGGCCGCCGCCTAGAATCAGCGCCAGTACATTGTCCAGAGACTTCATATTACCTCCCTCCTCGGTCTATCCTGGTGGATCGTGGCTGCTGGGTGAGCTTCACTCGCTAGGATAGTATAGAACGGGAGAAAGTTCAATTGCGCGACGGGGATTGACGACCGGGTTCGACGTTGACCGCCGGGCTCGCTGCTGAAATGAAGGCCTTCCCGAACAGCATAATTAATAACATCTACCCGGCGGGCCGTGTAGGGACAAAATGACCAAATTTTCCCTACATTTGACACTCGACTGGAGGAGGAAAATCGTATCTAACCGGCGCTGGCGCCGGCGATCCGGCGGCGCAGGGCAGTCCCGGCCCAGATCAGTGCGAAGATGGCCGTGGCGGTGAGCACGATGGCCGCGCCCGAAGCGATGTTGAAGTAGTAAGACAGGTACAGCCCCAGAACACCGGAGAAGGAAGCGAACAGCGCGGCCAGCGCCATCATGACCGGCAGCCGGCGGGTGAGCAGGTAGGCCGACGTCGCCGGGGTGACCAGCATGGCCACCATGAGGGCCACGCCCACCGTCTGCAGCGAGACCACGATGGCCAGCGCGATCAGCACGATCAGCAGGTTGTCCAGCAGCCGGGTGGGCAGGCGCAGGGTCCTGGCCAGCACCGGGTCGAAGGACAGCACCATGAATTCCTTGTACAGGGCGATCACCACCAGGATGATCAGCACGCCCAGCCCGCCGCTGAGCAGCAGGTCGGTGGTGCGCACGCCCAGCACGTCGCCGAACAGGAAGTGGGTCAGGTCCACGGTGTAGGACTGCACGGTGGAGATCAGCGCAATGCCCAGGGCGAACATGCCGGCGAAGATGATGCCGATGGCGGTGTCCTCCTTGATGCGGGCGGAGCGGGCCATGGCCCCAATGCCCAGCGAAGAAACCACGGCGGTGCCTGCGGCCCACCAGAAGAGCGGCTCGCGCGCTCCGCCGCCCACCAGGTAGCCGACGGCCACGCCGGGCAGAATGGCGTGGGCCAGCGCGTCGCCGAAGAAGGCCATGCCGCGCAGCACCACGTAGGTGCCCAGCACCGCGCAGACCACGCCGACGAGCACGGCGGCGATCATCCCGCGCACCATAAAGGCGTACTGCAGAGGGGCGAGCAGGGTTTCAATCATGGATGTGACACTCCTCACAGCAGGTATCGTCTATGGTCAGGCTCGGGGCTGCGCCGGGCAGCATGCGCACCCGGCCGCCGTAAGCCTCAATCAGGCGTTCGGGTGTGAACACTTCCTCCGGCCGGCCGATGCCGATCATCCGGCGGTTGAGCAGCATTACCCGGTCGAAGCGCTCTGCGGCGATCTCCAGGTCGTGCATGGCGGTGATTAGCGTGACACCCCGGTCGCGCAGGGAATCGAGGACGGTGAAGATGTCCTGCTGCGAGGTGGCGTCCAGGCCGGTCAGCGGCTCGTCCATCAGCACCAGCTCGGCTTCCTGGGCCAGGGCGCGGGCGATGAACATGCGCTGCTGCTGCCCGCCCGAAAGCTGGCCAATCTGCCGCCTGGCCAGGTCCTGCAGCCCCACCAGCTCCAGTGCCTGGTGCACCACCTCCCAGTCGCGGGCGCGGGGGAAGCGGAACAGGCCGATGCGCCCGATGCGGCCCATCATCACCGTGTCCGCCACGGTGGCCGGGAAGGACCAGTCGATCTGGCTGCGCTGGGGGACGTAGGCGATGCAGATGTGCCCGCCTGGCTCGTAGCCGCGGATGGACACCTTTCCGGCGCCCGGCTCGAGCACGCCGGCGATGATCTTGAGCAGGGTGCTTTTCCCCGCGCCGTTTGGCCCGACCAGCGCCAGCCGCTCGCGGTCGCGCAGCTCGAAGGAAATGTTGTCCAGCGCGCGGCCGCTGTCATAGCGCAGGCTGATCCCGGAGACGCGCAGGATGGGCTCATCCTCGGCATGCGGGCTTCCGCCGTGTATGTAAGGGGCGGTCTTCTTCAACTCTTTAAACAGGGCCATGGTTCACCTACCTGCTCAGCGCGCTCACCATCTCACGGACGTTGTGGCGCATAAACTCGAGATAATTCGCGGCCGGGCCGTCCGTATCGGAGAGGGAGTCAATGTACAGCGGCACCGCCGCGGCGCCGGTGTCCTCCGCCACGCGCTCCGCCAGGGCCGGGTTGACCGTGGTGGAGACAAAGATGACCGGCACGCCGGAGGAGCGGATGGCATCCTCCAGCCGGGCCAGGTCTCTGGCGCCGGACTGGGCCGCGGTGGAGAAGGAGGAAGTGATGGCGCCCACTTCCTGCAGCCCGTAGCGGGCGGCGAAGTAGGTCAGCACGTAGTGATCGGACACCAGCACGCGACGGTCGGGCGGAAGGGTCTCAATCTGCTCGCGGATCCAGCCGTCTAGGTCATCCAGCTGCGCTTTGTAAGCGGAGGCCCGCTCGGCGTACAGGGCGGCGTTGCCCGGGTCCAGTTCCGACAGTTCGGCGGCCAGCCGGTCGACCCACAGCTTAACCAGCGCCGGGTCAAACCATACGTGCGGGTTGGCGGCTTCATCATGGTCTTGGTCTTCGCCTTCGTGACCGTCTCCCGATGCCAGCGGCAGGCCCTCGGAAAGCTCGACCAGCCGGTCTTCCGCCCCGGCGTTGGCCACCAGGCGCTCGAGGAAGCCCGCCTCCAGCCCGCCGCCGGCGGCGAAGATCAAATCCGCCCTGGTTAGCCGGGCAACATCCTCGGGTGCGGCCTCGAAGCTGTGCGGGTCGGCGCCGACCGGCAGCAGCACGGTCAGTTTGACCTGCTCGCCGCCAATCTGGCGGACAAGGTCGCCGACGATGGTTGTGGTGGCGACCACGTTCAGCCCGGTGGACGAGCTGGCGGTCTGCGGAGCGGGCGAGCAGGCCGTCAGCAGCGCCAGCAGCAGGAGGAGCAGCGACGCTTGCAGGGTGAGGGGCAGGGGATGTCGATGGCTCATGCTTCCGCCTGCCTTTCAGCGGCCTGGCATGCCGGGCAGAGGCCGAACAGCTGCAGCCAGTGCTGCTCGATGGAATAGCCGGTCTGGTCCGCCAGCCGGTGGAAGAGCGGCTCCAGGTTGTCGCCGGAGAAGACCTCCACCTCGCCGCAGCCGGAGCAGACCATCACATGCTGGTGGCCCTGGGTGGCGCGCAGGTAGCGGTGGCAGCCGTCGGGCTGGTGCAGGCGCTGCACAAGGCTCAGCTCCTCCAGCTTTTCCAGGGTGCGGTACACCGTCACCAGGCCCAGCCCCGGGCAGCGCTCGCGGGCGGCGTCGTACAGTTCGATCGGCCCGTAGGCGCGGGTGCTGGAAGCCAGCAGCTCGACCAGCACGCGGCGGGTGCGGGTCAGTTTGTATCCGGAATCTTGCAGGCAGTTCAGCCATTCGGCGGCCAGGCCGGGGGTGTCAACCATTCAGGGCTCCTTGCAAATGAAAATCGTTTTCATTTTATGAGGGGCGCCCTGATTTGTCAAGCAGAGGAAGGGACGGTGATCAGATGGCAGGTGCCAGTCTCTGTCCCCTTTCCTGCATAGGCGGCGAGGAGGATTCGTCCTCTTAACCACCACCTGCGCTTAAAGATTAACCTTCGAGCGTTCCCCGGGTGACCGGTTTGAAAATCCACCCATCCCCCCTTACCCCCACCTGCACCCACGCAGTGGGTGTTCCCGTAGCAGCGAGTACCCGCGCCTTTAGTCTCTGGCCGGGAAAGGGGGAAGAATTTTTCGTGGAGGAAGGCGAGGGGTATACCCCTCGCCTTCCTCCACTCCAGCCACTCCAGCCAACCACACCCCAGGGCTGGGAGAAGGAGACCTTTCGCCAGCATGTTGGTCAAATTGCTGGTTGAAGATGGGTTAACTTCCTCTACATAAACCGCATCCCGGTTTGTATAGAATGCGACTTTCCCAATTCTATCCAGCTATCTTATCCAAATATGGGGAGAGGTCCGAACTCTTATGCGCCAGAGAGATAGTTCCATTGAAGATAGATTGGATGATAACCACCCCGCAGGATGTGTGGATGGCTGGTGTGGAGGAAGGAGCGAAACAGGCCAGGTTTCGCTCCTTCCTCCACTAAAAATCCTCCCCCTTCCCAGTGACGGAGCCGGGAGCCAGCAATCCGGCTTCTATGGGAAGGGGGTAGGGGGGATGGGCGGGCGACTTCTCACTCTTCACGGCCTGTGACATATGGTGCGGAGACACGCCCCTATGCGAACTCTCACTTCGTGGGTGCAGGTGGGGGATTCCCCTGCCTACCACAGCTCACAATGTGCCACAAGCCTCGATTTGCCTGACCCGGGCAGGGGTCAAGGGTATAATCGAGGAGGAAGCATCCGGAACTGGAAGGGAGGGAGATATGAGCTATCAAGCGGACGAAAACCGGTATGAGCGCATGGTCTACAACCGGGTGGGGCGCAGCGGGCTGAAACTGCCCGCCATTTCGCTGGGCCTGTGGCACAACTTCGGGGGCGTGCATGTCTTCGAGAACGGCCTGGCCATTGTGCAGCGCGCCTTTGACCTGGGTGTGACCCACTTCGACCTGGCCAACAACTACGGCCCGCCGCCCGGATCGGCGGAGGAGAACTTCGGGCGCATCCTCGACCGCGGGCTGCGCGGTCACCGCGACGAGCTGATCATCTCCACCAAGGCCGGCTGGGACATGTGGCCCGGTCCGTACGGCAACTGGGGCAGCCGCAAATACCTGATCGCCAGCCTGCACCAGAGCCTGAAGCGCATGAAGCTGGATTACGTGGATATCTTCTACCACCACCGCCCGGACCCGGAGACCCCGCTGGAAGAGACCATGGGCGCGCTGGATCATATTGTGCGCAGCGGCATGGCGCTGTACGCCGGCATTTCACAGTACAATCCCGAACAGACCCGGGCCGCAGCCGAGATCGCCCGCGGGCTGGGCACTCCGCTGCTCATCCACCAGCCTTCCTACAACATGTTCAACCGCTGGATTGAAGGGGGCCTGCTGGAAGAGCTGGAGCGGCAGGGCATGGGCTGCATCGTCTTCTCGCCGCTGGCCCAGGGGCTGCTTTCCGAAAAGTACCTGCAGGGCATCCCGCAGGATTCCCGGGCTGCTCAGCCCTGGAACAGCATCAAGCCGGAACTGCTCACCGAGGCGAACCTGGATAAGGTCCGCCAGCTGGTCCCGCTGGCCCGGGATCGAGGACAGACCGTCTCGCAGCTGGCGCTGGCCTGGGTGCTGCGCAAGCCCCAGGTGACCTCGGCGCTCATCGGGGCGCGCACCGTCGCCCAGCTGGAGGAAAACCTGGCCAGCCTGGAGCGGCTGGATTTCAGCGAGGAAGAACTGCAGCGAATTGAAGAAATACTGGCCTGAGCCAGTTCAACGTCCGATCAGGAGAAATCATTGATGTACGCCTTTAAAGATGTCGCGCTGGTCACTCCAGGGGGAGTGATTGAAAACGGGGTGCTGGTGACGGAAGAGGACCGCATCCGCGCCCTCGGGCCGGAGGCGGACGTGCCGGTGCCCAGCCAGGCGCAGGTGATTGACGGGCAGGGGATGTACCTGGCGCCCGGCTTCATCGAGCTGCAGCTCAACGGCGGGTTTGGCGAGGACTTCACCGATAACCCCGACTCCATCTGGCGGGTGGCGGCTCAGCTGCCCCGCTACGGGGTGACCTCCTTCCTGCCGACCATCATCACCTGCGGCGAGGACACGCTGAACCATGCCCTGCGGGCGCTGCGGCGCGGCCGGCCGGCGGACTTCCGCGGCGCGGTTCCCCTGGGGCTGCACGTGGAAGGTCCCTTTCTCAACCCGGCGAAGAAAGGCGCGCACAACCCGGCGTACATCACCGCACCCGACGCAAGGCGCGCGGCGGACTGGTCGCCTGAGACTGGCGTTCGCCTGGTGACCCTGGCGCCCGAGCTGCCCGGCGCGCATGAGGTCATCGGGGTGCTGCGCAACAACGGGGTGGTGGTCAGCGCCGGGCATTCCATGGCCACCTATGAGGAGGCGATGGAGGCCTTCAGCGACGGGATCACCTACGGTACGCACCTGTTCAACGCCCAGCCCCCGCTGGACCACCGCCGGCCGGGGCTGAGCGCGGCGCTGCTGCGGGCGCGCAGCGTGGCGGTGGGGATCATCCCTGATGGCATTCACGTGCATCCGGCCATGGTCGACCTGGCCTGGCGGGCCAAAGGTCCGCGCGGGCTGACCCTGGTCACCGACGCGATGGCCGCGATGGGCATGACGCCGGGCGAGTACCGCCTGGGCGATTTCACCGTGACGGTGGACGAAACCTCCGCCCGCCTGGCGGACGGCACCCTGGCGGGCAGCATCCTGACGCTGGATGCCGCCTTGCGAAATCTGATGGACTATACCGGCGCATCGCTGGTGGAGGCGCTGCCCTGCGTCACCAGCACGCCGGCGAGCGTACTGGGCCTGGCCAACGTTGGCGTGATCCGCGCCGGCGCCAAGGCCGACCTGGTGCTGCTGGACCAGGACGGGTATGTGGTCCTGACCATGACCGGTGGAGATCTTTTTTATCAACGAGGGAAATTGAATGAGCCTGCGGAGTGAAATTTTCGAACAACCTGAAGTTATTGATCGCCTGCTGGTCGGGCAGGCCGGAGTGGCCGCGGAACTGGCGCGGGAAATCCACCGCCGTGACATTCGCTACGCCTACTTCGCCGCCCGCGGCACGTCCGACAACGCCGCCCGCTATGCCCAGTACCTGTGGGGCATTCAGAACGGGCTGACGGTCGCCCTGGCGACGCCTTCGCTGTTTTCGCTGTACAACCACCCGCCGCGGCTGAAGGACGCGCTGGTGGTGGGGGTTTCGCAGTCCGGCAAGTCGCCGGATATCGTCAGCGTGCTGGCCGAGGGCCGCAAGCAGGGCTGCCTGACGGTGGCCATCACCAACGCGCCGGATTCTCCCCTGGCCGCCCAGGCCGATTTCGTCCTGGATATTCAGGCCGGGGTGGAGCAGGCCGTGGCCGCCACCAAGACCTACACCAGCTCGCTGATGGCTGTTGCCATGCTCTCACAGGCGCTCAACCCACAGGGGGTCTCCATGGAAGAGCTGGAGAAGATCTCCGGGTGGATGCAGTTCATGCTGGAGCAGGATGAGCTGATCGAGCGCACCGCGCAGCGCTACCGCTACATGGAGCAGTGCGTGGTGCTGGGGCGCGGCTATAACTACTGCACGGCCATCGAGTGGTCGCTGAAGATGAAGGAAATGACCTACCTGCTGGCCGCGCCGTACTCCTCGGCCGATTTCCAGCACGGGCCGATCGCTGTGGTGGCGCAGGGTTACCCGGTGCTGGCCGTGGTGCCGGAGGGTAAGGTGTACGCCGACATGCTGGGTCTGCTGCGCCAGCTGCACGACGACAAACAGGCCGAGCTGCTGGTGATCTCCAACCAGGAGGAAGCACTGCGCCTGGCGAAGTCGCCGCTGCGGCTGCCGGTAGATATGCCGGAATGGGCCTCGCCGCTGGTCAGCATTGTCGGCGGGCAGCTGTTCGCCTACCACCTGACCCGTGCCAAAGGGTACGACACCGAGGCCCCGCGCGGCCTGCGCAAGGTGACCGAGACCCAGTAAACTGAAGCCGTTCCAGTTAAACAGCGCCCGATTGCCGGGCGCTGTTTTGATTCAGGCCAGGGTGACCTCATGGCGGGTATGAGGAGAATCCCCCCGTTGTTTTCTCCGGCAGCCGCCCGTACAATACCCGTACAATACAGGAAATTAGCGGTACAGAGAGGTGCGTGCTGGATGACCCTGGAAATCGGCCTGCTTCTGGCCTTGATCGCGGCTGCTCTGGTTTTGTTTTCAGCCGAGATCGTTTCCCCTGACGTCGCCGGACTGGGCATATTAATCGCGCTGGTGATCACCGGGCTGCTCGAACCGGAGGAGGCCTTCGCCGGGTTTGGCAGCTCGACGGTGCTGCTGATTCTGGGCCTGCTGGTCATGACCGCTGCGCTGTCCCGCACCGGGGTGGTGGACATCGCCAGCCGCTACATCCAGCGGCGCACCACCGACGAGCCGCGCCGGACGATGGGCCTGCTGATGAGCGCGGTGGCCAGCCTGAGCACGGTGATCAGCAACACGGCTGCCACGGCCTTCTTCCTGCCCGTGACGCTCAACATTGCGAAGAAAATCCGGGCCAATCCCTCGCGGCTGCTCATGCCGCTGGCTTTCGGCTCCATCCTCAGCAGCTCGGTGACGCTGGTCTCTTCCTCAACCAACATCGTGATCAGCGGGCTGCTGGTGCAGTACCAGATGGAGCCGCTGCGCCTGCTGGAGCTCACGCCCGTCGGGATTCCGGTGGCTCTGGTCGGGCTGGCCTACATGTACACCATCGGCAGCCGCCTGATCCCGGTGCGGGAAACCGATCCCGGCCTGGAGGACCCCGGCAGCGAGGTCCCCTACAGCACCGAGATCGTGGTCCAGCCGGGCTCGCCGCTGATCGGCCATCCGGTGGACGACCCGGGGCTGAACGACAGGATTGACCTGACGGTGACCCGCATCCGCGAGCCGGGCGGCCAGTTGATCATCCCGCCGACCGGGCGGTCCATCGCCGCGGGCGATACCCTGCTGGTGCAGACCCGGCGCGACGAGCTGCTGCGCGTCAAGGACATCGCCGGGATTGACATCAAGGTGCCCGAAGAGCCGCAGGACGGGCAGCCGGACCCGCAGGCCGCCGACGTGGTGGAGGGGATTCTGCTGCCCGGCTCGCCGCTGGTGGGATACTCCCTCAAGAGCCTGCGCTTTGCGGAGCGGTACGGCCTCAAGGTGCTGGGCCTGCACCGCAGCGGGCGCACCATTCAGGAGAAAATAAGCGAGACCCGCCTGCGGGTGGGCGACCAGCTGATCATCCAGGGGGAGCCGGCCAAGATCTCCCTGCTCAGCCGCAACAACAACTTCCGCATCATCAGCGGGCTGGGCGAGCGCCTGCCCAACATTCCCCGGGCGCGGACGGCGGTGCTGATCTTCCTGTTGGCGCTGGTGCTGGGCTCGACCGGTCTGGTGCCCCTGACGGTAGCGGTGCTGGCCGGGGTGGTGTTCACCTTCCTGACGCGCACCATCACGCCCGAGGAGGCCTACCGCGAGGTCGACTGGCGGGTGCTGGTGCTGATCGGCTGCATGCTGGCCCTGGGGCGGGCCATGGAGGTGACCGGCACGGCCTCCTACCTGGCCGGGCTGATCGTGCAGTTCACCGGGGGGATGCCGCTCCTGGTGCAGCTGGGGGGCTTCTTCCTGCTGACCGTGCTGCTCACCCAGCCCATGTCCAACCAGGCTGCAGCGGTGGTTGTGCTGCCGGTGGCCGTGCAGACCGCCCTGCAGTTGGGGGCCAACCCGCGCACTTTCGCGGTGATGATCGCCGTGGCGGCCAGCACCTCCTTCATGACCCCGCTGGAGCCGTCCTGCATGATGGTGTACAACCCCGGCAACTACCGCTTTTCGGACTTTGTGAGGGTGGGCACGCCGCTCACGCTGATCATTTTCGCCATCTCCCTGCTGCTGGTGCCGCTCATCTGGCCGCTGCATCCGTAGGATGGAGGTTAATTGGAGAAAATGTATCCTAATATTGACCTTCTCCCCCGGATCGGCTATAATGTAGGTGTCCTCTCCATGGAATCCTTACAGGCCGGAAGGCAGGCGAGGTGGTTGGTAAACCGCCAGCTCCCTGGCGGACCTGATCATTGAACCGAGCACATCAGATCTTTCGATTAGAAGGAGGTTGAGATGGCCCGGATTGATAATACGCTCTACTGCGACGGCTGTGGTGTGGAGCTCACCGCTGTGCCGGTGACCAAGGAAAACCGGATTTACTGCTGTGTCGACTGCCGGGATGGTTTCGAGTGCAGCTGCGCTGCACGGCTGGCAATGGAAGAGGATTCTGCACCCGGAACAACCTCCCGGAGAATGGTTGACTCGATTCCTGACCTGTACGCATAGTCCTGCCTTCTGAATGAATCGAGTGAAAACCGCATAACAACAGGCAAGGCGTAACGGGCGGGCAGCTTCAGCTGCCCGCCCGGTGATTCGCGCCTCGCTCGAGTGCAGCTTGCCAATAACCCGGTTTTCCTCTATGATGGGGGGCATGCCCCTGCAAGAGCGTTTTTTCCCTGAATCGCGCTTTGGCGGCTTCACCCGCGTCGACGGCACGATGGCTTTTTACACCCGGGTGCATGCGCTGCTGCGCCCGGAAATGACGGTGGTCGACTTCGGCTGCGGGCGAGGGGCTTATCAGGACGATCCCGTGCCGGCCCGCCGCGAGCTGCGCATCCTGCGCGGTAAAGTTCGCCAGGTAATCGGGCTGGACATTTCATCCGCGGGCGAGCGCAACCCCTTCCTGGACCGGTTTCACCGGCTGGATCCTGATCATCCGGTCTGGCCGCTGGAAAGCGACAGCGCCGACATGGTCATCTGCGACCAGGTGCTTGAGCACCTGCTGGACCCGGAGAGCTTTTTTACCGAGGCTAGCAGGGTGCTGAAGAGCGGCGGAACCCTGTGCATTCGCACGTCCAACCGCTGGGGGTATGTGGGCCTGGCTTCAAGGCTGCTGCCTTACCGCTATCACGCCAGGCTGCTGGCCTGGGTGAAGCAGGGCACCCGGGAGGAGGACGTTTTCCCGGCTTATTACCGCTGCAGCACGCTGCCGGCCCTGCGCCGGACACTGGCCCGGCACGGCTTTCACGCGGCGGTCTACGGCTTTGAGCCGGAACCGGCCTACCTGGCCTTCTCCGGGCTGGCGTACTGGCTGGGGCTGCAGTACGGCCGGCTGGTCCCCGAGGCGCTGCGCTCGGTGGTATTCGCTTTTGGCTGTCTGGATAAAAACTGAAAACCCGTGAACGGCGTTCCTAGCTGGCCAGCCGGGCGGTGTTGCACCAGTGCTCGTCCAGCGTTTTCAGCACCTGGACCAGCCCGGCGAAGGAGTGCGGCTTCACCACATACGCGTTGCCGCCCAGGTCGTAGCATTGGGCCACATCCTCGGCGGACTGGGAGGTGGTAAAGATAACCACCGGGATGCGCCGGAGCACCGGGTCGCTTTTGATCTCGCAAAGGGCCTCACGACCGTCCTTGCGGGGCATGTTCAGATCCAGCAGGATCAAGTCAGGGCGAGGGTAAGCCTGCGGGTTGCTGTACTGGCCTTTCTGGTGTAAATAATCCATCAGCTCGACGCCGTCCGAGACGAAAACAACCTGATGGGCGATGTTGGCCGCTTTGAGCGCGTCGGTAATGAGCCATTGGTCGTCCGGGTCGTCATCCGCGATCATCACCCGTAAGGGTTTACGCGCGTCCTTCAATCTGGACCTCCTCGTGGCTGGTGGGCAGTATGACAATAAAGGCCGTCCCCTGGTCGGGCTGGCTTTCAGCTGTGATGGTTCCCCCATGCCGCTCTACAATTTTACGACAGATTGCCAGACCAATGCCGCTGCCTTCATAGGTGCTTTTCCCGTGCAGGCGCTGGAAGGGCTGGAAGATGCGTTCCAGGTACTGGATGTCGAAGCCGATGCCGTTGTCCTGCACCGTCAGCACCAGCGCAGGCTGGTCCTTGTAGGTCTCATGCCGGCAGGTCAGGTGAATCACCGGCGGAACGCCGTTTTTATGGAACTTGAGCGCGTTGCCGATCAGGTTCTGGAACAGCTGGCGCATCTGCACCGGGTCGGCGTCCACGCTGGGGAGCGGGTCGGCGTACACCTGGCCGCGGGTGCGCTCGATCTGCACCTCCAGGTCGCTGAGTACGTCGGCCACGACCTGGTTGAGATCCACCTGCTCGAACGGCTGGCCCTGCGTGGTCACTCTTGAGAGGGCCAGCAGGTCGTTGATCATGTGGCGCATGCGGCCGGAGGCGTCCAGAATGCGGTCCAGGTAGAGCCTCTCTTCCTCGTCCAGCCGGCTGGCGACCCGGTCTCTCAGCCGCGAGCCAAAGGTGGAAATCTTGCGCAGCGGTTCCTGCAGATCGTGCGAGGCCACGAAGGCGAACTGCTCCAGCTCCCGGTTGGAGTGCTCCAGCTTGAGGGCGTACTCCTTGAGCGCCCGCTCGGCCTTCTTGCTCTCGGTCAGGTCGAGCACGAAGCCGATGTAATGGCCGGGCAGTTCCAGGCTGGCAAACCCGACCAGCGCGGTCACCCGGTCGCCGTCCGAGCGCAGGTAGTCTTTTTCATAAGGCTGGCAGGCCCCTCTCTCGTCCGCCTCCTGCAGGGCCAGGTATTCTTTTTCAAGATACTCGGGCGCGGTGATGCGGTCCCAGCGGACCCGCCCGGCCTGCAGGTCGGCCCGGGTGTAGCCGATCATGTCCAGGTAGGCCTGGTTGGCTTCGGTCACACGCCCGTCGCGGGATTTGTAGATCACGCCGATGATGTTAGACTCGGCCAGGCGCCGCAGCCGGGCTTCGGACTGGCGCAGCGCGGCTTCCACCCGGTGGCGGATGGCCAGCTCGCGCTCCAGCTCGCGGTTGGCCGCCTGCAGCTGGGCGGTCCGGTCGATCACCCGCTGCTCCAGCTCGTCTTTGGCCTGCTGCAGCTCGCGCTGGGCCTGCTGGCGCTCCCGGACCTCGTCGCGCAGCGCCAGGGTGCGCTCCTCGACGCGCCGTTCCAGGTCGGCGTGTGACAGGCGCAGCTCTTCCTCCCGCCGCGCCAGATCGCGGAAGAGCAGCTGGAAGGGCCGCAGGAACCCGGTCTCGAGGATCGCCTTGTAAATGGAGAAGAAGGCCACGATCTTGAGCAGGTGCCCGAGCACGTTGAACAGGCTGAAGACGTTGGCGTAATTGGTGAAGGAAAGCTCGGAAAGAATGCTGAACCCGAAGAACAGGTACAGGTACCGCAGCACCTGCGGGTCCAGGGTGGCGCGGCGGCGGTGCATCTGCCAGGCGGCCACGGCCAGGATGCCCACGATGATGTATTCGCTGGCAATTTTGAAGGGGGTCAGCTGGCCGGCGTCACCTTCGGTGGGGACAAGCGCGTCGGGGAAGGTTTTCCACAGGAAGATCGAGGCCAGGATCAGCCCCGTCCAGGCGGTGTAGCCCAGCAGGAGCAGGGGCGGGTTGTCTATCCGGCGGCGCAGGAACAGCGGGGCGATCAGCAGCGCCAGGCTCTGCGTGTAGCGGGCGGCGATCCACAGCTGGGTGGGCTCGTTCACCGTCAGGCCGGGGAAGACGCCCATGTTGCGGTAGGCCAGTGTGTGGATCAGGTCCAGAAAGCCGACAAACAGCATGCCCACGCCGGTGAAATACAGGTAATCGTTTTCGAAAAAGCGGCGCGAGTTCCAGGTGAGGATGAAGATGGAGCCGGCGATGACGATGCTGAACAGCTCCGCCAGGCTGTGGAACAGCAGCGCCTGCCAGGTGCTGATCCAGAACAGGACTCCCAGTACCACCAGACCGGTTATCGTTTTCAGGACGGGGAAAGATGTGGATGGCTGCTTGTTCTCAGTGGTCATATCGTCTTACTACGGGTAAGGTGGGGGAAACGGCAGTCACCGTAAACATGGCCTTACCTGGCTTATTTTATCAACATACCTCATATCGGGGCAAATTGGACAGGCAGGTGGGAATTCTGGATACGGGTCATGAAAATAAGTTTCCCCGGTATTCGCGACCCGCTGTTGCAGATAGTCTCTATAATGAAGTTGTCTCTATTCTTCAGAATCTCGATCAACACACCTATGGAGGACCACATGACGAACCTGCTGGACATCGAAGGAATTGGCCCTGCTTACGCTGAGAAGCTGAAAGCTGCCGGCGTGACGAGCGTCGAAAAACTGCTCGAGATGGGCGCGGACCCGGCCGGCCGCGCGATGCTGGAGGAGAAGACCGGCATCGCTCACAAGCTGATCCTGGAATGGGTAAACCATGCCGATCTGTTCCGCATCCGCGGGGTGGGCGAGGAATATTCGGACCTGCTGGAATGCGCCGGGGTGGATACGGTGGTCGAGCTGGCCCAGCGCAACCCGGAGAACCTCTACAAGGCGCTGATCACCACCAACGAAGAGAAGAAGCTGGTTCGACGGACGCCCACGCTGGATCAGGTGAAGGACTGGGTGGACCAGGCCAAGAAGCTGCCCCGAAAAGTCACCTATTAAATCGCAAGCAGCATCGTATGATAGTTCTCCATAGGCTGGCAGAGCGAGTCTATGGGTAATTGACTGCGCCGGATCAATCCGTACCCGGCGGGTGAACAGAAGAAAAGGCCCCGGCATCCAAGTGCCGGGGCCGGATGTTTAGCTGGCGGCCAGTATGGCGGCCAGGTCGGCTTCCAGCGTCTCCTCCGGGCTTTCGATGATGCGGCCGATCTCCTGCCCGTCCCGCAGGATCACAAACGTGGGCACGTACTCGATCCCGTACTGTTCGGTCAGGCCATCGGCGTCGGTTTTGGTGTAGTCCAGGCTGATGTAGGTGATCTGGTCCTCGCGCAGGCCGGCTGCTTCCGCCAGTTTGATCCAGCGGGGCACTTCGCGCTGGCTGTCCGGGCACCAGAAGCCCAGGAAGACCATCACCTGGATATCCTCCGCGCCGGCGCGGATGGCCTCCACCAGAGACGGATCGGGGGTGTAGTCCTCCGCGCGCAGGTCTTCCCAGCCGGGCTCGGACTGGATCTGGGCGACGCTGACCTCGCCCAGGGTGTATTCCGGGGCGTCGGGGGTGGCGGTCTGCGCGGGGCCGCAGGCAGCCAGCAGCAGGCTCAGGGCGGCCAGCAAAAGAGTCAGGGTGCGAATGGGGGACATGGACGCTTTTCCTTATTATTTTTAACCACAGAGGTAAAGATTGGCCGGAATTATATCACCGGCGGCGAGGGCTGCACAGCGCGGCGGCCTCAAGAGGGCTGGTTCAGGAGTAAAAACTGGACAGGTTGATCCGCTTTTGTGACATCTGACATGCACCGGGGGTGACAGGTGTCACTGCCTGTTCTCGACCGCCGGGGCTTATACTGGTTGAAATCTTGTTGCAAACGATTTGCAATAAAAGGCCCGGTAGATGTCCAATTTAGTCCAAGAGGTCAACCTGCGCCTCCAGAGTGACGGCGGGCGGATGACCACTCAGCGCCGGCTGATCCTGCAGGCACTCGAGCGGCTTTCGGACCATCCCACCGCGGAGGAAATACACGCCCTGGTCCGGAAAAGCGATCCCAGCATCAATCTCTCCACGGTTTACCGCACCCTGCGCTGGCTGGAGAGCCTCGACCTGATCAGCTCGCATCACCTCGATCAGAACAAGCACCAGGACCGTTTTGATCCCGTCTCGGCGACCGATCATTTTCACTTCCGCTGCGAAAAATGCGGTACCATCATCGAGTTCAACGACCCGGCGGTGGATGATCTGGTCGCCAGTTTCGAAGCGCGCCACAACTGTCAGGTGAAAGGCGCCACCCTGATGTTTTACGGGCTTTGCCCCGACTGCCAATCAAAAAAGGATTAGAGGTTCCAGCATGCAAAATTGCCATACCATGCCAGCCGTGGCGTTGAACTCCGGCCAGCGGATTGCCCTTGTGGGCAATCCGAACGTGGGCAAGTCGCTCTTCTTCCACCGCCTGACAGGGACCTATGTGGTGGTATCCAATTATCCCGGCACCACGGTGGAGCTTTCGCAGGGCACAGCCAAAAGCCTGGGACATGCCACGGTGGTCGACACGCCGGGCATCGTCGCCTTCCCGCCGCGCACCGATGACGAAGCCGTGACCGCGCGGGTGATCCTGCGCGAATCCTTTCGGGCGGTGCTGCAGGTGGGGGACGCGAAGAACTTCCGCCGCACGCTGCTGCTGACCGCGCAGCTGGCCGAGCTGGGCGTTCCGCTGGTGCTGGCGCTGAACATGATGGACGAGGCCCAGGCGCACGGGCTGCAGGTGGACGTGGAGCGGCTGAGCCAGATACTCGGCCTGACGGTGGTGCCCACCATCGCCACCCGAGGAACCGGCGTGGCCGACGTGGAGCGCGCCCTGGAGCAGGCCCGCCCGGCCGCGCTGGAGCTGTGCTACCCGGCGGAGCTGGAAGACGCGCTGGAGAAAATGCAGCCGCTCTTCCCGGAAAGCACCACCTCGAGCCGCGGGCTGGGGCTGCTGTGGCTGTCGGGGGATGAAGTGGTGGACTCCTGGCTGCGCGAAGCGGCCCGCCCCGAAGATTTCCAGGCGTTGGAGCGCATCCGCCGCGAGCTGAAGGCCGACCTGGCCCAGTCGCCGGAGATCGTCATCCAGCAGGTGCACAACGACTGGGTGGACCGCGTCTGCCAGCAGGTGCTGCACCAGAAGAAGCAGGAGGGCGTCGGCTTTGCCGCCAGGCTCAGCCGCATCACCATCCACCCGCTCTGGGGCCTGCCGGTGCTGGCGCTGGTGCTGTATGGAATGTACTGGTTTGTGGGCGTGTTCGGGGCCGGCACCCTGGTCGGCCTGCTGGAAGAGGACCTGTTCAGCGGGATAGTCAATCCCTGGGTCACCGCGGCGATCGAGCGCCTGATTCCCATCCCGTTCCTCGTGGATATGCTGGTCGGCGAGTACGGCCTGTGGACCATGGGCATGACCTATGCCGTGGCGCTGCTGCTGCCCATCGTGACCACCTTCTTCATCGCCTTTGGCGTTCTGGAAGACTCGGGCTATTTGCCTCGCCTGGCGGTGCTCACCAACAAGATCTTCCGCATGCTGGGGCTGAACGGCAAAGCCGTGCTGCCGATGGTGCTGGGCCTGGGCTGCGTGACCATGGCCACCCTGACCACCCGCATCCTGACCAGCAAGCGCGACCGGCTGCTGGTAATTTTCCTGCTGGCGCTGGCCATCCCCTGCTCGGCGCAGCTGGGTGTGGTGCTGGGCATGCTCTCGGCCATTTCCGCTTCCGCCGCGCTGATCTGGTTCGGCCTGATGATCGGTGTGCTCCTGCTGGTCGGCTGGTTGGCGGCAAAACTGCTGCCCGGCGAGCGCACGCCTCTGGTGGTTGAACTGCCTCCTCTGCGGCTGCCGGTGCTGTCGAACGTGGTGATGAAGACGCTGGCCCGCCTGGAGTGGTACGTCAAGGAGGCGGTGCCGCTGTTCCTGATCGGCACGCTGCTGCTGTTCGTCCTGGACAAGATCCACGTGCTGCCCTGGCTGATCCAGGCCGGCGAGCCGCTGGTGACGGGCTGGCTGGGCCTGCCCGCCGAGGCCAGCTCGGCCTTCCTGCTCGGCTTCCTGCGGCGTGACTTCGCCGCCACCGGGCTGTTCGCCATGCAGGAGACCATCGGGCTGACCAATTTGCAGGTGCTGGTGGCCATCGTGACCATCACCCTGTTTGTGCCCTGCATCGCCTCGACATTCATGATCATCAAAGAGCGCGGGGTGAAAACCACCGCGGCCATGCTGGCCTTCATCTTCCCCTTCGCCTTCCTGGTCGGCGGGCTGCTGTACCGCGTACTGACCTTCCTGGGGTGGGGCGCATGAGCGAGGAAATGGTCACCTGCGCGCTGTGCGGGCACACCTTCGATCCGGAGAACAACGCCGCCTGCCCGTCCTGCCCGCTGAACAAGGGCTGCAGGATGGTCTGCTGCCCGGCCTGCGGCAACACCAACATTAACCCGGCTCGCTCGACATTGGCCGGCTGGTTCAAGAAATTAATGGGAGAGAACAGCGATGGAACGTCAGTCCTGGAGGCATAGGCACAGAAGGGGACAGAGCAGCGAGCAGTTTACAGTTGATGGGCCGTTTACTCTGGCCCAGATCCAGCCCGGGAGCCAGGTGGTGATCGAGGATTTTGCTGACCTGGATTCCAGCCTGCGCTGCCAGCTGCAGGGCTACGGCATCCTGCCGGGCCGTCAGGTGACCGTGCTGCAGCACGCGCCCGAAACTGTCGTCCAGGTGGAATACACCGAGCTGGCTTTTGAAGCCGAAATTGCATGCAAGGTGCTGGTGCGGCCGCTCTAGCACCACAGATGGGTTGACAACCCCTGGCTTGATTCTTGCACCCGACTCCTCTGCTCAGTTATGGAGGGATCGGGTGCCGCTGTTATTGAAGCGCACATGGAAGCGGGCGGTCCCGGTCAACCGGTAAGGCATCAGGATGGTAGAGGTTGACATGAGCTGCCCAATCAATGTGCTTCTGGTAACCGATCAGGTGGAAGACGCGCTGTGCATCGAAACCGAGCTCGCCGACGCGGGCTTTCAGGTGAGCAGCCTGCGGGTGGAGACAGCGCGCAAGTTTCTGGCGCACCTTAATCCGCCGCCCGATCTGATCATCTCCGGGGACCAGCTGGCCCAGTTCTCCGGCGCGGAGGCCTTCCAGCTGCTCCAGTCGCTCAACCTGGAGATTCCCTTCATCCTCTTCGCCGACCCCATCGGCGAGGAGCAGACCGCCCTGGCGATCAAGCAGGGGGTGGATGATTTCGTGCTGCGGCAGAACCCCTCCCGGCTGGGGCCGGCCGTACGGCGCGCGCTGGAGGAGCACCGCCAGCGGCGCGAGGAGCGCCAGAAGCAGGAGATTGAGAGCGAGATCGGCGAGCGCTTCCGCCTGTGCATCGAAGAGATGCCCGCCGGGCTGGCCATGTTCACAGCCGTGCGCGGCGCGGACGAGGCTGTCGAAGATTTCCGCATTGTGTACCTCAACCGCGAAGGCCGGTCGGAAACCCGCTTCTGGGGCCGGCTGACCCCGGGCGCGCTGCTGCTGGAAAGCTCGGCGGAGTTCCGCCGCAGCGGCCTGTATGAGGCGTTCCGCCGCACGGTTGAGACCGGCAAGCCGGTGGAGCGGGAGTGGATGGTACCGGAGCAGCCCGGGATGGCCCAGGCGATCGAGGCGGCCTACGATATTCGGGTCAGCCGGATGGGCGACGGGCTGGTGGTGATCTGGCGGGACATCACCGAGGCGAAGCGCATCCAGCAGGAGCTGCGCCGCCTGAGCGTGCAGGATGCGTTGACTGGCCTGTTCAACCGCTCCTACTTTGAGGCGGAAATGAAGCGCCTGCGCTCCAGCCGCCTGTATCCGATCTCGATTCTGGTGGCGCATGCCGGGCTTGACAGAGCAGGGGGGCGCTTCCGGCCGGGGGATGAGGAGACGCTGCGCAGGGTTGGTCGGCTGCTGGTCTCCTGCTTCCGCAGGGAGGACGTGGTCGCCCGGCTGGGCGGGGACCAGTTCGCGGTGATTCTGCCAAAGACCGGGGCGGAAGCCGCCCGCCGCGTGCTGCAGCGGGTGCGAGATGCGGAGCGGTGCCAGCTGCTGAACCTGAGCCTGGGCATGGCGACCGTGGAGAAGGGTGAGGACCTGGCGGAGGCCTTCAGCCGCGCCGAGCAAGACGCGCTGCAGGATGTGCTGACCGGCAGCCAGCTGCCGGCGGATTGAGAAGTCTGGCGGGGCGGGACATAAAACGAAAAGGGGGTATTACCTGGGCTAGGCACATAAGGATTAGCGGTTATGGTTGGGGTATACGCAATATTGATGCTATTAGACTCTTGAATACGGTGCGCCCAGTCTCAGGTATCAATGTTGCCAAGCATGACGGACACCATGGCCGCTTCCTTGAAGTAAGAATTAGCTCGCTACTTTGAACGGGCTTATATAAAGTGGTTGCATGAGCTGGGAGAGTATAAAACTCAGGCTGAGTTTGCCGAGTTCCTTGGGATAACGAGGGCGCGATTCAACCACTACTTCAATGGCCGCAGATCCAGAATTGCTTACAACGATGCTCTCAGTATCGCTCAGAAGCCGGGGGATTAGGAAATTTTGGTTATTCTCGGCTATGCCCGGCCAACACGGGAAGACCCGTTTGCCGGCCTTCCCTCCTGGTTCACCAGACAACTGCAGACAGCGATCAACGAGGCATGATCTGAACTTGAGGCCAGGGGAATCCCATCCGATAGCATTGAAGCCATAGAAATTTGCAGGAACCTGTTCGCCAGGCACGGGTTTGAGTTCAAAGACACCAGTAGGCACCCGGATAACTGATCTGATGCGCGGGTCGAGAAAAACAGTAAGGATACACCCCCTATAGGGCACGGATGTGAGAAAAAAACCACCCGGGTGGGTGGATCTGTGGTGGTCGCGACAGGACTCGAACCTGTGACCTTTTCACCCCCTCAATGGGGGCACGGATGTGATGATAAAAAAAGCCACCCGGGTGGGTGGATCTGTGGTGGTCGCGACAGGACTCGAACCTGTGACCTTTTCACCCCCTCAA
>Ga0134093_1001154_pt1 | contig 26882 bp, 17 predicted proteins | sample 4_1taG_FD_94452 | JGI IMG/M metagenome (GOLD analysis project Ga0134093, IMG submission 94452) | Switchgrass degrading microbial communities from high solid loading bioreactors in New Hampshire, USA - 4_13_20_68_A1 metaG | ecosystem: Engineered > Bioreactor > Semi-continuous > Anaerobic >...
CGGGCAGTTCAATCCCTGGATCACCGGGTTCGACTTTGCCGAACTCAATGACATGGACGGCCTCCGCGTGACGAACTGTCTTGCAGAAGGCAATCTTGAGTCCGGATTCCACTTCGAGTTCGATCCCAAGGTGACGAACGCGGTCCTTGAGAACTGCGTGAGCCGAAACAACGGGCAGAAGCCTTTCCCAACGCGGGCCTACAATCCAAACGACATGTCGACCCACTACTTCGGGTGCGGCTACTACGCTCCGAACGCTGATGTGACGTTCATCAACTGTACGGCGGAAGGCAACTCCATGAACGGGTTCTATACGACCAACGGCGGCAAACTCTACAACTGTGTCGAGAAGGACACCGGTATCGGTAGGACTGACTTCTCCTATCGAGTGCCGGCCGGCTACTACAGTGTCCCGTCCCGTTCGCTTAACCCCTCCACGGTGATGGAGAATTGCACGAGCATCAACACGAACGGCTACGGCCTTCAGGTTGACCTTGCAAACAACATCAAGATCCGGAATTTCCACCTGATCGACCCGATCGGGTACAAAGGTAAGGGTTCGAGCCTCGGGGGCACCAACGGCCAGTTCGACAATGCCGAGGTGAGCATCTACGCCTCGGGTGATCGGGTTGAGACGCTGGTCTGGGCCAAAGAGAACATAAACACTGTCTTCTCTGGCCAGATTGTCTCCAACTCCTCAAAGCCGTTCGTGATCGAAGGTTACAGAACCAAGAATGTCCGTGTTAAGGACATGGAGATTGTCTCCAGTACGCTCCCTGCGACCTCCTCCGGTGTGACAATTGCAAACACGGTCCCGGCCGGTCAGGTGACTCTTCAGAACGTGAAGGTGACACGCACCGGTTCACCGGTACCGACACCGACAATCACACCGACAACCCCGGTTCCCACCGCTACACCGGCTCCCTCCGGGAAACCGGACCTTGTGGTGACCGACATCTCCTGGAAGCCGGCCAACCCGGCTGCCGGGGATGCGGTGACCCTCCAGGCCACCATCAAGAACCAGGGTAGCGCCCCGACACCCGCGGGCGTAAAGCACGGCGTCCTCTTCACGTTTGATGACGGCGCTGCCGGTCCAGGGGTATGGTCCGATACCCACACGGAGTCTATTGCTCCGGGCTCATGGGTTACAGTGACCGCAAACGGCGGCTCAGCCGGTGCGCTCTGGAAAGCCCTCGAGGGTACCCATACCGTGAAGGCCACCGTAGATGACGTCAACCGGATCGCCGAGAGCAATGAGAACAACAACAGTAAGACTGAGCAGATTGTAGTCAAAGGTGCGGCGTCGAAGCCCACCCCGACCCCCACCACCACGCCGGCTCCCGCCGGGAAGCCGGACCTTGTGGTGACCAACATCTCCTGGAAGCCAGCCAATCCGGCCGCCGGGGATGCGGTGACCCTCCAGGCCACCATCAAGAACCAGGGTAGCGCCCCGACACCTGCGGGCGTAAAGCACGGCGTCCTCTTCACGTTTGATGACGGCGCCGCCGGTCCCGGTGTCTGGTCCGACACCCATACTGGTTCGCTTGCCCCTGGTGCGTCAATCACGCTGACTGCAAACGGCGGCTCGGTCGGTGCAACCTGGAAGGCCATCACGGGAACTCATACCGTGAAAGCTACCGTAGATGATGTCAACCGGATTGCCGAGAGCAATGAGAACAATAACATCATGAGCAAGGTTATTGTTGTCAAAGCCCAGTCCGCCCCCACGAAGGGCGACCTCAACGGAGATGGCACCGTTGATTGGGCAGACGTGACGATCGTCGCCGGAATGGTCCAGGGGACTACCAAGCCCGATGCCGCTGCCGACTTTGACGGAAACGGCGTCGTGGATTGGTCTGACGTTGCCAAGATTGCAGATCTCTTCTTTGGCAGAACAACGTCACTGTGAACACTTGTCGGGGCTAGAGTTGTCCTCTAGCCTCATCCTTTGTTTTAACATCGGGGGTAAAGGGAGCAGAGCGGTGGATACATCTATATAGATGTCGCTCGATAATGGCGCCCGATGGCTGTAGCACTCCCCAAAAACTTCAGTGAGGTCAGGCATCACCTGCAGGAGCCGCTTATCAGAAATTCGTTCTTCATCATGGCCTCCTCGCTTGTTGCTGCGGGCTTTGGATTCTTCTTCTGGATGATTGCAGCCCGGCTTTACTCGCAGGCCGATGTGGGCATCGCAACCGCTCTGATGTCGTCCATGGGGCTTCTCATCCTCATCTCGCGGCTTGGCCTGGATCAATCAGTGATCCGGTTCTTCCCCAGCCGTGACAAGAACCGGGTGCTCGGAACCGCCCTCCTTGTGCCGACAGCAGTGGCGCTTGGTGCGGGGCTGATCTTCATTGCGGCAGTGGATGTCATATCCCCCGAGCTTACGATCGTCAAGACGGTCGCACCGCTCTACCTTGCCTTCCTCGGTACCTACTCCATCACCTGGGTCTTTGAGGGGGCGTTCAACGCTCTACGGAAGTCTGAGCACTACTTTACTTTGAATCTCCTTTACGGTTCGAGGATCCTCTTCCTCCCCCCTCTGATCTTCCTTGGGGCAATGGGAATCTTCAGCGCCTATGGTCTCTCGTTTGTCCTCGGGCTCATTCTCTCCCTCTTCCTACTCTCCCGGTGTTCCGTACGGCCGGCACTCTGCGTAGACCGGGTCTTTCTGCGGGAGGCGTGGCAATTCTCTGCCGGTGCGTATATCGCCGGGATACTGATGTCCGCCCCGAACATGGTCATCCCGATCATGGTCCTCCACGTGCTGGGAGCGGAGAGCACCGCGAGCTACTACATCACCTATGCTATCGTCTCAATCCTCTTCATGATCCCGTATGCGTTCACGACCTCGCTCTTTGTTGAGGGAAGCCATGGAGGAGAGATGAAAAGAAGCGTGTTCCGGACGCTCGCGAGCATGTTCGCCCTGCTCATACCTGCGATCATCGGTCTTTCTCTCTTTGGGGAGCAGATCCTCAACCTGATTGGCAAGGATTACGTCGAAGGAATGGCTCTTCTGCGGGTGCTTGCGTTCTCCGCTATATTCGTCTCCGTCTGCCAGACGTTCATATCCATCGCAAAGGTGAGAAATGATCTCAGGAGTCTCATCGTCATCAGCAGTTTTGTCAGTGTCGCGCTGCTCGGGCTTGGGTTTACCCTGATGCATCTCTTCGGCCTCATTGGCATGGGGTATGCGTGGCTTATTACGTATGTGCTGGGCACAATCCTGGTGGTGCTTATTCTGAAGAGAAAAGGGTGGATATGATCCCGGATCACCCCCTATTTGAGGGTAATTCCGGTTGCAGGTGCCCAGTTTCTGTCCGTCACCTGTAATAGATGACGGATCCGGCATTATCATAGATCCGATTCTTATTGCTGATGAATTGTTCAGCATCGGTATAGCCTGCCACGGTGACCGTGCCCTCCTGTGCTTCGAGCCGGACGCTCTCTCGGACCAGGTTATACGTGCCGAAGTAAAGGTAGGAGTTCGGCTCCACCAGCGACACGTTTGCCGGTAGGTAACGTTGATGATCCGGATCAAAGCCCAGCAGGAGCCACCAGCGCATACCGTCGACGTAGATTGGACGGTTGATACCCTCTAAGTAGAGCCATCTGGCCCCCTGCACCTCTTTGCCGTTGAAGACTGGTTTATCGCCAGTGGTCTCGAGCGCCATCGATGTCGGGTTGTCGTTTGTGATCTGATAGATTAGTCCGCTGTTAAAGAGGAGGAATACGACAAAGAATGCTGATAATATCTGATATGGTGTTTTCATCAGCGGGATGGCGGTTATCATGCGTATCCTTGATGCTACTGTCTCGTAGAGAGTTATACCACCGATGATTGCAAACGGGGCAAGCAAGATCAGGGTGATGTGGTAGAGGCGGCTGGTGTTGAGGGAGCTTGCAAAGAACGGAACGATAATCCCGGCTACGTTTATGAGGAGGAAGATGAGTGAGAGAGCAAGATACTCGGGCTCGATACGCCACCGTTTCGCCTTTACCAGGGTTGCGAGCAGTCCCACCGCGATGAGCCCCTGGGTGGTGATATGGACGATCTTTGCCAGGCTATGCAAGAGTGTGGATGATCGCCTGGTGAGGATCTGCATCCCTTGAGCGGTTGTCGGATTGAGGGGATCTACAAAGAGGGTGTTCCATATCTTATCCCAGATGCCTGTGATGGTGGCAAATGCCATACCCTCGGCTATCGTCGAGTACCAGAGGTAGGTGAACGTGGCGAATATCAGGATATAGGGAAGGACAAGTGTCCTTATCTCTTGCGGGTTGCCCCCTCTTGGAGCAAGCAGGTCGGGCGCCAGGGTGCCTGCCACTTTCCGGACTAGTTCCTGCAAGCCGAACGGCAGGCGTTCCAGGGTTATCAGCAGCAGCCATGCCGGAATGAGTGAGAAGAGGTAGATATACGAGAGGCCATAATGCGAGACGATCATGGCAAAGCCGAATGTGATCATGAGGAATGCCCGCCTGCCGCGGTCCATGGTTTTGTCGATCATCGCGAGGATCGTCAGGACAAGAAAGAGTTCTGCGATCTGCTGGCGAGCAAGCGAGATCATCTCGGTGTAGAACGTAAAGAACGAGACGAAGAAGAAGACCGATATAAGGCCGATCTTCGGGCTTGTCTGTCTCTCGATTGCCCGGTAGAGTCCGAGCGGCACGAACGCAAAGAGGAGTGGGTAGAGGATCTTGAAGACCCAGACCGGGTCGAGACTGCAGATGATTGAGTAGATAGGTACGAGCGCAACGACGGAGAGCATCCCGTTTGTGTTGTATGGTATGCTCATGTCCCAGAATCCCGGAATCAACACGCTGTTTGCGAGATGGAGTTCGTGATGGATGTCATAGCCCCAGACATACTCCGATATTAGTGCGGTATGATAGAGGAGCGAGAGCGCAATGGTGTAGGCCGCCAGCGGGTAACATGATTCGGGGATGAACTGGTCATATCCGATGGCGAGGCCGATGATCGCGATCAGGATGAGGAGCAGAAAGAGTAGAGTGACCATGTGATACTCGTCGCGCATATATGTCCCGAGGATTGCAAGAAACGGAAGCAGCATCAGGAATGGTACGGCAGGGGATGGGGGGATCTCCACTTTAGGGTTGGATGTGGTATGCCCCCGGTCTCTTGTGAGCGCTATGTAGAGCAGAACTTGCACAACAGCGACGGTTGTAAGAAAGAGACTCGCAAACGAGAATGGGCGTGCGTACCCGAGCAGCGGGTAGATGATGTTTGCGGCAAAACCTGTGAGCATCAGGACTGCAAGGCTCAGTCCGACGGAGTAGAGCAGTGTCTCGATCGTGCCGAGATTATGAAACCTGAGTGCCTTCAGCACAAGGACCCCTGGAAGGAATGTCAGATAGAGGAAAGCCAGAGCCTCTCTTGCAATCGGTATGTAGTGTCCGAGGAGGTCAAGGAGGATTACCCCGATGAAAGCGAGCTGAATCGCCTGAAATACCCAGAAGAATCTCCTGTTATCCCAGTCGTTCATCTGAAGTGGATTGAGCAGGTACATGATACATCAGGCGAGTCTCTGGTGGGCCTCTTCCTCATTGGGGGCCTCTGATCGGTTATTATCCTGTCCGTGCACTTACTATCGAGTCTGCCTATTAAAACCTTTGCAGCGTCCCCGGTCCGGGGACGCTCTCTTTGGGTATGCTAGCTCCGGGGGAAACTGTCCATCCCTTCTCCCCGATGACCGTCTCATTGCGGAACTCTCCCGGTCATCGCTCTCTTACACCAGCGTGCGTTCTCTCGATCAGGACCTCGTCTGCAGGCTTTTCGACAATCTCTGAGGCGGGTACAATCTCGCTGTAGACCGCAAGAAGCGATTGGACGATCGTTGACCAGGCCATATCCGTCTTGAGCTTTATGTAGCCCTGTTCTCCCATGCGCTGGCATGCTTCCGGGTCTTTAAGGAGTCTCACGATCGCATCTGCCAGTGCTGTCGGGTCGCGTGGAGGCACGATGTATCCTGTCTTTCCGTCATCGACGACCTCGGGCAGGCTCCCTACATCTGTGACCACCACCGGTCGTCTGAACCCATATGCGGTCGGTATGACGCCGCTCTGGGACGCTTCGATGTAGGGGAGCACCACAACGCTCGCCTGCTGAAAGAGCCGGGCTCCTTCTTCATAGGGTATCCTGTAGTTGTAGACCTCGAATGCGTCCCGGCCCGCCATTGCCGCCCTGTACCTGCCAAAGTCCTCTCCTGTTCCGGCGATGACGATCCGTGCATCCGGGATCTCCCTGGTGATAAACGGTTCTGCCTGGATCAGGCACTCTAGCCCTTTGTAGCGGTGGATGCGGCCGAAGAAGAGGATTCGATGACCCTCCGGCCTGAGATCAACCTTTTCGTATTTTTTAAACGGTGTCACCTCATGCTCCCCGATCGGGATGACACGCACTTTCTGGTCCGGGACGCGGTAGTCCTCTACCAGGGCCTTTTTGAGCGCCTTCCCGTGAACGAAGATCCGATCGGGTACAATCCTCGATACGAACAGGGTGAGCCGATAGAGGAGGGAACCGAGATCCAGGAGTCGGTCTTCACCGGCATGCGGCTCGATGTCGTGGAACGTCGCCACGAGCGGATACTTTCGAAGCATTAGCAGAAGGGGGCAGAGCATGGGGTTGTTCACCTGGTAGTGAACGATATCCGGCCCAAAATCGTCGATCGCGGCAACGATCTCCCGAAGCATCGGGTAGCACGACGGCCCAAGTCTTCCGGCATACTGTGAGTAGCCAAAGACGCGAACCCTCACCCTCGGGTCAATGCTCTCCAGGTACTCCTCCGACCTGTAGTCCGGAAGCAGCAGCAACACATCGGTGTGCCGGGCAAGCTCGTTTGCCATCTGGATGGTGTAGTCGTAGAACCAGAAGGTCAGGCATGCCACTCGCATAGGCCCCTCTCTAGGGCCCCCTCTATATAGATATTCTCTTCTCAAGCACCGTTAGACCGAATATTCCACCACAGGATGGTACGAACCTGACGGCGCTCTCAAGCGGTGTCCATGCAGTACCCGGTTTCTCTCTGTCCCGTTCTTGGTGAGTTTGGCGGCGCCAGTATTGCTTCGTGTCACTGTCCGGCTATCATTCTCGGAGTCCTCGACCCATCCAGACGCACAGTCCCGTTCTCCTTCAACTCTGCGCATACCTGCTTAATGGGGGGCCGTTTTTGGGTGGCTGCCGGAAGAAAGCGCGAGTATTTATCTGTTTCGATTTAAATTAAAGTGATATTATATAATGTTTTTGCAGACCTTTTTCTCGCATCTATACCGCCTTCTTCCAAACCAGGCGGATCATATCCCGTTATATATCGAGACAATTATTCTAACAAATTTTATTTTTATAATAAAATATATGTGCGGTGGCCAAAAAACGATAGTTCTACCTCACAGAGAGGCTGAATGGCATGACAGATAGGCGAAATATACTAAGACTGACTGCACTGCTTCTGGTAGGCTGCCTGATTGCAGCATTCTCTCCGGTAAGTGCAGTCGAGTCTGCAACTCCGGCCACGCTCACCGTGGCTGCAAGCGATAGCACCGAACTGTCGAAGGACCAGGCAGACTATGTCTGTGACGGAGTCGACGACCACGTTGAGATCCAGGCAGCGCTTGACGCACTGCCGGATGGTGGTAAGGTCGTCCTCTCGGATGGTACGTTCAACTGCGCCGGCATTATCGCTCCGCCGGCAGGCACGACGCTCTCTGGGCAGGGTCCGGATGCGACAAACCTTATGTTCACCCATGACGGGCGCATCAGTGTCGACCAGGAGTCCATCACGCTCGACGGGTTCTCCGTCGAGGGCACCGGCTACAGCAGCAACGTCAAGTGGCTTGGTGTGGTGACTGTCCGGGCAAGCCACGCAAAGATCCACAACATTACAGGAACTGCGGATGCAAGCATCCAGGCGGTCTTCCTCCTGATCCACGACCCGGCCGTCTATGCGCCGACCCTCGAGGATGTCGAGTTCGTCAACTGCAAGGCCGTGGATACCGGGACATATGGGTTCCTCCACAACGCCTGGGGCACAACGAACAAGGTGATCAAGAACGTCCGCTACGATAACTGTGAGGCTATCAACTGCGGGAGCACGGGTGCCTTCAACCCCTGGATCACCGGGTTCGACTTTGCCGAACTCAATGACATGGACGGCCTCCGCGTGACGAACTGTCTTGCAGAAGGCAATCTTGAGTCCGGATTCCACTTCGAGTTCGATCCCACGGTGACGGACGCGGTCCTTGAGAACTGTGTGAGCCGGAACAACGGGCAGAAGCCGTATCCGACGGTGCCCTACAAGCAGAGCGATATGTCGACCCACTACTTCGGGTGCGGCTACTACGCTCCGAACGCTGACGCGACGTTCATCAACTGTACGGCGGAAGGCAACTCGCTGTATGGTTTCTATGCCACGAACGGCGGCAAACTCTACAACTGCGTCGAGAAGGATACCGGTGCCGGAAAGACAGACTACACATACCGTAAGCCGGCCGGCTACTACAGCATCCCGTGCCGCTCGACTGACCCCGCTCTGGTGCTTGAGAACTGCTCGAGCATTGACTCGCACGGCTACGGTCTCCAGGTTGATCTTGCAAAGAACATCCAGATCAAGAACTTCAACCTCATAAACCCGGCCGGAATCGACGGCAAGGGTGCAAGTCTCGGCGGTACAAACGGCCAGTTTGGCGATGCTGTGGTTGACATCCATGCATCCGGCGATCGGGTTGAGACACTGGTCTGGGCGAAGAACAACCAGAATGTCCAGTACACCGGCGAGATCGTCTCCGACTCTCCGAAGGCCTTCCTGGTCGAGGGCGGCCAGAATGTCCAGACTGCAGGCATGAAGGCTACGTCTGCCGGTGAGTAGATCGGTCGATACCGCCTGGCCCGCACAGGGTCTGGCCCCAATCTTTTTTTTGTCTTTATGCGGCGGATAGTCGCCATCTTGTTCGGACTTCTGGCGTGAACCCTGGGCACCTGATTTTATGCAGGGCAGGTCTTCGCGAACTTCCAAAAAGAGTTTTAGGGGATCTTGAATCCGTCAGACCCGGACGGAACCCCGCTTGCTGAGGCTGCCGTTTGCGACCTTTGCGTAAAAGTTCTCAATCTCATGGACGATTGACTGCCAGTTGTATCTTGTCAGGACGAGCTCTTTCGCCTGTTCACCAAGCCTTGCCCGCAGGGCATCGTCGTTGAGCAGGCGACCGACAGTCTCGGCGAACGCTTCCGGTGTGTATTCGGTATTGAACCCGATGGTATTGTCTATCCATTCGAGCAGATCTCCATGCCCCGTTGTCACGATTGGCGTCCCGCAGAGGCAGGACTCAAGAAATGTGACCGGGAATCCAGTGAAACTCGGTGTGACGAAGACGTCTGCATCAATATATGCAGCCAACTTATCTTCCTTGCTTACGAATCCCGTGAAGATCACGCGGTCACTGATGCCCAGCGACTGGATCAACTGTTTGAATTCATGGTTGAATCCCATATCTTCGCCTACCAGCATGAGGACAACATCATCGAACTCCCGCGCAAGAAGCGCAAACGATCGGATCAGGAGGTCGATGCCTTTCGTCGGGTCGAGCCGTCCGAGGTAGAGCACGATTTTGGTGGTCTCGCCGATGCCCCATGCTGCGCGAAACTTACCGCGGGGAGGGAGGTCGCGATACTCAGCAAGATCGAGTCCGTTCGGGATAATTGCTATCTTTTCGTCATCAACCCCCAGCATCCGGTAATGATCCGCCTCGATCTTGTTGAGCGCAATCACCCCTGCAGCGCCGCGAATGACATCCTCTGTCCAGAGCATATCAAAGAGCCGTTTCATCCGTGTAGATCCGGTATCCCGCGGGAGTGCCCCATGCGCCTGGAGCACATACGGAATGCCGTATTTCCTTGCATAATGCGACGCGATGACGGTAAGCAGGGTACGATGGTCGTGGATATGGATCACGTCGAACCCTGCAATCTCCCTTCGTGCGACTGCCGGCATGTAGTACGGCATCACCGGAGGAGCTGTTATCGGGATGTACTTGCGCAGGTTTTCGAAGTAGTAGACGTTCATCCCGTCAACTTTGGTTGGACGATTCGTCGGCAGATCGTAGGCGTGGAGGCTCCTGTTCGTCGTATATACCGTGACGTCGTGCCCATTCGCGTGAAGGTTATGAGAAATATCATATGCAACTCGCGCAACTCCTCCCGATTCCCAGAGTGGTTTAAAGAACGGGGTAACCTGTAAAATATTCATGCGTATCCTCTTATGCTCCGTTGTTTCAGCCGTTTCCTGATCATACCCGCATAGCAGTTGAGGCAGAACGGTGTCACCAACCAGACTCCACACTCGATCAGAGGTGCGAGCCCGTGCCGTCGGATGCGGTAGCGATAACTCTCCAGATTATATACCAGGTAGTCCTCACCGATCTCTTCAAACCACCACCGGCGGCTGACTTCCCCTTTCTGCACTCGTTCAGAACATTTTGCAATCCAGCGCTGCACCTGTTCCCGGGTTGATCCCTTCGCAACCTCAGGCTGGAAGTCGCTATTGATGATGCAGGGGATGGTCGTGTAATCCCGGATGCCATGCCGGTCAAAGTCTACAGAGAGGATCATGGTGCTGTTAATCTTCTCCTTGAAGATCTCGGTATCAAACTGGAAGTTTCCAAGGGAATAGGCGATCAATCCGTCATTATACCGTTCCAACCCCTGGATGGTATGCGAATGGTGCCCAAGGATCAGGGTCGCCCCGCTGTCGATGAGGGCATGGGCAAGCCGGACCTGGTTGGGGGAGGGATAGTACGTATTCTCGATTCCCCAGTGCAGGGAGAGAATAACATGGTCGCACTGGTCCTTCAGCGTCTTGATGTCGTTGATTATGGCTTTTTTCCGCAGTTTTGCTACCGTGACTCCTGATGGCGACCGGAATCGTCCGCTCGTGTAGGCCAGGAACCCCAGCCGGATCCCGTTCCGCTCGATAACCTGCCCTGCAGGGGGATCGTCACCCCTTGCTCCACCGATATAGGCGATTCCTCGGGTTTCCAGACCCTCGAGGGTCTTCTCGAACCCTTCCCGGCCCATATCGAGCGTGTGGTTATTCGCCACGCTGACGATGTCAAATCCGGCATCTCTGAGGTAGTCGCCTGCTTCTGGCGGGTTTGTATTGATCCAGCGCTTCTTGCTCTCGGTTCCGGTCTCGGAGAGGGCGGTCTCCAGGTTCCCAAAGAGCAGATCCTTCTGCCGGAGTTCGTGCTGAATCAGGGCAAACGGCTCTTTCCCGTTCCTCGTCCAGAGCAGAACATCCCCTACAGCTCGAAGCCGCACAGATGTCATACCTCCCTCCCGGCAGACTCGTTGTTACCACAAAATTGCCTGGGGTCGCCACTGAGATTCATCAGTATCTGACGGCTGATCTCTGCACTCTTCACCCCCGGCAGCAGGTCCCTGCTGCCTTCGGATAGAAAACTCTTAAGGTATGGGCAGTCTGGAATATTGCCTTCCCCCTTGACGCACTGCTCCAAACTGGAGGTTGAGAAATATATATTTTGCCCCACGTGGGGGCGCCAACGGGCCAGTCCTGCTGCGTAAGGCGCCCGGGATGTTTTATGGTGCCGGACCTGGTACGGAGGGTTCCGTGATACTGCCTGAACTGCCGAACCATTAATTACTCCCACACCAACTACTGATCGAGCACTTCAGCGGCAGATGATGAAAGTTACCCCCACTGAACTTATGATGAAGCAGGGGACTGATGCCGCAGTTTTATGAAAAAGGGGCTGTGTACCGGCACTGTTATCCCGTCTCTTTGCTCCCGGTTGGGCCGTTCGTCTCCCAGGTGGCTTTACCGCCGCCAATTTACCGAATGCAATGCGATACGGTTGCCATAATCAGCGATTCGGAAAATTATATATGCCAGTAGTCCATATGGCGGGCCCTGTGCAGTGTGATTGAGTCGGGCAACTCCCCAGATCTGTTCCGATCCATCCTTCTGGCGCCCTGCCTGTTTAGAGGGGTTGTCCGGGAGATGCTGTGATGGAGGGTTTCACGTGCACTGGTTAGGATCTATCCATCCAGTTACTACCGAGGCTTCTACATGTGCGAAACTGACAGATACCAGGTTTTTTCCCCAGTCCGGCAGCAACATCGCGCCGGTACATCCCAATGGCAGGGGCGGAAAGGCTGCACGTACGGCGGATGCCCGCGGAGAGCAGCCTGCAAGGAGTGTGTGCCTTCCCCCTTCCGGTCTCCTCTCTCGGGGGTGGAATCCGATCCCTGGAGAAATTCGCTTCTCCGGTAGAACGATCCTGGAGAAACCACGTGACATTACGGGTACTTCGGCAACCCCTGTGGCAGAACACCCGCAGTTCGCGGTTATCGCTCCTGCATACAACGAGGCCCTCGTCATCGGTTCCATCGTTCTTCAAGCGAAGAAGCACACCGACCGGGTGATCGTCGTCGACGACGACTCGATCGATCAAACCGCCGAGATCGCCCGACTCGCCGGTGCCGATGTCATCAGACTGCCGGAAAACGCCGGTAAGGCAAAGGCGATGATGGCCGGATTTTCACGGGCACGTGAGCTCGGCTACGACGCCGTCGTGGTGATCGACGGCGACGGCCAGCACGATCCCGACGAGATCCCGGCTGTCGTGGCGCCGGTGATTGCCGGCGAGGCCGATCTGGTCATCGGCTCCCGGTTCCTGAACACCCGGGCTGAGATCCCTGCTTACCGGCGGGCCGGGCAGTTGGTGCTCAACAGGTTCACGAACCTCTCGGTTGACGGCGGCGGCTTCACGACGACGGATTCACAGTCGGGTTTTCGGGCCCTCTCCCGCCGGGCCCTTGAGAACCTCACCTTCGCATCGGAGGGCTACAACATCGAAACCGATATGATCGTCCACTTTGCCTCCCGCAACCTCCGGATGACCGAGGTCCCGATCTCCGTTACCTACGACGTTCCCCACAAGCACAAGAAGAATCCGCTTTCCCACGGCTTCGGGGTGCTTACCCGGATCGCGGGGCTGATCGGATATAAGCAACCGCTCCTCTTCTTTGGAGTACCGGGAGGAGTTATCGCGTTCTTCGGGATCGCTCTTGAGCTCTACACTTTCTCCGAGTTCTATCGGATCAATCAGTTCCATTACATTGTATTCACTTTGGGGATAACCGCACTCATTCTTGGGCTCCTGCTGGTCTCATCCGGGCTGATCCTCAATTTCTTAGTATCGATGATTGAACGGCGGGCGGGTGAAACGTAGGTACCTTACGCGATCACCGTCATCTCGCAAAGGATCTTCCTTGTCCGCCGGGCTGGTTGCCGAGATGCCGGAGAGCGGCGGCAAGACGAAGGTCGTGACGGCCGAATTTGCCTGAACGCATGAATCTGGCTGTGAGACCCTCGGGATGACCAACACTGATGGTCATCACAACCTGGAAGAGCCCCAATCGTGGCGGCGCCGGTGTTTGCGGGGGTTGCTGACCTCGTCGTTGGGTTGCGGATGATCGCCCATCTCGACTCGATCGGCCTTATGATGGTCGAGATCCCGATATCGGTCACCTATGGCGTCCCTCACAGGCACAGGAAAAGCTGGATCTCCCATGGCATGGGGTGCCCGAAAAGATCGTGAGACTCTTTAGCCATCGGCGACTGTTACAATTATGTCTCGATCCCGTAAGCGGGAACGAAGTTCCCTCGCTCCAATACGTTAAGACCTCTTGAAGATTGCAGTTACCTGACGTCTGTGCCGCCGCTATAAGGGTCCAGTCTATACCCGCACCTGGTCACGGAAGAGATCAATTGACACGGATCTAATGAGCTCGACGCAGGCTGTGCGTCGATATTGTTGGCCTGCCGGGAATCTTACCATGTTTGTGACTGCTATGGTGCGCTCTGTCGGTTACTCCCTCTCTTCAGAGATGGGAACGGAGGAGATCCTGGAACAAAGAGACGAAGCGATGCAAACGGGATAGGGCCTGCACGTCGGAAGCCGTCTACGATTTAAAACGACGGTCCCTACATTTTGCTCTGTACTCCATAGACTTTATATATTCAGTTTGTAATAGGCTCAACGATGCATAAAAAGAATATAGCATCAATCACCTTGGCAGCCTGGATGTTCACCGTGGGGGGTCTTATGTACCTGCTCCATGCATCGGAACTGAAAATGTTTCTGGCATTTACCCTTGTAGGGTTCTTTATTATTGTTTATATGATTCATCCGATGTATATGAAACCGCGCTATATCCGTAACGTGAATCGCTTGGCAATGGTCGCTACGGTGATCTTTGGTATTGTCATCTATCTGCGAGTGCTGGAACTCTTCAACTAGTATGGTGGATATCTCTCATGTCTGGTAGTTCAGTTTTGATGAAAGATGCGCCGGTAAAGCGATATGATCGTTATAGACTCGGTTCATTCATCCTAATCTGCTTTGCAGTTCTGCTTCTCTCTGCAGTCCTGCTCGCAGATCCGTTTGGGGTTATGCAGAATCCGCTAACCCTACTGAGTGCAACCAGTTTCATCGGTGGAGCGTTTCTCTTTGCGCTCGGTGGCGGCAGATCCGTAGATGCACGGTTAGCCAACTGGCTCTCCATGCAGGGAGTCTCCACCCTCGGCAGTATCATCCATGACCTGGGTGGTCACGGGGCTGCAGTTTTTCTTCCGCCGAATGGTGAAGGCGGAGAGGTTATGCAATTCATTCCTACACAGCCACCCAGCCAATCTCTTCTGGGGGATGGGGGCGGGTTTGCCTGCCACAACGGGATCACCGGGGCCCTGTACCGTCCCCTGGCAGGCCCAATCATCGAGATCCTAAAACGCGAGGATGGTCTCACCCTGCCTTCGGAGTACAGCCTGCTGAAGGTAGCGGTCCGGGAAGTCTGCGAGGATATACTCTCAGTTGCCGATTGGGTGGATATGAAACAAGAGGGTGATACTGTAACCTTTACGTTGCATAACTATCTGTTCTTCCCCGGCTGTGCTTCACTCCGTGAGGGGTCTTCCAAGTTCTGTGCACTCTGTCCCTGCTCGATCTGCAGTCTGCTTGCGTGTATGGTCGCGGAAGGCCTTAAGTCTGAAGTTTGCCTGGATCAGGTTATCCTGGATGACACCTCTCGCTCGCACAGCATGCAGATATCCTATATCCTGAAGAAAAGTGAGGGAGTGCCGACCTAAAGGGGGCCCGGCTGTGGCTGATATGGCGGGTGGTACATCCTTCTCACGGATAAAGGCCATGTCGCGCTTTTTTATTAACATTGTTCTGGCCATTGGGCTGTATAAGCCGATACCACCCTGTTCTATTACCAGCCTTGCAATCATCCTGCGGTTCTAAGTCAGAACTGACATATAGGCTCCAGCGATGCTTGGATGGAGCGGATCTAAACACCCAGGATGGGGGCAAAACATATATTTGGATGGGGATGTAGGCACTGAATGGGTTTCATGCCGAGTTTCCTCAGTAATCTCTTCAAACTGACGTCGGGCACCATGATCGCCCAGGCCTTTACTATACTCCTCATACCCGTGGTTACACGTATATATCCCCCGGAGTTCTTTGGGGTCAATCAACTCTTCCTTTCTATAGCAGCGGTGCTTCTGGTCGTCTCTTCCCTCTCTTACAACTTTGCAATAATGGTGACGGAAAAGGATGATGACTCCATGAACCTCCTCGTGCTCAGTACTATCTGTGCACTGGGTTTTGCGGTTGCATCCGGTGTAGTATTCGTTGGATATAGCGACTGGTTCGGGAGCCTCTTCAACATGCCCCTGATCGCCGGTTACTTTATCTGGCTGCCGTTTTACCTCCTCTTTAGCAGTCTTATCTTAATCCTGAATGAGTGGCTCTCCCGAAAGGTAAGGTATGGTGTTGTTGCCAGGGGCATCGTGGTGAACTCTGTTGCGGCACGGATATTCCAGATCGGAGGCGGGTTAATCTATGCCTCTCCTCTGGGTCTCATTCTCGGTTCGGTGATGGGGGCAGGCCTTGCCAACCTCTTGCTCCTCCGGGGATTAAAGGAGGATATTGCCCTCTTAAAGAAGGTTACAACAAAACGGATAAAGGAACTTGCCCATGAGTACAGGTATTTTTCGTTCTATGGTACTCTCGGAGCCCTTGCAAACAGCATGTCCTGGGAGTTGCCGGCATTCATGCTCGCTTATTTCTTTAATCCGACGATTGTTGGGTATTATTCTCTTGCCATGATGGCAGTGCGGATGCCCATGACAATAGTGGGAACGTCTATCACACAGGTGTTCTTTCAGAAAGCGAGTGAAGAGAGGATCCAGACTGGAAGCGTCCAGAACGTTGTGCATGAGGTTTATACACGGCTCATATCCATTGGGATCTTCCCGTTCGTCGTTTTAGCCATCCTTGCCGAAGATCTCTTTACATTTATCTTCGGTGCAAACTGGCTTTCTGCAGGCACTTATGCGGCGATCCTCGCTCCGTGGTTCTTTGCTGTATTTATATTCGCCCCCATCTCATCCCTCTTTAGTGTCCTCAACAGGCAAAAGGCGTATTTCTTCTTTGAGATCATGACCCTATGTGCATGGTCGCTCCTCTTTATCTTTGGTAGCAATATCCATGACCCCATTCTTGTGCTTATACTCTTCTCTGTCGGTGGCCTGCTCATATGGGGGTTAAAAAGTGTATACCTCATAATGGTGTCCGGCGCCGGGTATCGGAGCAGTATTAGCAGCCTGGCCCGGCACCTGGCACTCAGCATAACTATATCCATACCTCTTATCATCGCGACATACTTAGAGGCCCCATTCATCCTCCTGCTTACGGTTGCAGGGATAACTGCGGTTGCCTACTACCTCTTAATGTTCTTCACGGATACCCTGATTCGCCAAGAGGTCATGGGGATGATCCGGGGCTCTATCTCCCCGGATCGCATGAAATGGATGGAGCGGTTGGGCCTGCTTTGGTAAACAGTTCCAACGCTGGCGGGCAGAGTTGCCTGTATTGGGGTTATATCGACAAACAGGTCCGTTTGGGGTGCCAAATCCCCTGGCATAACGCCGTTAAGTGAGGACCGGTCTTTCGGCTTCGGCTCTTTTTGCCTCTGCTGGATAATATGAAAGCAGACCCCTGTCTGCCCTTCTGATAAAAAATCTCTTCTCCTTGTGGTTTCATCCCTTCAACTAGTTAAATGGTCTTAACATAGGATCGAGGTGACTCCTGTGGAAAGATGTTTTGGAGATGCAACGGATGGCATGATTTGCGAATCGACCGAATGGTTTCCCGGGTATGTGCCCGCTCTTTAGCAGCCTCCTGAAGTTGTAGGCTGAAGTCTGTGGTTGCCTACCTTTTCTGCCCTTTTGCTGCAGATCCCTTGTTTTGCAACAATCTCGTGAAAATGGTTGGGGTGTGTTCTCTCTCACAAACGCGTTGTTTGGACAGAACCGTCAGGTCTCCCTCGATGATGGGGCTGACTGGTAAACTGGCTGAAATGTCATCGGGTGAAAGGTACGCAAAGGGTGGCGGAGATCGGTGTCGTTGAATTTCGTGAGGCGATCTCATGCCGCCCTTCTGCCACCAGGTTTCAATTTCTTTGCAGTTTGTCATCCAAGCACCTCTCTCACGACCATACTTCAGGATCTTGCTGTAGAATCGAAGCGGCGCACCGGTCATGTACGTGTTATGCCAGAGGATGGTGATTACACCGTTATGCTTTTCGACTGTCTCAAGAAGGCCTTTTGTCAGGGTCCAAGCCTGCTCCATGTTTAATCGCATGTAGGAGAACAATGTCTGATCCATTATTGTGAGCGGGATTTCTAGAATCTCCATCCTCCGGTTGGTGTTTAAGTTGAACGGATGGAACGGGTGGCACATCCCGTTCCGAAACCCAACGCAGTCCGGATAGCCGAGGGTGGTATCATAGCGAAACCCCGCTCGCTCTAGCAGTTCCCAGGTGTCCGGGACCCTGAACTTGAGAAAATGATTTCGATATCCGTATACTGTCCGATTCAGGACTTTTTCCAGGTGCCGCTTCTCCCTCTGTAGTCGTTCAGAGTCGCGGTAAGCCTCGCCCCCTCCATGCAGGCCGATCTCCCACCCCCTATCTTGGAGCATACACATCTCCCGCTCCAGATCCTCGATCGCGTATGTGTAGTCCTCATCTCCCTTTTCAAGGGCCAGGAAATAGAAACTGGAGCATGCCCCATAGGACTCTTCGAGATCGACGATCTCGCTGAAATTCCACTCCGGACGCTTCTTCGAGCATAGTTGTGGAACGATGCAGCCGGCCTGAGCAAAGTCCCTGTGTTTCAGCGCACATACGATCTCGTACACCTTGGAATGGAGGGGCCTGTACACCGTGTCTATATCGTGAGTCAGGCAGATTGCAAAAGGTTGGTCATCTGGATATTCGCAGTAATAGCCATTTTCCATCAGCATTTCTGATGCCCGAGGCACAAATATGTCCCGATGGCGGCTCCTGTAGTATGGGAACCGGTCATAGCAATCACGACTGCACCCATCGTACTCTTCCTTTCTGGTAAATAACTCCCAGATCTCATTATCCTGCCTGAACAGGTCTATTCTCTGCAACCAGCTCCCCCTCCGCATACTTGCGGCAGTATGTATTATGCTTTTTCCTCCACTCCGTCTCTGTCTTGGAAAAAGACAAAGTATTTTTACATCATGTCCTGGGTCCAACCATTAATCTCGGTTTCCGGTAAGTGCAACCCAAAACTGCTATGAAGCCTCATATGGTTGTAGATTCATCTTCTGATGAAGATGCCTCCAGCTTTACCCTTCATCTCGCGTTGAAACTCTGGTTGAGTGTTGGAGGTCGGGCTCACAGAGATACATGATAGTGGTATATCTCCTGCCCACCATTATTCGGGCGCAGTGCCCGAAGACTGCTTTTCACCTGGGAAAAAAGGGTTTTGTCATCCTGCCATGAGCAAATACAACCTCGTGCGACAAAGTACAACAACATTTTTAATACCCTGGCACCGGGCTTCGTGGCAACATGCCAACGCGAGGAGTTTGGGTCTGTGGCCTATCGAAAACGAGAGTTCAGCAACGTTCAACCATCCTGAGATCCCGGGAACACCCGGAGCGGGGAAGGCCATGTCGGTTGATCCAATCCTATATATAGAAGAATAATCGGACGGTTCTTCAGATGGATCGAGGTGCCTAAGGAAAATGCTCCTCACTATGAGCGCTATGAGCACTCATTTTTCGGTTTGACTCACCAGATCTGTGCCTTATGATCTGGAGGGTTAACAAGGTTACCTTGATTTTAGACCGGGCGCTTCCACCGTCAGATCGTTCTTCCGATCAAGAATTGAGGATGTTCGCTCTTTCTCATCGATAGATGCACCCGTCGGCCTCTGTTGGGATCCGCACGAGTGCTTGGTGATGATATGAGTTTTGACCCTACTCGGTGGTACTCTGGATGACTCTGTTCGCAAACAGGTGCCCATACAGTCCTATGGTCCGGGTCGGCGGCCAATATGCCTGGGGTGTTCAATGCATCTTTTATCGAGCACGCTGGCTTCTAATTGTCTTACCGGTGTTCCTGTATCTAGGGGCATACTGTTTCTTCTGACGCGCAGTTTTCTTATCCGGTAGAGTAATGAGGTTGTTTTAGTGAATAGAACAATTTGTGAATATATTGGTTTATACTCCGCTCCAAAATCTGCCTTTATCTGGAAACGGGGATTTTTAGGATCCAATTTTTGCCGGCCAAAAGAGATCTTCTCATATCCGTTGTCCCATGCCCAGTTAAGTCCTTCCCAGAAGAGATAATAGGTGGGGTGATATGTATTAGGCAGGTTTCTATTCAATGATAGATACTGAAAATATGCAGTCTTGCTGGCTGGATGCATGAAGGTAAGTAACCCCCCGGCGTAAGTATCCCCTTTTGATAGTAATGTCACGCGCATCTCGTCGGATGAGAACACTTCTGGAAGTTTTTGAAAGAAAGTGAGCGGCAAAACGTCTGCATTTATGCGTATCAAGTTTTCGGCGTAGTATCGATGAAATATCTTCATATCCTCCGGTTCATGAGTTTCATGGATTTTAAATCCCTTTTCATCGAATCTGCGAATGAATTTTCTCTGTCCTTTTTTGGCTGAGAAGTTTTCCCAGATGGTCTCTGGCGGTTTCTGTTGCAAGTTCAATACCATATTCCCCACAATCTCATAGGGATAATGGTCGTATCCTATATAGTCCAGAAATTCCTGTCTGTTCGTATTCAGGAAAAAAAAGGAATACTTTGATGCGAACTGGGTAAGTACCTCGTGCAGATCACGGGGATCGAAATTATTATCCAGTAAGATACTGTTGAACTCCGAATGAGGGAGGGTGTCTAGCCCCTTTAGGTACGTTAATGTGCATTTTTTTGAAGGTACGATGCCGACTATCTTCTGCCCACTTGAAATGATCCAGTATTTTGGATCGATATGGAGTACATTTTCCAGTATTTTTTTCCATTTTATGCTGTGGAAAAATGTCCCCTCTGGACATTGGTTGTTAAACTCGTCCCAGGCCTCTGCAGTTTCTTCTGACAGTTCCTGTATCGAATAGCCCATTGATGGGCCACTATTCTTCCAGATACCAAAAAATTTTCTATGATACATCGTGCAGGTATCAGTAAGGGAATGATCGCCTTTGTGAGGGTTTTATGATCATAAAATGGTAAAGTTCAGCCCCTGCTCCTGCACGGCAGATGGCTGCTCTATTGGGGAACAGATTCGCGGTTGGATGATTGGATATTCAACACAACGGGTCCGTGACAGAGGATTTATATATTATTACTGCACTAGCCCCTGTCAAGTCAGGGTTCATGCCGGACATATTGCTCGATAGAATGTGAAAGTGTGGGATTGAATCTCGCACTTTAGACTGGCCAAAGAGATCCAAAAGTTAGTTTTTAGTATGGGGGGGAAATGTGAACAACCAAGTAAAGTCCTGTACCTTCATGGCTCAGGAGGTCTGTGAATTCACACGGCCATCATACAAATTTCGCATGCAGAGGGTGTGGGAGGATTCTATCAAGGCTTCGTTGGTATCTATTGTCAAACAGATTCCATATGTCGTTCCGCTGTGGAGGCAGGTTCAGCTTATAATATCACCTGCAAGTAACGACGCTAGCGATACAAAATTATCAACAATTGTTAAAAAGGACGTTATGCCTGTGGAGGAGAATCTTGATCTGCAGCCAGGTGAATTTGTTCGGGTCCGGTCTCTAGAAGAAATCCTTTCCACGCTTGATGAAAACGGGAAGTACAAGGGCTTGCTTTTCATGCCCGAAATGGAGGAATTTTGTGGAAAAAAATACCGCGTGTTTAAAAAGGTGCGCTCGATCACTCTTGAATTTAATGGTGAAGTAAGGATATTACGGAGTCCTACGGTTTTTCTGGAAGGGGTCTACTGCGATGGGAAAAGGCACCATGCGTGCGACAGGTCTTGCCTCCTTTTCTGGAGGGAAGCTTGGCTGAAACGAGTCGAGCCATGACCACTTCATTCTTCGTACTGAATGGTTAAAGTTGTAATATTCGGATTGGTTTCCTTTTTTTCGTTTGGTGACCGGTCAAGTGTAGCGTCCGTGTCGCGGACCCGACTGGAAATATTTATCATGAGAGTATCGATTTTAATCCCTTTAATATCCTATACTTTATTCTCTGCAGTTCTACGCCATAGTATGGGACGAGATCGGGATTGTAACTTGCTATGAAAGTACTCAGGTGCGCGGTGTTTCCTGCCATCAGATTGATCGATGTATAATCGCGATCTCTGATGTCGTTGAAAATTTCCCAGAGCAGAAGCGAAACGGCCCCCGAACCCAGATGTTCTTTCAAAGATGCAGCAGACCAACGATAAATATTCTTTGTATCTTTAAGTATTATTTCTGCGGCGGCAATTTCCTCTGAAGAGGTCTTGGCGATCCACATCTCACCTATGTTCTTATCCCTGATCATGTTCAGCATGCTCACAAGATGCTCTTTAGAGAAAGGAGGGGGAGATTTATGCTTTCTGAAGGTATCAGTGGTTAATTCCCAATACAACTCGGGATCGAAATGCTGCATTACATCTATGCCAAGTTTTTGGGCTTTACGAATACTTCTCCGTGCATTCTTTGATATCTTGTCGAAGAGATTCTCGTTGATAGGAAGTATATATGTGTAATACACTTTTGAATTCCACCCATTTTGGGTGAATGGCCGAATATCTTGCAATCCGGGAGAATTTATCAGGTTTACGTAGTCAAATCTCTGCTGAGTGAGATATTCCTGAATGGCTGCGATGACTTTATTGTTCTGCAATTCCAGCTCTCTTCGCTTTGTACTTTCTATACTGCCAACCACCACGCCGCCATAGGGTGTTAGCATTGCTATTGAAGAAGTTACTTTAAGCCATTTATACTGCTTTGGCTGGAGAAGGGAACAGCCCCCGATCAGTTCTTCGTCTTCATAGCAGCCGAGTATAATTGGATTCTGATTCAGAGATGCAGCAGTCCTGAGTAACCAGTCACTCGTATGGAAAACGGTTCCCTGAACTGAATCGGCGACTAACGCGTCCCACGCAGATAATTCACCGTCGTCCAGCCTTCTCACTTCTATTTTCCCGTTCATGATCTCTCATCCGTTGAAAGATGTAAATCCTGGTGCCCTGAAAATATCTCACTGGCTTTTTGACTAATTGATATCCAGCATTCTTCTGTTCCATAATGACAGGGGAACGCCCTAATTTCAATACATCTTCTGGCATAAGTCCCGGTATCATTTCATGAATTGGTTCTCCTGTCCTATTCACATATTTAAAATGTTTCTTCTGGACAAGTCTTTCCCGGCAATGCCTCACCTGTGGGACGATCATCTAGACGGGATGGGCGTCAGTAAGGGGATTGTTCCTATTGTTACCCAGAATCCTTCTTTGCGTGGATAACGCTCATCAAAGCAACTCAAGGTATTGCCTGCGGCAACTCAAACCCTCTGCAACCAAAGAAGGGCGAGCCTGTCCAAGCTGATCCCCATATCCGAAGGGGATCTTCATACCAGCGGGGATGCCCAGAAGGTTATATATCAGAGTACCTCTCTTAACGAGCCTATAGGCTCCATCCATAAGATGCGATTCATTACATCCGAATGCCTAAGGAATGTCTCCATTCAAAGAAAGGAACGGAAACTCTGATGAAGATCCGGTTGTTTGAGAATTTGGCCAACATTTTCCCGTACTTGCTAATACTTGCCTATATCGCAGGTTGCATATTCTGTCTTCTGATCGACAGAATTGGTTATCTGATCAACGGTTCGATCATGGCAGTGCCAGCAATTCTGGGATCTTTCATGTTTATTCTCATGAAAAAGAAGGATCTCGACTTTTCAAATAAAACTGAAGTATATTTCTCCAATCCCTCAACGTCGGTGATGTTGTTCTCGCTCTTTTACGTATTCACCATCCTGGCCTTTCTGATGACTCCGGCCGGATCAAACTGGGGTCTTCTGACGATACTTATCCTATATGCCATCATTTTCATCCAGATCTTATCCCGGAGACTGGTGCCTGCAGTGGTGCTCCTTGAGATCATGCTTAGCCTTACAGCCACGATCTACAACTATACCCTTCGGCCGGCCTTGTACTTCGGGTGGACAGATATTCTGCCCCACACCTACATGTCCACTGTCACCTATCTCTCTGGGCATGTCATCCCGGGAGAACTTGGGAATTACACTTACTTCCCTCTGTACCACGTGTTTGTGGCCATTTCGTCGCATATCCTCGGGCTGGATATTCAGACTTCGCTCTTTATCATCACGGGTCTGGTTTTCTCCTCAACGGTATTATTCCTGTATTACCTGGTCAACGTCATATTCCACGACGAGCAGATCTCGCTCATTATCGCTCTTATGTACGCTATGAACGCCGACGTCATATATTACGGCACATATATGGTGACAAGGACCATGGCCTATGTTGGATTTCTCATCCTTCTCTACCTCCTCTATTCTCTGACGACCTCCGAAGCAGATGCACGATACTCCACCGTCAAGCCCACGGCCAGGAAAGTTCTTGTTGTGATTACAGTTTTTTTCATGCTTTTGGTCCACCAGATATCTACGCCAATGATTATCGTCCTGCTTGGCCTCCTCTTTGTCTTTGAGTTGTATACTCACAATAAAATTCACGTAACTCCAGCCTTCCTGATGGTGCCTATTTCTCTATGCGCCTCCTACTGGCTCTTTATAGCCTACTCTTTCCTGGGAGAGTTGGCCCCACGCACCGATCTCTCACTGTATCAGAATATCGCCTTCACCGATGCGTTACACCATCTGGGCCTGAGTTTTCTGATGAACAATATCGATACAATACTAATCGTATTCTTCGCTTTGGCGGGGGCGATCTACCTCATATGGAAGCAACAGCCGAGATACTCGGTTGTGCTTGGTGTATTGGGGTTCTTAGCAATCCTCCTGAATGTTCCCAACATCCTTAGCACTGTCTTCCAACTGGTAGAGATCCTCAGGATAGACCGATATGCGCTCCTATTCCTGCCATTCCTTGCCGTTGCTATGGGTTTCGGGCTATCTATTTTCAGCCGCTATCTAACTGCCGGGAGGATACCGATAAGGGTGGTTGGGATTCTGCTGATCGCTCTGGTCGTCCTCTACGGCATTGGTTCTCTTGGGCTTATCAAGGTTGAGTCTGATGAACTGAGTTATACACGGGATTCTTTCAATCAGGATGAGGTGGTTGGATTTGATCATGTACTGAAGACAGTGCCGAGTGGGTCGTCCCTGTACTCAGATCACTATACGTCCCGATTCTTCGAACGGGGAAAATTCGATCAATCTGAACGCCTGGGGCTGCCTTACTACATCAGCTACTGGATGAACAACGATCTGAAGACGCCAGAAGAAAGCGGGTATATTATTCTCCTAGAGAATCAGTTCCAGCATGGTGGCCTTGTCTTCGGGAAGGGTAATGAACTAGATCCGGAGAATATTCAGCCTTATCTCCCGACAGAAGAGAATGTGCAAAAGATTGCGAGGAAATTGTCTGTGGAGGATAAAATTTACTCAAACGTTGGGGTCGACCTATATTACTTCTCGAACTGATGGATTCTGCGGGAACGCCCCTGCTGCTCTTCCGTACAGCATCGCTTCGAAGTGCTTGCCGGGCCTGGTTAAGGTATCATATCCACAACTGATTGTTGCAGTGATCGAGATCACGTGAACTGTCCCGTGCTATTGTCCGGCTCTTCCTGGTTATCATCTCCGCCTCGGGAACGGATCCACATAGGGCGGATGAAAGCCGGCTATAACCGAATCTCATCAATAATAGTGATCTTTTCGAGCACACGCTCCATATATTCTGAGGTAGTTTTCGTACCAGCAGGCCGCCAAAAAATTTATATTGGCGCTCTCCCCCTCAAGGTGTGGGGTTGATCACCATGTCAGGCATAGAGTTCGTCGATCCAGTGCCTCTCCAGAAATCCACAGAACACCTGGCTGTTCCAGAGCCTTTGAAGCGTTATTATGATACCCTGTAAAAAGCCAGAGTTATGCTTCTTCAGGTCATTGAGTTTCAGAGGCCGAGGGTGTAAGATACATGAAAGCCGCCGTGCTTCATTCCGATCTAATTAATCTGATGGAGTTCCTCTAAAATGGATGATACCGATCTTTGTGGTATTTCAGTGGTCTCTTTTCCCATTGGCACAGCCTTCAGTGTTCCGATATCGAATCTATCTAGAATATTATCTGCTACCAATGAAACACATGTTATCATCGGTGCATTCGGTCAAATTCATTTTCAAGAATCAAACGATTTGGTGCGCATACACTCCATTCCTTATCAACCTGGATCATCGATGATCATGCGAATTCTAAAATATGCTGTATTGGAACTAAAGGTTAGTTCTAAATTATTTTCATTGAGGAAAAAGTTTCAGAGCGTCATCTTCTTTAATGAGTTCCCTCCCCTCTTACCCATGATCACCGCGAAGATCTTTAACAATAAAGTCTACTGGTTATTGCCATCCAAAAATTCGCTCTCGCCAAATAGTATCTTATGCAGCCTAATTGCGGTCCCTTCGAAGGTCTGTTATAACTTGTGCACCAGTATCATACTGTACTCTACAAGCCTTATTTCATTCTGGAATCTTGAACCCTACCGTCAGAAGATTCGCATCGCCCACGAGCACTTCCTTAATCTCGAGACCTTCACCGTCACCACCCCTCTGGCCGCCCGCCCGCCTCTCATTGGTTACATTGGTCGGTTGAGCTGGGAGAAAGGTGTCCAGCACTTGGCCCGGGCCCTCCCTGCCATCCTCAATGACCGGCAGGATCTCCGTGTGCTCATCGGCGGGGATGGGGCGCTGAAAGAGACGATCGCCGCCTTCCTGCAGGAAGAGGGGCTTACCATCCGCGTCGACCTCCCGGGCTGGATCTCCCACGATGACCTTCCAAAATACTTCAACCAACTCCGGCTCCTTGTCCTTCCTTCTTACACCGAAGGGCTCCCGAACATCGTACTCGAGGCCATGGCCTGCGGGACCCCGGTGCTCGCAGCGAAGGTCGGGGCAATACCGGATATCATAACCGATGGCAAGACTGGATTTATCATGGAGAACAACTCGCCGGAGTGCATCGCGGAGAATGTCATCCGGGCGCTGAACACCCCCAATTTGGAAGAGATCTCAGAAAACGGGCGGAAGTTTGTAGAGGAGAATTTTACGTTTGAGTCGGCAGTTGCCCGGTGGAACGGGGTGCTTAAGGTCTAATAATCTCAAATCTATGGGCTCTGTTGAATTCCTTCCAGACAACGACAATCACGACTGTTTGTACTGCCTTCGTTAGGTTATGGAGGATCACTTTGATCTTGATCTCTTTGACCTGGTACCAGTATTTTCGTGCCTTTAG
>Ga0134093_1001157_pt1 | contig 26807 bp, 27 predicted proteins | sample 4_1taG_FD_94452 | JGI IMG/M metagenome (GOLD analysis project Ga0134093, IMG submission 94452) | Switchgrass degrading microbial communities from high solid loading bioreactors in New Hampshire, USA - 4_13_20_68_A1 metaG | ecosystem: Engineered > Bioreactor > Semi-continuous > Anaerobic >...
ACCACTCGTTCCATGACGTAGACTCTTCTCGCTTCCTTCGTAGACAAGAACACGTCTCCTCTCGCCATGGTGACATTCTCTCTGTCTCGTTATGGGGTGACAATATCACTGTCCCGTGACAAGGACGTTGTATTTTGATTGACAGAGGGGGGGGTTCATCCTAGAATCTTGTTTGGTTCGTCTTTTGGGTGACGAACTATACCCTCCATTCATCCAGAGAGGTTGTTCATTACCTGAAAGGGGGCTGGGAATTGACAATGCAGGCGTTGGGCCGACACATCCTGGCTGAGATCTACGGGTGCGAGTTCAGCATACTAAACGATCTCGATAAGATCCGGGATATCTTGGTCAGTGCGGCTATCTCCGCCGGAGCGGAAGTGAGAGAGACGGCCTTTCACAGGTTTTCGCCCCAAGGAGTAAGCGGTGTTGTGGTGATTTCCGAATCCCATCTCTCAATTCACACGTGGCCGGAACTGGGGTACGCAGCTTTGGACGTGTTCACCTGCGGTCAGAAGGTCGACCCGTGGGTCGCCTTGGAGGAAGCGAAGAAGGGGTTCAAGGCCACGTCCGTAAAGGCGAGCGAGTACAAGAGGGGGCTTGTGGGGGAAACCGAAACCCAGTGTGCGAGCTCGTAATAAGCATTAAGAAAGGTGATAGTTATTTTACCGAGAACCGGTAAAGAAGAGGATCACACAGCGAACGAATAGACCTTGCCGCGAGATGAAGCGCCAGGGTCTATTCATTTTCTGTGTGAAAAAGGTTTTCAGGTAGTGCATGAGAGAACTATTCACCTTCAGTGACGTCACACCAAACATAGCAAGGGAGGCAGTCAGTTGGAGGAACGGTTGGAGCTTCTCAAGGAGATCTCCGAGCTTTCGGGCGTTCCCGGGTTTGAGGATGAGGTAAGACACTACATAAAGACCAAGATGACCGGTTTTTGTAAGATAAGTCGGGACAACCTTGGGAGCATCATCTGCAAAAAGACCGGTTCGGCCGAAACACCCCGGATCATGCTCGCGGGCCATATGGACGAGATCGGCATGATGGTTACGTACATCACCGACGAAGGCTTCCTCAAGTTCCAGACCCTCGGTGGATGGTGGGAGCAAGTCATGCTGGCCCAGCGGGTTACGGTGAAAACACGCTCGGGAGACGTTCTGGGGATCATAGGCTCAAAACCTCCTCATATTTTGCGGGACGAGGACCGCAACAAAGTTACCCAGAAGTCGGACATGTTCATCGACATCGGGGCGTCGAGCAGGGAGGACGCTGAGGCTATGGGAGTAATGCCGGGCGATCCGGTCATCCCCGTCTCAAACTTCACCCAGATGAAGAACCCCAAGTACCTCGTGGGCAAAGCATGGGACGACAGGATCGGGTGCGCGGTCTTCATGGAGGTCATAAAGGGTCTCCAGGGGAAAGACCATCCCAACACCGTTTATGGCGTGGGCACCGTACAGGAAGAACCCGGCCTGAGGGGCGCGAACACAAGCGTTGCGGTAGTAGAACCCGACATAGGTTTCGCCATCGAGACCGATATCGCCGGGGACACTCCCGGAGTCAAGCCTCACGAGGCCCAGTCGAAGCTGGGGAAGGGCCCGAGTATCCTCCTGTATGATTCGTCCATGATAGGACACAGGAGGCTTCGTGACTTCGTGGTGGATACCGCCAAGTCGATTGGTTTGAAGCCTCAGTTCAACACTATGCCGGGCGGCGGGACCGACGCCGGTAGAATGCATGTCTATAAAGCAGGCGTTCCGAGCCTGGTCGTGGGTGTGCCCACAAGATACATCCACAGTCACTCAGGCATAATCCATAGGGACGACTTCGACGCCGTTGTCAGCCTGATGACCGAAGTAGTCATGAGGCTCGACCGGAGCACCGTCGAGGCAATCAAAGGGGAGTAGCGCTTTGGTAGAAAGAACACTGGTATTACTCAAACCTGACACGGTGGCCCGGGGCCTCTGCGGCGAGATCATATCCAGGTTTGAGAAGAAGGGCCTCCGGCTTGCGGGCATGAAGCTCATGCAGGTTGACGAAGCTCTGGCCAGGAAGCACTACGCGATGCATGAGGGCAAGCCGTTCTTCCAGGGGCTCATCGAGTATATAACGGCCCTTCCGATTGTCGCCATGGTCTTGGAAGGTCCCAACGCTATAGCCAACGTAAGGGCTGTGATGGGCGCGACCGACCCGGCCAAGGCCGCGCCGGGGACCATCCGCGGGGATTACGGACTTGATATCTCCAACAACCTGGTCCACGGGTCAGACTCAGAGGAGTCGGCCAAGCGCGAGATCGCGCTTTTCTTCAAGGAAGGCGAGATCTTGTCTTGGGAGCGGCCCCAGGAGAAGTACATCACGGGTTAGCCAAGACCAAACCGGTAGGTAGCCTATCCGGCAGTTAGGCTTATCCGGTGGGGTAGTACGCGGGGCTCCCTACATTAAAGATGCATGGGAGCATGTGGAGCGTTTAGGGGAGAAGGCCGTTTTAGTAGGAGCTCGGGGTTTTGAGCTAAGGCGGCCTTTTCCCTCATTGAGTCTATTGAGTCTCTCGCAGGTCTAGGGGGAGGAGAGCGCCTGTGGAAGCGGATACTGCGAAAAAGGGTAGGATCTACGTAGGCACGGCCGGTTTCAGCTACTCCGACTGGAAAGGCGTCTTCTACCCCGAAAACATGCAGCCCCGGCAGTTCCTCGAGTACTACGCGGAGCGGTTTCCGTGTGTGGAGATTGACTTCACCTACTACCGCCAGCCATCCGCAAAGACAATGCAGAGCATGGCTTCCAGGGTTACTCCGGGCTTCCGTTTCACGGTCAAAGCCCACAGGACCATCACCCACGAGATACCCGGACGGTCTGAACTGGAGAAGGAGATAGCGACCTTCGCCGAAGGCGTGGCCCCCATGGCCGAGGCGGGTGTCTTGGGGTGCATCCTCTACCAGTTCCCGTGGTCGTTTAAGTACTCTAGGGATAACCTCGATTACATAAACTCCCTCGGCACGCTTCTTCCCATGGCGCCGGCGGTGGTGGAGTTCCGCAACAGAAGCTGGGCCAGAGAGGATGTCTACCGGTCGCTGCGCGATTCGGGTACGGCCTTCTGCTGCGTCGACGAGCCGAGCCTTCCGGGCCTCTTTCCCAAGGTGTCCCTGGTAACGTCCAGTCCGGCGTATGTGAGGTTTCATGGAAGGAACGCCGCCAAGTGGTTCAACCACAAAGAAGCCTGGGAGAGATACGACTACCTCTATACCGACGAAGAGATGATGCCCTGGGTGAAGAGAATCCAGGACATGGAGAATAAGGCCGACGAGGTCTATGTGCTATATAACAACTGCCACAGGGGCCAGGCGGCGCTAAACGCCGCGCGCATGCAAGAGCTCCTGGGGCTTAGAGGCCCCGGTGACAAGTGACGGCGGTCCCGCAGCTTCTTCCGCGGCGCTTTCCTAGAGAGCCGCTACGGACAGGTAAAACAACCCCAGCACAACCATAAACCCCGCCAAGACGGGCCAGTTCCGCTTGTATATCGCCTGTATGTTCACGCCGTAGTACTGGCAGGTAAGGACTTGGCACATATGGAGCGGCGAGAAGAAGTAGGCGGCGAACGAGCTCCCGTAGATGAGCGACGTGAAGCCCAGCCTCAGCGCATCGCTGCCCGACGTCGGAACGAGGACCGGGATCAACACGCTTATGGTAGCTTGTTGGGAGGCATTGGCGTACCCGAAAGCCAGAGGGATCAAGATGGCGAGGAGGGCGGGAGGGACCCCGGCCGCCGTCGCCTTGTCTACGACGGTCCTGAACACCGGCGTCATCTCAACGAACGACCTGAACGCCATAATCCAGAACATCGCTACGACCTGGGTGAGGTTTGCTCCCTTCAGGAGCGCGGCCCCGGACGGGAGGGGGCGTCCTTTCCGTATGGCAAGCGCCACCGCGATGCAGATACCACCGGACAGGGCGAGCCAGAGGGGCAGTTTGAACGCGATGCCAAATGCCAGGGCCAGAAGAAGAGGACCACCGTACACCAGGAACTCCTTGAGTCCGGAGAGCCTCGTCTGTCCCATGGCTTCCGCCGACCCGTGTTCCGGGTCTTCCGCGCTTGCGGCGGCCACTTCTGCCTCGCTTCCCTGCGAGAAGCCCGGCGACAGGCGGTCCTTGACCTGTACCCGATAGAGGAGGGCGAAGTAACCTACGCCCCAAAGGGCAAGGGACATGGGCCACATCTTCGCTATGAGGCGCGGTACGGAGAACCCGGTCAGTTTGGATGCCAGAATGAGGCTGGTCGAGAACGGGAACACGAAGAACATCCCGTGCCTGAAGACCAGGTTGATTGCCGCTTTTTGATCAGGGGGAAGGTCCAGAGGACGGCCGAGCTTGTCGACGAGAGGGGCCGAAAGAGCCGCCCCTCCGAGGACGGGCATCGTCCCGACCAGGGCCGGAACTGCCATGATTGCCGCCTTCACGTTTCCCAAGAAGGCCGTAAGGCCCGAGACCGCCCGGTCCAGGAAGCCCGTCTCGTGCATAACAGTGGAGAAAAGCCCGATGGACAAGACTGCCGCTGCAAGCTCAACCGTCGCGCGGTCGGAGAAAGAGCGCCAGATTACAGACAGTATCTCCGCGGCAGGTAACCCTGACGTCAGGGCCATGATTGCCGTGGCTGTGAACATCACGATGTGCAGGCGGACGCCCCTGATGGAGAGGTAAAGGAGCGCGCCAAACGCTAGGATGACTCCGGCTGCGACCAATGGTTTCACCTCTGGCTAAGGGCTACGATTGCTGTTCCGTCAAAGACAGGTACCACGTTAAGCGAATCCAGCGCTGCGGCGCGGCGCAGGTCTTCGCCGAAACCCAGTGATATTAGGTCTTGACCGTGGGGTGAAGCTCTCAAGATCTCCAGTGTGTTCCCCCGGTAACTCTCGAAGACCTCTACCGCTTTCTTTGCCGTTTCATCCGGCGAAACCTGCCCCTTACCGGCCAAGGCGATGACTGCCTTGGTGATGGCTCCTGCGCACGCGAAGTCCTCAAGGGAAGGCTTGCCGCGGCTTCCCGAACAGATGACCGTTAGGTTTTTCCGTCTTCCGGACATCTCGTGCCACACCCGGCGCGCTACGGCGCTCAGGTTGAGAAATGAGGCGATTAGGATGGGCTCAGCTCCGCCTCTCTGGGCTGCCAGAACTGCCTTTGTGCCGTTGGAAGTGGACATTATGACCTCTTTTCCGGACACCGCTTCCGGAGAGTAGTCGGCAGGCGAGTTCCCGAGATCGAACCCCTCAATCTTCTTGCTGGCGATCTCACCGCCCAGGAGCGCTTCCGGATGGCTTTTTTTTAGGGCGAGAGCCTCGTCTTTGTTCTCTGCAGGGATAACTCCCCGGCAGCCAGAAGAAATCGCCGTAGATATAGAGGAGGTCGCTCTCAAGACATCGATGACCACTGCCGCGCCGCCGGCCAGGCCGCCGGGGACGACGGGCGCCGGGGTTTCAAGCACGGATATCGTCAGTATCTTGGACCACCTCCGTCATAACAACAATTATACGTCTTTTTTCGGGGAGATGGGCTTTTTGAGTAAAGATGAAAGTCTCAACATTCCGGCGGATGGCTCTATGCCTCTCCCTGTTCCTGACTATATAGCCTTCGACCTCGAGACGACGGGGCTCTCACCCGATGACGACGAGATCCTGGAGGTTGCCTTCATTCGCTTTAGGGACGGCGAGCCGGTAGAGCGGTGGTCGACGCTGGTAAACCCTATGAGGCACGTCCCGCTTAAGACCCTTCGCCTGACTCACATCGACATCGGCGACATCGAGAAAAGCCCGGTATTCGGAGACATATCTCCGCGCATCGTGAATCTGTGCGAGAGCCTTCCTCTGGTCGGGCACAACGCTTCCTTTGACACGGCTTTTCTGCAGAAAAGGATTGAGGGCTTTCCGTGTGTGCCTGTCTACGACACTCTGGAGCTCTCCCGCATAGTTGTTCCGGGGTACCATAGCTACAAGCTTGTCGAGCTGGCCCGGGCCTTTGGAGTCTCACTGACGGATGCTCACAGGGCTTACGAAGACGCCGAGGTAGCGGGCAAGATTTTCGCGCTTATCCAGAGACGGATACTTAGTATGGAACGCCGGCTCAGGGATGCGGTGGTCTCCATCATGGGAGACTCCTGGGCTCCGAGACGCTTGTTCCTCTTCGAACAGGGCGGACCGTCCATGCGCCCGCTCTTGCAGGACCCGTCGTGCGACACGTGGGTACTCGCCCCGCCTGGCCCCCGTCCTGCCTTGGGATCTGAGCCGTGTCAAGTGGGAGGTCCCGACGGAGACGCTTCGGTCGAGCTTTCGGCGAGGCTTGCCCGGGTGCTCGATGCGCCGGATTCCGGCGGCGCGGTTGTTGGGGTCCGGCTCACAGCCGCTGCAGCGCGGGCCGCGGTACAAGCCGCTCGGGAGTGGGCAAGCCGGACAGGAGGGAAGGTGCTTCTTGCCGGTTTTCCGGATGCTTTCCTCCCCGAGGGCATACCCGGGGCGGCCTATCCCGAAGATTACATCTGCGTGCGGAAGTTTCTCCATGTGCTCGCCCTCGCGTCCCAAGGTTACTTGCGGGACAGCGACGTTGAGGACCTACGCTTCCTGGCATCGTTATCTGTCTGGCTTCATTCCTCGGGCAGCGGTGACACAAGCGAGGTCCAGGTAGCCGGCAGGGCCTATGCCGTCCGAAGCGAGGTATGTTGCCCGAAGGACATGCCGTGCAGGTTGACATGCCCCGAGAAAGACGTGTGCCGGTATCTACTGGCCGAGAAGGGGTTAGCTTCGATGCCCGTGCAGCGGGCAGGTCTCGGCGGGGCCCTGGCCATCTCGGGTGGGTTCGACCGCGTAATTGTCTGGGGCGCCCACGACCTCCAGAGGGTCTGGCAGTACCGCGAGGATAGGGTGGACCTTACTGCGCTTAAGGAAACCCTTAAATCGGAAAAGGTTGCGCGAGAGGTCACGGCGCTTTCGAGGCTAGCTTCTCTCGCCTCAAGAGACACGGAGGCCGGCCGGGCTTCGGCCGAAACGAAGGCGTGCGCGGCGGAGGCCGGGGAACAGCTTATGCATGTGGCTAAAGCCCTTAGGCGTAGGCTTGAGGAGGAGTTCGGCTTCCTGACGGCCGGTGAACAGAAGTGGGATGGCAGGCCCGATCCTCCCCTTGTTTCGGTAGGGCTGCACTACCTGGAAAAAGCGTCTCAGGCGCTTATGTCGTTTTCGCGAGTCTCGGGCGACCACATGGCGGTCGTGGAAGCCTCCTACGGCGCCGAGGGGCAAGGGCCGTTCCTCTCCAGGCGATCGGTGTGGCCCGCCCAAGAAGCGGTACGGGCCCTCGCGGTCGGCGGAGGCGTACCGGTACTCCTGTCCGATGTGGCCCCTAAAGCCGGAGCGACCCACGGGGGACGCCGGCTCTTTCTTGGGCTGGAGTCGCCGGTTCTGGACTTGAGGGGTGTACCTGACGAGAGCACGACCCGTTCTGAGCTCCTGTTCTGTGGGGTGGACGCGAAGGCACCCGCATCCGGTCGCGCCTTTGCGGAGTACGCCGCGGGCTTAATCCGCGCCCTTGCCATGAGAGTAAGGAGCGGGCTCCTCGCCCTCTTTTCCTCAAGGGCGCAGGTGAGGGAAGTCTACGAGATCCTTTCTCCCGGACTGGAGCGCGAGGGCATAGTGGTCTACGCCCAAGGTATAGACGGAGGACAAAGGGTCGTTGAGCATCTGGCGGAAGAGGATTCCCTGGTGCTCGCTTCGAACTGGGCTTCAGGCGAGTACGATATTGTCCCCACCTGCCTAACCGTCATGAAGGTCCCGTTCCCGCCTCCTAACCCCGTCGATGATGCCCGGAGGAAAGAACTGTCCGGCGCCGGACTGGACGGGTTTGTCGAGGTGAGCGTGCGGCCGTCATCGCTCATGATCCGCGCGTACGCAGAGAGGATGCTGGCCCGGGGCGGAAAGCGTGCGCTCATCCTGGCCGACCCGAGGCTTTCTCCGGGTGCATCCAAATGGGCGGGTGAGTTCTTCAAAGCCTTCGACGACCTCGCCAGGGAGTGTGGTCCGGTCGATTATCTCTTAAGCAGAGTTTCACGCCACCTTTCCGGCGAATCGGAAAGCTGATTCGTAAGGCACAATACAAGGAGACCAAAACGGAGAAGTTCACATGAGGCTTCTTATCACCAATGACGATGGAGTACACGCCCCGGGCCTCTGGGCTCTTGTGGAGCGGGCCGTCAAACACCCGGAAATAGAAGTTGTCGTCATAGCTCCCGATCGAGAGCGGAGCGCTACGGGGCATGCCATTAGCATCCACCAACCCATAGACCTCCGGGAGGTCCCGTTTGACTCCCCCAGGGCCAAGGTCTACGCGTCCAGCGGGACCCCCGCCGACTGCGTCAAGCTTGCCATAGAAGGGGTCATGGAGGAGAAGCCCGACTTCCTCATATCGGGGATAAACCGCGGGCCAAACCTGGGGACCGACGTGTTCTACTCGGGCACCGTATCGGCCGCCCTGGAAGGTGCCCTCCTCGGCGTAAAGTCCATGGCCATCTCGCTTACGGCTTTCGAAAACCTGGACTACACCGCTGCAGCCGAGTTCGCCATAGAGCAAGCCCTTTGCGCGGCGCATGACAGCGCGTGGCCTGCCCTGGTGAACGTCAATGTGCCGGCCATACCCAGGGAGAGCATTGCCGGTGTGGCCATTACGAGGCTGGGCGTGCAGACCTACAAAGATGCAATCAAGAGAAGGGAAGACCCCCGCGGCAGGCACTGGTACTGGCTCTCCGGTGTTCTCGTGGAAAATGGAGAGATCGACGACACCGATACCTGCGCGGTCAGAAGAAACCTCATCTCCATAACACCCCTGAGGGTGGACCTCACCGATGTGCGCGGAATAGACGCCCTATCCAGGTGCGCTTTCCGGTGGCCCCCTGACGAAGAATGAAAGGCGGACCTGCCAACATATAGAAGCACCAGGAGGTGGGTGCTATGGTGAGTCCTCCCGGAAGGCGTACCGGCGGTAGGTGGTCTTCGAAGAAGAAGACAGAAGAAGGATTCTCTTTGCGAGTCGCGGGCGTAGGGGTGCTTTGGGCGGTAGGTCTGGCCGCTTTGCTGGCAGTAGTCGCTTCCGGCGTTGTGTATGTCACGAGCCTCGACGAAAGGGTCCTCTCATGGGTAGTCGATGTGGGTAGTTTCGCGATCTTAGGCATCAGTTCTTTTGTCACCGCGAGGCGCCAGGCCGGCTACGGCCTCGTGTACGGCCTTGCCGTCGGGGTCGGTTATGCCCTGATCACTCTCCTGGTGGGAGCCGTCTTCTTCCGGCCGCTTCCCGGATTTGGCGTGTTCCTGAAGAGGCTCGGTTTCTCACTGCTTGCCGGAGCCATCGGAGGCATCCTCGGCGTCAACACCTGATGCGGGCCTTGGTATAAACTCCCTGATCCCCGAGGAAACCTAGAAGGACGAACCCTGTCGGGAGGTCCTTCTATTGGGCTTTATTGGTAAGCGACGTCGGTATGCAGCGGTCCTTGCGAGCGTCCTGATCGCCGCCATCTCAGGCTGCGTCGTGTTCGGCACCGTGCGCGGCGCCGCGCGGGTTGCCGCTTCGGGTGACCAAGGCCTTGCTTCTCTCTTTTCCTCAACCGGCCTCATCCGCCGGGGCGACCGGAGCGACCGGGTCAGATACCTTCAGGAGGCGCTAAATGCGTGCGGGTACACGGTGTCCGCCGACGGGGTGTTCGGGCCGCTTACAGAGTCGGCGGTAAGAGAGTTTCAGACGGACCACGGGCTCTATGCGGACGGCATCGCGGGCCCCATGACCATAAGGGAACTGGAGAAGCATTACTACCGGACCAATCCGCCTGACAAACATACCGTGAGACCCGGCGAGACGCTTTCGACCATCGCCGGCCGCTACGGCATGAGCGTCGAGACTCTGGCGAGGATCAACAGGCTGTCGAACCCCGATGTGGTCTACGCCGGGCAAGTGCTCCTCATATCACAGCCCGAAGAACCGCCGGTAGAGGAGCCGGAGACCCCGTCCTACGAGCCGCCCCAGGTGCAACCTTTTCCCGTCCCGGAAAAGCGAATTTGCCTTACGTTTGACGACGGCCCCGACCTAACGACAACCAGGCCTATACTGGCCATCTTGCGCCAGTACGGGATTAAGGCTACGTTCTTCCTGATCGGAGAGCGGGTGCTCCGCCACCCCGAGCTGGCGAGGGAGATCGCCCGGGACGGCCACGTGATAGGGATCCATGGGTTTGAGCACAAGTCGCTCGCCGGCCTCAGTGCCGCCGAAGTGAGGAGAGACCTTGTGAAGGCCCGGGACGCCGTGATAGAGGTCACCGGCGTGACGCCTTACCTGTACCGGCCGCCCTATGGGGCTCTGGACCAAACCCAGGTCGCGGAGGCCGCTAAGCTCGACATGCAGGTAACAATGTGGACCAACATCGGCGGCGCAGACCTCGGGGCCACTTCGGCCGAAGAAGTCACGACAAGGACGGTTGCCGCCGCGACCAACGGGGGTATCATCATGCTCCACGAAGGACTCCCCTACACCGTGGAGGCGCTATCTTCCGTCATCGAGGCCCTCGCCCGGCTCGGCTACGGTTTCCAAAACCCCGTGAGATGAGGCCGGATAGGGCTACTGACTTGGCCCGGGATAGGGCTATTGAACTTGACCCGGAGCGATTATGTCCTTGACTACCTGGCCGGCGCCCTTGACCAGCTGCTGCATCTCGCATATGGCCATGCTCTGGAACAGGGCGTTTTGGGCATCGGCCATGGCGGATACGGCTTGCTGGAGGGACATGGCCACTTGACGGTCGGCCCTGGCCTGCTGCATCGCAAGCTGAGCGCCAAGCCGGTTGATTAGCTCTTGGGCCTCATTGGAGTTCGCCCTGAGTGATTCGTTACCCTGAGATACCAGGGCGGAAAGCTGCTGCGTGAGGGCGAAGATCGTGTCGATCTGCTGTGAGTCGGCGACGTGGGATGACGCCTTGGAGAGGCAGCTCTGGAGGTTCTGTTCGGTGCACATCTGCTCGGCGCGGATGCTGTTTTGGACCTGACTGAGCGCCTCTTCGATTTTCTCCGCAGGAGTGGTGGGGGTACCTGCGCCGGGCGGCTTGAACGAGCGTCTCAGCTCTTCCGCGACGTGAGTCGCAGGGTTCTTCTCCATGTTGCTTTCTATCATGTAGTCCTCGTTCTTTGGCACTTTATCGTTCCCCTTTCCTTGCAGTACTGGCCCGCCGCGTCTGGAGGCGAGGGCTGTAGGTTGTTCACGCCCGGGTTTTGCCCGCGGCGCTACGCCACATAGTGTGCCCCAAAGGAAAACGGCGGACACACGGCGAATGGACGGGCAGAAGGAGGTCGAGAAATGTCGAGGTTTCTGCGTGTAGGGTTTATCTCCGACCGGATAGACGACATAATCGAAGCTTCTTCGCTCCTTTTGGAACGTATGGACAAAGACGACGAGCGGGCGGAGATAGTAAAGGACATACTCGCCATGGCCAACGATGTCCGGAGTTTCCTTTCCAGGTGGAGCTCTGAACCGATCATCTACACAGGCGCCGGCACGACCGACGACGTCATCAGAATGCTCGACTCACTAATCACCGAAGCAAGAGAACGCTCCACGGCGCTAACCGGCTGACTTACACGCCGGTGTCACGTAACCGATTTGCCCTGCCCTTCTGAGAGGGTGTACACTCGATCAGAGGAGGAGATGATCTAAGTGCCCATTTTTGAGTACAAGTGCAAGAGCTGCGGCGCGAAGTTCGAGTTCTACGTGAGGGGGAGCGAAGTACCCTCGTGTCCTTCCTGTGGGTCTAAAGACCTATCAAAGCTGTTTTCCACATTCTCGGCTCACGTGAAGGGCGGGACCGGCGCTGCTTCTTCGGGCGGTTCGTCTTGCGGGGGCTGCTCAGGCGGCCACTGTGCTACGTGCAAGTAGATGACCGGTATGTGGATGGGCCGAGTGGACGAACGAGTAGACCACTCTTTCGATGAACTGGTTGATGATCGAGTAGATGACCGAGGTGAGCCGGGATGCGTGAGCTCGCGAGACTCAAGGACGAAGTGCTCAGGATCGCCAAGACCGGTTACAGCGAGGGGCTCTTCAAGGGCACAAGCGGCAACTTGAGCGCCCGCGATCCTGCGTCGGGCCTTGTCGTGATCACCCCGACTTCACTGCCGTACGACACAATGACCTCAGATGACCTCGTCGTAATAGCTACGGACGGGCGCGTCGTCGATGGGACCCGGAAGCCTTCGTCCGAGTGGAAGATGCACGTCATGGTGTACCGGGGTAGGGAAGATGTCTTCGCTGTGTTTCACACCCATTCTCCATACGCCACGTCTTTCGCAGTCCTGAGGAAGACCATACCGCCCGTACTCATCGAGATGATCCCTTTTATCGGAGGCGATATACCTCTCGCGGAGTTCGCGCTTCCCGGTTCGGAGGAACTGGGCGCGTGCGTCCTTAAGGCACTAGAAGGGCGCGGCGCTTGCCTTCTTACCAATCACGGCGTCGTCGCCGTCGGCGCATCTCCCCATGAGGCCTACCTGCGAGCTGTCTACGTTGAAGACGCCGCTACGATATACCACCACGCGCTGGCCGTGGGCACCCCGTGTCTTGTCCCGGAAGATGCCATCCGGAAGATGAGAAGTTAATATCTCCCGCCGTTCGAGGGTAGATTTTAGAGGGAATCAATATCATGGCAAACCTTGCCGATCTTCCGGCGTATTAGCTTCTGCGCGAGATAGTTGTGGAAGGGGGATGGAGCATGTCCAAGGATCTATGGTCGAAGATTAGCCAGACCATAAAGACGGGAGCCGAAACTCTTGTCCAGGAGACGAAGGAGCTCACAAAGATGGGCCGGCTGAAGGTCGAGCTCATGTCGCTTGAGAACGAGCGCGGCCGGAGGCTTCAGGAGGTTGGCCGGAAAGCGTACGCTCTCTACAGGATCGGTACGGCGTTCCCGCCTGAACTGGCCCAGGACTTCCAGGCCGTCGACGAGACGGAGAAACGGATCGAGGAAAAGAACCGCGAAATCGAGGCCCTGAAGGCCGAAGATGAAGCCAGGGAAGCCACAAGGCTGGAGGCTGAGAGGGCTGCCGAGAAGGCCGCCGATAAGGAAGCCAGGCCGAAGGCTTTCTGCTCCCAGTGCGGCTCGGAACTCCGTCCTGCGGACGTATTCTGCTCCCAGTGCGGGACCAAGGTCGAGTAGAGACGGATCCGGAAAGTCAAAGAGACGGTTATGGAAAGCGAGCCAATCGGGCCCGCTTTCTGTTTGTGTGTCGCTTGTGACAAAAGGTATGATCTGTGCGCATGTTGAAGAATAGCGGGAACGATCTGTAGAGGGGGTTTCTCGGTTGGCGAAAATTCTTGACGGCAAAGCCGTCGCTGCTTCAATCAGGGAAGAAGTTAGAGCAGAAGTCCAAGCGCTCAAAGAACAAGGCATAACGCCCAAGCTCGCAGTCGTGATTGTCGGAGAGGACCCGGCTTCCGTCATCTACGCGAGGTCGAAGGAGAGGGCGTGCAAGAACTCCGGCATCGCTTTTGAGCTACATAGTTTTCCCGAGACCGCAACGGAAGAAGAGGTGCTAGCCAAACTGGCCGAGCTCTCAAACGACCCGAACTGCCACGGCATCATGGTCGAGCTTCCCCTGCCCAAGCACATAAGCAAAGAGAAGGTCATGCTGGCAGTGCATCCTGACAAGGACGTCGACGGACTGAACCCGATAAACCGGGGCCGTATGTTCACTCAGAAGGACGGGCTCTTCCCGGTCACACCCCAGAGCTGCATTGAGATCATGAAGCGCCAGGGAGTGACCTTGGAAGGGAAGAACGTCTGCCTGGTAGGACGCGGGGACACGGTAGGGAAGCCCCTGATCTTCCTCCTGCTCAATGAGAATGCCACGGTGACCGTGTGTCACACGAGGACCAAGGACCTCAAGCAGCATACTCTCTCCGCCGATATCATCGTGGCCGCCGCCGGCCGCGCCGGGCTCATAACCCGCGACATGGTAAACCCGGGCACGGTTGTGGTCGACGCCGGGATCAATGAGGTTGACGGCAAGACCGTGGGCGACGTGGACTTCGACGCAGTTTCCGAAGTCGCCGGCGCCATAACTCCGGTCCCCGGGGGTGTCGGCAGCCTGACTACCGTGCTCATCCAGAAAAACATCCTAAAGGCCGTGACCCTCCAGAGAGCGGGCAAGTAGATTTTCTGAAAGGAGAAATGACATGAGCGACTTGTTCTCCCAAAGCCTCCGGGACGTGCTGAAAGTCTCCGCGTCGAGCGAGCCGACACCGGGTGGCGGAAGCATAGCCGCCATTACCGCCGGTTTTGCGGCGTCCATGGCCAGCATGGTGTGCAACCTCACCATCGGCAAGAAGAAATACAAGGATGTCGAAGAACAGGTGACCCGGATAAGAGACCGCGCCCTGGCCCTCATGAACCGCGCGGAAGACTTGGTCCAGGCAGATATGGCGGTTTTCGGCCGCTTCATGGAATGCTACAAGATGCCTGCCTCGACCGATGAGGAGAAGGAGAGGCGGGAGCACCTAATCCAGGAAGCCCTCAAGGGGGCGACTGAGACTCCTCTCGACATCGCCCGCGCGGCCGTAAGCATACTCGAGCTCGTGGATGAACTGGCCCCCATCGGAAGCCAGATGGCCATAAGCGACGCCGGCGTGGCTGCCTTCCTGGCAGATGCCGCGGTCCGGTCGGCGCTCCTCAACGTAGACATCAACGTCCCCCTCATCAAAGACCAATCCTTCGTGGCCAAGGCCCTGGAACACAAAAACGGCCTGCTCGAACAGGCCGCTGTGCTGAAGGATAGGGCGGTGGCTACGGTTTCTCGTCGGCTTCAGTCTTCCTGACCCTTAACCGTCGCCGGGGGCGCGGCTCTTCGCGGGGTTCCGCTCCCTCGGCTTTTGCGCTGAACGGCCCGAAGAACCGGCCGCGTCTCACGTTCCTGGGTGCCCTCGGCAGTCCTGTGTACAGGTCATACGTATGGCTGTGGTTGTCGTCTACCGTTGTGGTGCCCTGCAGGCGGTGGACGTGTCCCAGCATTACCGGCACCTGAACGCTTGAGATGCCGTTCATGCGGTGGACGTGGTTCTCCGCGACTCTGGTGACGTTCGCGTACTCGTGCGCGTGGCCACCCGTTACCACGGTCTGGATGTTGGTTGAACCGGTAAACGTATGGAAATGGCCTCTATCAACCGATGTTCTGCCGAAGTAGTCGTGGACGTGCTGCCCAACGGTCTCGCGAGCCGTTACCTCGTTTTTCTCTTCCACGCCATGCGCCTCCTCGTATACGGCTTCGTAAAGATAATATGACTACCGCATGGCATGTGTGAGGACGCTACGCGCCGAGCAGCATCTCAACTATCTCGTTCCAGCTTAGCTTCGACTTTATCCCGGTTAGGTCCACGCGCACTCCGTTTCTGCTCACCACCAGGTTCTTAACGGAGACGGACGTGACGTAACCTTTGGATAGGGAGGTGAGGTCTATCTCAATCACGCTGTGGCCGGCGTACATCGCTCCGGGAAGGAACGAAATGAGGGGTCGGATGACAAGCCAGTTCGGCTTTATGGGCGGCGAGACTTTGAAGGATATCCGCGACCCTGCGTACGAGTGGAGGTCTACTTTGAACTTCACAGGGAAGTTAAAGAGAAACGACGCCCGTACCGTGAGATCCAGACCGGAGTCTCTAAGCGTCACGTCGCTCAGGTTGATGCCCTGAGGAAGCGGGAGGCTCATTATGAGGTTTGACACCTCACGTGGCGCCAGCGATAGGGAAAGGGCGTCGACTTGCACGGAACTCCTCCAACGTCTTTTCTTTACATAACGCTATACGCTATGCCGGATGATTCGAGAGTGCTACTCCGGCTACCTCTATGTTGCCCAGATGCTCTTTTGAAACTGCCGGCCTGGCGTGCAGGAGGCACCATCGCAGTGAGCGAATGATTCAGAAACCATTGTGAAAACGTTTTCATGAAAACCGTTCCAATGTGGAAACGTTTCCATACAGGTTTGGGTGGTCTGTGGAAACGTTTTCATATTTGTCGTCGGTAACCCCTGAACGGAAGGGAGAGGCGATATGAGCGGGGACATAACCATCAAGGACGTTGCCCACAAGGCGGGCGTATCCATAGCAACCGTGTCCAGGGTCATCAATAACACCGGGTACGTGAGCGAATCGGCCCGCAGGCGAGTTGAGGAGGCCATCGCTTCTTTGGGCTTCAGTCCTAACCCATCGGCGCGGAACCTCCCGTCGGGGACGAGCAGGGCCGCTTCGAGGAGCGACATCCTGGTATTCGGGAGCCTGAACGTGGACTTCGTTGTCCGGACCGATAGGAGACCGCTGCCCGGCGAGACGGTCACGGGCAGAAGTTTCAGCGTACATGCGGGCGGCAAGGGCGCGAACCAGGCCGTGGCCGCGAGCAAGGCCGGCGGCAGGGTGACCATCGCAGGCCGGATGGGCGACGACATCTTCTCCGGCGTACTCACAAGGAGCCTTCTGGACGCCGGAGTCAGGGGAGACCTTCTCGAGAGGGTCCCGGGGGTTCCGACAGGCAGCGCCTTCATCACAGTCGACGCAAGCGGTGAGAACTCCATCATCGTAGTCCCGGGCGCCAACGGGCTTGTTGGGACAGAAGACGTGGACCGCATGATGCCCATCCTGAAGGAATGCGGACTCATCCTCCTCCAGCTGGAGATCCCTCTGGAGGCCGTGGCCTATGCCGTACGGGCGGCGAGGGAACAGGGTGTCACCGTATTGCTGGACCCTGCTCCTCCGGTAGAGCTTGACCCGAAGATCTTGTCTCTCATCGACTACATCACCCCGAACCGCCACGAAGCAGAGTTTCTCACGGGTATCAGGGTAGTGGATGTCCAAGCCGCTTCCGAAGCGGCCAAGAAGCTCGTGTCGAAGGGCGTGAGGTGCGCCATCGTAAAGCTGGGCGGCGAAGGAGTGGTCTACGCCACGAGGTCTTCCTCTGAGTATATCCCCGGTCACAAGGTAAACGTAGTGGATACCACCGCCGCAGGAGACGCGTTCTCAGGGGCTCTCGGGGCCTACCTGAGCGAAGGGAGGACCCTTGCTGAAGCCGTGAGATTCGCCAACGCCGCCGGCGCCCTTGCGGTTACCAGGGAAGGAGCCCAGCCCGCCATGCCGTGGCGGGGTGAAATCGAGAAGATGCTCGCAGGGCAGTGATCCTGCGGTCTCTTGCATGCAGCCCAGACGGGAGGAGAGGTTCTATGTCCGTTAATCGAATTGTTGGCGCTTCTTCTGATACGGCAACGAAGATCCCGGTGATTATCGACTGCGACCCGGGGCATGACGACGCGATTGCCTTGATGCTTGCATTCGGCTGTGGCCGGTTGGACGTCTTGGGTGTTACCACAGTGGCGGGGAACACCGTAGGAGAAAACGCCTACAGGAACGCCCTGGCCGTCTTGTCGCTCATAGGCGCAGATGTGCCCGTGGCCAGGGGGGCCGATGCTCCCATTCTGCGACCACTTTATACTTCGAGGGACGTACACGGAGAAAGTGGCCTTGACGGCCTTCCTGTGCCTCCCGGTCTGAAGGGCGGGGGGCTTACGGCAGTCGAGTTCTTGTCGGAGACTCTCCGCAGTTCGGTAACCAAGATCACCCTGGTCCCGACCGGGCCGCTCACCAATATCGCCATCCTCTTTCTCGCGTTTCCAGATGTCAAAGAGAAAATCGAGCGAGTGGTTCTCATGGGTGGGGTAGCGGGGCAGGGCAACGTGACCCCGTCGGCCGAGTTTAACATCTTCGCCGACCCCGAGGCGGCCCGCATCGTCTTCCACTCTGGAGTGCCCATCACCATGATAGGCCTGGACGCGACCCACAAGGCGCTCGTCTACCCCAATGAAGTGGAAGAGATGCGGAGAATAGGCCGCGTCGGAGCGGTGGCCGCGGGCCTCATGGACTTCTACTCGCGGGCCTACAAGGCGAGGGGATTTGAGGGGACTCCCATACACGACGCTCTCGCCGTTGCCGCCGTGTTTGATGAAGGTGTAGTCAAGACCCAATACGCCCGTGTGGATATCGAGACCCGCGGCGAGTTCACGGCCGGACGCACGGTCGTCGATTTCCGCGGTGCGGCAGGCAGGGAGCCAAACGCCAGGGTGGCCGTGGACGTCGACAGAGACAGGTTCATGCACCTGCTCATGACCGCCATCTCGGCTCTGTGAGGCTCACCGGTTATCCATTGGCAGATCCACCGGTCATCCAATCCCAGGTCTACCGGCTATCCAATCGCAGGTCCATCGGTTATCCATTCGCACGTCCACCGGTCGTTCATTGCAGATTCGCCGGCTATCAATACGCAATGTCTGGCGCGACAGCATGTTTTTGTCGGGCTGTCCGCGACGATACCGTGTTCTAATCGACCTATCCGTGACGATACCCTGTTCTAATCGACCTATCCGTGACGATACCGTGTTCTAATCGACCTATCCGTGACGATACCGTGTTCTAATCGACCTATCCGTGGCGATACCATGTTCTAATCGACCTATCCGTGAGGATACCGTGTTCAAGTCGGTCTATCCGCGACGATACCGTGTTCTAATCGACCTATCCGTGACGATACCGTGTTCTAATCGACCTATCGGCGACGATACCTCGTTCTAATCGGCCCACCTGGGACGACCCCTCGCTTTCATTGGTCTGTCCGACACCCGATCAACTCGGAAGAACCGAGTCCGCACACTTTACATAAGATGGTGATGGAACCACGACTGTGTACTCAGTGTTGGCTACAGTGGGGAAGAGCAGGCCATAAGCCGGGAAGCGCGGTGAGATTGTTGGGCTGGATTGGACGCGCACTACGCTGGATCAAGGAACGTCTCGGGTTCGAGCCTAGAGTCGTCAGCCGTCCTCACCGGCAGTTGGGAGGCCGTGAAAAGGCAGCTTCCGGAAACCACGGATGGACCGGTAATCGTGAAAGGCCCGGTGGATTCGATCGGCCTGGGCTCCACCCCGCAGGAAGGTCCCGGCCTACCACTTACGATGAGGCCAGCGTGAGCGTGGGCCGCCTCTCCATGGACCTCAAGTCCTCGAGCGATCTCCCGTTTCCCTACGAGCTCACGATCGTTGTGCCGAGAGTTGAGATCGCCGAACGTTACGTCGACGGCAAACTGGTGGAGGTCACGTCAACCTACTCCAGCGTCACGATTGCCCGGTCCCCCAGGTTTGAGGGGAGAGAGAGAAACCGGACCGGCGCATTCCACTAGAGCACACCGGTCCGGCGGTTCGACCATTACCAGCCTCTTAGGCCTTAGCTCGGGAACTTCACTAGGGTAAGGTTCCCCCTGGAATCCGCGAAGAGCACCTTGACTCCGGACGGGAGCCGGGTGATCAGCGGGGAGACGAAAAGGGACGTGTCACTTACCTTGAAATCCATCTGGGCCTCATGGGTCAGGAAGGTGACGACACCCCTGTACCCGCCCGATACATACTGGGGACCCGGACCCGGCGGGGCCAGGAACAGGGTGCTTCCTGCGTCCATCCTCCAGAGGGGAGTCCCGTCGTCTGGAGAAAAGGCGTATATGCTGCCGTTGGCTCCGGGTATGGTCAGTTCGCCTTCTCTCGAGGTGGAAGGTGCCAGGAGAGTGGCATGCCACCGCGTGCTCCATACAACTTCGCCTGACCTCAGGTCATAGGCAGCCAGCAGGGTGCCTCCCGAGTGAGTATCGTAGGGCGTGGTTGTGAAGACTTTGCCGTCATAGATGGTAGGCGAAAGGTACGGCGCGTAGTACACCTGCCTGCCGAGCTTATGGGACCAAAGACCTGTCCCGCTTTCCACATCTACACAGTACAGATAGCCGTCCCATGCTCCGAATACTGCTCTGCCGTCTGATATCTTCGGTGCGCAGACGATGGCACCGGTCGCCTTGTACTCCCAGTTCTTCTTGCCCGTCACAGAACTCAGGCTGTAGAGGGTCCCAGAGGAAGAGCCGATGATCACCGACCGGCCTCCCGGCACCGACGCGACCGAAGGAAGAGCCGAAAGACCTGCCTGGTCCAGGGAGACGCGCCAGATCCCCGTGCCCCGGACGAGATCGAGACAGATAACTTCGCCTTTCGCGGTACCAAAATAGAGGCGGTCTCCGTCTATGACTCCGCCGCCCCAGGGCGAACCGGCCGCGTATTCCCAGGAAATCTTGCCGGTCGCTATGTCCAGGAGCCTCACCTTGCCGTCGCGAGTCCCTACGATGACCTGGTTAGTGCTTCTCGGGACAAACTCGCCGACCACGGCGCTCCCAAGGTTTTGCCGCCACTCTACCAGGTCATTTGGGTTCTTCCCGAACTCTCGGGCTGCGTAGAAGGGTCCGTTTGCCGTAACGGCCTTGACCCTCACCCGGTGGAAGCCTAATGCTTGCCCGGAAATATCCAGGGTGAGCGAGTGATTTCCCTTCTCCAGGGTCCCGAAGGGGACGTAGCTGCCGCCGTTAATCTGGAGGCTTATTTCGGCCTCTTCCGAAAGGCTCAGGTTGCAGACAAGGGAACTCGTGTCGCTCGTAACCGATAGAGAGGAAATGGGGTTGAGCTTCGGGTCCTTCTTGGTGTTCCAGTAGCGTGAGGACACTTCCAGGACCTTCTGCCGTTCTCTTCCTTCATCGGATACCTTCACAGAGTAGGCCGTGAGGGACTGCCCGCTCACTTCCACTACGGTGTACGCGGCATCCATGAGAGCTCCCGTCATCAGGAAGTCCGTGCCCTGTCCCTTCCAGGTTATGAAGGAGTGGCCGTGGGCGTTGAACACCGCTCTGATCGGGAACTTGTCCAGGAGATCCGCAAACACATCGTCAGAGTCCTGGAACCGCGAGGGCTCATAGAGGAGGGGATGATGCGCGAATATGGCTACCGGCCTCGTCTTCGGCAGTGATATCAAATCCGCTTCTAGCCACTTCAGCGTTTCCGGCTCAAGTGTCCCTATGGTCTGGCCGGGATATGTCGAGTCGAGCACAACGAAGTGCCAGGAGCCGTAGTCAAAGGAGTAGTTGCGGGGTCCCACCTCCGAAGCGAGCAGTGAGCCCTGTGGATCTTGCCACTTGGACTCGTGGTTGCCCATGGCGCCCATGACGGGGAAGGTAAGATCCTTGGTCAGGTTCCTGAACAGCTCGTATTCCTCGCGGGCTCCCGTTTCGGTGATGTCTCCGACCACAAGTCCGAAAGCGACGTTCTTCTCGTTGGCTGCTATGTCATTAAGCGCCAGCTCGGTGTTCCTGTTGGCAGGACCGTATCCCAAGTGGCTGTCGGATGCGAACACAAAAGAGAACCTGGAACGGACGCCACCATGCAGGGTGCCGAGGGACTTGTATGTAGAAGGTTCGGCCGCGGATACCGCAGGCGTTGAGAAAGTGCCCATCATGAGGGCAAGCCCCAGAAAGGAAAGCGCGAGTATCCTCAGGATTCGTCTTAGCGGGTATAGGCAAGTAGGCATGATGCGTCCTCCATTGGGAAAGGTTTCTACACTAGATCGACGGAGGATACGAGAAAGTGTTCCTGACGTCTCAGCCATTCCCGGGGAGACTGTGAGGAGACCCTTCTTTGGCCGGCACCGAGGATAGTACCGATTCGAAAGCCTGGACGCTCTCTCGTAGTAGGGATACCTCTTGGGGAGTAGCCGGGCGCCCTGCGTAGAAGCGGCTCACGAAGATCCGGGTAATCCGGTCAATGTGAAGGGATGCGTCTGGGACCTTCTCCACAAGCGACCGGGAGAACTCAAGCGGAGTCTGGGATGCCGCGCGGGCATAGCCCGAAGCTTCGGCCAAGGTCAGGAACCGGTGGTACATGGCAACCAGCGGGTCTTCGTCCGCCTTTCGCCGGAGCCTCTGAGATAGCATGGATGCCAAGGGCCCGCTCAGTTCTTTGATTTTGTCCAGCGCCCAGCGGGCCGCTTTGGACGCCGAGTACTCGCTGGAACGGGTTTCGTCCGGCTTGGCCTCCCCGGACTCCGAGGCGTATCTTTCGAGAAGTCTCCATATTGCCCTGAGCGCAAGGAATATAGCGACAGCGATCAAGATCCCTCTCGCGATGGTCCAGATCTGCGACGGCAGGTGTTCCTCGAACTGCTCGCGTCTTTCGGGCGGTCCCAGGGGGCTCAGCGGACTTTCGATTTCTTCTCCCCGCTCCCTTATTGCGGCGAGCATGAGGTCTATGAGCCAGCCGATCACGTAGGCAATGGGCTTCGTTATCTCAAGGATCAGCGCCCTAACTGCAGCAAGGATCCCCCTTATCCCCAATGACGCCGCAGCCGAGGCTCCCGGGGCCAGTGAGAGGGTTACCCATCCCAGGACGAATAAGAGAGCCGCTATGGACGCAAGTCGCCTTGCTGAATGGTGTCCGGGTGCGCCTTCGTCGTTGCCGGTGAGGCACAGGGTGACTCCCGCGATCATGAGAAGCGACAGTGAAAGGAGCGAAGGGTGAGGGGGGACGGCCCGCGGGCCACCGGTTATCGAAGGTACGGCGGCGGCCACGAATGCCCATAGGGCCTTCCTCTGCCACGCCGACGCGCTCCTGTCTCTCTGCCATACAAGGGAGACGACGGCCAGTGCGGTAGCGAAGAACCCATAGCCCTGCACTAGAGGGGCGTTAGCTTTCACGAAGAGCGGGAGAAGAGCGGCGGAAAGGCAGAGACCGGTGAACCCCAGATAGGCCTTCCTCAAGAACTCCGAACCGGAAGAGCGGTCTGCCCAGACCAAGAAGACGAACGGAAGCGCCAGAGAGGACGCGAGAAGCGCCTGCCACCCGTAGGCCGGCATGTGAAGGGAGAGGCCCATCCACGATGCCCACAAATACGCAGGCGCGCCTATGAGGAGGGCGGAACCCGCCGCTCTAGGCCAGGGGAGATAGGTCGAGGCTTTTTGCATCCGACCATCCTCCTTTCAGCCGCCCACTCATGGCCACCACTCCCGGCATACGCAGGAGCGCCTGAAGCGCGCCTTCTTCACGCGCGAGGTGGCGCCTCTCGGATTCCAGCAAGATGACCGCCACGCGTGGAGCGCTCCTCCGCAGGCTCCCTACGACGGCGTGGGTGTCTTCGTCCATGAGAGCCGAAATGACCAAAGGGAATGAGCCTTCGGCGGTGACAAAAGGCCTCTGCGAGGCCGTGAGGAGGCTCCCAAACGCGAAGTAGCTAAGGCCTGCGAGCTGGGTCAGGATATAGGCTAGGTGCGAATCCCCTTGCGCCGGTGGACACTGGGCAAGGTGCGCTCCTTCCGTGCCTTGACTTACCCCGTTGGATGTTAGGCCCACGGAGAACTCCCTGACGGCAAAATGGTACGCGCAAGAAGCCGCAGCCACGAGAAGGCTTTCAAACACCTCGTGGTCCACACCTTCCCACGGAGCCCGTGAGGTGGCAACGTCAAGGCAGATCACGACCCGGTTTCCAAATGCGGCGTCAAACACGCGCGTCTGCAGCTTCCCGCTCCTGGCGGTGGCTTTCCAGTCGACGTGGCGGCGCGAATCGCCCACCGCGTACTCTCGGACCATCTTGAGCATGCTTGGGTCCTGATATATCCACGACGCGGCCCGGGTCGTGCCGAAAGGGTAGAAAGTGCCGTGCGGGGGATCTTCCACCGGGACAACCCTGGGATATACCGTCAGCCAATCCTTCTCGTCTACCGTGCGGGAAGCGGGGTAGAGCCCGAAGGGGTCTCCCGACTGAAGCCTCGCAGGGCCTACGGTGTAGATCCCTCGTTCCGGGCAGTTGAGCGTGAACTTCCGCGAGACGGTCTCAAAACCGCCGAGGAAGTACTGGTTGCGGAGGTTTGAGGGGCCTCCCTGCCGGTCTGCGGAACTGCGTGCCGGTCCCACCTCAAAAGACCCGGGTATCTCGTCATCGCAGATGAGGGGCACGGGCAGGGGTTTTCCGTTTTCCACGGTTATCGTGACCTCAACCGAGTCGCCCGTCATCAGCGTATTTGACGAAAACCTGCGCCTGTAGGTGATCTCCCCGAGGGAGAGGAAGGACAGGGCTTTCGACAAGAGCACTATTCCCAAGAGAAACGCACCAAACACCGTGACAGGCGGCCTTTTCAGCACGGCGCCCGCGACAAGCATCGCGATGGAAATGTTCCGGAAGCTATTGCCCATCTTGTGAGTTCACCGAGGGTTTCACCGGGACGGGTGTCTCTTCCAGCACCTGAACTATGATCTCCCTCCTGGTTTTTCCCCGCAAGGATGCTTCCGACTTCGGCGTTATCCTGTGAGATAGGCACGGGATGGCTACGTCTTTGATGTCGTCGGGCAAGAGGTAGTCACGGCCGTCTAGGGCGGCTGCAGCCTTCGCGAGCCTCGCGAGGTGAAGCGCGCCCCTAGGGCTTACTCCGAGTAGGACCGAAGGATGCTTCCTCGTGCCTTCCACGATCGACATGAGATACTCGCCCACTTCCCGCGACATGCTCACCGAAGCGGCGGCTTCCATCATTTCCGAAAGGTCTTCGCGAGTAATGGCGACCTTTACCTGAGATGCCGGGACCGGAGTGTCGGGACCGGAGAACCTTTGGAGGATGGCCAGCTCCTCTTCTCTCGAGGGGTATCCCAAGTCTATCTTGACCAAGAACCTGTCTACCTGAGCCTCAGGCAGGGGAAAGGTCCCTTCCATCTCAATAGGGTTCTGAGTGGCCACCACCATGAAAGGAGAGGGGAGGGGACGCGTCTCGCCTTCTGTTGTCACCTGACGCTCCTCCATGGCCTCGAGCAGGCTCGACTGGGTTCTTGGCGTAGCTCTGTTCAGCTCGTCGGCCAAGATGATGTTGGCGAACACCGGACCGGGTACCCACCGGAAGTCGCCTTCCTTCTGGCTAAACACGTTGACGCCGATCACATCTGAAGGGAGGAGGTCCGGGGTGAACTGGATGCGTTTGAAGCTAAGTCCGGTGGCCAGCGCAAAAGTCCTGGCCAAGAGCGTTTTCCCAACTCCGGGTACATCTTCCAACAAGGCGTGGCCTGAGACCGAAAGGCATCTCAAGAGCATTTTGGCCTGATCCCTTTTTCCGATCACGACCTTTCCGATCTCATCCAGCACGCGACTGCAGTTCTCGGCAACCCGTTCAAAGTCGGCCATGGTATCACCCTTTTCGGTAGCTCATACCACGGGCTATACTGCTCCGGTGCGCGGGAATCCTGCAGAACGGCGAATATGGCATGTCACACAGCCTAAGACAAACCTTGTTATCTCGACCGCAACAGGCGCGACGGGTTAGCTTCCGCTCGCGGCTTCTTGCCCTGCCTTCCTGATAGGATGGGGGAAAGGCCTTTCTTTGGCTATGAGGTCTTCGAGAGTCTCCCTATCCACGACGACGAACGATTGCCCGTCAGCGACGTGCACGACAGCCGGGTTTGGAAGGTGGTTGTAGTTGGACCTCATGGCGTACTGGTAGGCACCCGACACCAAGATGCCTATTACATCGCCGGGCGAGAGCTTGGGCAAGCAGGCGGACCTAATGAGCGTGTCTCCTTCTTCGCAGTGCTTTCCTACTATGCGGTAGCTTAGGCACTCGCTGTCGCCGGACGGCCTTGCCAAGACTGCCTCGTATTCGGCTCCGTACAAGGCAGGGCGGGGGTTGTCCGACATTCCCCCGTCTACCGCCGCTATCAGGCAGCCGTTAGGCAGGGCTTTGACCGTCCCTACCGTGTAGAGCGTGACCGCCGATGCCGCCACGATTGACCTGCCCGGTTCGAAGAACAGCCTCGGCGTGGGAAGCCCTTTCCGGAGGCATTCTTCCGCGACTCTCTTGGCGGCACTCCTCAGGTGCTTCCTTATTCCGTCGTCCGTGCCGGTCTCCAGGTAGCGCACTCCCAGACCGCCGCCTAGGTCGAGTTCTGGTATAACGTAGCCGAGCTTATCCCTGACTTCCGCGGCGAAATCTACCATGATGTCGGCCGCGAGCAGGAAAGGGGAATCGTCAAATATCTGGGACCCGATGTGGCAGTGGATCCCCATGAGCTCAAGGTTTGGCGAAGCCAGCGTCATGCGGACGGCATCAAGGTGCTGGCCTGAGTGCATCGGAATCCCGAACTTCGAGTCGATCACGCCGGTCGATAGGTACTCGTGGGTGTGGGGGTCGATCCCCGGGGTAAGCCTCAGGAAAACCTTCTGAATGACTCCTTGTGCCGCTGCTTCTTTCTGAACCCTCTCTAGCTCGGTTACGTTGTCGATGGCGATCCGGCCCACGCCCGAGGATACCGCCATGGCGATCTCCGCGGCGCTCTTGTTGTTTCCGTGGAAAACGATGTGTCCGGCAGGGAAGTTTGCCTTCAGGGCGAGATAAAGCTCTCCGCCTGAGGAGACATCCAGCCACAGACCCTCTTCCTGGACGATCTGGGCCATCCTCATGGTGAGGTATGCCTTGCCTGCGTAAACGATTGTGTTGTGCGGATAGATGTCGGAGAGGGCAGACGTATACTCCCTCATCGTCTCCCTGATCGCGTCTTCAGCGTACACGTAGAGCGGGGTCCCGTGTTTCTCGGCGAGCTTCACCCCCGGTACCCCTCCGATGAGGAGTCCTCTACCTGGGTCGAGCTCAATGTGCGGACGGATCCTCAACTCTACGTTTCCTCCCCTGACCTGCGTTTCAGCAGTTTAAGCAAAAAAGATGTGATGAATATAGCACCGGAGGGTCTAGGGGTCAATCGAAAATTCGGCGCCTGTCACGGGACAGTGATATTGTCACCCCATAACGAGACAGAGAGAATGTCACCATGGCGAGAGGAGACGTGTTCTTGTCTACGAAGGAAGCGAGAAGAGTCTACGTCATGGAACGAGTGGT